>Ga0070693_100000734_pt1 | contig 14438 bp, 17 predicted proteins | sample KBSK1103metaG_FD_65472 | JGI IMG/M metagenome (GOLD analysis project Ga0070693, IMG submission 65472) | Corn, switchgrass and miscanthus rhizosphere microbial communities from Kellogg Biological Station, Michigan, USA - KBS K1-10-3 metaG | ecosystem: Host-associated > Plants > Roots >...
GAGTATTGGGAACGTGATCCGCTCGAGCTCGCTCGTGACGCGAAAGCGGCGGTCGCCCGGGTTCTTGGCCAAGAGCCCGCGACAAACTGAAGTCGGCCTATGGAAATGGAAAAGCTGAAGGTCGGAATAATTGGAGCTGGTTATGTCGGCGGTGTTCACGCCGGGTTGCTTGCGCGAGATGATCGAGTGCGTGTGACGCACGTGCATGATGTCCAAAGCGAACGCGCCGAGAAACTCGCTCGCTCGGCCGGCGCCGAGGTCGCGCGCGATGTCGAAGCGCTGATTGAACCGGTGGACGCGGTCTACATAACCACACCGAATACAAAGCACACTGCGATTGCGCTGGCGTCGCTCGCGCAGGGTAAGCACGTGTTTTGCGAGAAGCCGATGGCGACTTCGCTCGAGGATGCTCGAACGGTTCTTGATGCGGCAACAGGAAGCAAGTCGGTGTGTCAGGTTGGTCACAATCGCCGATTCGCTCCGGTCTACACGGCGCTCAAGGAAGCGATCGCAAAACAGACGCCGCATTCGGCTCACGTCAAGATGAACCGCGGCGAGTTGATAAATCCAGTGTGGGTCGGCGATCCCGAAGTAACCGGCGGGTTTCTGTACGAAACCACGATTCACATGTTCGATATGATGCGGTTCCTATTTGGCGACGTCGCAAGCCTCGATGCCGCCGGCTCATCTCACGAGTATCCTGAAATTGACGACTTCTCCGCGCTGCTGCGATTTGAAAACGGGATGCACGCGACGCTCGCGTCGTCGGCCGATGCGAGCTGGTTTTTTCCGTTCGAGCGCGTCGAGGTGTTCTGTCATCATTCGACGATCACGACTCGCGAGATGGAAAGCATCATCGAAAGCCGCGAAGTCGACGGCCGCCACCTCACTCAAACGATGCAGCTCATGTCCAAAGAGGAGAAGTGGGGATACGCTCAGGAAGACCAGGCGTTCATCGATTCGATCGTGAATGGAACACCAGCCGCAGTGACCGCGCTTGATGGGTTCAAGTCGGTCGAACTCGTGGACGCGTGTTATCGCGCGGTGCGCACAGGCGAGCGGATTAATCTCAAACAATCGGATCAGTAACGTCCTTGAATGGATTCGGCTCGTCGGGCGTGATTCGAATGAGCACCTGCTCGCCACGCTTGATTCGGGATCGGATGCCCCGCGCGAGCAACAACATTATCAATGGGTGCGACTTCCTGTAAGCTCGATACCCGCGCAACAACGCGTCCTTGTCGCTCACCACTTCTGCGGTTCCAGTCACCCGGTCGTTGCCGATCAAGCATTCGACGCGAGGGTTACGGCCGACTCGTTTCGCCTTAAGCGTCCCGCTGGGCGTCAGGAATTCGATCTTCCCGTCATTCAGGGTGAGCCAGACTCGGACTTGCTTCAACTCACCGGCTCTCGTGTATGAACCGAAAATTTGTGTGTGACGTTTTACCGCCGCTTGAAGCTGAGGGTCCATCGGAAGAGTGTTACTTGCCCGAGCCGTTGGATGAAGTGAATCGGATAATCTGATTGTAGGTAGGATTCTTCTCGCCCTCTTGCACCGCGGGTTTTATTGCCTCGATCGTCGAAGCCGGGGGCGCCGCTTGGAGGTGAATATTACTGTAACGCGCGTAGATCGTCCGAACGTAGTTTTGAGTTTCGAGAAACGGCGGTATTCGATAGCCGTAAAACTCGACCGCACCTTCGCCGGCGTTGTAACCCGCAAGCGCAAGCCTCACATCTCCATTGAATCGATCCAGCAGCCATCGCAGGTATTTCGTTCCACCCAGGACGTTCTCGCGGGGATCGAAGATGTTGGTCACGCCAAAACGGGAAGCAGTCGCCGGCATGAGTTGCATCAACCCCGAGGCGCCCTTGACCGACACCGCCCCGCGATTGAACCCGGATTCGGCGCGCATAACCGAGAGGATCAAACATGGATCAAGGCCGTTACGGCCGGCGGCTTCCTGGACCAGCGCATCGATGGCTGTGTTACCCGAAGAGATGTGATGCCCGGCGAGTGCGACCGGAACCTTGATCTGAGCTGCGGGCTTGAGCGCCGCCGCTTCAGCATCTTTCTTCTTCTTCAGCTCCTCGGCGCGCGCTCGTTCCTGATCCGCATTGGTCAAGGGAACGGGCGGACGTTCGGGCGGTGACAGCGGGCGCTCCTGCGCGAACGCGCCGCAACAGGCCAGCAGGAGAACGATGATCGTGAGAATACTTCTTGTCATTTATTCCTGTACCGTAACGTGCGCGAGATCGGCCCCGTCGGCCCCGCGCACAAATAGTATCAACTTCTGTTTGTTGCCGACCTGCTTCGGATCGAACATGATCACCCCGGTCAGCGACTCACCCGGCGTCAGCGCATTCTCAGTCTTGCTTTGATTGACTTCAATAGTAATCGGCTTGATGTCCTTAAGCTCACCCGTCTCGAGGGACATCGCCGTGAAAGCGAAATCCTTGTCACTGGTGTTCTGGATGGTGTAGCGGAGATAAGCCTTGTCGTCGAACACGAGCACTCGAGGATCAAGCAGCAGCACCATCCTCTTCGTAGCGGCGCGCGTGTTGGCGACCTTCATCTCGCGCAGCCCGAGCATCAGCGCTTGCATGAATCGCCGGTCAACTTCCTGACCCGCCTTGAGTGAGGCCTGATGATCAGCTTCAAGCACCCTGGCGTCGGCCTCAGCGATCTTGCGATCGGCTTGCTGCTGCGCGTTTCGAATAATCTCCGCGGCCTTTGTGCGGCCCTGCTGTTCGGCTTCGACCTTCAAGCGTTCGAAATCGGGCGCGGGTTTTTCCAGGTCCGCCGCGTGCCCGTCGGAAGCCGGGGCCGAGACTGCGGGTTTGGTATCAGCCGCTACTTCCGTGATGTTCACCATGCGATGCGCCTGCCCAGCCGCGACAACGCTCAGGTCGAAGCTAAAGGTGTGTTTTCCGCCGCCGGTCTTTACGAACATATTGCTTGCGCCGCGTGAGGAAACGGGCTTGATGAAAACTTCGTTGCCGGGCTGTTCAGCGGTGCCGCTTCGTTGAACGACAAACGTTCCCTTCCCGGTCCCGCCGTCATACAGGTCGCCACAGATAATCTCCTGAACGGGGTCGGCGAATCGGATCATCGTCGTAATGCCCTGAGCTGTCTTGATGTCACCGATCTTATCGGGGCCAAGCGCGAGCGTGACAATCGCGGACTGCGCATTCGAAGCCGCGCAAAACGCCAACAACATTACAACGGAAATAACTGCTTTCACTTGCCTCCTCAGCTTCACACCCAAATAGGTACCAGCTCGATATTTAGAACGAGAACAATTATCGTGTGAGGGGCACGGCGTAAGCAAGTGCAAAGTTTTGTGGCGTGGTTTGTCTATGGCTCATGAGGCAAGGCCGATTCGCCGGGTGAGTGATTCAAATCTCGCGTCCGGCCTGATGATGTCGAAGATGGGATCAACCTTAATGTAAGCGAGGTAGCCGTATCGTTCTTCGCAAGCGCGATCAAGATATTCGAATACCCGGTCGTTGTCACCGAAGCCCAGATAGACTCGCGCTATCAAATAGGCGGGCACGTATCGGCAGTTGGATATTGCCTCAAGCTGCGTCAGCACTTCGAGCGCGCGATCGATGTCGCCACGCATCGCGCAAAAGTGGCCGCGCGCCGATAACAGCTCGAGGTCTTCGCCGGAGAGAGCGAGCGCCTTCTGAAATTCGGCCACGGCTTCGTCGTTCATTTGCTTCTGCTCGTATGTTTGCGCGAGCCGTCGATGCGCGAGGCCGAATGCTCCGTCGAGCTCAATCGTCTTTAAGTATTGTTCAATCGCCTCGTCGTAACGCCGAGCCAGATGCAACAACCATCCTCGATTGGTATTGATCGCTAAAGAAAGCGGATCAAGGTCGCACGCGCGATTGATCTCGGCGAAAGCTTCTTCGAAACGCCCGAACGCCGCGAGCGTCACCGCGTACCAGTTGTGAGCCCACGCGTAACCCGGATTCAGCTTGATCGCCTGCTTGAATCCCCGCTCCGATTGCTTCCAGTCCCAGTCGTAGCCGAATCTCACAAACGCCAGCGACGCGTGACCTTCGGCGAGCTTGTCGTCCAGTTCCAACGCCCTCGTCGCCGCAGCCTTTGAGATAGGGAAAGCGTCCTTCGGCGCAAGCGAACTGTAGCTCGCAAGGATGTTGTAAGAGTCGGCCAGTCCCGCGTACGCAAGCGCATAACCCGAATCCAGATCGATCGCCTGCTGGAAATATTCGATTCCTTTTTTTAGAGCTTCTTCAGTGCGTTTGTTCCAATAGAATCGGCCCTTGAGATAGAGCTGATATGCGGCGGTGTTTTCGGTATGGCGTTTGGCTAGTTGCTTCTTCTGCGCACCGCTCAGCTTCAATCGCAAATTTTCTGAGATCTCTTTTGAGATTTCGTCTTCAATATTAAAAATGTCCGAGAGCTCTCGATTGTATTGATCGCCCCAAAGATGAGACCCATCCTCTGTATCGACCAACTCCGTCTTGACGATCAACGTCTCGCCTCGCTGAACCAACCTGCTGGTCAGCAGCGCGCGAACGCCAAGCTCCTGTCCGATGCGAAGCGGATCGATTTCCCTGCCCTTGTAGCGGAACACCGTGCTGCGCGCCATAACCCGGAGCTTTGGGAGCTGCGAAAGATTATTGATTATGCTCTCGGTGATTCCGTCCGAAAGATATTCCGTGTCTGGATCACCGCTCTCATTGATCAGCGGAAGGATGGCGAGTGAATCGATCGGCTTGCGCGACCGCGCGCGGCGCGTGGCCAGTGTCCGCGGCGATGTTGCCCGGCTTATGTTCACGCCGGTGTCGTAGTCGCGCTTGAGGTTGCGCAAGTCCGTTGCCAGATCGCGCACGCTTTGATACCGCCGATCGCGATCCTTTTCCATGCTCTTGCGCACGATGCGCTCAAGCTCGGCCGGAACGTCATAGTTGAAGCGGGCAATCGCGATTGGTTCTTTATGAATGATGTTGTCGATGATCTCGGTTGTGCCCGCGCCTTCAAACGGCAACCTGCTGGTGAGCATTTCGTACATCACCACGCCGAACGAAAAGATATCGGTTCGAGTATCGATATCGCGGCCCAATGCCTGCTCGGGCGACATGTATGAAACAGTACCCAGCACGATTCCAAACGCGGTCTGCGCGCCAAGCGGCACAGTGGGGTCGCTGGCGCCGCCCGGGCCGCCGCCAGGTTGAGCTTTCGCCAATCCGAAGTCGAGCATCTTTACGAGCCCGCGCTCGGTCACCATAAGGTTCGAACTCTTCACATCGCGATGAATAATCCCCAACTCGTGCGCTTCATCGAGAGCTTCGGCGATCTGTATCGAGATATCAATAACCTCGGCGGACGGAAGAGACTTGCTCGCGATTCGAAGCGCGAGCACTTCGCCTTCGACGTATTCCATCGCAATGAACATCGCGCCCTGGTGTTCTCCGATGTCGTAGATGGCTGCTATGTTCGGCGAGCGCAGCGCCGAGGCAGCACGAGCTTCGCCGAGAAACCGCGCGCGGCGATCGGGGTCGTACTGATAAGACGCGGGCAAAAACTTGAGGGCAACCTGCCGTCCGAGCCGCGTGTCCTCGGCGAGATAAACCTCGCCCATCCCGCCCTCGCCGAGCTTTGTGATGATGCGGTAGTGGGAGATGTTTTCGAGATTCACTTGCTTGCTTCTGAATCGGATGAATGCTGGTGGCAGTTCTAGCTCTTTATTTCTCGTCCTCGCTGGCAAAGAATTCTTTTTCTTCCTCAATGACCCTGCGTTCGAATCTGCTGATCACATACACCGTCGCGACTATGATCACCACAACAAGCAGGATTATTTGAATACGCTTGAGGTCACCTATCAGTTTTTCAACACCGGTCGCGAACGTGAAGCCCAAACCGGCAAGCACGCCCACCCACACGATACAGCTTGCCAGGGTCAACAGCGCAAACCTGAGAAATCCGAATTGGGCGAGACCCCAGAACATCGCGCTCGTGGTTCGCAACCCATACACGTACTTCACAATGAACACAGACAGCACCCCGAACCTCTGCATAAGCTTTTCGATTCGCGGCCGCGCGCGAACGAAGAATTGCAGGTTTCGGGCGCGGCCTCTGAACCGCATCCCGATCATGTAGCTGAGTGTGTCGCCGATGAAACCGCCCGCCGTTCCCACCACAAGCGCTTCTTCAAAGGTGAATAGGCCTGCGCGCGCCAGCACGCCTGAAAACAGCAGCGTGAGATCGCCCTCGATCATTGTTCCGAAGAAGACCGCCCACAGTCCGTATCTTTGCAGCAGCTCGTACATTCGTGGTTTCTGGTTCGTTTCTGGCGGCGCGATGAACCTCAACTGAACCAGAAACTCATGAGCAATTTGAGTTCGAGGATTCTAGCGCACTTTGCCAAAATTGACATCCTTTTCAGGCGTTTGATATTCTGGAACGCAAGCGCAATCAAAACTTCCGGGGCGGCACAGGTATCCGCTATGACAACCAGCCAGGTTAATGAATCAGTGTTCATAGGTATCGACCTCGGAGGCATCACTCTGAAAGGCTCGCTGGTCGCGGCCACGGGCGAGATCATCAACGAGACGCGAATCGAAACCGAACAACGCAACGCAAACGCCTTGTTCGGCCAGCTCACCGAAGCGGCTCTCGCGCTTCGAGACGACAAGCGGGCTGAGGGGCGAGTCGTCGCGGGTATCGGAGTCGGCATACCGGGCCTGGTCAATCGAAAAACAAATCGCATCGAGGTGATGCCGAACCTTCCGGGGTTTTCTGAAATCGACATAAAGACCGAGCTTACGAAAGCGACCGGGTTGCGTGTGATCCTCGACAACGACGCGAACGCCGCGGCATACGGCGAGCTACAAGTCGGAGCAGCTCGCGGGAAACGAGAAGTCTTTTTCGTATCGCTTGGAACGGGAATCGGAGCGGGCTTGATCATCAACGGCAAGATCTATCGCGGAGCCGGCGGGTTTGCCGGAGAGTTCGGGCACATGACAATCGACCCCGAAGGCATCGAGTGCGCTTGCGGCAACATCGGCTGTCTCGAAACGATTGCATCGGGTCCCAACATCGTTCGCCGGACTCGCGAGCGGCTTTATCGCGACCGGACTTCATCGCTTTCGCGGCTCGGGATTCCGCGCGATCGCGAATTCACCGCCGAAGATATCGCTCACGCCGCTCGTGACGGAGACGAGATGGCTCAAGTGATGATGGAACGCACGGGCATGTTCCTGGGGATCGCGCTCGCGGCGGTGATCAACCTGCTGAACGTCGAGATGGTAGTGATGGGCGGCGGTGTTATGGAAGCGGGCGATTTGATTTTGAAGCCTACGATCAAAGAGACTCGCCGCCGCGCGTTCCCACCTTCGTTCAATAGTTGCGAGATTGTAATCGCGAAGCTAGGGGCTACAGCGGGAATGATCGGCGCCGCGCTGATAGCGAGAGATCAAGCAAGCTGATTCGAGGAACTTGAAAGAGAGCCTGCCAACCAATCAATTAAATGAAGTACGAGTTAACGCAGCACGCCCGCGATGTAATCGAGGAACGCCAGATTTCAATAGACTGGCTTGAATGTGTCCTCGGGAACCCAACTCTTATCGAGTCAAGCACCACCGATCCTGAATTGGAAAGCCGATTCGCAAAAATCTCAGAGTTTGGCGACCGCGTGCTCAACGTCGTCGTGAACACGAAGGTTGTTCCCGAACGAGTCGTTAGCGTATATTTCGATCGAAGGATGAAAGGCAAGTTATGAAACTGAAAGTTGATCCCGAGGCTGATGCTCTGTACCTGCGTTTAGATGACTCTCAAATCATCGAGTCTGAGGAAGTTGCTCCCGGCGTCGTGTTGGACTACAACGAGCAGAACCAGGTCGTGGGTATTGAGATACTCGGCATTTCCAAGCGTGCCCCAAGTCTCAATCCTCGTGAACTGCAGTTCCAGACCGTCTGAGAAACTGCACAACTAATCTTGCGTCACATTGCGCCCGACCGTTGTAGCGGCATTCTTATGAGCGGTCAATCGCCGGCTCCAGCGCCACCCGGACGCTGCTCATTTGAAGATAGATCTTCAGATTCGATGTCAGCGCCTTTCTTAAAGAACAGAGTTCCTTGGACGCTATTTTTTCCGTACACTACTTGGAGCCCGAACGAGTATTCGTAGCGGCCGTCCTGCATGAGAGCTAAGATCTTTTTGCCATCATCCTCAAGGGCCTCCTTTGACTGGCTAGCTTTCTTGCACTCGACCACGAGAAAGTTCATCTTTTCTCCGCCGCTCCTTCTGTTATGGATGATGATGTCAGGTCGTACTATTCTCTCTTCGCCGTCGCTAGTTACGGCTTTATAGTTGACACCCTCGCGGTTGAACTCAATGTCGGCAAACATCTTTCTATCATTCCCAACCAGCGGAATTAGTTCGTCCGCGAGGTGATTGGCGAGTTGATGATTTATGCACACCTGATGAAGCTTCCTGAGAGTCGTAATTGAATTCTATCTCTATGGAGGTCAAACAATTGGCCATCCTCGGTTACTAGCCTCGACAATGCGCGGGTCACTCCTTCGCGAAGTTGGTCTTTCACATCATTCTCCATTATTTTTCCTTTATACTAGCTTCCCGACGCTTCACCATCGCTCGACCCTCGCCGTCTAATGTCGGCGACGGTGGCGCCATTATCACCGCGGTAAGTTCTAGCTGCAACTAAGTTGTGACCGTACCTGAATGATCCGGAACTAATGACGGAAAAGCTACTGTAGACCGAGACGCGAGCGGGAATTGAGGTCTGACTTGGCCTCTTCACTGACTCGCGAAACGTCCCGCCTTGCTACCGCACATTGCGCTCACTGCTGTTATACTTCCGCTCTGACTTTATTTACCTGAACTCCAATGGTTGACCGCCTACACATCCGAAACTTCTCCATCATCGCGCATATCGATCACGGCAAAAGCACGCTCGCCGATCGTCTGCTTGAAGACACCGGAGCGCTCTCGCATCGCGAAATGTCTGAACAGGTCCTCGACGCTATGGACCTCGAACGCGAACGCGGCATCACCATCAAAGCCCACGCGGTCAGGCTCAACTACACCGCGCGCGATGGCGGGCAGTACATTCTCAACCTGATCGATACGCCCGGGCATGTTGACTTCTCTTATGAAGTCTCGCGATCTCTGTCAGCCTGCGAAGGAGCCTTGCTCGTCGTCGATGCGTCCCAGGGAGTCGAAGCTCAGACGCTCGCGAATACTTATCTCGCGCTCGATCACAACCTGCATTTGATTCCGGTCATAAACAAGATCGATCTGCCGGGCGCGGAACCCGATCGCGTGCGAGAAGAAATCGAGCAGACAATCGGACTCGACACTCATAACGCCTTGATGATCTCAGCCAAGATGGGCACCGGCATCGACGAGGTGCTCGAAGCCATCGTTCGCGAGATCCCACCGCCCGCCGGAGACCCGCAGGCGCCACTGAAAGCGTTGATCTTCGATTCTTGGTTTGACAGCTATCGCGGAGTAGTCGTGTTGATGCGCGTGATCGATGGCGTCATCAGGCCAGGCATGCGAGTCCGCTTGATGGATGCCGAGAAAGAATACGAAGTCGATGCGCTCGGAGTGCTCACTCCGAAACCGGCCGTTATCGACGAGCTGGGCGCGGGCGAAGTGGGATTCTTCACCGCTCAAATCAAGACCGTCAGCGATGTCGAGATCGGCGACACCGTGACCGAAGCCTCGCGACAGACGCTCACGCCTTTTCCCGGATTCAAACGCATCAAGCCGATGGTGTTCGCCGGGCTCTATCCGATCGAGTCGAACAAGTATGAAGAGCTTCGCGACGCGTTGGACAAACTGCGTTTGAACGACTCGTCATTCTTCTACGAGCCCGAAGCGTCTGCCGCGCTCGGGTTCGGATATCGCTGCGGGTTCCTTGGGCTATTGCACATGGAAATCGTTCAGGAGCGGCTCGAGCGCGAATTCGATCTTGAGCTGATCACCACCGCGCCGACCGTGCGTTATCGAGTGACCACAACTTCCGGCGAAGTGACTGAAATCGACAGCCCGGCGAAGCTGCCCGATCCCGGCAAGATCGAAAAGATCGAAGAGCCGATCATTCGGGCGATGATAATGAGTCACGACGACTACGTCGGGCCGCTGTTCGCGCTACTCGAAGAGAAACGCGGGACTCAGCTCGGATTCGAGTACCTGACTCCAAAGCGAGTGTTGCTCACTTACGAATTACCGCTTGCCGAGATCATGCTCGATTTTTACGATCGCTTGAAGTCGCTGTCGCGGGGCTACGCGTCGTTCGATTATGAATTGACCGGCTATCGCGACGGCGACATGGTCAAGCTGGACATGCTGGTCGCGGGCGAACCGGTCGATGCGCTGTCGCTGATCGTTCATCGCGAGTTCGCTTACACTCGAGGCCGGTCGCTTGTAGAGAAAATGCGCAAGCTGATTCCTCGCCAACTGTTCGAGGTCCCGATTCAAGCCGCGGTCGGCAGCAAGGTGATCGCTCGCGAGACGGTGAAGGCTCTTGGCAAGAACGTCATCGCCAAGTGCTACGGCGGAGACATCACTCGCAAACGCAAGCTGCTTGAAAAACAAAAAGAGGGCAAGAAGCGAATGAAGCGCGTTGGCAAAGTCGAGATCCCGCAGGAAGCGTTCCTCGCAGTTTTAAAAGTAGATGACTAAGAGAGTGCGGAGTTCGGAGTGCGGAGTTCGGAGTCAGGATGCGGTGTTCAATCCTCGCTCAACTATTCAACGAGGAGTTCACTGATTCTTTCCGCCCAAGCCGAATAACAATCGCCGTCAACGAGTTCGGAGTGCGGAGTTCGGAGTCGGGATACGGCGTTCAGAATGCCGACTTTAATCGGAATCTTGTGAATGCGAAATACGCGACTAAAGTCGGTACTCTGAACGCCCGAAGCGACGTCTAAACTCTCTTCAATTTCCTCGCAAGCCATTCAGCGAAGAGTTCGCCGCCGGTTTCCTTCTTCCAAGCCAGACTCGCACCGCAGCCAATGACAGCGAGCCCGCGATCAACATCATCAATCCTCCGATGAAAAGCCACTTATCGCCCGGAGATTGCTCCCACAATGTCGGATCCGCATTCTGCACATCCACGTTGATCTGTGAGCCCAGATAGTAAAGACCAGAACCGGCCAGCAATAACATCCCCGCCGAGATCACTAGCACGCGCAGCGCTTTCTTCATTGTGATATCCATATCTTTTCCTCATTCGTTCAGTCTGAACACGAAGACAATGACCCCGGTCACGCGCACCGGAACGCCGTTCAGTAGCGTCGGCCCGAATCGCCAGCGGCGCGCGGCATCAACCGCCGCACTTGCAAGCATCGGGTGACCGCTCACAGCGCGAGCTGATTCGACTCGACCGTCCGGTGAAACGATGACCTCGACCGAGACGTCACCCTGTAGCCGGATTTTTTTCGCAAGCTCGGGATAGCTGGGAACTGCACGCTCGATCGCCTTTCCTTGAAGGATTTGTGAGACAACTCGAAGTGGTCGTTGATCGGGCGTCGGCTGCACGGCGGGCTTTGGCTTTGGCGGATCGGGCCGTGGAGGCGGATCGCCCTTCGGATCTCCTCCGATTAACCCGAAGTCGATTCCCGGTCCACCGGGTCCGCCGGGTCCACCAGGTCCACCGGAAAAACCGGGATCGAAGATGCCGCGATCGATTATCGGAGGAGTGACCGCGTGGTCTCTGGACAGATTCTCGAGCCTTGCGACGTTCCGAAAATCTGGTGGAGGCGTGTTGTCCGAAGTCGGCCCGCGTTCGATGTGCGTCGACGGTGGATCAAAGATCGCTGCTGGAAGTCGAATGATTGGCGTGACTTCATTCACATCAGCCAGCTTTGGATCGAACGCAAGCACCGACACAACGAAAGCGCCCGCGATCGCGAACACGTATAGCGCCGAGGTCATCAAAAAGAACTTTCCCGTCGTGTGGCTACGACGCCGCCGTGAAGACACAACCAGTTGATCGAACATGATGTTTTCCTCCTCGCGCTGATCTCATACACAAAGTTCGCGCGACACGAGAGGCGCTCTCGTTATTGACATGGCGCTCGAATCGAAAGGAAGGCGCTCTTCGGAGGGAACTGCTACTTAGACCGCAAGGTGGCAGCTCGCGCTACGTCATCCAAGCCGGCAGCTTGCGAATGCACTACCCACCAACATCCATCTTCTCAACCAGCAGAATGATGCGAGTCGGCACGGGACGGCCTGAGACAGTTGCCGGCTGAAAGGTCCGATCTCGCAACGACCACCAAAGCTGCTCGACAAGATAGGGATCTTGCGGCGTGTTCAGCATGTCCACCAGCCGGCCACGCCCTTCGGGGTCAACCTCGACCAGGGCTGACATTCCCTGATTGCCCGGCTTCTGGTAAGCAATGTGACTGAAACTGACGAGCGCGCTGTTATCGAGCACGCGCGGCAGTTGATAATACTGTTGGGCGTCGGTCGAGCCCGAGTCCGGCAGAATGTTGTTGTAGCTGCGATACTCGCGATTCGAGCCGCTGATGATCGGATAAATGCCGGCCTGCTCGCTTGCCGTGCTACCCAGTGGGATCGGCCTGAAACTCGAGAACAACGACGTGAACGAAACGATCGAGAACAACACTCCCGCGGCAACGGCTACGGGACGCGGATTCAGCTTGAGCAGCCACTCATACACAAGCTCGCCCAGAGTGATCTCACGACGCGCCCGCCGTGTTGCCTGAGTCATAATGTTGCTATGGAGCTCGCGCGGCAGTGGCGGCGGAACGATGTTTCTCAAACGCAGAGAGATCGCTTCAGTCTCGGCCAGGTGCAACCGGCAACCATCGCATTCGGACAGATGCTCGCGATACTCGATGGCTTCAGTCTCTTTGAGTTGCCGATCGATATACGCTGATGCTGTCAGGTTAAAGTTCTTGCATTCCATAAAAGTGCCTGTTGATGCGTGTCATCGAGCAACGGATCCCGTTTCACGCATCATGTTTCATAACAGTTCTCGTACGCGTCTCCGGAGCTCTTCTCTTCCGCGCGCGATTCGAGACTTGACGGTTCCAATCGAGATCGAAAGTGTCGCGGCAATTTCTTCGTAAGACATTTCCTCGATCTCGCGAAGCACCAGCGCAATCCGGTACTCCTGTTTTATTTCGCCCAGCGCCTGCATCACGTGCTCCTCGCGCTCGCTCGAAATCGCCAGCGCCTCCGGTGATCGGGATGGCGCGGGCAACAAATTTCCGATCGTCGTACCGGACTCGCCTCGCGTCAGGTCGAGAGATATCGTCTCGTCGCGATGCCGTCTTCGCCACCATCGCTGCTGATTCATTGCCTGGTTGATCGCTATACGATATATCCAGGTTTTCAATCCCGCTTCGCCGCGGAAGCTGCCAAGCCCTCTGTAGACCTTCAAAAACGTTTCCTGCGTCGCATCGCGTGCTTCTTCGGCGTCCTGCAGCAATCGGAAGCAAAGCGAATAGACCGGCCGCTCGAAGTGAGTCACAAGCTCTTCGAATGCCGAAAGCTCCTTCGCGCGCAACCTGGAGATCAGGTCTCCCTCGGGTAGGCGCTCCATTGCTCTGGCATCGAGCTCGAGCCCGGTGAGGGTGGATTGGTCCAATGCGGCCATGTCTCGGGCTGACATCAGGTGGCGCTCCTTGGGTGAACTGCTGACCGGAGTGGGCCACCGCCCGGCCTCTGAAGCCGAGCGCCGTATAGCTCCAAGTGGAACGGGCAGTGGCCCTCACCTCACTTGTCGCTAGCTTAGACACCCTGTCCGATCAGAATGTTCCGACCTGTTGAACTTTAGCACAAAGGCCGATGCGCCGGCACAGTTTATCCCGAAGGATCGAGATCGGATGTGATCAAAAGACTTGGTGTCTTGCTTCACCGCTGATTTGCGCTGCCTTCGGTCCGCAGATGGCCGCTGATCTGAGAAAATCAGCGGACCGAAGGCTGCGCAAAATCAGCGGTGAATTCGTTGTTGTCGTCCCTCCTTAATTTCATCCGACGGGCACCTCGCCCTCCTGTTTCTTGACAGTTCGCGATGCTGGCCGCTATGTTCTTTTTTACTTTTAGCGGCGATGCAGGCATCCTTCCCGCTCTCGTCCAGTAATCAATCAAGGAGGCTCAGTTTGGCGACAAGAAGCAAAAGGAAAAAAGTCTCGGTTAAAGAGATGAGGTTCAGCCATGACCCGATGATCCGATTCTACGACAAGACACAGGAATGGCTTCAGGAGAAGGGCCGCCCGTTCGTGATCGGGCTCGCCATCGTCGCGGGATTGATTCTGATCTACATCGCCGGCAGCTATTTCCTCGACTCCCGAAAATCAAACGCCGCGAGCGCCTTTGCCGCAGCCGTCGAGAAGTTCAACGCCCCGGTTCAGGACGCAAATACGCCGCCGACAACGACGCCGACAGTCGTCTCCTACAATGACGAAGA
>Ga0070693_100000741_pt1 | contig 14410 bp, 13 predicted proteins | sample KBSK1103metaG_FD_65472 | JGI IMG/M metagenome (GOLD analysis project Ga0070693, IMG submission 65472) | Corn, switchgrass and miscanthus rhizosphere microbial communities from Kellogg Biological Station, Michigan, USA - KBS K1-10-3 metaG | ecosystem: Host-associated > Plants > Roots >...
GGCGCTGCGGCACGCCGCTCCTCTACTACGCCAAGTCGAGCTGGTACGTGAGGACCGCCGCGGCGAAGGAGGCTCTGCTCGCCGGCAACGAGACGATCGGCTGGCACCCCGAGCACATCAAGCACGGCCGTTTCGGCAAATGGCTCGAGAACAACGTCGACTGGGCGCTCTCGCGCGACCGCTACTGGGGCACGCCGCTTCCGATCTGGCGCTGCACGACCGGCGACTGCACGGAGACCTACTGCGCCGGGTCGGTAGCCGACCTGCGCGAGCGCGCCAGGGGCGAGGTCCCCGACGACCTGCACCGCCCCCACATCGACGCGGTGACGCTCGATTGCGCGAAGTGCGGCGGCGAGATGCGCCGGGTCGAGTCGGTGATCGACACCTGGTACGACAGCGGCGCGATGCCCTTCGCCCAGTTCCACTACCCGTTTGAGAACGAGGAGCTGTTCGCGGAGCGCTTCCCGGCCGACTTCATCTGCGAGGCGATCGACCAGACCCGCGGCTGGTTCTACACACTGCTCGCCGAGTCGACCCTGCTATTCGGCGAGTCGAGCTACCGCAACTGCGTCTGCCTCGGCCTGATCCTCGACCCCGAGGGGCAGAAGATGTCGAAGAGCAAGGGCAACGTGGTCGAGCCCTGGGACGTGATCGCCGCCCACGGCGCCGACGCCTTTCGCTGGTACTACCTGACCGCGCAGCAGCCCTGGGCCGGCTACCGCTTCTCGCTCGACACCGTCGGCGAATCGGTGCGCCAGTTCCTCCTCACCCTCTGGAACACGTACTCCTTCTGGGTCCTCTACGCGAACGCGGAGAACCTCGGCCCGGGAGATTTCAACGGCTTGCCGGAGCCGGACGAGGATCTCGACCGCTGGGCGCTCTCGAAGCTCCAATCGACCGTCGCGACCGTGCGCGAGCGGATGGACGCCTTCGACTGCACCGCCGCCGGCCGGGCGATCGCCGATTACGTCGAGGAGCTCTCCAACTGGTACGTGCGACTCTCGCGGCGACGATTCTGGGAGGGCGACCGGGCGGCGTTCGCGACCCTGCGCCACTGCCTGCTCGAGGTCGCGGCGCTGCTCGCCCCCTTCACGCCCTTCCTCGCCGAGGAGATCCACCTCAACCTGGCCGGCGGCGAGGCCGAAGAGCTGGGGACGCTCCCCGACTCGGTCCATCTGCGCGACTTTCCCGAGCCCGACGCGGCGCTCGCCGCCCCCGACCTGGAGGCGGCGATGGACGCCGTGCGGCTCACCGTCGAGCTCGGCCGCGCCGCCCGTGCCCAGGCCAAGGCCAAGGTGCGCCAGCCCCTGCGCCGCGCTGTGATCGTCGCCAACGAGGCCGAGCGCGTGGCGATCGAGGCCCGGGGCGACCTGGTCAGGGCCGAGCTCAACGTCAAGGAGCTCGATTTCGTCAGCGACGAGTCGGAGCTGGTCAGCTACGAGGTCAAGCCCAATTACCGCTCGCTCGGCCCCCGCTTCGGCAAGCGCATGCCCCAGGTGGCGGCAGCGGTCGCGGCGCTCGACCCGGCTCACGTCGCCGAGGTGATGGCGAACGGCGGCGAGGTCGGGATCAGCGTCGACGGCGACGCCCACACGATCGGCGCCGGGGAGGTCACCCTCTCGCTGCGACCGCTCGAGGGCTACGAGGTCGAGGCAGCGGCCGGCCACGCCGTCGCCCTGCAACTCGACCTCGACGACGAGCTGCGCCGCGAGGGCCTCGCCCGCGAGATCGTCCACGCGGTCCAGAACGCCCGCAAGGCCGCCGGCCTCGAGATCACCGACCGGATCGAGCTCTCGCTCGGTGGCGACGCTGAACTCATCGCTGCCGCCCGCGCGCACGAGCCCTACGTCGCCGGCGAGGTTCTCGCCACCTCGGTCGCCTACGACGCCGCCGACACCGCCCCCGTCCGCATCGACGGCCGAGATCTCCGGATCTCCCTCGCTCGCGCCTAAAGCTCTTCCCGAAACGAGACGGAAGTTTCGGGGGGCACGCGATCATCAACTTCCAACCGAGAGGTCTCATGCCTTTGCGGCAAGCTAGAGACCCAAGAAAGGCGAAGACCCGCCGAAAAACTTGAGGCATCTCTTCGACGGGTCTTCGAAGTCCGTGCCACCGATCGCTCGGCAGAGCACAGGCATCCCTGTCACGGGCAATCGCATGGTAGCAGCGCCTTCTCAAGGGTTGTCAACCCCTGCAAAGAAGCTGGCGGGGTGGGGCTCGAACCCACAACCTGGCCCGTGACAGGAGCCCGCTCTGCCATTTGAGCTACCCGCCAGCGATCGCCACTCAGTGACGATGCGAAATAGAGTAGCAGGCTGAGTGCTACCTCAGTAACTTCCTGAGGTTCAGGCGTCTATCCCTGATACAACTCATATCTGTACAAGCCTGTATGATCTCGATCTTAATATGAGTGACGAAACAAAAAGCAAGCGCAAGATTCTCCCAACCCCACGGATCGCTTTTGGCAAGCAGCTCGATCTTCTTCGGGCTTATGCGGCTGCGAGCGGGCCAGATAGACGACCCGTTGGCTTGTCCGAAGCTGCTCCGTACGTTGGCTTGTCCAAAAGCACGATCTCGCTCGCAAACCCGTTCTTCACAGACAACGGCTTCCTGGAAAAGGCCGGGAGTGGGCTCCTGCCGTGTCAGGAGGTCTTGAACTTCGCGCAGGCCTACGAATGGGATGCAGACGGTGCTTCACGCGAGTTGAGCCCCACGATGGAGCGGTCTTGGTTTGGAGAAGCCTTGCTTCCACGCCTTGGCTTTGCCGCCCTTAGCGAAAAGGAGGCATTGCGAATCATTGACGCGGCTGCCGAAGCTGGTCCCAAATATGAGCAGCAATTGCGCATTGTCTTGGACTACCTTGAGGCCGGAGGACTCATAGAGCGGAACGAGGGCAAGGTTCGGATCGCGCCGCGACATGGACGTTCTGAGCCGAAGACTTCCACTGACGACGACGCCAAAGACGTAGAGCGATCACCGAAGGCCGCGCCCAGCATTTCCGAGGGCTCAAGATCGCTGCCGCTTTTGATCCAAGGTCTGCTGCAAGAGCTTCCTCGCGAGTCGGCATGGGATGAGCAGTCGGCTGCTCGCTGGTTGAATCTAGCTAGGATGACTTTTGAATTGGTCTACGATCTTGAGGACATTCCCACCGGGGAGTCGCAAGGGAATGGCCGAGGAAGTGCAGGATCATTTCCGAAGATGGGTGACGGGGAAGAAGGGTCGGCGCCCCCCCGCGACTAGTTGGAGCGAAAGGGCGACCTGTCAAGGCCCAGCCGACTGAGGTTGGGGACCACGGACCCGGCCCTCCAATCTGGATTCCGGAGGATGCCTTCTCGGGGTTCCTACCACTGAGAGCTAATCATCCGTTGGCTCGCCAATGAGGAAATCGGTCTTCTTGGAGTCGGAGAACTTCACCCAGCAGTGCTCTGGGGCGGCGCCGGCCACCTCGACCAGCGCCGCTTCGATTCGCTTGGCGATCTCGGCCTTCTGCTCGTCTGAGCGACCCTCGAACCAGTGGACGTGGACGAAGGGCATGACGGGCGCTCGCCCCGCTCAGGCGAGGGCCGGCTCGAGCTCGGCCTCGAGGCGCCGCTTCGGCATCGCCCCGATCACCTTCTTGGCGATCGCGCCGTCCTTGAAGAGGATCAGGGTCGGGATCGAGAGGACTTCGTACTGCGCCGCCGTCTGCTGGTTCTCGTCGACGTTGACGCTGACGATTTTCAGATCCTCGCGCTCGGTGTCCATCTCCTCGAGCACCGGATGAACGACGCGGCAGGGGCCGCACCAGGGCGCCCAGAAGTCGACGAGGACAGGATCCTCCGCCTCGAGGACCTCGGACTTGAAGGTGGCGTCGGTGACGTCGTGGAGTTTGCCTGTCACTGGTATCGGTCTCCCGGGGGTCGAATTTCGCCGCTCAATACTTCAAAAAGTATAGCGAGGCGCTAGCTTGCCGATGTGACCAATGCCGAGATCGCGGCCGCCCTCGAGGAGCTCGGCGTCCTCTACGAGCTCGACGGCGCCGTCAAATACCGGGTGCTCGCCTATGGCGCCGCGGCGAAGGCGATCCGCGAAAGCCCGGTCTCGGTCGCCGAGCTGGCGGCGGCGGGCCGGGCGACGGAGCTCCCAGGCGTGGGCAAGACCCTCGCCGAGAAGATCGACGCGCTGATCGAGACCGGCGAGATCCCGGCGGCGGCCAAGCTGAAGGCCAAGTTCCCGCCCTCGCTGATCGAGGTGACCCGCGTCCCCGGGCTCGGCGCCAAGACCGCCCGCCGCCTCTTCGAGGAGCTTGGCGTCACCACCCTCGACGACCTCAAGCGGGCGGCGGAGGCGCAGAAGATCCGCGGGCTGAAGGGGCTTGGGGCAAAGGTCGAGGAGAACGTGCTCGCCAACATCGAGCGCCTCGGCGAGCCTGGAGAGGCCAGCGGCCGGGTCCTGCTCTCGGCGGCGCGGCCGATCGCCGAGGAGCTGGCGCGGGAGCTGCGTGAGCACCCGGCCGCCGACCGGGTGGAGGTCGCCGGGTCGGTCCGCCGCTGGGCCGAGACCTGCAAGGACATCGACCTGATCGCGACCGCGGAGGAGCCGACGGCCCTGGCCGAGGCGCTCGTCGCCAGCCCGCTGATCGCGGCGGCCGGCAAAGCGGGGCCGAACGGCGTGCGCGCCCAGACGCAGAACGGCCTCCCCGTCGACCTGCGCATCGTCGCCCCCGAGGCCTTCGGCAACCTGCTGCAGCACTTCACCGGCTCGCAGGCGCACAACGTGCGGCTGCGCGAAGAGGCGGTGGCGCGCGGCCTCTCCGTCTCCGAGCACGGCATCACGGAGGTCGAGAGCGGCGAGGTCGAGCTCTGCGCCGGGGAGGAGGCCGTCTACGAGCGCCTCGGTTACGCCTACGTCGAGCCCGAGCTGCGCGAGGGGCGCGGCGAGCTGAAGGCGGCGCGCGAGGGGAAGCTGCCGGGGCTGGTCTCCCTCGACGACCTGCGCGGCGACCTGCACTGCCACACCACGCTCTCCGACGGCCGCAACACGCTGGAGGAGATGGCGGAGGCGGCCCGGGACCGGGGCTACGCCTACCAGGCGATCACCGACCACTCCGCCAGCCACGGCTTCGGCGACCACGTCACCGCCGAGCGCCTCTGGCAGCGGGTCGAGGAGGTCGCCGCCTGGAACGAGGGCAAGCGCGGCTTCCGACTGCTCGCCGGCTCGGAGGTCAACATCGGGCTCGACGGCTCGCTCGACTACCCCGACGACCTGCTCGACGCCCTCGACTGGGTGCTCGCCAGCGTCCACACCTCCTTCGCGATCGGGGAGAAGGAGATGACCGCCCGCGTCCTCGCCGCGATCGAGAACCCGCGCGTCAACTGCATCGGCCACCTCACCGGCCGCCTGATCGGCCGTCGCGAGCCCTACGCGATCGACGTCGAGGCCGTGGTCGAGGCCGCCGCCCACACCGGCACGATGCTCGAGATCAACGGCAACCCCAACCGGCGCGACCTCTCCGAGCGGCACGCCCGCCTCGCCGCGGAAGCCGGCGTCACCGTCGTCCTCAACACCGACGCCCACGGCGTCGACACGCTGGGCAACATGGCCTATGCGGTGGCGACAGCGCGACGAGCATGGCTGACTCCCGACGACATCGCGAACACGAGAAGCTGGAAAGACTTCAAGACCCTGCTTCGGTGAGAGCGCCGGGGACTGTCTCGCCGAATGCCTACGCACCTCCGCTTCGCTCCGGTGCGAAGGAACCGCCCCGAGGACGCTTTAGCGACCGGAGGGGCGGTGGGCCCCTGCGCCGACAGGACCCGCCGCGCCGGAAGCGTTAGCGCAGTCGGTCTGGTGCCGGCTTCCGCGGCTACGTCGTTCTCGAGCTTCTCAACCCTGGGGTGCGTACCAGCTGGATTGGGCGCAATGCCGAGTTCGGGACGACGTAGAAGCGGACGCCGTCGCGCTGCTCGATCGCTTCGACGGCTGCCTCGCGGGAGTGCCAGGCGAGCGAGACGAGGAGCGCGTAGCCGGCGCCGATCGCGGCGACGCCGGGGAGGAAGACGCCGAGGGCGCCGGCGGCGATCGCGGTGACGGCGATCGGCCAGAGGCGGGCGATGGCGATGCGCGAGGGGGTCTCGGGCGGCAGGGAGGTCTCGGTGCGGGCGCGGGAGAGGGCGTCGCGCATGCCGTCGGCGGCCCGCGAGGGGCGCCCCAGGTAGAAGCCGATCGCCAGCGCCGCCAGCCACCAGACCGCGGCGACGAGCAGGGTCGTCGTGTCGCTGTCGCGGTTGGCGACGATCGCTGTGATCGCGGCCAGCGCCGTCGCCTCGGCGCCGGTGAGCAGGGCGGTGACGCGGAGCAGGTCGGTGTAGGGCATCGCTACGCCGCCAGCTCCGCCAGCAGCTCGATCCAGCCCTCGGGCCCCTCGACCGTCAGATCCGACTCCTCGCGCAGCTCGGGCGGCCCCTCGGGGGAGAGGACGCCGACGCAGACGGTCCGCGCCAGCAGGCCCTCCTCGCGCAGCTCGTGCAGGCGGCGGCAGGCGTCGAGGTCGGTGCGGTCGTCGCCGGCGTAGGCGGCCGTGGAGACTTCGACGCCGGCCAGCAGCGCCGCCACCGCCGCGTCCTTGCCACCGCCACCGACCGGGCGCAGCTCCAGCACCTTGCGTCCCCAGCGCGGTTCCAGCCCCGCCCGCCCGGCGTCCGCCGCGATCTCGTGGGCGTGGGCGTCCGCGGCCCGCTCGTCCGCCGCGCCGCGCCAGTGCAGCGCCTGGATCGGCCCCTTGTCCTCGCGTCGCAGCCCGGCCCCGCCCAGCTCCCCGTCGAGGCCGGCGAGGAACTCCTCGGCCTGGCGCTCGCGCCCCTCGATCGCCGGGTCGAGGCTCGGCGCCTCCTCGCCCGGCAGCAGCAGCTCGAAGCCGTGGTTGCCGGCGTAGGCGATGCCCTCGACCCCGACCAGGCGGCGGGCCTCCAGCGCCCGCCGGCCCGAGACGCAGGCGACCAGGCCGTAGCGCTCGCTGAGCGCGCGCAGGAGCTCGGTCGCCCGTGCGGGAACCGCGGCCTGCTCGGGGCGCTCGACGATCGGCGCCAGGGTGCCGTCGACGTCGCTGAGGATCGCGGTGCGGGGCGGATCGGCGCGCAGCTCCTCCAGCACCTGGGAGCGGCCGACGCCGCGCTCCCCTGTCTCGGAGTCGGGAGACACGGCATCTAGTATCGCGGCACGATGGCACCGGACCCCGCCATGCCCTCGCGGCGCACGCTGAAGCTGGCCGCGATAGGGACCCTGGCCGGCGCCTTCAGCGGACTCTTCGGCGTCGGCGGCGGCACGATCATCATGCCCCTGCTGATCTTCTGGTTCGGCTACGGCGAGCGGCTCGCGACCGGCACCAGCCTCGCCGCGATCGTCCTCATCGGCCTGCTCGGGGCGCTCGCCCAAGGCGGCCTCTACGGCAACGTCCACCTGCTCACCGGCCTCTGGCTCTCGCTCCCGGCCATCGCCGGCGTCGTCGCCGGAACCGCGATCCAGCAGCGCATCCCGCAGCGCGCCGTCTCGCTGCTCTTCGCCGCCCTCCTCGTCGCCGTCGCGATCGAGCTGATCGTCAAATGAGCGGAGCGGAGGCCGCATCACGATCTGATTCTCCGCGGGCTCCGCGCAGCGAATGCTTTGTTCTGGAGAGTGAACCGTGGACGTCCTGATCGCGATCCTGATCGCCTTCGCCGGCGGCCTCGCCGGTGGCCTGGTCGGCGTCGGCGGCGGCATCCTCTTCGTCCCGGCGCTGACGATCTTCCTCGGCCTCTCGCAGGTCGAGGGCGAGTCGACCTCGCTGCTGATGATCGTGATCGTCGCCCTCGTCGGCGCCCTGCGCCAGCGCTCCTACGGCAACGTCGAGCTGCGCGACGCGCTCGTGATCGGCGCGCTCTCGCCGATCGGCGTGCTGGCCGGCGTCGTCGTCGCCAACGCGATCCCCCAGCGTGCCCTCGAACTCTCCTTCGCCGCCCTCGTCCTCTTCATGGCCTACGGCCTCGTGCGCCGGGCCCTGGCGCCGCGGTGAACGTCCCGGGTGCAACGTTTTTTCGTGGCATAGGGACGAAAAAGCGTTGCACCCGCTGGGTTCAAGCGCCGACGGCGCGCCGGCAGAAGCCGACGATCGTCTCGACCGTCGCCGCGTTCGAGACGTCCCCTCCGCGCACCGGCGAGAGGGGTCCGACGAGTCCCTCGCTGATCGCGCCGATCAGCGAGGCGGCGGTCAGGTCGGCGTCCTGGGCGGGAAGGTCGCCAGCCTCGACGCCGAGGCGCAGCAGGTCGGCCAGCCGTTCGCGGTAGGTCTGACGGTAGGCGAGCCGCTCGGCGTCGACCAGCGGATCGACCGGCTCGTAGCCGAGCGCCCAGGCGAGGCGCGGCTGCTCCAGCACCGTGCCGGTGTACTCGCGCACCACGGCGTCGAGCTTGTCGACCGCGGTGCCCGGCGCCAAGCTCGCCTCGTAGAGGTCGGCCAGCTGGCGCTCGGCGGCCGTGCGGAAGACCTCGACGAAAAGCTCGGCCTTGGAGGGGAAGTGCCGGTAGAGGGCGCCGACCGCGACCTGCCCGCGCTCGGCGATGCTCGCCACGGTCGCCGCCGCGTAACCGCCCTCCTCGAGCAGCTCGACGGCGGCGTTCAGCAGCCGTTCGCGGGTTGGCTCGCCGCGCCCGCCCGGGGCGCGAGCTCGGCTCCTCCCTGTCCTGGTCGTGCCCATCTCCCTACTCGTAGGAAAGCGCATCGGCGAGCGGGGCGCGAGCCGTGAGCCAGGCCGGCAGCGCCGCCGCCAGCGTCCCGATCGCCACCGCGAGCACGGCGATCGCCGCCACCGCGCCGAGCTGCAGCTCGTGGCCGACCACGTACCCCTGGGCTTCGAGGAAGGCCAGGGTCGGGCCGCTGTAGCTGACGATGCCGCCGATCGCGCCGCAGACGGCGCCGATCGTCATCACGAGCAAGGTCTCGAGGGCGAGCGCCGCGAGCAGGCCGGCGTTGCCGATGCCCATCGCCCGCAGCACGGCCCACTCGCGCCGCCGGGCGAAGACCGAGGTCGTGACGATGCCGCCGACGGCGACCAGGGCCGCGATCAGGGTCAGCACCCGCATCGCGAGCAGGCCCTGCGTGCTCCTTTCCATCTGCGCGTCGATCCGGCGCTTGAACTCGGCGCCGCTGATCGCGTGCAGGGGCGCCAGCCGGTGCAGGGCCGGCAGGTCCAGCTTCGCGCGGCGGTCGACGGAGAGGGCGCTGACCGCGGTCGTGCGGTAGAGGCGCCGGTAGCGGTCGATTCGCAGATAGACCGTGCCCGAGGGCCAGGCGAAGTCCTCGACTTCGCCGACCACGCGCAGCTCGCGCACCCCCCGCGCGGTCGGCAGCTGGATTCGGTCTCCCGGCTCGACGCCCAGGCCGGCGGCCATCACCTTGGAGACGAGCACGCCGCGAGGGTGCCGGCGCAGCAGCGGGTACCGCGCCGGCATGCCGGGGCCGGGGCCGATGATTCCGCCCCGGGTGCTCGGCACCAGGCCGCGCACCTCGATCTTGCGGCCTTCGTAGGGGACGAAGGCGAAGGCGACCGTCCTGGTCGTGGTCGAGCCGTCGCGCAGAGCGCGCCGCCCGTAGGCGAGGTCGACCGGGACGCTGGCGAAGGCGTCGTCGGAGGCGAGCACCTCCTGGGCGTGCGGCCGGATCACCTGATTGAGCTGGTCGATGCGGTCGAGCAGCATGTGTTCGGCCAGCTGCGGCGGCACCACCGCGGCGACGCCAAGGGCCATGATCGCCGCCGCCAGGGCGGCTCGCCGCGGGTTCGCCTCGATTGCGCCGCGCGCGATCAGCGCGACCTTCGAGCCGCGCGGCTGGCGCCGGCCGAGCCAGAGGGCGACCAGCCCGACGAGTCCAGGGGTGCCGAGCGCGAGCCCGACGAGGACGATGACGGCGGCGAGCGGGAAGGCGCCGGCCTCGGCGATCAGCAGCCCGAGCGCCAGGCAGGCGCCGCCGCCGAGGATCAGGAACAGCGCCGTGCGCGGCGAGATCGTCGAGGTAACCGTCGCCCCCGCCTGCGGCGAGCGGCCGAGCTGGTCGGCGATCGACCCGCGCGCCGAGGCGAGCGCGCCCACCGTCGCCGCGATCCCGACGACGAGGGCGACCGCGGCGGCGGCGAGGACCACGTCGGGGCGCACCGCCACCTGCATGTTGAAGCCGAAGACGTCGGTCAGGTAGGTCGGCACCTGCGAGGCGAGATAGCGGGCGATCGGCGTCCCGATCAGGACCCCCGGGGGGACGGCGGCGAGCAGCAGTCCGCTGAGGACGATGCTCTCGGCCGCGATCAGCGGCGTGCGCCGCGAGCCGAGCGCCCGCAGCAGGCCGAGATCCTCCTGGCGCTCCAGCATCCGCATCAGCTGCAGGACGTAGATCAGCAGGCCGGCGATCGCCAGCACGACCATGCCGAAGACGAAGGTCGGCGCCCGCACCGTGAAGTCGAGCACGTGGTCGAGCTGGCCCTGGCTGTCGTCGGGGGTGACGAGCACGGCGCCCGCCGGGAGGACGTCGCGGGCGCGGCTTTCGAACTCGGCGACGGAGGTGCGCGGACCGAGCTTCACGTAGACGAGGTTCGGCCGGCCCGGCGTCCCGCGCATCGCCTCGAGCCGGTCGCGGGGCAGCGTGATCACGTCCTCGATCGCCGGGCCGACGTCGACCACGCGCGCGACCCGCACGCGTGGCGAGCGCCGGTAGGCGAAGACCCTGATCCGCTCGCCGCGGTGCACGCCGAGTTCGGCGGCGAGCTCGCTCGGCAGCGCCAGGCCCGGTTTGGCCGAGCGCCCCGCCGGCAGCTTCAGGTCGGTCTGCACGGCGCCGCGCAGGCGCCGCGCCGAGCGGTCGACGCCGATCGCCGTGGCCACGGCCTTGCGCTTGCGCGCCTGCAGCGTCACCCGCTGCTGGGTGGTCGGGATCGCGTAGCTGGTGCCGGCGATCCGGTCGAGCCTCCTTGCCAGACCGGCCGGCAGCGAGGCCCCGCCGATCGCTTCGACCTGAACGTCCGAGACGCCGCCGATCGCCTCGCCGCGCGCCCGGTAGGAGTCTTCGATGCTGGTCATGAAGGCGAGCAGGCCGACGCCGATCCCGAGCGCCAGGGCGAGGGCCGCCCAGAGCACGAGCGCCCGCGCCCGCTGGCGCCGCATCGTGTGCAGGAGGTGGCGGGTGAGCAGGCCGGTGAGGCGCGCCCGGGCGCTCACCCGACGAGGCTGAGGTCGGCCACGCGGCCGTCGACCAGCGAGACGATCTGGTCGGCGTAGCGCTCGGCCAGGTCGTGGTCGTGGGTGACCATCACCACCGAGCGCTGCTCGTCCGCCTGCTGGCGCAGCAGCTCGAGGATCGCGTGGGCGTTGTGCTGATCGAGGTTGCCGGTCGGCTCGTCGGCGAGGATCAGCCGCGGCTCGTTGACCAGGGCCCGCGCGATCGCGACCCGCTGCATCTGGCCGCCGCTGAGGTTGCGGGCGGGGGCGTCGGCGCGCTCGCCGAGGCCGACCCGCTCGAGCAGCTCGCCGGCCCGCACGCGCGCCTTGCCGCGGTCCGTCTCGGCGATCGCCGCCGCCAGCTCGACGTTCTGGCGCGCGCTCAGCCCCGGCAGCAGGTTGAAGAACTGGAAGATGAAGCCGAGGTTGGCGGCGCGGAAGCGAGCGCGCTCCCTCTGGCTCAGGTTGCCGACCTCGCGGCCATCGAAGCACAGGCTGCCGGCGCTGGGCACGTCGAGCGTGCCGATCAGGTTGAGCAGGGTGCTCTTGCCGCTGCCCGAAGGCCCGACGATCGCGACAAGCCTGCCCGGGTCGATCTTCAGCGAGACGCCGTGCAGCACCTCGACCATCTCGCCCCCCTGCGGGTAGGACTTCTCGACCTGGCGCAGCTCGAGCACGGGCGCGGACCATAGTGAATCCATATTCACGTCGTGTTACGGCGCCGTCTGTAGTCTCAGAAGGGTGGACTCGCTGACCTGGGAAGGCGACCTGCCGGAGCTTCGCGACCCGATCCTCGTCTGCGCGTTTCGGGGCTGGAACGACGCCGCCAGCGCCGCCTCGACCGCGCTGGAGACGATCGCCGACGCCTTCGACTCGGAGGTCGTCGCCAGCGTCGATCCCGAGGACTACTTCGACTTCCAGGCGACCCGGCCGACGATCGTCCTCACCGAGGGCCAGTCGCGCCGCATCGACTGGCCGCGCAACGACCTCGTCGCGGTCCGCATCCCCGCCGCCGAGCGTGACCTGGTCCTGCTCGACGGCACCGAGCCCAACCTGCGCTGGCGCACCTTCTCGGAGACGATCGCGACCGCCGCCGACGCGCTCGGCGTGGAGACGGTGATCACCCTCGGCGCCCTGATCGCCGAGGTCTCCCACTCGCTGCCGGTGCCGATCACCGGGCTCGCCTCCGACGAGCAGCTGGTCGAGGAGCTCGACCTGCAGCGCTCGACCTACGAGGGCCCGACCGGGATCGTCGGCGTCGTCCACGACTGCTGCCGCAAGGTCGGCATGACCTCCGCCTCCCTCTGGGCGGCCGTGCCCCACTACATCGCCGCCGTCCCCAACCCCAAGGCCGCCCTCGCCCTCCTGCGCCGCCTCGAGGGCCTGACCGGCATCGCCGTCGAGGCCACCGAGCTCGAGGAAGAAGCCACCGCCTTCGAAGACCAGATCACCCGCGCGATCGCCGCCAACCCCGAGATCGAGGAACTCGTCGACCGCATCGAGGCCGAGCAGTCCGAGCAGCTCGACGCCCTCGAGGATCTCCCCTCAGCCGACGCGATCGCGAGGGACTTCCAGCAGTTCCTGCGCCAGCAGGGCGATCAGTAGGGCACACCTGCTAGGGCTTGGCCGCACTGCCCTGTCAGGGCCCGCCGTCCGGGGTGATCAGCGAATCGGCGCGTTTGTCAACGAAACGTGTGAGCAGTTGTTGAGAGAAGCCAAACAAGACTGCGTAGGCCAGATACATCGACTGGGTTTCGGTTGACGGCTTGAGCAGAAAGCCCGACTGCAAGAAGAGAACGGCGATGATGGCAACAGCTGCTCCAGTCACGGGCTTGAGGAATGTCTGCCATGTCCTGGGGTCGTAGCGGGTCGGCGCCACATCGGTTTCCGAAAGGGAGAAAGCAATTGCCAGGAGCCCTCCTAGCGCACCCATCCCGGCGACCAACGCAACATCCACCCCATTGGGCCCTGATGAAGCCCCACCAAGGCAATGGGTCAGCTCCCCTGTTTTCGTTGTTTCGGTGCACAGCGAGAGAAAGTGGGTGTTGGCACCGTGCCAAATTGCCGCGCCCATCACGACGATGAGAAGCGCGAAGGTGACCAAAATCAAGTTGTTGCGGAAAGCGCGCACATTCGCATAGCGATCACCGTTCGCTTCGATCGCATCTGCCAAGGCCGCCCGGACCCTCGTGCGAACGGCTGTATCGACTTTCTCTATCGGTTTCCTAAGCGCCTCTTCATGTGCCTCGCGCTGGGGACCTTTGTCCATCGTGCGTTCGATCCAGCTCAATAGCCGCGGGATCGTCACCGCGACCTCATCGCCGCACTCCACGTTCAACAGCGCGAGTTCTGCCGTATGTACTGCTTCCCATGCCGTCGTTATGGAGGAGCCACTCCACCAAGCGCAGAGGCGCCGCAAGACGTCGCGGAAATCACCCGTCCCTTGAATTGCGTCGTCGGCACGGTCCAAGTCGTCCTCAACGGCACGGAGAACCGCGTCGGCTGCGGCTCTGTCGGTGCCCTCGCGGTGCCTGCCTTTGGCGGCCTTGACCCTTCCTCTCAATTCGCCGATGCGACCGTTGACTTCGGCCGCCCAGGCAGCGCAACGGTCGCGGCGCCGCGACCGTTGGTCCTTCTTCCCGTCAGGGTGAGGATCCGAGCCCTGGTGTCCTTGGGTGTAGTCGTCGCTCATCGGGAATGCGCTGACTCTGAACTCCCTAGAGAGCTCACGCGCCCTAGGCGTAGGCCAAGACGGTCAGCTCGTCGAAGCGCAGGACGCCGTCTTTCAGCCTCGGGTTCTCGGTGAGGGCGGCGTGGACGGTTACCGAGAGGCGTTTGGGGTCGCCGAGGCGGAGGGCCGCCTCGGTCACGTCCATCGAGACGTTGACCGGGCTGAGGTGATGAGGCGGGCGGCGGTCGAAGTCGCTGACCGGACCTCGCTGCCAGTCGCAGTGGCCCTCGCCGCCCCAGCATTCGCTCGGGGCGAAGATCGAGAAGGAGCCGGCGAAGCGGTCGTGATCCCGCCCAGCTTTCGGGCCGAGGCCCCTGGCGTTGAGGAAGACGAAGGCGGTGAAGGAGCCGGCGTCACGGCGGACGTTGACGAACTCGAGGTCGATGCGCTTGACGCTGTCGAAGGCGATCGGCACCGAGAGCGGTTTCGGGGTCGTCCAGCGCTGCATCAGCCCGTGCCTTT
>Ga0070693_100000742_pt1 | contig 14404 bp, 24 predicted proteins | sample KBSK1103metaG_FD_65472 | JGI IMG/M metagenome (GOLD analysis project Ga0070693, IMG submission 65472) | Corn, switchgrass and miscanthus rhizosphere microbial communities from Kellogg Biological Station, Michigan, USA - KBS K1-10-3 metaG | ecosystem: Host-associated > Plants > Roots >...
GGCTCCGGTGCCGACGGCGATCTCCTTCTTGTGGGTGACGACAAAGCGCTTGGCGCGGTCGAATCGATTCTCCATAGTGATCCTTTCGGTGGGTGATAGTCTCACTATAGAAAGTGAAATCCCCGCGATACGCAGGAAAAAAGAGAAACCCCGCACATTGCTCTCGCTGTGAGCACAATGCACCAGCTTGAGTTAGGTGTGGGCGCAATGCTCCTTTTACACCGTAGCCTGGGCGCGATGCACCAGGACTAACTGCGGGGTTTAAAAGAGAGACCCACCCCAACCGTTCGTGCGTTCAGTTACGCTCAAAACGGGGCGTGCGTTCAATTACGCTCAACCTAATGAGGTGGATCTCTCACTATAACGGGTGATTTTCCCGCGAACTTAGCCGGTAGTGCCAAGCCCATACGTCACGAAACGCCTACCGAACACGTTGTCCGAGTGACCATTCAAATGCTTCGACAGCATTGTTCGAGCCGTCTCGAAACTGACGTTGTGCTCTTCGGCCAATTCGGCGGCAAGCGCAGCCACCTTCGGCCAAAGCTTCGTCGGATCGTCAAGATCTTGGACGATCTTGGTGCAGTAGCCGACATTGTTCACCGTGTTGTTCACGACGTTCTTCATCACCGGCTGATTGTTGAACACCGGCTGGACGATGTTGTGAATCACCACCGGGCGAATGAACTGACGCGTGGCGACGATGCAGATGACTCCGCTGCCGATAGCCGCTCCGCCTGCAGCGTAGGCCACCTTGTGCTTGTCCACGTGCTGGTGGATCTTGCGGAGGTTGTCGTGGTCCTCCTCCAACTTCTTGATGCGCTCTCTGAAATTGTCGAACATCCTTGCTCCTAGCTTGTGTGATGGGGTCTCAATGAAAAATGAGAAGAGTTGAATCAGGATTATATGGATCTGATTCGCCCGACGTGTTGTCACACGAGGGGCCTCTTCTCACTATAGAACGTGTTTTTACCGCGAATTAGCGGCGAATATCGAGATCGTCAATGTCGATGTCGGGGAGAAGCTGCTTGAGCTGCTCTCGCTTCTCCTGCGTGATGACCAGCGTCATGTCCGGTGTCTCGATACGAACCTGGCACTCGGGATGTACCAGTAGAGCCTGCAGGTCATTCTCGCTCAAGGCGAGCTCGTAGACCTTGGGTGTGAAGATCTTATCGACCTTCTGCCGCATCGACTTGTTGGTCATCACCCGATAGGTAACCGCCGACCCGATTGCCGCACCCAATATCCCCGTCGCGGCGTAGGGATGATTCGTAGCAAAACGCAGTCCATGCGCTGCCAGAATCAGGATGCTTTCCTCTTGACTCTCCACCCTACTTCACCGACCACTTCGACCCGTTAGCCAGGTCGCGGCAAAGATAGTCGACATCACGCTCCATCTCCGGCTCCCGATTACGAACGTACTCGTAGGCCTGCTCGATGTTGGTCTCGAGCGAGACCCACGCCATCATGCGGCGCATCTTGTCCTCGTTGTCGCCGACGAAGCCGTGCTCGATGGCCCATTCGCCGTCCTCCCGGGCTCGGCGCTGAACGCGCTCGACGACCGTCTCGAGGTCGAGATTAGTCACGAGTTCCTTCCACTCCGGCTCCTGGCGGCCGCCATAGATGCCGGGGTACCAGATGAGCTGCTCTTCGGTGATCATCGACTACCTTTCGGAGTAAGAAGTACCCGGACAGTGTTCTCGCTGAGGCGCATGATAAGCGCAATGCTCGCGTTCGAATGACCCTTGTCCTTAAGGATCTTCGCCATCTCGACCTGCTGTTCGTGAGATAGCAACTTGTCTTTTGCCACACGCCCTCTCTCGTCACTCACACTCATAATCTGTGCTCCTTGAAATATGGGGTCTCAGGGTAGCCTGGTCGCAGCCAAGCTTCGTGCTACTGTGGTACTCAAATACTGCGTATCGGGCCAGATCCCTACACGAGGCAGATCCAGCCGGTCGGCATCCCAGCACACCGCGATGGTGGGATCGCTGGAAATATAGCCGCCGGTATGCTCGACACAGGCCTCGAATAGCAGCTCTCGCCGCCGCAGAGACATGTGTTGCCCGAGGTGAGCTCCCTGCAAATAGCGCTCCCACAGCTTGTAGCCGTGGAGACCGTGCTTGGGATCGTCGTGGTCGTTGCGCCGCATGGAATCGTGAAACAGTGCGAACAGAGCGACGACTTCCATGTCGACGTCGGACTCCTGCTCGAACAGAAGCTGTCCGTTCTTCCACACCCGCCACCAATGGTCAAGACCGTGGATCCGGCTCTGCAGAATGTTCAACGTGTAGGATTCACGCAGAACGTATGGGATACACTGCGCGGCGATCACGAATATCCCAATTCGGTCAAGGCGCTGTCGAGCACCCGACGGTAGATCTCCGGCAGCTGATCGGCCTGGCGGCGTAGACGATCTGCGGCAGGCTGACCCGCGCTGGAGTCATTGCTGAGTCCGTTCAGAGCCACGATCTCAACGTTCTCACGCATGAGCTCGGCGAGAACGGGAGTGCTGTACAACACACTACGGTAGAAGTTGGTCAGAGACTGTTGACCAGTCGTGGTCATGATCTTCCTACCTCATCGGAAAATAGTCGAAGTTGTTCACGCGGTGCCCCATTAAAAGGAACCCACGTAGGATGACGGCGCATGTGAAACTTGCACGGGACATACATCGATCCGGGAAATGTTCCTATCGATCCGCGCATCTTGGCACAAGGCGGCTTGTTTGTGACGCGGTCCCATGCGAAGTTAGTTACACAGCAAATGGGATAGCGGTTCTGCATCCCAATACGGAAAAAGCGCAGGAAATTGGCAACTTTCCACAGCTTTGTTCCGGTACGACCAATCTTGTATTCAACTATCTTGAATATGGGTTCCTTCATTTGGTCCTTCGCACATAATCGGCGGAACCGGCACAGATGGTCAAAGCAGTCTTCGCCGCGTTGGCTGTACATCCCGTTTCACGCATTAAATATGCGATTTGACGGTCTCGACGACTACGAGGATTTCGAGGATGCGCACGAGAATCCAAACTAAAATCCGGACGAGTAACAAAATACCATCGAGTCCACGCAGTGGCCCCATTTGATGGTTTCTCAGATCGAACATAACCTTCTCGGCGCAGTTTACCGAGATAATTCGATGTAATATCAGCGCTACGAGGAAAACCGAGAGCGGCATTGATATCTCGACGTAGGCAGCCTGAGTGCTCTTCAACATACTGAAGAATTTCATTCATTAGCTCGGACATTACGCCTCCTGGTTTCATTAGAAAAAATGAGAACCCGTGGTTGCGGATTCTCATTGGAACGACTACTACTTGGAAGCGACAGCGATGAGGTCCTTGAGCTGGCCGGTGAGCTCGCGATTCATCTTGGCGGTCGCGAAGTCCATCTGGGTCGTCTTGAAGCTGACGAGCGTCAGGCCGACCGACAGGGCCGGGGGGATGGCGATCATCCCGACCTTGGCGGCGGTGCTGGCGTAGCGACGAAGCTTGGACGTCTTGGTGGACTCGGACTCCTCGATGTTCTCGGGCTCGGGCGTGGGCTCGGAACGGGACTCGTTGTGCATGTTACTGCTCCTTGAATTGAGTTGTAGGGTTCTATTATAGAAAGAGAAAAAATCGCGAAAACCTAAAATCCGTGTAGGATTCTAGGCTTGATTTGAACCGGGTACTACAGGTTCTTCTTCTCTTCGACGAGCTTGAGATAGCGTCGATAAGTGCGACGGATCTCGATCTCGAGCTTGATTCTGCGGAACATATAAAGTCTCCTGGTTGGGTATCATTATATGCCGTGATTTATCCGCGAAAACTGAAAGCCCCGGAATGGGGCCCTCAGTTAGGCGATGACGACGGGAACGTACGGGACGGGCTTGTACTCACCGATCTTGCGCTGCGACTCGAGGATCGACTTCTCGTACTGGTAGTTGGCCTTGACCTCGGCGATGAGGATCTTGGCGACGTAGTACGAGTCGACGGTCGAACGAACGCGGGACTTGATGGGGTTGAACATTTGTGTCTCCTGTAAATTGACGTGGGGTCTCATTACAAGCTATGAAAAATCCGCGAATTGCAGGAAAAAAGAAAGAGCACCGGAAGGGTGCTCGATCTCTTAGACGTAGATCTGATGATGACGGTCGGTTGCGATCTGGCGCTTGATCAGCTCCAGAGCCTCGTCCTTGGACATCTGCTTTGTCTTCACGTAGGTGGTGGTCATGTACTCGACATCACCAAGGTACATCTTGATGAAATTCGGTGCGATGACCAGCATTCCAGGGTGAAGACGCGCGATGTCGTCGGCGTCGGACTCGGTGAGCTTGGGCTTGCGGCTAAACGCGAACATGTGGTCTCTTTCGATTGTTGTGGTCTCATTACACAACATGAAAAATCCGCGAAAAAGAGAGTCCGGGATGGACTCTCAGTTCTACTACATCTCGATGAAAACGACCTTCGAGTTGGGCTTCAGGGCCTGAAGGGCGGCGACGTGGTTGTCGATCTCCTCCTGCTTGCGGCGGGCTTCAGCGTTGGCGGCGGAAGCCTCACCAAAAGCGGCGAGGACGGCGACAGTACCACGACCGACGGCCTTGGCGGCCTTGGCGGCCTTCTGCTTCTTGGTCATGATTTTCTCCTTGATTGATGTGAATAGGTTTCATTATGTACTGTGAAAAATCCGCGAATGCAAAAAACCTAAAGCCCGTGTTAGGGGCTTTTCGGTTTGGATTCAGCGATTGACAATGATGTAATACTCACGGCCACTCGGGGTGTCCTGGGTCTCGATCTTCTGGCCCTTGCGGACTGCGTTAGCAATCTGGCAAAAGCCACGAACATCGGAAACGGACTTGCGAATGCGGTTCATGATATATCTCCTTGTAATAGATGTGGTCTATTACATCCCATGAAAAATCCGCGAATGCGAAAAAAAGAGAACCCGTGTTTTACGGATCCTCCTTTTGGTTTAGAGGTACCAGTCTCGATGACGGATACCGTCGTAAACAACTTCGAACGCGTAGAGGGCAGCCTGAAACGCCAGCTTCACAAGTTCGATGGCAAGCATGCCAAGGAAGATGGGAAGAGCGATCAGACGGCCAACGATTTGGCGCATGAAGAAATTCATTTGGGTAATCTCCTTGAGGTTGATGGTGGTCTCATTAGGAGACATGAAATATACGCGAAAACTGAAAACCCGTGTGGGTTCTCAGCTGACAGGTCTAGCGGGTTCGCATCTCGCGACCGAAGATCCAGATGAGCCAGAAGCCTCCTGTACAGACGGTCAATAGACAGTCGAACAGGAAACGAATGACTCCATACTTCTTCTTCTCACGCATAATGTGCTCCTTGATAGAATGGGGTGTCATTATACGCTGTGAAAAATACGCGAATTGCAGGAAAAACTGAAAGCCCGTGTAGGGCTCTCAGCTCAGACTTCTTCCGTGATGATGTGAAGGGTGTTGTCCTTCTTGTACTCCTCGAAGACCTCGTCCTCGGACACGATCTTGAAATTCAGTTCGGTAGGGGTCACCATCGTGATGAGGACGTAAGCGCCCGAGAGGGCGTGTTGGACTTCAACACTTGAGGTGTCAATACCGAAGAATCCCGAGACCATGTCAAAGAATGCGGGGGTCATCTTGTAAGCAAAGCGGGGCATCATACTCCTTTTCATAGTGGTTTCTTCTAATAGAAGGAGTGAAATATACGCGAAAAGGAAAGCCCGTGTGGGCTCTCCTCTTGAAACTACATCAGAAAGGTGGTGTCTCCGTCTCCGAAGCCACGGTCATCGTAGAGGGTGTCCTCGGGGACTATCTTGTGGTTCTTGGTGGTGACGGGCGGCACGGCGGTGAAGGTGAGGTAGTGGGCCTCCTCCTTCAACTCCGGGCGCACGCCTCCGTTCAGAACCTCGATCAGGTCGAGGGTATCCTCCTTGATGAGGATGGCGTACTTCATACGGACTCTCCTTTGGGTTGTAGGTCTCATTATATGCCGTGAAATAAGCGCGAGGCGACTCAGTATCTATCACGATCCGCGAGTCAGTATCTGAAACTTTCACCGAAATTGCCCCCCGGGAATTTTTTCCGGCAAAAAAAGAGAAACCGTGTTTTTCACACGATCTCCCTTTTCGACTTCTCTCTCAGATTGGGCGTTACCTGGGCTTCAGCAGATGACTAAGCGCTGATCGGGCCTTGATCACACGCTCAGTCTCGTAAGCCGTCAGCCACAGGACGCCGAAGATGTTGGCAGCGACGGCGAGCGCTGTATCCGGGCTCACGCGCTTGGGACTTCCTTCAGTCTTCAGCTTGTGCAGCTTGGATATGCGTTCGACGATCGTGCCGTATTCTTCGGACGTCTTCTCATGGTTTGACAGCTCATCGAGAGCAGCTTGAATCTCGGCGTCGAGCTTAGACTCTACGATGCTTTTGGCAAACATCTCTCTCCTTCGATAGGGGTCTACTATAAGCCGTGATTTCCTCGCGACTATCCGTATTTCCCTATGAATATAAGCGCGGCCATGACCATGAATACCAAGATGATCAGAATTGCCAGTAGAAACGCCTTCACGCCGCCTTCTTCACCTCGAATATCGCTCGATCAGCACCTTCCAATGCTTTCTCTGGATCACCATCGAATTCGAGGCTGTACAGCTTTCCTCCGCCCGCCTTTGGTTCGAGCTTGATGACACCCTTGGCCGTATTGGCAGAGAAGCTGTTCGAGGAGATCTGCAGGATGGCCCCGAGAAAAGTGTCAATGACGACGATCGTGCCAACTACTTGTTCAGCGGCCGGAAGGCCCCAGATTCCGGCCAAAGCGAAATATGCTGAGCCCAACGCGGGAAATACGATCTGGGCAAGGAACTTGAGAGTGTCATACGTCTTGCCTTTGATGATCATCTAAGAAATCTCGCTTTCGGAAATGCTTGAACACAATCGATCTGCGCACGTACCAGTAGGGCCTGGGCGACGGCTTCTTGTTTCGCCGCATTGGCCTCATAGGCATCGGCAACGGCGGTGTCATTATCTCGACGTCGTACTCCCGCTGCCTTGAGCCAATTGTTGGCATCGGCCTGCGCTACCTGGGCGTTGGCCCGTCGATCCGCCTTACCACGTTCACATCCGGCCCGAAGCGTGGTGACAGTGTCTTTACGGCCCTGATACTGCGCGAAGAATACGTATCCGATAACGGCCAGCTGGACGAGCATCAGGATAACAATAAGCAAGGCGATTTTGCTCAAGAGAGTTCGATCCTCATCATTCACGGAAAGAACCCCCCTTCTGGAGCAAACGCATCGCAATTTCGCTTCGGTGCCAAAGCGCTGATAAGCGCAATGTTAGCCTGGGTGTTTTCCTTAATTTGCGACGCTTGTTCGGGATGCTTTTTGCTTGTATCCGCTGCGAGTTTCCGGAACAATGCGATAGTCTTGTCGTGACGATCGTTCTGATCGGCACAAAAATCGTGACGCTGGTTCTGGATTGAATGAATGGCAACGCCGTAGCCAACCAGAGCCAGGGTGCAGGCCAGCGCGATAATGCTCATCGCGACCAGACCACGCCGAATCCATCGCTGAAGCATCTTCTCGATATGATCAGCATGATCGTCGATTCGCTTCTCCAAAGAAGCGTAAGTCTGCTTCCGTCTGTCCGGTAGCTCCAACTTCCTCCGCTCCTCCGTGTTACCCGAGCTCATGAGCGCCTCCAGACTTGACAGACGACAAATATGGTCAGAAGTACGCCGATATACCCGAGCATGATCGATGAAGCTACCCTCGCGTTAAGCGAGATGATAACCCCATAAATAGATGATCCAATGATCATGACAGCGGCCCAGAAAATTCGTCCGCTAGGTCGCATTTTCAGTACGCTCGCCTCCTCCCCGACTCTGAGAGATTTCCCGAAGGACATCCAGCCCTTGGCCAACCCCCGCCAAAGTCCCAAAGAACGGAAGAAAAGCTAGTACTACTCGATCCGTGACCGCCCAGAATATAAGGACGAACGCAATGCCCAGAACCCCCAGAACCTTGAGGGAGAATGACACTACTCGAGACCAAGCTTCATACTGTTCTTTGTTCACGTTCTCCCTCCTTCCCGTCAATCCTTGTTGAGAACGGAGATAGTGGGATACTGCTTCTCGCCATTGGCGTCTTGCGAGCGAACATACTCGGTCACGCGCGACTTAGCGATTGTTCCAGTTAGTCCTTGAATTTCGATGATGTCTCCCAGCCCATAGTGAATCCCGTACTGGTAGTCACTGTTTGGAGATGTCTCACCATCAATGGCCCGAATATAGTTGTTGTTCGCCATGGCATCTCGAGCGTTCTGGTCCAAGAATGCTTGAAGTTCGGCCGGACTAACCACGTAACGAGTGTACGTTGACGTGTCCATGGTATAGTAGTTACGGACGCTGTACGTCTCCTTATGCCCAACCGGAGACCCCGCGGCATCGGTAACCATGACTCGGCGAGCAAAGCCTTCCGGCTCAGGTTCGCTGTCTTCCATACCTTCCCAATACTTGTAAATCTGACCACCATAATATACGTAGACCACGTTCTTGTAAAACGCCGTCGAACGCAATTCCTTGAGATCGTTGATCGAGTCAAGCTCGGGCACGAGGCGAACCAGGGGCGCGTTTCCGCCTTGGGTGTGATCCATACCGCTGTAAGTCGTGAACTTCAGCGAATATCCCGAGACAGGATCAGCCGACTCGAGATACATCGACATCCCAACGCCTTCGTCGCTCGCAATCTTGGCCAAGCCGCTGTAAAGCGGGCCGACAGGTAGCGTGAGCCGCTTAGGCGTTCCTGAGAGGTCCACGGCCCCCAAAGCGAGATTGGGAATAACCTCAAGTGGCCAGTTGAGATTGGCATTGGCGTATGTCCCACTCATCGGAGCGGGATTAATGACCAGACGATTCACCTGATCGGCGATGAATTTACCGGGTGGCGACGCGTCGTAGGAATAGTCGACGATCTTGTCCGGATTCTCCGAACTGAAAGACGGATTGGCAAACCACGCCATTCTCTGATCAAGGAAGTTGACCAGCGAAAACCCGGCGATTGTCGCCAGTCCATTCTCGATCGATTGCGTCTCGATCTGCATGACTTCTTTGGAACCGCGCAGCGCCAAGAAAGTCCCATCGGTCAGACGCGTGAGCATCTCGGGCGAAGCTTCGACCTTGAGCTGAACCTCACCGCGGACGGAATATCGCTCCGTCCAGATAGCCGAGATAAAGTCGTCGATCGGCTCATTGGCCAAGAACGTGTCGGTGAGCGTGTACAAATCCATCTACAGCCCTCCGAACCGATTGAAATATGCCATTGTCCAAACTTGACCCATCTCTGTCGCCGCGACGGAGAGGATGTTTTTCCCCGGCTTGATCACCGGCCAGACTGAACCCCCGGTGACCCCCGAGAGCAGGTTGGTAAGACTGCCGTCCGCCTTGCTCACGGATTGGGCCCGCTTGGCATTACGGACCGTGGAAAGCTTGAAATATCGCTGGCCGTCGACCGTTACCGGAGTGATGGTAAAGATCTGGTCTTCGCCAAACGAGGTGAGCTTGAACGTCAGGCTACCGGTGTAGGCCGGGTTTTCCACCGTGCCGTCAATACGAAGCTCGAAGCCGGTCTCAATTGTCCCGGCATAGTCGAATTCCTCTTCGAGCGTTCCGTCATCAACTGTCCCATCAAATATGGTTGCGTCGGCCTCGATGAAATCGGGCTTGGGACAGATGATCGAAACCTGGACTTCAGGGTCTTCGCTGAACATGTTCGGCTCAAAGCTTTCGACGTAACCCTCGATATCGACGTCGGGCAGCTCCTGGCTGAAGAACCGTAGCTTGGTCCAGTGTTGTGGCATCAAATATCGGTAAAGAACCTGACGCAGAGACGCCATGCTCTGCTGGCCTTCCCAATCCGGGTTGAGACCTAGCTTCATGACGATGTTGCGTTCCGGCGTCGTCGAACCTTGGTAGAGCGCACCACGTCCCGACGCATATGGGGTCAAAGCGATGTTCGCCTTGACTGGCTCGAGACCGGTAATATCTCTGATCTGAACCGGATCATCATTCGGCATAAAACCGCCGAGAGGGAGAACCGGCGCATCAGGCTGCACGGTGAACAGTTCGATCTTGGTGATCACGCAGGCCTCCTTTCTAAAAATGGGCGGCTGACCCTCGGTCCCCGGTCCAGTGAGAACCCGAGGGCCAACCATGTGAAACGTGCCAGCTCCCCAGGGGCAGGGGAAGCGGGGGCCACCCTCGGGGAGCCGACACGGTTGACTAACGACCAGCCAACCCCACAGCCGACTTGAGCTGGGAGAGCTGGTTGTTGGTCTGCCGGTAGATCTCGATCTCCGACAGAGCCTTGGGGGACGTGTTGTACTGATTGAACTCAAACGTGTTCCCGCCTGGAGCCGCTTGGTCCGCTGCGGCCGACGCTGCAGCTGCCTGATCTGCAGATATCGCCGCTGCTTGACCAAAGGAGGATGCGGCTGTGATGGGAGTAACGTTGGTGAGATCGCCCAGCTTGGAGGCATCCCGCTCCACTTGTGACAAATCGAGCACCGGAGTGATGACCGGGTCGACATCGATCCCCGCCAGATCCGGAACCGCTTGCAGAGAGTCCTTGAGGGTTGACACCACATCATCGCCAACACCGGCCACGGACGAGACAACTGCTCCCGAGGAACCGGCAACACCTTGCACCATACCCATCATGGTGTTGGCGCCAATCTCGGCGAATACCTTAGACGGCGAGGCAATACCGAGAATCTTCTTGACAATATGCGGCAAACTGTCGGCCAACTCCTTGAACTTGTTCCACACCTTGTACCCAACCATGTTGACACCTTGAAGCATGCCATCGATAATGGCACTGGCGACATTGATGCCTGCCTGATTGAGCTCGCGAGAATGTTCGCGAATGGTCTTGGCGAGTCCGTTGAGGAAATCGATGATCGCATCGAAACCGGTATCAACCAGCTTGACCAAACCCTTGGCCATTGCGGTGACAAACTTACCGGCGATCTCGACACCCTTGTCAACAACCTTCGTCACCGTATTCCCGACACCTTCCAGGAATTTGAGAACCGCGTCCGTACCCTTATCAAGAACCTTGTTCAAATAACCGCCGATGGCCGAAATGAACTTACCCATCAGGTCGCCACCAGCAGATGCAATTTTAGTAAGGTTATCTCCAATGGCACCGACGAATGCCGTAACGAAACCAACAACCGTCGAGACGAAGCTAGCGGCCTGACTGGCAATAGCGCCAATAAATGTGACGAGGAGATTGACACCGGCCTCTACGATCCGCGGCATGTTGGCGGTCAAGGCATCGAGGAAATTGACGATGATGTTCGCTACCTGCGTGACAACCTGACCGATGTTCGAGCTTATTCCGGACAAGAAATCAAGCAAGAGCTTGAACCCAGCGGCAATGATCTTGGGTGCGTTCTCGGTTATGACCGTGACGAACGAATCGACAAGCACACCGATGGCGATCGCCAGTTTCGGTGCGTTGGCGATAACGAACGCTATGATCGTGTCGATGATGACACCCAAGGCCACGACGACCTTCGGCGCCAGCACGGTGATCTGGTCGACAATATCGAGCAAGCCCTTGAGGAGCTTGATGATAATGTCCGGTATCGCTATGACAAAGGCTGTCATAGCGGCGATCATGACCGCAGCCGCCTTCGGACCGGCCTCTCCGGCCACCTGAAGCGCTCGGGCAAACAGATATACCGCTGCGGAAATTGCCACTAGGGCAAGACCCAGAGGAACCAGAGCAATACCCAGCTCGATCAGACCGGGCGCCGCCACTTCGCTGGCTAGACCGATCGCGATGATAGCAACGCTCATCGCCGTGATTCCGATGATAATGGTACTGAGATCCAATGTTCCCAGGAACCCAATCGTCGGAGCCAATATAGCCAACGCTGCCGCTGCCGCCAACAGACCGGCGGCTCCCGCCAATGTTCCTGACATGGCTGTCAGTCCCACCGCGAGAACGCCCAGCGCAATACCCATCGCCGCGATACCCTTGACCAGAGTCTCGACCTTGAGATTGCCCATGAGCGCGATAGCACCAGCTATCACAGTCAAGGCGGCACCCATGATGATAAGACCGGCCGCGGTGAGCGGCAATGTCGGTGGGAACAGAGAAGTCGCCAACGCAATAGTGACCAATGCTGCGCCAATACCGAGAAGACCCTTGGCCAAATCGACGGGGTCAATACTGGCAAATATCTTGAGAGCCAAACCAATTGCGTTAAGCGCTACTCCGACCAGCACCAGGCCTGCTGCCGTGAGAGGCAGATTAGGCGGCATCAAACTCATCCCCAAAGCAATGCCACCCAGAGCCTCGACAACTCCGAATAGGCCCTTGGCGATGTCTTCCCACTTCATCGTGGAGAATATCTTCACCGCCCCGGCGATGAGATTCAACGCAACGCCGACGAGGATAAGACCCGCTGCTGTAACGGGCAAAGTCGTCGGCATCAATCTCATAGCGACGCCAATTCCACCAATAGCGCCCGCCACCCCAGCCAAACCCTTGCCGATGTCTTCCCACGACATGGTGGAAAATACCTTCATCGCTGCGGCCAGGATGAGCACCGCCGCGGCAAGGCCGATAAGAGCGATGGCAATAGCCGGAAGCTGGAGGATACCCAGCTTGCCGATACCACTCGTCATCAACTTCATGGCACCCATGAGCTCGCCAAGACCAACGGCCACGGCGGTCATAGCTCGGGTCAGATCGTCGGCCGGAATCTTGGAAAGCAGGAAAATACCTGCCGCCAGAACAGCCACCGCAGCAGCAATTGCCAGCAGAGCCTCGGCATGCAGTTTGGTTTGCATCGCCTCCATCTGACCCGTGAACCCCTTGAGAACGGAGTTGAGCCCTTCGAACGGCTTGCCGAAACTGACGATCGCGTTGTTGCTAAAGCCCTTCTTGAGCGCCAGCAACAGACCCGCCAGAAGCCCGGTCTGCAGCCCCGACATCATCTTGTCGTAGTCCAAGCCGCGGAACGCGCTATCGATGATATCGCCGATGCCAGAAAGCTTATCGGCCATCTGCGAGAACCACGGATCCAGGGCGCTCTTTATCTGGTCCAGACCGATCTTCCAAGCATCGAAAGCGTCTTGAACCTTCTTGACGACTCGCTCCAACGGAGTAAGCTTATCGTTGACCCCCTGAAGCGAGTCTTCTACACCCTTGGACTTACTGGTGTCGAACCCGAACAGCCCGGCCAGAGCACTGGCGAGAATACCAATGAGTCTAATCGGAACCTTGAGTACTCCGGCGATACCATCGAAGACCGTCTTGAGACCGTCGCCCTTCTTGATCGCGTTATCGACCTTGACCAAGAAGTCGCCGATGCTTCCAGTGAATTTGAGAAATCCCCCGGAGCCTTCTCCGGCAACACCGAGAAGATCGAAGAGAACTCGGGCAACTTGCTTGATGACCTGCCAACCGATATCCAGAACAGCAAACAACCCGGCGAACGTCCGCTTGAGATTGTCGGCCGTTTCCGGTCCTATTTTGAGCGACTCCATGAAGTCGCGGAAATTCTTTGTCAGGTTGACCAGATCTTGCGCCGTCTTGGGCGGAAATACCTCTCTAAAAGCATCCTTGAGTGGTGCGAATACAGCACTCAGGGCTTCGAAACCCGCCTTGATTCCAGCGAACAGATCAGTACGACCACCGAGCTTGGCCCATTCCTCCAACGTCTTTCCGAAACGGGTTACCGGATCGGCGAAGATCTTCTGCAGAGCAGTATTCAGCCCGCCAAACAGCGCGGTAGATTTATCGATACTGCCGAACAACGTCTCGAAGATGCTCGACCAAGCACTACCAACTTCTTCCCTTAGCGTGCTGACCAACGCCGAAAGCGTCTTGACATTCGTCGCCGATTCGACAGCAAGCTTAGCCTGATTCTTGATCGCTTTGATCTGAGCGTCGCTAAAGCCCTGCGCCTTGAGCTCGGCATCGGACATATCACCCGTGAACTGCTTTAGGGTGTTAGTCAAGACGTCCGAGGTCAGCCATGATGTAGGCGGCTTGGGCGGATTGGCCTTCTCCCGAGCAGCTTGAATTCGCTCGGCGGCCTGCTCATGCGCGTTGACAAGCTGCTTCTGAGCATCTTGTGTCGCTTTGACTTCGGCTTTCTGCGCCTCAACTACTGCGGCTGCGGCTTCCTTCTCTCTTTCGGCTCCATTTTGACGAGCTTCAACCACCGCATCCTGGGCGTCAACAAGCTGCTTGGCCGCTTTGCGCTGATCCTCGACTGCCTTCTTACGAACGTCGGTGACATCTTGCTCGGCCTTAATAAGATCCTTGGCCGCTTGCTTCTGCCGCTCGGCACCATCCTTACGAGCCTGAGCCACCCGTTCTTCACCTTGGATGGCACTTTCTCG
>Ga0070693_100000747_pt1 | contig 14361 bp, 18 predicted proteins | sample KBSK1103metaG_FD_65472 | JGI IMG/M metagenome (GOLD analysis project Ga0070693, IMG submission 65472) | Corn, switchgrass and miscanthus rhizosphere microbial communities from Kellogg Biological Station, Michigan, USA - KBS K1-10-3 metaG | ecosystem: Host-associated > Plants > Roots >...
GCCGACCGCGAAAAGCAGATCGTGGTGGCCGGCGACCGCGCCGTCGCCGACGATGCGCAGAAGACGCTCGTCTTCGACGGCAACGTCGTGATCACGCAGGGCACCATGCGCATGACCGCCAGCAAGGTGACCGTGCGCGAGGACAAGGACAAGCACCAGTACTACGTCGCCAACGGCGCGCCGGTGACCTTCCGCCAGAAGCGCGACAACGTGGACGAGTGGATCGAGGGACAGGCCGACCGCGCGGAGTTCGACGACCGCAACGACGTGCTCAAGCTCTTCAACCGCGCGCGCGTGAAGCGCAACAACGACGAGCTCACCGGCGAATTCATCACTTACGACATGCGCCGCGACGTGGCCGAGGTGACCGGCGCGCCGGCCGGGACGGTCGCGCCGAACAACACCGGACGCGTGAAGGTGATCATCTCGCCGCCCAAGCGCGACGAGAAGGGCGCCCCGGCGAAGTCGCCGCCGCTCGAGCTCAAGCCCGACGCGGGATCGCAATAGCGTGCACGCCGCCACCACCGGCGCGCAGCGCCTCACGCTGGTAAAGCCCGAGCCAAGCCCCTCCGTACTGCGCGCCGAGGGGCTGATGAAGCGCTACCGCAAGCGCACCGTGGTGCACGACGTGTCGCTCACGGTGGAAAGCGGCGAGGTGGTGGGACTGCTCGGTCCCAACGGCGCCGGCAAGACCACGTGCTTCTACATGATCCTGGGCCTCGTGCCGATCGACGCGGGCAGCGTGACGCTCGACGGGCGCGACCTCACGCACCTGCCGATCTTCCGCCGCTCGCGCATGGGGCTTTCGTACCTTCCGCAGGAAGCGTCGATCTTCAGGAAGCTCACCGTCGCGCAGAACATCCAGGCGGTGCTGGAGCTGCAGGGCGTGGAGCGCGATGAGATCGAAGGGCGCCTGGAGGGCCTGCTCGACGACCTGCACATCGGCCACCTGCGCGCGAGCCCCGCGATCGCGCTGTCCGGAGGCGAGCGCCGCCGCGTGGAAATCGCGCGCGCTCTCGCCACGACCCCGCGCTTCATCCTGCTCGACGAGCCCTTCGCCGGCGTCGATCCGATCGCGGTGCTCGACATCCAGCAGATCATCCGCTTCCTCAAGGAAAGGGGCATCGGCGTTCTCATCACGGACCACAACGTGCGTGAAACCCTCGGGATCTGCGATCACGCCTACATCATCAACCAGGGCGCGGTCCTCGCTTTCGGGAAGCCGCAGGAGATCATCTATAATGAAGCGGTCCGAAAGGTGTACCTCGGGGAGAACTTCCGCCTCTAGCGGACTGTCGGTTCCTCCGGGGACCCTGACATGAAGCACAGCCTCCAGCTAAAGCTATCGCAACACCTCACGCTCACTCCTCAGCTGCAACAGTCGATCCGGCTGCTCCAGCTGTCGACCATTGAGCTGAACCAGGAGCTGGAGCGCTACCTCGCCGAGAACCCGCTGCTCGAGCGTTCGGACCTCGGGCCGCCCGACGAGACCGTCGCGGCGCCGGCCAACGGCACTGCACCCGCTGGAGAGACGCTTCGCCAGGAAGGCGAGCGCGAAGAGATCGCGCGCTCCGACGCGCGCGAGACCGAGCCGAGCATGGCCGACGAGCATGGCTTCGGCGACGAGCACATCGGCACCGGGGCCTCGCGCCGGGAGGACGGCGACCGAGACGACTTCACGCAGTTCGCGGCCGCGGAGCCCACGCTCGCCGAGCACCTTGAATCGCAGCTGGCGCTCGTCGGCCTCACGGAGCGCGACAAGCGCATCGCCGCGATGCTCATCGGCCACCTGGACGAGGACGGCTACCTCAAGCAGGACCTCGAGGAGCTTCGCGCCGCCGCCGTCGCGGCGATGCCCGACATCGAGATCGAGGACCTGCAGATTGCGCTGAGGCACGTGCAGAACATGGAGCCCACGGGCGTGGGCGCGCGCGACATCGCCGAATGCCTCGAGCTGCAATTGCGCGCGATGCCCGAATCCACGCCCCACCGCGACGCCGCCGTCGAGCTCGTGACCAAGCACCTCGACGTGCTCGCCGCGCGCGATTTCAACAAGCTGAAGCGCCTGCTCGCCGTGTCCGAGGACGAGCTGCGCGACATCCGCTCGCTCGTGCTCACGCTCGACCCCAAGCCCGGCCGCGCGTTCGGGACCGGAGACGTGCGCTATGTCGTCCCCGACGTCGTGGTGCGTAAGGTCGCCGGGCGCTGGGGCGCCTCGCTCAACCGCGAGGCGATGCCGCGCCTTCGCATCAACAAGATGTACGCGGACATCCTGCAGGCCTCGCGCGAGAACGGCGGCAAGCACCTGGCCGGCCAGCTGCAGGAGGCGCGCTGGCTCATCAAGAACGTGCAGCAGCGCTTCGACACGATCCTGCGCGTGACGCAGTCGATCGTCGATCGCCAGAAGAACTTCTTCGAGCACGGCGAGGTCGCCATGCGCCCGCTCGTGCTGCGCGAGATCGCCGAGGCCGTGGGCCTGCACGAATCCACGATCTCGCGCGTGACCACGCAGAAATACATGCTCACGCCGCGCGGCATCTTCGAGCTCAAGTATTTCTTCGGCAGCCACGTCTCCACCGACACGGGAGGCGCGTGTTCCGCGACCGCCATCCGTGCGCTCATCAAGCAGCTCGTCGCCGCGGAAGACGGGAGGAAACCGCTTTCCGACCATCGCATCTCCGACATCCTCGCCCAGCAAGGGATCCAGGTGGCCCGAAGGACCGTCGCCAAGTACCGCGAGGCGATGCACATCCAGCCGGCCAACCTCCGCAAGTCGATCTGACAAGAGCGGCGCGAAGCCGCGAGAAGGAGCACCAGATGAACCTGCACCTCACCGGACACCACGTCGAGATCACGCCCGCCATCCGCGACTACGTCACGCAGAAGCTCACGCGGATCAACCGGCATTTCGACCACGTGATCGACGTGAACGTGATCGTGACGGTCGAGAAGCTCGACCAGAAGATCGAGGCGAACGTGCACCTCTCCGGCAAGGACATCCACGTGCAGGCCAACGACGCGGACATGTACGCGGCCATCGACGTCCTCATGGACAAGCTCGACCGCCAGGTGCTGAAGCACAAGGAGCGCTTCCAGCCGCGCCACCCGCAGGCGATCAAGCGGATCACGCAGGCCTGACCTTTTGGAATAGAATCCCGCCCCGATGAACCTGGTGTCTCGACTGCTGCCGCTCAACCACGTCCTGCTCGATCTCGACGTGAGCAGCAAGAAGCGCCTGTTCGAGCAGATCGGCCTCACCTTCGAGAACTCGCGCCAGATCCCCCGTTCGCGCGTGTTCGACGCGCTCTTCGATCGCGAGAAGCTGGGCTCCACGGGGCTGGGATACGGTGTCGCAATACCGCACGGCCGCATCAAGACGCTGAAGGAGCCGGTGTGCGCTTTCGTGCGCACCGCGGCGCCGATCGCCTTCGAGTCGCCCGACGGCCAGCCCGTGAACCTCGTCTTCGCGATGCTCGTGCCCGAGCACGCCAACGAGACGCACCTGGAGCTGCTCTCGGAGCTCGCGCAGATGTTCAGCGACAGTTCGCTTCGCGAGGCGCTTGCGGCAACTCCCGACATCCAGGCGGCCCACCGGTTGATCACCGAGTGGTCGCCCTATGCCCCGGCTCAGCGTACGGCAGCTGTTTGACGACCGCCGCGAGCGGCTCGGGCTTTCCTGGGCCGCGGGAGAGTCCGGAGCCGAGCGCGAGTTCACGGGCGAGATGCTGCGCAAGCCCGGCGTGGGGCTCATCGGGCACCTGAACCTCATCCACCCGCTGCTCGCGCAGGTCCTGGGGCGCCGCGAGGTGGACTACATCGACAAGCTCGATGCCGCCGTGCGGCGCCAGGCGCTGGAAGGCGTTTGCAGGAGCGACATCGTCGCCATCATCGTGGCCGACGGCGCCACCACTCCCTCGGAGCTCGCGGCTTGCGCCAATCGCGCCGGCGTCCCGGTGATCGCATCCGAGGAGGCGAGCCAGCACGTGATCAACGTGCTGCGCCCCTACATGCAGCAGGAACTGGGCGAGGTGACGACGATCCACGGCGTGATGCTCGACGTGCTCGAGATCGGCGTGCTCATCACGGGCGACTCCTCCATCGGCAAGAGCGAGCTCGCGCTCGAGCTCATCTCGCGCAGCCACGGGCTCGTCGCCGACGACGTGGTGGAGCTGCAGCAGATCGGGCCGGAGACCATCCAGGGACGCTGTCCGCCGATGCTGCGCGACTTCCTCGAGGTGCGGGGCCTGGGCGTGCTCAACATCCGCTCGATCTTCGGCGAGACCGCCGTGCGCCCGCGCAAGGTGCTGCGCCTCATCGTGCAGCTCGAGCCCTTCGAGCCGGGCCTGGAGCCCCGCGACCGCCTCGCCACCCGCGCCGGCACGCAGGACATCCTGGGCGTCGAGATTCCCACCGTCACGCTCGCCGTGGCGCCGGGGCGCAACCTCGCGGTGCTGGTGGAAGCGGCGGTGCGCAACCACATCCTCATCACGCGCGGCATCAACTCCACGGCGGATTTCATCAAGCGCCAGGAGGAGGCGATGCGAGGCGAGGAGCCCTGATGCAGGTGGTGCTGCTCTCGGGCGTTTCGGGCTCCGGCAAGAGCGTGGCGCTGCGCGCGCTCGAGGACGCGAACTTCTTCGCCGTGGACAACCTTCCGGCGGACCTGGTCCTCACGCTCGTGGATTACGCGGGCTCGCGCGGCGAGCCGAAGGTGGCGATCAGCGCCGATGCGCGCAGCCGCGAAAGCCTCGGGCGCCTGCCGCAGATCGTCGAGGAGCTGGGCAAGCGCGGCCACGACGTGCGCGTGATCTTCCTCGACAGCAACGACGAGAGCCTCGTGCGCCGCTTCTCCGAGACGCGCCGCCCGCACCCGCTCGCGCGCGAGGGCCAGGCGCTCGCCGATGCGATCGCCGAAGAGCGGCGCGTGCTCGCGTGGCTCGCGGAAATCGGCCAGCGCATCGACACGAGCGCGCTCCTGCCCTCGCAGCTTCGGGGCTGGGTGCAGGACCTCGTGGTCACCGACCGCCAGCGCCTGGTGCTCACCTTCGAGTCGTTCGGCTTCAAGGGCGGCGTGCCGCTCGACGCGGACTATGTGTTCGATGCGCGCTGCGTGCTGCCCAACCCGCACTACGATCCGCAGCTTCGCCCGCTCACGGGGCGCGATGCCGGCGTCATCGCCTACCTCGAGCGCGAGACGCAGGCCAACATCTTCATCGAGGACATCCAGCGCTTCCTGCAGGGCTGGCTGCCGAAGTTCATCCTCGACCAGCGCGCCTCGATCACGGTGGCGATCGGCTGCACGGGCGGGCGCCATCGCTCCGTGTACATCGCCGAGCAGCTCGCCGAGAGGTTCCGCGGCGAGCACCAGGTGGTGGCGAGGCACCGGGATCTCAAATGATTGGTGGGCGGTTGGCGCTAGGCGGTGGGCGGAAAACCGTGCCTATCTTTCCCCTCGGCACCGTGCTGTTTCCGGGCGGCGTGCTGCCGCTCAGGATCTTCGAGGTGCGCTACGTCGAGATGGCGAAGGATTGCCTGAAGCACGGCACGCCCTTCGGCGTGTGCCTCATTCGCGAAGGCGCGGAGGTGGGGGCGCCTGCCGTGCCCGAGCCGGTGGGCTGCCTCGCGAAGATCGCCGAATGCGACGTCGAGGAGCTGGGCATCCTCAAGGTGCGCTCGGAAGGACTCGAACGCTTCCGAATCGTCTCCGCGGAGGTGAGCAAGCAGGGACTCGTGGTGGGGCGCATCGAGGACCTGCATCCGGAGGCGCAAGTCACCGACGCGCCGGGGCTCGCCCAGAGCGCGGAGTTCCTGCGCAAGGTGATGCCGCAGATCGGCGCGGAGCGCTTCGCCCAGCCGTACCGCTTCGAGGACGCGTCATGGGTCGGATTCCGCCTCGCGGAGATCCTGCCGCTGCGCATCGACGTGAAGCAAAAGCTCCTCGAGCTCACCGACGCCGCCGCGCGCCTGGCGATCCTCCATCGCTTCCTGCAGCAGCAGAAGCTGGTGTAAGGGACGAGAGCAGCTTCTTCACCGGTGAAGGCAGCGCGGCGCCTTTCACTTCATCCAGCGGCAACCACATCGAAGGGCGGTTGGCGGCGGGCGGTGGGCGGTTGGCGGTCGGAGCCAGGCGAATGCGCCAGGGTGCGACTTCGAGCGTGAAGTGCGTGAATGCGTGCTCGAAGGGCGCGAGCGGGTTCGCCTCCGCGGCGGCAAGTCCCCAGTCGCGCTCGAGCACGGTACCTGGCGCTTCATCGGCAGGCGCTTCCGGCAGCGACCACAGCCCGCCCCAGATCCCGGATGGCGCGCGCTTCTCCAGCAGCACCTCGTGCCCGCGCACGACGACGAGCATCGCGATGCGCCTGCGGCGCGCGGCGAGGCGCGCCTTTCGTCCCGGCAGCTCGGCGATGCGATCCTCGTTGCGCGCGACGCAATCGGCGCTCACCGGGCACAGCAGGCAAATTGGCGCGCGCGGCAGGCACACGTCGGCGCCGAGATCCATCATTCCCTGCGTGTAGGCCTCGATGTCCTTGCGCGGCAAGCGCGATTCGGCCGCGGCCCACAACGCCTCCCGCACCTGAGCGCTCGAAGGACTTCCCCCGATGCCGGCATGGCGCGCGAGCACGCGCCGCACGTTGCCGTCGAGGATCGCGCGGCGCTCGCCGGACGAGAACGCCGCGATCGCCGAGGCCGTCGAGCGCCCGATGCCCGGCAACGTGACGAGTGCCTCGAACGTGCCGGGAAACACGCCGCCAAAGCGCTCCACGACATCGCGAGCGGCGCGATGCAGGTTGCGCGCGCGGGCGTAGTAGCCCAGGCCGCTCCAGTGCCGCATCACTTCATCGTCGTCGGCTTGCGCCAATTCGGACACGGTGGGAAACCGCGCCAGGAATCTCTCGTAGTAGGGAATGACCGTCGAGACCTGCGTCTGCTGCAGCATGATTTCCGACAGCCAGATGCGATAGGCATCGCGCGTGCCCTGCCATGGCAGCCCGTGGCGGCCGTGGCCGCGCTGCCATTTCACGATGCGCGATGGGAAGGAGGTCACGCCCGCAGTGTAGCGGGGCGTCTACCGCGCGGGGGCTGAGGGCGGCCGGGACCAGGCTGCGTTGTAGAGATCCGGCAACGGCATCGCCGGCAGGTGCTCGCGCAACCAGCCGCTCGCCATCGCCGCCACCTGCGCCATGGCGCCGTGCTCCTCGAAGTGGTGCGTGGCGCGCGGCACGACGACCAATTCGCGCGTACAGCGCATGCGCGCGTAGGCGACCTGGTTCAGCTCGAGCACCGCCTCGTCGCGCTCGCCCACGATGAGAAGCGTGGGAGCGCTCACGCGGGAAAGGTATGAGGCCGCGAGATCCGGCCGTCCTCCGCGCGACACGACGGCGGCGATCATGTCGTCGAGGCGTCCCGCCGCGACGAGCGCCGCGGCCGCGCCCGTGCTCGCGCCGAAGTAGCCGATCGGCCGCCCGCGCGCCCGCGGCTGGCTCATCAGCCATTCGGTCGCGATCTCGAGGCGGTTGGCGAGGAGGTCGATGTCGAACCGCCGGTGACCCGTCTCGCGGTCGTCCTGGTTTTCCTCAGCGGTCAACAAGTCGAAGGTGAGCGTGCCCAGCCCCGCGTCGCGAAGGAACGCAGCCAGGTCGCGGTTGCGTGGGCTCAGGCGCGAGCTGCCGCTGCCGTGCACGAACACGACGATGCCGGGCGCGCCATCGGGAATGTCCAGGCTGCCTGGCAGCGCGACGCCGTGCGCGGCGATGCGGATCTCGCTCATCGGTCAGGGGGGATTCGAGACGGACAGCCGGTTGTCCACCGCGCGAACGCCACGCACGCGCCCGGCGCACGCCACGAGCTCGGCGATCTGTTCCGGTTGCGCGGGACCCTTGAGGATCACGCGGCCTTCGCGGGCGCGCACTTCGATCGCGAGCGGATCGGCAATGACATGGCCCATCGCCGCGCGCACGCGTTCGATGAGCACGGCGTCATCGTGGACGACCTGTTCGCGCAGGACCGCGCGCCGGCGCCGGCCGTTGTCGGGATCGAGGAAATACATGAGCGCCGCGCCCACGCCCATGGCGCCCAGGACGGCGAAGAGACTCGCGTTATGGCGGGACGAAAACACGGCGGCCCCCGGGAAGACGGATATCCGTCCGTAAGACCCGGGGGCCGCAATGCCCGTTCGCCGGCATAGTCAGGAGGGGCTATGCCAGGATGCGCGTCTTGCTTCCCAGGGCCTTCAGGGCCGAGTGTCCGCCTTCCATGTAGCGCGCATCGAAGCCCGCGTCGCGTAGCGCGCCAGCTACACGGCAACCTACGTGGAACCCATAGACGCAATAGACCACCACCGGATCGGACTTCGACAGGTCCTTGATCCACTCCTGCACGTGGTCCGGATCGCGCCACGTGACGCCCTCCATCACCTCGCCCTGGCGAGCGGCCGAGAACGCGGGACGCGCATCCACGATCTGGACGTTCTGTCCGGAGTCGATCATCGCCTTCACTTCCTCCACGGGGACGGACGGGATGTGCGCGAACTCGGGCTGCACCAGCGCACGGGGCGCGGCCGCCTGCAGCGCGTCGGCGTAGCGTTCGTTGGCCGCCTTCCAGTCCAGGTTGCGCAGGAATGTGCCGACATACGCCTTCACGTTCGCGCCGAAGTCGATGTGATACGCGTGCTCGTACATGTCGAGCGCGATGATCGGCACGCCGCCCGGGATCGACTGCGTGTGGTCGGATGCGAATTGGTTCAGGAGCCGATGGTCGCGCGGGACATAAGTGAGCACGACCCAGCCGGATCCGCCGCCCAGGGAGTTGCCCATGGCGATGAACTCCGAGCGCCAGCGGTCGAACGAGCCGAAATCGCGCGCGAGGGCGGCGACCAGCTCGCCCGTGGGCTGGCCGTCACCGCCCAGGCATGCGAAGTACAGCTCGTGCAGAAGGCTCGAGTTGAGCGCGACCAGCTCCTCGCGCTTGAGGGCGTTGTACAACGCGGGAGGCGCTTTCATCGGGTCCAGCGCCGCGAGCTGCTCCGTGATCGCATTCAACCGGCGAACGGCGCCGCCGTAGTTGTTCTCGTAGTGCGATTCGGTGAGCTTGAGCGACAGGCCGACCAGCGTCCAGGGACGGCAATGAATCGGGGTGAGGGTGTACTGCATGGATTCCTCCAGGAACTCGTGGGTGCCCACGCTCGCGTGGCGAGCGCCGCAGGACTTGGACGGGGCACCGTCTTGGAGGGATGAATCCCGGGGGTCCTGTCAGCCCCCAGAAACCAGTTTACGCCTTGGAGCGGGTGAAGGGAATCGAACCCTCGTCGTAAGCTTGGGAAGCTTCTGCTCTGCCATTGAGCTACACCCGCGGCCGGTGGAAATTCTACAGGTGGCGACCGCCGGCGACCATTCGTCGCAATGGGGCGGACGGCATGGCCGGCCCCCCCTACAGTCCGGCCATCCGCCACCTCGTTGGAGACCCCATGGACGACATCACCCAGCATCCGCGTTACCGCGAAGCGCGCCGCTACGCGTGCAAGGTGCGTGGCTTCTACACTCACCTGCTCATCTACCTGCTGGTGAACGGATGCCTCGTCGCGCTCAACTTCGTGGGGTCGCCGGCGAGAGTCTGGTGGATGTGGCCGGCCTTCGGCTGGGGCATCGGCCTTCTCGCCCACGGGCTCAGCGTCTTCGCCTTCGACGGCGTCCTCGGCGCGGCCTGGGAGCAGCGCAAGATCCGCGAGTACCTGTCGCGGCACCCGTGAGCGCAGGAAAGGTAGCATTGGCCGCAGCCATGGCCATCACCACTTCGAAGACCGCGGGCGACGCGGACTGCACCAGGGAGACGGGCGACTACCACCCGCTCGAGGTCATCCCGATGTTCCGGCGCTACAGGCCCGGCATCGTGCGCGACGTGATCTACACCTTCATCTGGAGCGCCGTGCTCGGCATCGTGTTCTGGCTGATGGCGATGACGGTGTCCCCCCGCAGCCGCACGCTCGAGTACTTCGTGTGGAACCAGATCGTCGCGCAATCCGTCGGCTATTCGATCCACGCCCTCTTCGAGCTGGGCGGGCTGCTGCGCATCGACGCATGGGTGCGCCGCTCCGGCTGGTTCGCGAAGACCTTCTACTACTCGTTCGTGAGCACCGCGGGCTTGCTCCTGGGATTCGGCATCGTGTCGCTCGTGCTCGACCCGTCGATGTTCATCAACTGGCTGCGCAACCCGGGAATGCTCGCCACGATGACCGCGGGAAGCATCTTCATCTCGATCGTCCTGTCGGTGGTGCTGTACCTGCGCGAGCGGCGCGCGAGCGCCGAGGCGCAGCTCGAGCGCGAGAAGGCGCGCACCGAGCGCATCGAGCGCGAGGCGGTGCTCGCCAACCTGCGCGCGCTCCAGGCGCAGATCGAGCCGCACTTCCTCTTCAACACGCTCGCCAACGTGACGAGCCTCATCGACCCGGATCCGGCCAAGGCGCGCCGCATGCTGGAGAGCTTCATCCGGTTCCTGCGCGCCTCGCTGGGCGCCACGCGCCTGGAATCGACCACGCTGGGCGCCGAGCGCGAGCTGATCGCCTCCTACCTCGAGGTGCTGCAGGTGCGCATGGAGGGAAGGCTGCGCTACTTGGTGGACGTGCCGCCGGATCTTGCGTCCTTTGCGCTTCCGTCGTTGCTGCTGCAGCCGCTGGTCGAAAACGCGATCCGCCACGGACTGGAGCCGAAGGTCGAGGGCGGCGAAGTCACGATGCGCGCGCGGCGCGAGGGCGGCAAGGTCGTCGTGGAGATCTGCGACAGCGGCGTGGGCTTCGCGCCCACCACGCGCGGCGGCGTGGGCCTCACCAACCTGCGCGAAAGGCTGCGGCTCCTCTTCGGCGATGCCGCGAGCCTCGAGATCTCCGATGCGCCGGGTGCCGGCTCGCGCGTGAGCGTGAGCCTTCCGGCGTGAAAGCGCGCGCGCTCATCGCCGACGACGAGCCGCACCTCGCCGCGAACCTGCGCGAGCGCCTGCAGGCGTTGTGGCCCGAGCTCGAGATCCTGCCGCTTGCCGCCAACGGCATCGAGGCGCTGCGCGCGGTCACCGAGGACGAGCCGGACGTGGCGTTCCTCGACATCCGCATGCCCGGCCTCACCGGCATCGAGCTTGCGCGCCGGATCGACACCCACACGCACATTGTCTTCGTCACGGCCTTCGACCAGTACGCGGTCGAAGCTTTCGACCGCGAGGTCACCGATTACCTGCTGAAGCCGGTCACGGACGAGCGCCTGGCGCGCTGCGTCGAGCGGCTGCAGAAGAAGCTCGCCTCCGACGAGAAGCCGCCCGCGCTCGACGAGATGCTGGCGAGGCTCTCACGCGCATTGCCGGGCGCATCGGGAAAGCTGCGCTGGATCCGCGCCTCGAAGGGCGAGATCGTGCAGCAGATCGGCGTGGACGACGTCCTCTACTTCCAGGCTTCCGACAAGTACACGTGCGTCATGACGCGCGAGGGCGAGTCGCTCATCCGCCTGCCGCTCGCGGAGCTCGCCGCGCAGCTCGACGCCGAGGTGTTCTGGCAGATCCATCGCGGCACCGTGGTGAACATGAACGAGGTATCCGCGACGCGCCGCGACCTGGGCGGGCGCGTGTTCGTGAAGCTGAAGGACGGCAAGACGGAGCTGCCCGTGAGCCGGGCGTACGCGCACCTGTTCAAGCAGATGTAAGCGGGCGGTGGCCGGTAGGCGGTGGGCGGTACGAGGTGGGCGGCAGGCGGTAGAATTTGAGTATGTCCACGCGCATCACTCTCAACGGGACGCCCCGGGAGTTCCCCGCGCCTCTCACCTTCGCCCAGTTGCTCGATGAGCTCGAGCTTGCCGGCAAGCGCCTCGCAGTCGAGCGTAATGGCGAGATCGTGCCGCGCAGCTCTTTCGGCCAATCGCGCCTTGCCGACGGCGACCGCGTCGAAGTGGTGATCGCGGTGGGAGGCGGCTGATGGACAAGCTCGTCGTCGCGGGAAAAACGTATTCGTCGCGGCTGCTGGTGGGCACCGGCAAGTACAGGGACTTCGACGAGACGCGCCGCGCCATCGAGGCGAGCGGCGCCGAGATCGTGACGGTCGCGATCCGGCGCACCAACATCGGCCAGAACGCCAACGAGCCGAGCCTGCTCGAGGTGCTTCCGCCCTCGAAGTACACGATCCTGCCCAACACCGCCGGCTGCTACACGGCGCAGGACGCGGTGCGCACGTTGCGTCTTGCGCGCGAGCTGCTCGATGGCCACGCGCTCGTGAAGCTCGAAGTGCTGGGCGACGCGCAGAGCCTCTATCCCAACATGCCCGAGACGCTCGCCGCCGCGAAGACGCTGGTGGACGAGGGATTCCAGGTGATGGCGTACTGCAACGACGATCCCATCATGGCGAAGCAGCTCGAGGAGCTGGGCTGCGTCGCGGTGATGCCGCTTGCTTCGCTCATCGGCTCGGGCATGGGAATCATCAATCCCTGGAACCTGCAGATCATCATCGACCGCGTGCAGGTGCCGGTGCTGGTGGACGCGGGCATCGGCACCGCCTCGGATGCGGCCATCGCGATGGAGCTGGGGTGCGACGGCGTGCTCATGAACACGGCCATCGCCAAGGCGAAGGACCCGGTGCGCATGGCGCGCGCGATGAAGCTCGCGGTGGAGGCCGGGCGCGAAGCGTTCCTCGCCGGGCGGATGGCGAAGAAGCCGTACGAGGCGAGCGCGAGCTCGCCGCAATCAGGATTGATCCAGAAGGCCGGCTAGAAGCGCCAGGACAGGCCGACGGAGATGAGGTCGGTCTCGGCCTGCGGGTCGAGCGGCGTGCCGAGCGGCGAGTAGCGTTCCACTTCCGCCTTGATGCCGAGCGACTTGGTGAAGTCGTAGCGAACGCCCATGCCATAGCGCCAGCGCGTGCGTTGCGAGGCCGGATCGCCGAGGAGCGAAGTCGAGTACTGGGCGAAGGCGTTGCGCGATTCGCCGCGATAGGCGCCCAGGCGTCCGTAGAACGAGAAGCTGCGCCACGGAAGCATCGCCACCGTGTCCACGCCCATGCCGGTGCTGCGGAAGGCCGAGGCAAGGCTGCTGGAGGCCGAGAACATGTCGCCGGTGGTGCGGCCGAAATCGACGTACTGGCCTTCGACCGCGAAGTAGCGCGAGTACTGGTAGCCCAGCTTCAGGCGATAGCCGCCGTCGGGATTGCCGTTCGCGCGCGAAAGGGCGAACGAGGGAACCGACTCGGAGACGAAGGACAGGAATCCGGGAGTGCTCTGGGTTTCGGCCGCGGCGGGCTTGGGCGGCTTGAGGCCTCCCACATAGTCCTCCGCCGTAACCACGGTCGAAATCGTGGCCAATGCGCCGATGATGGCGAGCGTTCTGCAATGCGCCATTGTTTTCCGCGTCCTTTTCGGCCAATTTAGGCTGCGTCCCCGGGACTGTCAAACTGGGACTGTTGTAAAAAAGCTCCCTTGCCCCAGCCACTGAAACCGTGACCGACCACCCTCCCATCCGCAGCTATGTCCTTCGCCAGGGACGCTTCTCTCCCGGGCAGCAGCGCGCCTATGCGGAGCTGCTCCCGCGCTTCGGAATCTCCTATCAAGCGAAGCCCGTGGACCTCGACCAGGCCTTCGGCCGCCATGCCCCGGTCGTGGTGGAGGTGGGCTCCGGGATGGGCGAGACGACGGCGCGCATCGCCGCCGGGAATCCCGCCACCGACTACCTCGCGATCGAGGTGCACGCGCCGGGCGTGGGAAGCCTGCTGAAGCAGGTGGAGGAGGCGGGGCTCACGAACGTGCGCGTCGTGCGCCACGATGCGGTCGAGGTGCTGCGCGACATGGTGGCGCCCGGATCGCTCGCCGGGATCCACGTTTTCTTCCCGGATCCGTGGCCGAAGAAGCGCCATCACAAACGGCGATTGCTGCAGCCCGATTTCGCGGCGCTCGCCGCCTCGCGCCTCGCACCGGGCGGCGTGTTGCACGTGGCGACGGATTGGCAGGAATATGCGGACCATGTGCTCGCGGTGCTGTCGGCAACGCCCGGGCTGGAGAACACGGCCGATGGATTTGCGCCGCGACCCGCGGCCAGGCCAGAGACCAAGTTCGAAAAACGTGGAATCAAATTGGGCCATGGAGTGTGGGACGTCATTTTCAAAAAGCGGTAGGCGGTAGGCGGTAGGCGGTAGGCGGTGGGCGGCAGGCGGTGGGCGAAACAGCGAAAGGTGAAATGTGAATAAGCGTGAATGGTTGAAGCGCATCGCGGCGTTCGGCGCGGCGGGGGCGAGCGGGATCATCTCGGAGGCGCTGGCGAAGGGCGACCTGCCGCCGGGTGTGGCGAAGCTCGAGGGATCGCTCACCGTGAACGGGCGCGACGCCGTCCTCGGCACGCCGGTCAGGC
>Ga0070693_100000754_pt1 | contig 14323 bp, 12 predicted proteins | sample KBSK1103metaG_FD_65472 | JGI IMG/M metagenome (GOLD analysis project Ga0070693, IMG submission 65472) | Corn, switchgrass and miscanthus rhizosphere microbial communities from Kellogg Biological Station, Michigan, USA - KBS K1-10-3 metaG | ecosystem: Host-associated > Plants > Roots >...
CCATTCGAATAGCGGCCGATCGCATTGCCGGCCGTTGCAGTGAAGCGGAAGTCATCCTTGCCGATCGTCGGCAGGACGCCGGCGACGCTGAGCGCGCCGCCTAATTTCTGGTCCACCGCCGTCGGCGCGGTTGCGGAGTCGACGCGGATTTGCCGCAACAGGCCATGGACCGAAATCTTGCCGGCAGGCGTATTGAACAGGACCTGGCCTGTCACGTCAGGAAATCGGTCGTCGTCGGCCCGGAAACTTGCGCCGCCGGGAATCTGCAAGACAGTTTCGGGGTTCTCGAGCCCGACCGACCATTGTCCGCCGCCGCCCGATGCGGCGGAGCCGAAAGGCTGAGTCCACCGAACCTGCGCCTGTCGATCGAAGATCTGTCCGACCGGACCGCCGAAATCCACGGTCTCGGGCAGCGCCGCCGGGTTCATGAAATTGGTCCAGGTCTGGCCGGCCAGGAAATTGCCCAGCGTTCCGTAGGCGTGGCGAAGTCTGAAGCCGTGTGAGTTGCTCACGCTTTCGTTGCCATCGGCGCCATAGAAGTCGAATTCCACGTGCGTGTTCAAGTCGCCCATGGAAGTCGGCGTGTTCGTCTTCACGAACAGCCGCGATTCCCTGGCGCCGAACTTGACCTGATTGCGCTCGTTGTTGGCGGCATTCGGTCCGACTGCGATTGTGGTCGGATCGAGAAAAAGGTCGCCTTTGGCATCGACGCCGGCGCTCGGGTTGCTGAAGACTGCGTCGAGCTTGACGTAACCGCCCAGGGTGATCGACGTGTTCGAACCGGGCAGCTTGAACGACCCTTTGCTTGCCCCGCCGGTAACGACGTTGTCAGCGGCGGCGCCCGCCTGCTTTTGCTCGGTTCTGTCTTGCTTCTGTTCGAGCTCGACTACTTTCTTCTGCAGCGCATCGATCTGCGCCTTCAGCTCTTCCAGCGTATCGGCGCCGACCACGGTTGACAGACTGCCCAAGCCAACCGCGATCGCCAACGCAAGTGCCTTCGCCCTGAATACTTTCGTCGATTCCATTCGTTCCTCTCCGACCGATGAACTGCCGTTTAACAGCGAGTGCTTCATTTCTCGCTTGAATACTCAGACGGCGACGACCTTATTCAATCGGGAACAACGGCAGAGGAAACGAGGTATGACAGCGCTGCCTAGGCGCACGACGGAAGCGCTCGCTCGTCGCTCAGGGTCGAGAGACGTTTGCGTTACGCAGTGAGAAATCTAACGAGCGCACTCGAAGCACGGCTTTCCTTCGCGCGGCGGCGCACCGCCGGTAGCGAGCGGACGACTACGCGAGGTGCAGCCGAAGCGACGCGGGAATGCGGGTATCGAGACCAACCGAGCTCGCGCAGACGGCGGCTCGGGGTAAGGTGGCTACGGCGATGGCGTCTGTTGCGCGAGCCGCTGGACGAACTCGGTCAACTCGTCGGCGTTGACGTCCGATACCGCGATCCAGTCCATGCCCGAGCCGGTCGCGTGCACGACATTAAAGCCGCGGACGGTGCGCAATGTCGACGGCGCAGGCGCCGACTCGGGCCTGACAAAGACATCGATCGTGTGCAGCCGGTGGCTGTAGACCAGCGTGGCGACCCGCTGCTTGTTGAGCATGTCGAGGCGGCCCCCGGTCAGCGCAAAGCCTTCGCTGGCCAGATCCTGGACCGGCGGCGAATAATCGAGTCGCGCGGAAAGCCACGGCTTGACCGTGTGCTGGTCCGACGATGCGACCTGGATCAGATGGTTGTTCAGCGTCGCTCGAACGTGCGTCGCCACGGCCTCGACCGCAACGTCCTCGTTCGCGCGCCAGGCGATAACCGTGGTGCCGACGCCCCAGGCGAGCAGGGTTGCGGCGCAGCCGGCGACGAAGCCTCCGGTCAGCCAGCCCCAGCGGTCGCGCTTCGGACGCGGACGAGCCCGCGCCGTGTCCTGCGCATTGGCCAGCAGCGCGCGCACCCGTTCCCGCAGCTCCGGCGTCGCGGTGAAGTAGGGTACCTCCGCGCCAATTTGCGCTCGCAGCGCGAGCAGGTCCTGGTGTTTCGCTGCGCACGCTGCGCAGCCGCGCAAATGCTGTTCGATCGATCGCCCTTGAAGGCTATCGACTTCGCCGTCGGCGTATTTCGCCACCAGCATTCCGGCTTCATTGCAATTCATTGTTCACCTCCGGACGTCCGTCCGCGGATCGAATGTAATAGCGGCGAGCGTCGCAACAGACTGCGGGCGCGCGCGAGCCGCGACATCACCGTGCCTACGGGGATGTCGGCGATACGCGCAATCTCCTTGTACGAAAGCTCCTCGAGTTCGCGCAAAACCAGTACCTCACGAAAAACCAGCGGCAGCTCCGCCACCGCGTCTGCCAGCACTCGCGACTCGGCGCTGCGCAGCGCCGCCTGCTCGGGACCCACGGCTGTATCGTCGGCTGCCATATCGATCGCCGTGCCGTCGTCCTTCAAAATCTCCGCCGGCCGGTTGCGCCCGCACCAGTCGTAGAAAGCGTGCCGCACGATCGTCAGGAACCACGCCCGGGCAGCGCCGTCGCGAAGCGTTCCGACATATTTGAGCGCGCGCATGCATGCGTCCTGGACCACGTCCTCGGCGTCGTGGACGTCGCGCGTCAGCCACCGCGCCAGGTTGTAGCCGGCGTCGAGATGCGGCAAGACCAGCTCCTCGAAACGGATGTGCTCGGACAATTGAACGCTCGATGATTGTTGACTAGATCGCGATGCGGTCTGATTTATTCCTGCCGCATTCCGAGGCTATTACTTGCGCACATGCACGACGCCGGTCATGAACGGATGCACGGTACAGATATAACCGAAGTCGCCCTCTTTGGAAAACACATGCTCGAACTTGTCGTCGGTATCGAGGCCCTTCGACGCGAAGCTCTTGTCGTTGCTGGTCACCGTGTGGGGTGTTTCGTCGCCATTGGTCCAGACGACCCTGGTGCCGGGTGCGATCGTGATTTCCTTCGGCTCGAACACGAATTTCGCGATCTTGACCTCGACGGTCGACGCGGGCCCTGCAGCCGTTGCGAAAAAGGCAGGGGTCGCGAAGGCCGCGCAGAAGGCCAGCGCGAGCAGGGCGCGGGCGCGAAATCGATGGCCGGCGTTGCGAGTGACAGCGTAGTTCACAATGGTGTCCTTGTCTTCAGCCGGCGAGCGGCTTGTCGATCAGCGCAAGCTCGTGGCTTCCGCGCACGAGGCTGAGCTGGCGCGTGCCGAGCAGCTTGCCGAGCTCCCCGGCCGGCACGGTGACCGGGCCGGGCTCGCCGATACCTGCCTCTCCGGGTGTGGGCAGCGGGTAGGCGAGCGACATCGCCGTGTGCAGAGCGATATTCCCTTCGACCTTCTGCAGCACCTGATGGATGTGTCCATTGAGGACAGTGACAGATCCGAACGGGCGCAACAGCGCCATTGCCTGCGCGGAATCGGCCGTGCCCCAACCCCAGGGTTCCCAGATCGTCCATAGTGGGATATGTCCGAGGACCACGACCGGCGTCGAGCTCGAGACGCGCGCGAGATCGGTTTTCATCCAGGCGAGTTGCTCGTCGCCCAGCGCCGCCAGCGTCCCGGCCTTGAAGTTCAGCACGTTGTTCAGGCCGACGAAATGCACGCCGCCCTGATCGAAACTGTACCAGGCCTTGCCATTGCCATCGTGGTCGAAGTACTTCAGATAGCCGGTCACACCTTCATCGATGGTGTCGTGCTCGCCTGGAACCGTATGCACGCGATCGACGCGCAGCTCCTGCAGAATCTCGCGCGCCTGACCGAATTCCTCGGGTTTCGACAAGTGGCTGACGTCGCCCGTGTGCACGACGAAGGCCGGCGCTTGCGGCAGCGCGTTGATTTCGGCGATTGCACGGCGAAGGCTGCCGACGATGTCGGGATTGGCCGGCTTGCGAAAGCCGATATGCGTATCGCTGATCTGCACGAAAGTCAGCGCATCGGGCGCGGCCGCCGCGGGCGTGCCGGAGCCTGTCGCGCCGAGCGCGTAGGGAACGCCGCCGGCGACGGTCCAGACGACGGCGGCACCGGTCCAGCTGGCGAGACAGCTCAACGCCTGGCGCCGGGCGGGATTATGGCCGGAGCCGTCAGAGTCGTGTTTGCTCATGGGATTTCCTCGGATCGGGGTAAGTTTCGGGGTGCTCGCCCGTAATACCGGGAGGCCCGGGGATTTATTCCCGATGGCGCGGTCCGATCGAAACGGGAGCTCGTGCCGGGCGAGATCCGCACGCGATGCGGACGCCCGGGCGAGCTTACATCTGCTTGAACAGATGATTGAAGGTGCGGCTCACTTCGAGTTTTTCATCGCTGCCCTTCACATGCACGATCTGATGCCCGCGGAAGTCGCGGCTGACCTGCTCGACGGCATCGACGCGGACGACGGTGGACCGATGGATCTGCCAGAACTCGTCCGGGTCCAGTTCTTCGATCAGCTCCTTGATCGGCTTGCGGATCAGTGCCTCGAACCCCCGCGTCTTCACCAGCGTGTACTTGTCCTCGGCGCGGAAGAACAGGATGTCGCTGGTCGGAATCATCCGTATGTTGGCGCCGACGCTTGCCTGTACCCAGCGCATGTACTCGCGCGGCTTCAGGCTGCCGGCCCCAAGCCGTTGCGATAGCTGCTCCAGCACCTCGTTCATCGGATCGGGCGCCTGCTTGAGCCGCTCGCGCAAGCGCTGGCAAGTCAGTGCCACTCGCTCCGGCTCCGCAGGCTTGAGCAGGTAATCGACCGCGCCGTGCTCGAAGGCGCTGATCGCGTACTGGTCGTGCGCGGTGACGAACACCACATGAGCGCGGCCGGCGAGCGCCCGGGCCGTCTCGATGCCGTCCATGCCCGGCATGCTGATATCGAGAAAGACGATGTCCGGTTGCAGGCTCTGCACCATCGCGATTGCCTCGCGGCCATTGCTGGCCTCGCCGACGATCAGAAGCTCGGGCCACGCTTCCTTCAGGCGGTCGATGATCTGCTCGCGCATCAGGCGCTCATCGTCGGCAACGACAGCAGAGGGAGCGGCGGACGCAAATGAGGCGGGCATGCTGGCACTCGTGCTATCAGGCCGGGGCAGGGGCGATTTCGTAGGGGACTTTGATCGTGGCACAGGTGCCCCCCGCGGGCGGCACACTGATGATCAACTCGGCCCGCCCGTTGTACAAAGCTTGCAGCCGCTCGCGGACGTTGGCCAGCCCGACGCCCGCTTCGGCGGTCGGCATGAAACCGATGCCGGTGTCGAGCACGTGGACCGCCAACTGCCCATCGGCGACCTCGGCGCCGATCTCGATCTTCCCGCCCTCGGGTTTCGGCTCCAGGCCATGCTTGATCGCGTTTTCCACCAGGGTCTGCAACATCATCGACGGGAAGACGGCCGATTTCAAGCCTTCCGGAACGCTCACTACCGTCTGCAGTCGACCTTCCATGCGAACCGCCATGATTTCCAGGAATGCGGAGCAAAGACTGACCTGTTGGCCCAGCGTCGGCCGGCGGCCTTCCCTCATCTGCGGCATCGCCGAGCGCAGGTAGCGGATCAGGCTTTGCTGCATCTTGGACGCGCGCGGCGGGTCGGTCTGGATCAGCTGATCGATGCTCGCCAATGTATTGAAGAGGAAATGCGGTTCGATCTGAGCTTGCAGCGCTTCCATGCGCGCTTCCAGCACCGTGCGCTCGAGCTGTTCGGTCTCAGCCTGCTTGGTGGCCTCGTTCGCGGTCACTTCCGCCCTGCGCTTGCCGCCCGCCACCACCTTGATGATGAACGAAGCGACGATGAGCAGGAAGAACCAATGGGGGGCGTCGCCGACGCGGTGGCCGACTGACCCGACTGAGCTGAGCACGCCGGTCAGGATCAGGCCCAGGAGGGAAACGAGCAGCAGCTTCTTCCATGACACCACGGCCAGCCAGTCGAAGAAACGCCACCACACGACGACGATGCCGTCCCAGACCTCGCGCAATGTCCCTTGGCTCGCGGATCGCGGGCCCTGACGACCGTTGCCGCGCGCCGCGGTGCTGCCGGCGCCACGGCCAGGTTGATCGGTATTCATCTTGTTGCCCTCTGGAGCTTATCTGTCAGGAGGCGAGATTACGGGAGGGAACTGCCAGGCTCCAGCGTTGCCGGACACAATGCGCCACGGAAGGCATGAAATGCAGGAAATCGTCATAATTCGGTGTCACCCTCGGGCCGATGCGGTCTTGACGGGATGCGCGCCATACCGGATGCCTGAACCCTCGCGACACTTCCATTCTGTCGGACTGGAGAGATGATGCAGAAGATTACCCCTTTCCTCTGGTATTCCACCCAGGCAGAGGAGGCGGCTGCGTTCTACGCTTCCATTTTTCCCAATTCGCGTGTTACGCGCGTCGTGACGCTGCCGAGCGAGTCACCGAGCGGGCCGCCCGGGTCGGTGAAAGTCGTCGACTTCGTTCTGTTCGGCCAACCCTTTGTCGCCATGACGGCCGGACCGCTGGATCCGTTCAACCACGCGGTGTCGTTTGTCGTGAATTGCGAAAACCAGACCGAGATCGACCGGTACTGGAAGGCGCTGCTCGACGGCGGGTCGGCCGAGCAGTGCGGCTGGCTGAAGGACCGCTTCGGTCTGTCGTGGCAGATCGTGCCCACTGTCCTCGGCGACATGATGGCCAATCCCGATCGGGTCAAGGCGAAACGGGCCGCGGACGCCATGTTGAAGATGGTCAAGCTCGATATCGCCGCGCTGCAGGCCGCTTATGCCGGGACGTCAAAGTAGACAAGGAGAGCTTTCTGCGCGGCCCGGATCGCGCCGAGCAGGTAGATAACTCGCTGTTCCGCGCAGGATTGCGCTCGCCTGCTGGAAGAAGCTGCGTCGTCGCTGGATGGCTTATCCGTTCCTCGGCTAGCCTAGGCACCTTTCAGCTGGCTGCGCAGATGGTTCTTTTGCACTTTGCCGGTGGCGGTCTTGGGCAACGGGCCGAAAACGATTCGTTTCGGTGTCTTGAATCGCGCCAGCCTGGCGCGGACGTGGTCGATCAGTTCGGCATCGGTCGCGGCCGCGTCATCCTTCAGCGTCACAAAAGCAACGGGAACTTCGCCCCACTTTTCGTCCGGCGCCGCGACGACCGCGACTTCCATTACCGCGAAATGCGTCGCCAGCGCCTGCTCGATCTCTACCGAAGAGATGTTCTCGCCGCCCGAGATGATGATGTCCTTGGCGCGATCCCGTAACTGTACATAGCCATCCGGAAACATCACGCCCAGATCACCGGTCCTGAACCAGCCGTCTGGGCAGCTCCTGCGCGTTTCTTCTTCGTCCTTGTAGTACCCCAGCATCACATTGTTCCCGCGGATCGCGATCTCGCCCATCGTCTCGGCGTCGGCGGGAACATCGTCACCCTGTCCGTCGACCACGCGAACGGTTTGGCCGATGACGTTGGCAACACCTTGCCGCGCCTTGAGCTTCGCCTGGACGGGAATCGCGAGGCGGTTCCATTCGGGGCGCCACTCGCAGATGACGGCAGGGCCGAAGGTTTCGGTCAGACCATAGAGGTGGGTGATGTCCATGCCGAGCTCGGCCAGGCGCTCGAGCAGCGCGGGTGTCGGCGGGGCGCCACCGGTTGCGATCCGAATGCGCCGGGGCAGTTTCTCCTTGCTCGCAGCAGCGTCCCAGACCGTGGTGGTCAATACCGTGGGCGCAGCGCACAAGTGGGTGACGCCCGACTCTCGCAGCTCGCGCCAGATCGCGGCGGGTTCCACCTTGTCCATGCACAGGTGAGTCCCGCCCATCGCCGTCACGCCCCAGGGGAAACACCAGCCATTGCAGTGGAACATCGGCAGCGTCCACAGATAGACCGACTCGCTGTCGAGCCCCATGTGGAGCGCCATCGCGAGGGCCTGCAAATACGCGCCGCGATGGTGATACATCACGCCTTTGGGACGACCGGTCGTGCCGCTGGTGTAATTGATGGCGAGCAGCGAACGCTCGTCGCCGACCGATTCGAAGGCTGGCGATGCGTTGGCGATGAGGCCTTCCAGCTCATCGGGCTCACCGCCCGCCCGAACGAGCCGTACCCGCCGCCCGGCCTGTTCGCCCGCCGCCTCGGCAACCGCCGCGAATTTTTGATCGTAGACAAGCACCGATGCGCCGGCATGGCCCAGGATATAGGCGATGTCGGCGGACGTGATTCGGGTATTGAGCGCGACGAGAACCGCGCCGGCGAACGGTACCGCGTAGTGCGCGGCCAGCATCACGTGCGAATTGCCCGCCAGCACTGCTACGCGGTCGCCCGGCTCGACGCCCAGCGCCTTCAGCGCTCCGGCGAATTTGAGCGCGTAGTCGAGGAACTCGCGATAGGTGAGCTCGAGGCTGCCGTCGACGACCCCGATGCGATCGGGAAAGACCGTCGCTGCGCGATGAAGAAACGCCGTCGGTGTCAGGGGCTCGAAATTGAAACCGGCTTGCATCGGCTTTCTCCTAGGCTCTTCAGAATACCGGAAGTCGTCCGGACCGGCCGCAAAAACACTCCGGTTGAAATGCGGATTCGCCGCGCCGGCCGCCTTGATCTATCCTTAGCCGGATGCTTCGCCAATCCAGCACGACACTCGCTTTCGACACGCGCGGGCGAGGTCTTATCGAGATCACTCGCCCGATCGCCGATTGGGCGGCCGGCAGCAAGATGGATAGCGGACTGCTGACGCTGTTCGTCCGGCACACGTCCGCGAGCCTGGTCGTGCAGGAGAATGCCGACCCTGACGTTCGCGGGGATCTCGAACGCTTCTTCGCTCGCCTGGTACCCGATGGCGATTCCCTCTTCCGGCACCGCGACGAGGGAGCCGATGACATGCCCGCGCATGTCCGTGCCGCGTTGACCGCGGTCCAGCTCTCGATTCCGCTTTCCGGCGGACGCCTGGCGCTGGGCACGTGGCAAGGGATCTACCTCTGGGAGCACAGGATTCGTCCGCATCGGCGCGAAGTCGCCTTGCATCTGTTGGGCAGCTGACGATCATCACGACGAAATCGGACAGCCGATACTTCGGCGGACTGATCGACCAACTTGCCGGATACCCGAGCATCGGTCGCGCTGCCGGATGCGCGCCCATTTTCCAGCAGGGCGTCGGGCGGATTCTCTTACGGCAGATCGAAAACCAGAAGTTCGGTATTGTCGACCTTGGCCGTTATCGACAGGTCGGGCTCATTCGCCACGGCCGCACCATCGCCTGCGGCCAGATCGCGGCCGTGCAACGCCACGGCACCGCGGACAACCTGTATCCAGCTCTTGCGACCGGAAGCCAACGCATGAGTCACTTTTTCGCCGGCAGTCAGAAGTGACGCAAGAAGCTCGACGTCCTGATAAATGACCACCGAGCCGTCGCGTCCGTCCGATGAACCGACCAGCCGCAGCCGGCCGCGTTTCTCGGCATCGGGAAATGTCTTCTGCTCGTAACGGGGCGCGATGCCCGGGCGGTCGGGCACGACCCAGATCTGCAGGAAATGCACCGGGTCGGTCTTCGAATGGTTGAACTCGCTGTGCCGTATGCCGGTTCCGGCGGACATGACTTGCACATCACCCGGGCGGATCACCGAGCCGGTGCCTATGCTGTCCTTGTGCTCGAGCGCCCCTTCGAGGACATAGGATATGATCTCCATATCTTTGTGACCGTGGGTCCCGAATCCCTGTCCCGGGCTGACGCGATCCTCGTTGATCACACGCAACGGACCGAAGCCCATCTGCGCCGGATCGTAATATTCGCCGAACGAAAAGGTGTGCCGGCTGTCAAGCCATCCGAAGTTGGCGACGCCGCGTTCCTTGGCGTGTCTTATCGTGATCATCTCAAATCCTTTTGACTGTTGAGCGCAAGCGGGCAGCGCTCGTCAGTGGTCGTTGTACGCCAGCTCGCGCTAGAATTCCATTAACGCGCAACAGAGGTGCTCGACCCGGGTGCCTCCAGTGCGCCTGCGCGGATGAAAGGAAGAATCGTGAAAAAGGTCAGTGCAAAAAAGGTGCAGGATCTGAGGCAGAGGCAAGCGGCGCCATTGACGACGCCTACCGACCTACGGTCCAAGGGAGTCAAGGATATCGCGGGAGCGCTGAACGCCATCCTGGCGGATGTCTTCGCGCTCTACCTTAAAACGAAGAACTTTCACTGGCACATGAGCGGCCCCCATTTCCGCGACTACCACCTGTTGCTGGACGACCAGGCCGATCAGCTCTATGCGATGACCGACCCGATCGCCGAGCGAATCCGCAAGCTTGGCGGCATGACGCTGCGGTCGATCGGACACATAGCACGCACGCAGCGCGTGCTGGACAACGACGCCGCGTATGTGCAGCCGCTGGATATGCTCGCCGAACTGCGCGACGACAACAAGATGCTGGCCGCGAGGCTGCGCGAGGTACACGACGTGTGCGACGAGCACCGCGACATCGCGACGGCCAGTCTGATCGAGGTCTGGATCGACGAGACCGAGCGCCGGACCTGGTTCCTGTTCGAAGCAAGCAGGCAAGGCGATGCAACCGGCCACTGATTGGCCCTGAAGACGGATGGCCCGCCTCTGGCAGGCGGGTTTGCGCTTCTTGCGATGTCAGCATCGAGATGCATGTGTCCCTCACGGCCCGTTTCCTGGCGTTGCCGGCGATGTTCCTTTTCGCTTCAGTCGCAACCGGAACTGGACTCAAACCCGGCGGCCCGAGCGAGTTCAGCGTCGAGTTGCCGCAAGAGCTTCGCCAAATAGCAGCACGCGGCGGCCCATCGCCAGTAGCGCATGCGCTGGTCACGGTGGCCGTTCCGGCGAATTTCGACGCTACACGCAGTTATCCGGTAATGATCATCAGCGCGACGTCCGATCCGCAATATCATTCCAGTCGCCGCCTGCTCGGGGCATACGCTGAAGCAGCAGTTGCCGGTGGTTGGATATTGGTCGCTGCCGACCCGGCCGAGGAAGTCCCTGTCGAACGGGACGACGTCAATCTTCGCTACGCACTCAACGCTGCGGCGCTCGCCGCGTTGGAGTCGCAATGGCCGGAAGCCGGCAAAGCGCCACTGGCTTTCGGGGGCTTCTCGGGAGGCGCGAAATTCTCCGGCTGGCTTGCGGCGGCATTCGCGCGTCAAGGCCGCTCGATCATCGGGATTTACTTGGCCGGCATCAACTCTGACACGGTCATAGCCGCGGCCCGGGATTTCGGCGTACTGAACGAGACCTTCAGACGCACTCCGATTTTCCTGCAGTCGGGACAGAACGACACGGTTGCGACACCGGGCGATCATCGGAGCATTCACGGTGAGCTCGAACGCGCGGGATTCAGGGAAGTACGTATCGAGTATTGGGCAGGTTCGCACGATCTCGACCCACGATCGCTGCGAACGGCCCTCGACTGGTTTCGCAAGAGCGCCCCACCACGACAGAACTAAGCGCGACGCCGCAAAAAAAGAGCCCCGCAGATGCGGGGCTTTTATGCTGCCGGTCCGGACGAGGAGGCCGATGAAACGAGCGCCCTCGCGCCGGATTGGAACTAACGCGCCATCATTTTTTCAGCTTGAGGTCGATCAACTGAGCCTCAGGCTCGCCGCTGGCATTATCGAGCGTGACGACCATCAAGCCCAGCGCTGGCGTCAGCGCGAACTCGGCCGAGTTAACGGCGATTGCGTTGCTGGCATCGGAGCCGCCGGGCGAGACGACCGCGAAGCCGCCGGTGCTGACAGAGCTCGACCAGACATTGAACTTTCCAACGCCAGGCACGTCGATGCCGCCGCCGTTGACAACGTCGAAGCCCGTCGCGTGATACGTAATGCGTGGGTTGGCAGCGCTTAGGCAGGGTTCACCCGTACGGCAAAGCTGCGACGTCAGCACCGCCAATTCGGCGATCGAGCGATCCGTCGGTGCCGTCGCCAGGAAGTTGATGGTGGCGCCCGCCGACCGGGTGCTGAAGACGAAAGTCCCCATCACACCGTTGAACGTGCCGGTTTGCACCGCACCCTGGTCGGCGCCGACGACGACATAGTCATCGATGCCATCACCGTCCACATCGACGCCGATATCGAACTCGTTGCTCGACGGGCTGGACCAGCGGCTGTAGGTGTTCACCGCAAAGACCAGCAAGTTCTGCGTCCCGTCCCAGTCGAACGATTGAGCGCCGACTGCGCGGATGTCGTTCGTGGATTTGCCGCCTTTGACCTTCTGGCCCTGCAGGCCCCACGCATAGAAGTCAGCGCTTGCCGGGATGGCGCCATGCTTGTTGGTCACGGTCGCTACCGTCGACGGATCGGTTCCGCTGAGCTTGCCGAGCGTCGTCGAAATATCCGACTGCGCGCGCGGCACCAGGTAATACGGCACGCGGAGCGTGACGCCCGCGTTGTCGGTGGCCGAAGCCGGCGTGAACTGCACCAGGCCCGCCACTTCGCGGAACGACAATCCCGCAGCGTCGGCATTACCCGCCGTCGCAACCGGAACCTGCAGCGTCATCGTAACTACGGCCGAGCTGTTCGCGGGAACGCTGACTGCAGTCTGATCGAAGCTGACCGTATGCGGCCGGCCGGCCGCATTGGCCACGGCGACGTTGAAGTTTGCCGCGGTCGAGCCGTTGTTGATCAGCTTGATCGCCTTGGTACCGCTAAAGTCGCTCGCCAGCTCCTGATAGCCGAAGTTGGCCGAGACGGTATAGCTGCCGTCGTTCGCCCGCGCGACCACTTGCGAAAGCGTCGACTTGCCCGGCTGTACCAGCCCGGTGCCACCCGAGCTCGTCCGATAGCCGACCACCATGGAGGGAAGGCCGGTATTGACCATCGCCGCCTTGATGTCCTGCGCGCTCCATGTCGGATGCGCCTGACGCGTGAGCGCGGCGGATCCTGCGACGTGCGGGGAGGCCATCGAGGTGCCGGACAGGATCTCTCCGCCATTGCCCGTTCCACTGGCGGTCGACAACACGCTGACGCCAGGCGCCGAAAGATCGGGCTTGAGCGCGCTGTCACCCGAGCGCGGACCGCCCGAGCTGAACGACGCGAACTTCTCGAAGTTCGGATTGGTAATCAGCTTCGGGGTCACAGTCGCTGGAGTGCCGTCGGCTTCGGCGCGCAGCTTGCCGCCATCCGACGTTGCACTTGTCGGAGGCCCGGCTACGCCCAGGAACGGGATGGTCACGTTATAAGGTGTGCCATCGTCGGGATTCGACGTAATCTTGCCTTCGAACGGTGGCAGCGTGCCGTCGGTATTGACCATTACCACGGCGGCCGCACCGGCCTGCTGGCCGAAGATCGCCTTGGCCACGCGTGCGCACACGCCGCGGTTCACGACCGCGATCGTGTTGGGCGGCAGCGGGGCCAAGGTCGGTCCTGTGAAGTCAGCAATGCTGCAGCCGAGCGATTCATCGCGCGTGGCCGTGGTCGTATCGTTCTTGATGACCTTGACCGAGTAGGTCACCGGCCCCGAGAACTGGTACCCGTTGGCGTTGATCGCGTTGTTGATCGTGAAGTCCGGCAACGTGATCGACACGCCGGGGAAGCTTTGCGTCCCGTCGATCGCGGCGACGGAAATTGCCCCGTCCGCGGTCGACGGCGAGCCGACGATGTACTGGTTGAGGCCGTTGTTGCCGGCCGACGTGGCGACGACGATGCCGGCCTTGACCGCGTTGGTCGTGGCCTGCGCCGAAGGGTCGTCGGCCGAGCCGAACGGCGAGCCCAGCGACATGTTGATGACATCCATGTCGTGGTCGACCGCCCACTCGATGGCGTCGACGGTGACGTCGGTCGATCCGTTGCAGCCGAAAACGCGGATCGAATAGATGTCGGCCGCCGGTGCGACGCCGGGACCGATCGTCCAGTTGTGGCTCGAAACCGTCGTCGCGTTGTACGGACCCGTGTAGCCGGTTCCATTGTCGAGCACGCCCGATCCTGCGGCCGTGCCGGCGACATGCGAGCCGTGCCCGTTGCAGTCGAGGGGGTTGGGATCGGGATGCGGCACCGGCTGGTAGGTGGCCGAATTCGGATCGGCATCGTAGCTGTCGCCGACCAAGTCGGTGCCGCCCTTGACGCGCGGCGCGCCGGGGCCGAACAGTGCAGGATTCGCCGGCGCAGTCTCCGCCGCGTGCGCCGCGGCATAGTCAGAGGCATGCCCGGGGCCGTTGAAGTTCGCATGCGTGTAGTCGATGCCGGTGTCGATGACGGCGACCTTCACATGCTCGCCGTGGAAGCCCAGGCTTTGCCACACGCCGGGCGCGCCGATCAGCGGGATGCCGTTGGTGTTATCCGGCTGCATCAACTGCAGTGGGCGGACCGCGACGACGCCGGGCAGGGTCGCGAGCTGGTCGACTTTGTTGGCCGCGATGCGAACCTTGATGCCGTTGTACGCGGACTGGTACTGGGCAACCAC
>Ga0070693_100000756_pt1 | contig 14306 bp, 10 predicted proteins | sample KBSK1103metaG_FD_65472 | JGI IMG/M metagenome (GOLD analysis project Ga0070693, IMG submission 65472) | Corn, switchgrass and miscanthus rhizosphere microbial communities from Kellogg Biological Station, Michigan, USA - KBS K1-10-3 metaG | ecosystem: Host-associated > Plants > Roots >...
AACCGCGTGATGATCAAGCCATCAGAAGCGACGCCTACCGTGAGTGCCCTGCTCCAAAGGCTGCTCGCAGAAATCTTCACCGCCGACGAAGTCTGTGTCGTGCTCGGCGACGCCGCGCTCAGCGCCGCGTTCACCCAGCTGCCCTTCGACCACCTGCTGTTCACCGGCTCGACGGCGGTGGGGCGGCAGGTGATGGCCGCCGCAGCGAAGAACCTCACGCCGGTGACGCTCGAACTGGGCGGCAAGTGCCCGGCGCTGATCGCACCCGGCTATCCGGTCGCGCAGGCGGCCGACCGCATCGCGTTCGGCAAGTGCTTCAACGGCGGACAGACCTGCGTGGCGCCCGACTATGTGCTGGTGCCGCGCGCCGAGCGCGATGCTTTTGTCGCCGCCTACCTTGCCAGCGTCGCGCGCCGCTATCCGACGCTGGCCGACAACGCCGACTACACCGCGACTGTCAACGCGCGCCAGGCGGGCCGCCTGCGCGACTGGCTCGACGACGCGCGCAAGCACGGGGTCGAGGCGCGACAGCATCCGGCGCATACCGCCGATGCCGCGCGCGCCGCCGCGGGCCTCGAGCTGATCCCGCCGACCGTGCTGCTCGACCCGCCCGAAGAGGCGCTGGTGATGCGCGAGGAGATCTTCGGGCCGCTGCTGCCGGTGAAGTCCTACGACAGCGTCGAGGAAGCGATGGCCTACGTGCTGTCGAAGGACAAGCCGCTGGCCTTCTACGCTTTCGACCGCGATGACGACCGCGTCGAGCGCAACCTGGCGCGGGTGAGCGCCGGCATGGCATGCGTCAATGACGTGGTGATCCAGTTCGGCCAGAACGAGTTCCCGATCGGCGGCGTCGGCGCCAGCGGCATGGGCCACTACCACGGGCACGCGGGCTTCCTGACCTTCAGCAAGGCAATGCCGGTGCTGTACCAGTCCCGATTCAACGGCATGCGCCTGATGGACCCGCCCTATGGTGGGCTCGGCCGCCGGCTGATCGAGTGGCTCACGCGCTGAGCTTGCACTGACTCCAGGCTGACCGGCGGTGTCGTCGCCGGCCCGGCAACGGCTGCCCGGCGTACAGTGGAACGGACCCCTGCCCAGGAGCCCGCCATGAAGACCCTCGCACTGCTCGTCCTCGCCCTTGCAGCAGCGCTGCCCGCGGCCGCCAAGCACGAACACACAGACTACGCCGCGTATGCGCGTACGCCGATTTCCGAATTCCGGTTCACCAAGCTCTACAACTGGCAGCGCACGGGCGACAAGACCATGGTGCTGTGGACCAAGCCCAGCACGGCCTACCTGCTGACGCTCGCCAACCAGTGCGATGCGCTCGACAGCCGCGTGACCTTGCAGGTCGGCGGCGTGGACGGCGTGCAGGGCCGCCTGCAGGCCGGCACTGGCGACGTGATCATCGGCCAGCTGCACTGCCGCGTGCAGCAAATCCAGCCGATCGACCTCGTCGCCCTCAAGGCCGCAAAGGCGTAACGATCGGGGTCGGAGTCATTTTTCCTACACGCTGGCGAATCGCGCCCCTGTTGTAGGAAAAATGACTCCGACCCCGCTTTTCCGCTAGTGCTTGAAGAAGCCCTCGAACGCGGCGATGGCGCGGGCAAGGCCCGCGTCATCCAGATCGAGATGCGTCACCAGCCGAAGCTGCGTGCCGCGTAGCGCGACGCGAACGCCCGCGGCGTCCATGTGTGCCGCGAAGGCCGCCACGCGCTCCGCCGGCAGCGTCACGAAGACCATGTTGGTGTGCGGGCCCTCCACCGCGAGGCCAAGCGCGCGCAGCGCATCGGCGAGTACCGCCGCGCGGCGGTGGTCCTCGGCCAGCCGGCCGACGTTGTGGTCGAGCGCGTAGCCCGCCATCGCGGCCACCAGGCCGGCCTGGCGCCAGCCGCCGCCGAGCACCTTGCGCCAGCGGCGCGCGCGCCCGATCAGCGCTTCGCTGCCGAGCAGCATCGAGCCGATCGGCGCGCCCAGCCCTTTCGAGAAGCAGACCGAGACGCTGTCGAACGGCGCCGCCAGTTCGCGCGCGCTGTGGTGGCTCGCCACCGCGGCGTTGAACAGGCGCGCGCCGTCGAGGTGGAAACCGAGCCCGCGTCGGCGCGCCAGTTCGCCCGCTTGCGATACGTAGTCGGCTGGAAGCACGCGGCCCTGCCAGGTGTTCTCCAGCGCCAGCAGGCGCGTCCTGGCGAAATGCGAATCGCCCTCTGGCTTGATCGCCGCCTCCACCAGCGCCAGCGGCAGCGTGCCGTCGGGCGATTGCGGGATCGGCTGCGGCTGGATCGAGCCCAGCACCGCGGCGCCGCCGCCTTCGTATTTGTAGGTGTGCGCCTCGCTGCCGACGAGGTACTCGTCGCCGCGCTCGCAATGGGCCATCAATGCCAGCAGGTTGGACTGCGTGCCGCTGGACACGAACAGCCCGGCGGCGAACCCGAGCGCATCGGCCAACCGCGCCTGCAATGCGTTGACGGTCGGGTCGTCGCCGAACACGTCGTCGCCGACCGGCGCGCGCAGCGCGGCATCGCGCATCGCCGCCGAGGGCCGGGTGATGGTGTCGCTGCGCAGGTCAATCGGGTCGGTGTGCATGGCGGTCTGGCGCTCGGCATGGAAACGGGGAACATGGTGGCACGCCGTCGGGGCGTTGCCCGTGGAATTACAGGAAGGCGACGACGGCGGCCACGACGAGGATGTAAACCATCGCGCTCAGGACGACCCCGAGCGCGATGGCGAACGCGCGGAGGCGGCCGTAGCCCAGCTTCTGCCGGAACCAGGCTGCCTGCGCGCCCAGGATCCACGCCATGCCCAGGGCGCACGCCGCGCCGCCCGCCAGGCGCGCGCCATCGCCGGACGATTGCAGGCCGATGCCGCCGAGCGAGACCGCCAGCGCGAACGGCACGGTCAGGTAGCACTGGGCAAAGAATGGCGGGCGGAGCGAGCTCCGAGAAAGCGTGCGGCCCTGCCTCCGCAACAGGGTGATCGCGGCGACCAGCGGCAACAGGCTGAAGACCAGGCTGCGGAACAGCAGCAGGTTCTGCTGCGAGTCGAAGACGAGTTTCGTCAGTGGCGTGTCGGTGTGCGGCACGCCGGCATGCGCGGCCAGGGCGATCACGTTCGTCAGGAGGATGGTGAGCAGCAACAGGAGGGGCGGGCTCACCGCGTCGTCATATTGCGACTCCCCGTCCTGCTTTTCCTCCGTTTCGGCATAGTCCATCGTCGCCAGGGGCCGCAACACGATCCGCACCAGGGTCGCCGGGTAGAAGAACAGCAGCGCGATCGCCTCGAACAGGAATTCCTCGAGCGCGCGCAGCAGCTTCAGCGGATCCATGTGCACATCCGGCGTGGAGAGACGCCCGACCGTCGCGGCACGCGGCGGAACGGGCATCGCTCGATGCTAGGACATCGCACCGGGCCCGACAATGGCGGTGCCCGCATCCCGCCGGCCACGCCGGCCGCCGCGCGTGGGCGCGACGCGACGCCTGGACGGTGCGAGCTAAGATGCCGGCAACCCGCCGCAACGGAAGGGGCGTTCGCCCATGAAGATCGCCAGCTGGAACGTCAACAGCCTCACCGCCCGCCTGCCGCACGTGGAGGAGTGGCTGCGCCTGCGCCAGCCCGACGTGGTCGGCCTGCAGGAAACGAAAATGGAGGACCACAAGTTCCCCGACACCGTGCTCGCGGGCCTCGGCTACCGCAGCGTGTTCTGCGGGCAGAAGACCTACAACGGCGTGGCCATCCTGAGCCGCGAGCCGGCGCAGGACGTGCAGTGCGGCATCCCCGGTTTCGACGACGAACAGAAGCGCGCCATCGCCGCCACCGTCAACGGCGTGCGCATCGTCAACCTGTACGTGGTCAACGGCCATTCGGTCGGCTCGGAGAAGTACGCGTACAAGATGCGCTGGATCGACGCGGTGCACGCGTGGATCACCGACGAGCTGCAGCGCTGGCCGCAGATGGTGGTGCTGGGCGACTTCAACATCGCGCCGGAAGACCGCGACACGCATGACCCGCTGGTCTGGAACGCCGACAGCATCCACAGCTCCACCGCCGAGCGCGCCGCATTGCAGCGCCTGCAGGGCCTGGGCCTGCACGACAGCTTCCGCCTGCTGATGGACGAGCCCGGCCACTACAGCTGGTGGGATTACCGCGCGGCCGGATTCCGCCGCAACCTGGGCCTGCGCATCGACCTGGTGCTGGTCAGCGAGGCGCTGAAGGCGCGCACGCGCGCTGTGCACATCGACCGCGAGCCGCGCACGTGGGAGCGGCCGTCGGACCACACCCCGGTGTGGGTGGAGTTGGAGGAGCAGGAAGCGTCGTAGGGAAGGATCGTCGCGCTTCCGCCGACCTTCACCCTGGTATTCATGATCGAGCTGCTGGAGATCGCCCGGCCCTGGCGGCTGCCGCGCGCGGTTACGGGTTCGGCTGGCCGGCCGTGCGTGTCGCGGGCGGAACGCCAGCGGGAGCGGAAGCCGGCGCGTCGGAATACGCGGCCGTGGACGATTCGGCCGACGCCGGTGCGGAAGCGGTCGATGCAGCAACCGGCGTCGACGCAAACCCGGGTCGCGCCGCCGCCTCGCGCGCGGCCACGCGGGTGGCGTCGCTGAAGAGCGCGTCGCGCGCGCTCCAGCAATCCACGTCGTCCACTGCGCGCCAGTTGGACGCGAGGATGCCGAGCGAGGCCGACGCGGTCAGCGAGCCGTGCGTGCCGCCGCGTCCCCGCAGCCAGGCCAGGCTGCGCACGGTGCGATAGCCGGCCTCGCGGCCGTCGGCCAGCGAGAGCAGGATCGGCGACGGGTCCTGGACGCTGCCGTGGAAGGCGCGCCACAGGCGGCGCAGCGCGTCCGGATACTTGTCGTCGAGGCTGGCGCGGAACTGCGCGTCGGCGTCGAAGCTGCGCTCGGCTTCGCCGTCCTGCAGCAGGCCCAGCGGATCGCCGCTGACGCGCCGGTAGGCATAGCGCTCCGGTGTGCCCGGCACCAGCCACAGCTCCGCCTCGCCGCCGTTGCCGGCCAGCACGCCGACGCGTTCGCCGCGATCCACCGCGACCAGTTCGACGCCATCGGCGCCGGCCAGGCAGCGCGCGACCGGCGCCACCGACTCGGCGCGGGTCGAAACCGCAACCGAGCCAATGATCCCGGCCAGCGAATAGGCCACGTCGCGCGGATCCTCCAGCGTATCGTTGCGGCGGAAGCCGCATTGCTTGAGCACCTTCGGCAGGTTGACCTGCTTGCCCTGCACCAGCGTCGACCCGTGGTCGGACACCAGGTCCACCAGCAGCCCGCGGCCGGTGCGCGCGCGGACTTCGGTTTGCAGGTCCGCGAGCCAGCTTTCGAGGTCGAGCAGGAAAGCGCGGCCGGCGTCGGCGCCGTCCACGTGCATGATCACGTCGCTCTGCGCCAGGTAGGCGACGAAGCCGGCCTTGCGGCTGGCCAGCAATTCCTCGCGGATGCGCGCCAGGTCGCGCATGGCCATGGTGTAGGGCGCCATGTAGCCGACCACCCGATGCGTGAGGCTGTGCGGCGAGTTGTCGGCAGGCAGGTTCTGGTGCGCGCGGCCCGACAGCGTGTACAGCGTGTTGCCGACGACCTGGTTGGTGTCCGGGTCGTAGCGCATCTCCTGGTAGCCCTCGGGGATGGCGCCGCCGCCGATCGCGGCGAACGACACGCCCGACAGCGAGGGGAAGGACGAGACCATGCGCGCGGCCGGGCCGAAGCCGGCGAAATGCCCGTCGGCCTGCAGCTGCGCGAACATCGCATGGGGCACGCCGTCGAGCGCGAGCACGAGCCGCTGCGGCATGCCGTCGGGCGAGGGCTCGTCGGGGAGGGGCGAGGCCTGCGCGGGCTCCTGCGCGGGTGCGGGCGGGACCGCGGCGTCCTGCGTGCGTGCCTGCACGCCGCCGGCCAAGGCCACGGCGACGCCCAGCAGCAACGCCGGGACGAACGCGGGCAGTCGGGGGGCGGGACGGACGACGGGCATGGGGGGCGGGCCAGCGGCAGCGAAAGCGGAAGCGCGAAGCTTCCCGCGTCGGCGCCGCGGCTGCAATCAAACCGTCATCTGGCATTCCGGCGGCGCTCAGGCGCGCCATGGCAGCGCGGGCGTCGCTCAGTCGGCGGCGAACACGCCTTCGATCTCCACGGCCAGTTCGCGCCGGCACACGTCGCCCTCCAGGAACGCGACGCGATCGGGCGGGAGGCTCGTCGCGGCGACCAGGGCCTGCGCGGCCGCGAGGTCGGCCGGATCGCGCAGGTACACGCGCAGCGCCTCGCAGCCGGCGAGGTCGAAGCGGCGCCCGGCGCGCGCGCTGCCTTCGTCGAGCAGCGCGTCGAGGTTGGCCAGGCTCTCGCGCAATTGCGCCGCGGTGTCGCCGATGTGCTGCGAGACGTGGCCGACGATGCTCGCGGTCCCCGAGGCCAGCAGGCGCGGCGTGTCGCTGCCGGCGTCCAGCAGCGCGCCGCGCGAAAACCCCGGCGAGACCGGGCCGTATTCGCGCGGATAGCGCCAGGCCGGTGTTTGCCGCGGATTTTCGAGCGCGATCGCGGGCGCGCGGGCGCACAGCGCGACCAGTTGCAGCTGCCCGGTGGCCACGCTCGCGCCGATCGCGGTTGCCGCCGGCGGTGGATCGTTGAAGCGCCCGTCCACGCCGCGCGCGCGGCCGACGCAGAAGCGCCGGTAGCGCTCGCCGTCGCCGTCGCCGTCGTTGATCGCCGGGAAGTAGTTCCAGATGCGCAGCAGGTACGGATGCGCCGAGGGCCGCACGCAGGTGATCAGGCGCTCGTAGGCCTGCTGGGCGGCCGCCTCGATGTTGTCGCCCTCCGCGGGCAGGGTCAGCGCCGCCATCGCGTACTGGTCGGCGTGGGCCCAGGCGGCACCGCAGGTGTCGGCCGATTCGCGGATCTCGCCCGCCGACCAGCATTCATCGACCGGGCCGGCCAGGTGGCGGCAGGGCACCGCGAGCGGATCGTCCGCCGCGCCGCCGAAGGCGAAGCGCATCAGCGGGGCCTCGCACGCGCCGTGGGTGATGCGCAGGCGGGGTGCGGGGGCTGCGGTCTTCATCGGATGCCGCGCAGTATACCGGCAGCCTTATGATGCCGGCCTCGCGCCAAGGACCTCGCATGCCCCCCGCCACGCCGACCGACGGCTCCGCCCTGGACGTTCCCGACCTCGCCGCCGTCGATGCCTACCTGCGCGGCCTGCAGGACCGCATCTGCGCCGCCTTCGAGGCGGCCGACGGCGGTGCGCGCTTCGCCGAGGATGCGTGGACGCGTCCCGCCGACGGCCCGCTGCGCGGCGACGGGCGCACGCGCGTGCTGCGCGAGGGCGCGTTGTTCGAACAGGCCGGCATCGGCTTTTCCGACGTCAGCGGCGCGACCCTGCCGCCGGCCGCGACCGCGCACCGGCCCGAGCTCGCCGGCGCGCCCTGGCGCGCGCTCGGCGTGTCGCTGGTGGTGCATCCGCGCAACCCGCACGTGCCGACCTGCCACGCCAACGTGCGCTACTTCGAGGCGCGCCCAGCCGATGCGCCGCCGGTGTGGTGGTTCGGCGGTGGCTTCGACCTCACGCCCTTTTATCCCGTGCTTGACGACGTGCAGCACTGGCACCGCGTCGCGCACGACCTGTGCGCACCGTTCGGCGCGACCCGCTACGCCGAGCACAAGGCCTGGTGCGACCGCTATTTCTGGCTGAAGCACCGCGACGAGGCGCGCGGCGTGGGCGGGCTGTTCTTCGACGACCTCAATGCCGACGGCTTCGCGCGCAGCTTCGCCTACCAGCGCGCGGTCGGCGACGGCCTGCTCGACGCCTACCTGCCGATCGTCGCGGCCCGCCGCGACACGCCATGGGGCGAGCGCGAGCGCGAGTTCCAGCTGTACCGGCGCGGCCGCTACGTCGAGTTCAACCTGGTCTGGGACCGCGGCACGCTGTTTGGCCTGCAGAGCGGCGGGCGCACCGAGAGCATCCTCATGAGCATGCCGCCGCGGGTGCGCTGGGAAGTGGGCTACGTGCCGGAGCCCGGCAGCGCCGAAGCCGCGCTGGCCGACTACCTGCAGCCGCGGGATTGGCTCGCGTAGGAGCGGCTTTAGCCGCGATCGGGCTATCGCGGCTAAAGCCGCTCCAACAAAAAACCCCGCAAGCCAGGGGAAGCTTGCGGGGCCGGGGTTTGGAACCGTGAGTGGGGAGACTCGCCGGTTCCGTCGGATCACTCAGGGGAGGGAGTGTATCCACGACGGACGTTGCATCCGTCGCAGCTAGTTGACCACCCTCTGCATTAGAAGTTCGTGAATGCAGCGCGACCGGACAAGGCGCATTCAGTGTTCGTTTAGGTAAGTCCGGCGCCTCGCAAAAACCGTGAACTGCGCCGCGAAAAATCGCATCAATGCGCCTCGTCCCAATTGGCGCCCACCCCGGCATCGACCACCAGGGGCACGCGCAGTTCCGCCGCCGACTCCATGCGGCCCCGGACCTCGCCCAGCAGGGTGTCGACGAAGCCCTCGTCCACTTCGAACACCAGTTCGTCGTGCACCTGCATCAGCATCAGCGCCTTGCCGGCGCCGGGGCCGCGCAGCCAGTCGTCCACGGTGACCATCGCGCGCTTGATGATGTCGGCCGCGGTGCCCTGCATCGGCGCGTTGATCGCCGCGCGCTCGGCGCCGGCGCGCTGGGCCTGGTTGCGCGAGCGGATCTCGGGCAGGGACAGCCGCCGGCCGAACACGGTCTCGACGTAGCCGGACTCGCGCGCATCGGCGCGCACGCGTTCCATGAAATCGCGCACGCCGGAGAAGCGCGAGAAGTACAGGGCGATGTAGTCCTGCGCCTCGCCGCGGCCGATGCCGAGCTGCCGCGCCAGGCCGAACGCGCTCATGCCGTACATCAGTCCGAAGTTGATCGCCTTGGCCGCGCTGCGCTGTTCTCGCGTGACCGTGTCCGGCGTCGCTCCGAACACCTCGGCGGCAGTGGCCGCGTGCACGTCGGTGCCGCTGGCGAAGGCGGCGACCAGGCCCGGGTCCTCGGACAGGTGGGCCATGATCCGCAGTTCGATCTGCGAGTAGTCGCAGGCGACGATGCGCCGGCCCGGCGGCGCGACGAAGGCCTGGCGGATGCGCCTGCCGTCCTCGCTGCGGATCGGGATGTTCTGCAGGTTCGGTTCGCTCGAAGACAGGCGACCGGTGGCCGCGCCGGCCTGGTGGTAGCTGGTGTGCACGCGGCCGGTCACCGGGTTGCGCATCAGCGGCAGCTTTTCCGTGTAGGTGCTGCGCAGCTTGCCGAGCGAGCGGTGCTCCAGGATCAGCCGCGGCAGTTCGTGCAGCTCGGCGATCGCCTCCAGCGCCTCCTCGTTGGTCGAGGGCGCGCCGCCGGGCGTCTTCACCAGCGCCGGCAGCTTGAGCTCCTCGTACAGCAGCTGGCCGAGCTGCTTGGTGGAGTCGAGGTTGAACATGCGCCCGGCCAGCTCGTGCGCGCGCGTCTGCGCCTTGAACATGCGCTGGGCGAGGTCCGCGCTCTGCCGGCGCAGTTCGTCCATGTCGATCGACACGCCGTTGGCCTCGATGCGCTCGAGCACCGCCACCAGCGGCATCTCGATGTCGCGGTACACGCGCTGCAGCGTCGGCTCGGCCGCCAGCCGCTGCGTCAGCACGCCATGCAGGCGCAGGGTGATGTCGGAGTCCTCGGCCGCGTAGCGCGTGGCGTCGTCCACGGCCACCTGCGAGAACGGGATCTGCCTGGCGCCCTTGCCGGCCACGTCCTCGTAGCGCACGGTCGCGTAGCCGAGGTAGCGCGCGGCGAGCGAGTCCATGTCGTGGCGCTGGCCGCCGGCATTGAGGACGAAGCTCTGCAGCATGGTGTCCTCGGCGTAGCCGCGCACGTCCACGCCGTGGCGGCGCAGCACATGGAGGTCGTACTTTCCGTGCTGGCCGACCTTGGGCTTGCCCGCGTCCTCGAGCACCGGCCGCAGGGCGTCGAGCACCACCTCGCGCGGCAGTTGCACCGGCGCGCCGGGCGCGTTGTGGCCGAGCGGGATGTAGCAGGCCACGCCCGCCTCCACGCACAGGCTGATGCCGACCAGGTTGGCCTGCATCGGGTCCAGCGCATCGGTCTCGGTGTCGAAGGCGACCAATGGCGCCGCCTCGAGCTTCGCGACCCAGGCATCGAGTTGCGCGCGCTCGAGCACCGTCTCGTACACGCCCTTTGCGGCGAGTGCCGGATCGGGCGGCGCTTCGTCGGCGGCGCTGGTCACTGCATGGAAGTTGATGCTCGGGCGCGCGCCGCCACCGCCGGGCGACTTCGCCGCGCCGCCACCCGCGCCGGCGGGCGGCCCGCCGCCGCCGGTCAGTTCGCGCAGCGCCGCGTGGAATCCGTAGCGCGCGTACAGCGCCGACAGCAGCTCGACGTCGCGCGGCTTGAGCTTGAGCGCTTCCGGCGGCTGGTCGAGGGGCACGTCCACCTTGATCGTCACCAGTGTGCGATTGAGCGGCAGGCGCGGCAGCGCGGCGCGCAGGTTTTCGCCAATCTTGCCGCCGAAGGCGTCGGCCTTGGCCATCACCGCGTCGAGCGTGCCGTGCTCGGCAAGCCACTTGGCCGCGGTCTTGGGGCCGCACTTGTCCACGCCCGGCACGTTGTCCACGGTGTCGCCCATCAGCGCCAGGTAGTCGACGATCTGGTCGGGGCGCACGCCGAACTTGGCCATCACGCCGGCGTCGTCGAGCACGCTGCCGCTCATCGTGTTGACCAGGGTGATGCCGGGCCGGACCAGCTGGGCGAAATCCTTGTCGCCGGTCGAGATCATCACCGGGATGCCCTGGGCCGAGGCCTGCAGCGCGAGCGTGCCGATCACGTCGTCGGCCTCCACGCCGGCCACGCGCAGCAGCGGGAAGCCGAGCGCCTGCACGATTTCCAGCATCGGCTCGACCTGCGCGCGCAGGTCGTCGGGCATGGCCGCGCGGGTGGCCTTGTATTCGGGATAGAGGTCGTCGCGGAAGGTCTTGCCCGGCGCGTCCACCACGAAGGCGGCGTAGTCGGGGTTTTCCTTGAGCGTGGCGCGCAGCATGTTGACGATGCCGAACAGCGCGCCGGTCGGCGAGCCGTCGGGGGCGCTCAGGGGCGGCAGCGCGTGGAACGCGCGATACAGATAGGACGAGCCGTCGATCAGGACGAGGCGGGACATCGCGGGCCTTGGGCGGGGTCGGCGCGCTAGGCGGCCGGGTAACGGAACGCCAGTGTAATCGCCGGCAACCTGCGCCAACGGCGACGGCCCAGGTACCCCCGGGGCGTATTGAGGCAGGTCGGGGGATTTGCGATGCTGGTGGCCCGCCGGAGACCTGCCATGTCCGATCGAGCCGTCGCACCGTCGCACGCGCCCCGGCGCGGGTCCCGCCCGAACCGGATGCTGTTGCCAATCGCCCTGGCAGCGCTCGCGCTGGCCGCCAGCGGGCTTGCCGCCGCGCAGGCCACGTCCACGCACAAGGACGTGCCGATCCCCGAGAAGAAGCCGCCGCCGGTGGGCAAGGAAGGCGCGCCCACCGTCACCATCCGCACCACCGAGGACGGCGACGTCGTCGAGGAATACCGCTCCGCGGGCAAGGTGACCATGGTGCACGTGACGCCGAAAGTCGGCGTCCCCTACTACCTCTACGACGACGACCACAACGGCCGCCTGGACCGCTCCGACGCCGAAAAGGGCGACGTGAAGCCGGTCTACTACAAAGTATACGAGTGGGATTAAGCGAGTTCGTCGCGGCTGATTGATCCGGGCGTGCAGCGGGGAGCGCAGGCGTTTTTCACGCGATGATCCGCTACAAAAACGCCTGCGCTCCCCGCTGCCCCGTCAACCTGCGCGCGGCAAACGCCGTGCGAATCCACAGCTTCGCATGGCGATGAGGGCGTAGCCGGCGCTTGTCGTTTGGCGGGCGGCCTGGACTGTCTGAAGCGGAATGCTCGCGCGGACGCGGATCCGGCGGCGCGCGGGGTGTCGCGGCGGCGGAAGGAGGCGCACGTTTTTATAGCGCAGTCATCGCGTGAAAAACGTGCGCCTCCTTCCGTCGCAATTGCGACGGATCGAAGCTACTTCGCGACGGGCGGAACGGTGCGCAGGTAGGCGTACAGCGCATCGAGCTCGACGTCGCTCATGCCCGCGAACGACTTCCACGGCATGAACGGGTTGATCGCGCTGCCGTCGGGCCGCTTGCCGGTGCGCAGCGCCGTGCGGAAGTCGGCCTGCGACCAGGCGCCGATGCCGTGCGGCGTGATGTTTTGGGAGTCGGGGAACTCGGGCGGGGTGCCGGGCACGTGCTGGCCCGCGAAATCGCGGCCATGGCAGCCAGTGCAGCCCTGCGCCATGTAGCGGCCGTACTCGGCGGTGGCGGCGATGACCGGCGCAGGGCGCGCCCGCGGCGCGTGGTCGATCACCGCGGCCGGGTACAGCGGCAGCTTGCCCGCCGCGTACAGCAGCGCGCCCAGTGGGCGGATGGTCACCGCGCCGGAGGGCTTGGCCGAGGGCGGCAGCGATTCGAGCCATGCGAACACCGCCGCGACGTCGGCATCGGACATCTGGTGGAAGTCCTCGGACGGCATGATCACCAGCGGCGTGCCGTCGGCGCGCACGCCGTGGCGGATCGACGCGGCGACCTGGTCGGCGCTGCGACCGGCGAGCCGGCCGCCGCGCGTCAGGTTGGGGCCGTGCACGATGCCGACCGGGCCGGCGTCGAAGGCAAGCGCGCCGGCCGCGTCCTTGCCGTGGCAATCGGCGCAGCCGCGCGTGGCGAACAGGTGCGCGCCGCGCGCCAGGGCGGCCGGGTCGCGTGCGACCGCCAGCGGGGGGTCGGCCACCGTGTACAGCTGCCTGCCGCCTTCGGCGACCTTCCAGTAGCCGACGGCCACGGCGGTGCCGGCGATCACGAGTACCAGGACGACCGCCCCGGCGAGCCACTTCAGGATCCTGCGCATGATGATTCCCCTTCGGACCCCGGCATTTACGAATCCTGGCCCCGGGAGCGGCCAAACCGCAGGCGCACGCTGTCCTGTTCGGCCCCCTTGCCTCGTTGAGCTTTCCTGTCGGCCTCGGGCGCGGCCCGTGGCGACGCCGGCGGCTGCCCGGCGTCGAGTCCCCACTCGACGCCGCCACGGCCTTGGCCCGACGGCTACCGGCGGGCGCGCGCAAAGGCTACCATCAGCCGGCATTCAGGATCAGTACCCCCCATGATCACGCGTCTCGGGCACTACGACATCGTCGAGGAACTGGGCCGCGGCGGCATGGGCGTGGTCTACAAGGGCTACGAAAGCTCGCTCGGCCGCTACGTTGCGATCAAGGTCCTGTCGGCGCAGATGGCGCACGACAAGGTCTTCGTCGAGCGCTTCCTGCGCGAAGCGCGGGCGATGGCGACGCTCAACGACTCGCACATCATCCAGATCTACTTCATCGGCCAGGACGAGAACCAGACGTTCTTCGTCATGGAGTACATCGACGGCGAATCGCTGTCGACCTGCCTCAAGCGCATCGGCAAGCTGAGCATGTCGGACGCGCTCAAGATCCTGCTGTACGCCTCGCAGGGCCTGGAGGCCGCGCACGCGCAGGGCGTGATCCACCGCGACATCAAGCCCGGCAACATCATGATCACCAGCCGCGGGCAGGTGAAGGTGGCCGACTTCGGCATCGCGCTGGCCAACCACGACGTCACCAGCAAGCTCACCAACACCGGTGCCTTCGTCGGCACGCCGGGCTACCTCTCGCCCGAGGTGTGCATGGGCAAGCCGGTGGACCAGCGCTCGGACATCTTCGCGCTGGGCATCGTGCTGTTCGAGATGCTGGCCGGGCAGATGCCCTTCCACGACGAAAGCCCGCTCAAGCTGATGCTCGACGTGGTGCAGGCGCCGACACCGGACGTGCGCGCGCTCAACCCCGAGGTGGACGACGAGGCCGCGCGCATTCTTGAAAAGATGCTGGCAAAGGACCCGCTCGAGCGCTACCAGGATTGCGAGTCGCTCAATGCCGACCTCAAGAAGCATCCCGCGGTGCGCGATGGCGCCTCGCTGAGCTTCCGGCCGGCGCCCTGGGCGGGTTCCAACGCGTCCAACCCGACCGTGGTCGGCGCGCCGACGCCGCTGACCCCGGGCATCTCGCCGCGCGCTGCCACGCCGCCGCCGGTGGTGTCGTCCTCCCCGCGCACGCCGATCACCGGTGCTGGCTCCGCCGCACCGGCGGCCGCGGCGGCCGCGGCAGCAGGGACGCCGCTGATCCAGGCGACGGAGCCCCGAAAAGCCAGCTCTGCACCGATGCTCGGCATCGTCGCCGGACTGGCGTTGCTCGCGGTGCTCGGCTGGGT
>Ga0070693_100000758_pt1 | contig 14262 bp, 12 predicted proteins | sample KBSK1103metaG_FD_65472 | JGI IMG/M metagenome (GOLD analysis project Ga0070693, IMG submission 65472) | Corn, switchgrass and miscanthus rhizosphere microbial communities from Kellogg Biological Station, Michigan, USA - KBS K1-10-3 metaG | ecosystem: Host-associated > Plants > Roots >...
TCCAGGCCGTGCTCTACCCCTGGTCGGGCACGGAACCGATCACGACGACGTCGACGTTCGCCCTGATCTCAGGCCCCGGTGAAGGGCCCTGCCCCAAAGGCGGCCTACCACCCTTCAAGCCGGGTCTCCTGGCTGGGACGGTCAACAATCGGGCCGGCTCCTTCAGCCCCTTCAACGTGAAGATATCCCGCACTGACTCCGAACAGGAGATCACCCACTTCTCGATCAAGTTGCCGCCGGGGATCGTTGGCAAGCTGGCGGGGGTCCCCTACTGCTCCGACGCCGCAATCGCCGCGGCCAAGGCGAGGACCGGACCACATGGCGGACAGGAAGAGCTGGACGATCCGTCCTGCCCGGCGGCCTCCGAGGTGGGAAGGTCTCTGGCGGGGGCGGGGGTCGGCCCAGCCCTCACCTACGCCCCAGGCAAGATCTACCTCGCGGGCCCATACAACGGGAGCAAACTCTCGATCGTGGCGATCACCGCGGGAGTCGTCGGTCCCTTCGACATCGGCACTGTCGTCATCAGAGAGGCGCTGGAAATCAACCCCGAGACCGCCGAAGTCTTCGTCGATGCCACCGGCTCGGACCCGATCCCCCACATCATCAGGGGCATACAGGTTCACCTCAGGGACATCCGTGCATACGTCGACAGGCACGACTTCGTCCTCAACCCGACCGACTGCACGAGGACTTCGACGGCATCGACTGCCCTGGGAAGCGGTCTCGACTTCGTCAGCGAAGCAGACGACAATCCGATCACGGTCACCAGCCCCTTCCAGGCGGCTGACTGCGCGGCGCTGCCCTTCAAACCACAGCTTGGCCTGCGGCTGAACGGCGGCACCAAGAGAGGCGCCCACCCCGCCTTTCACGCCCACCTGGAGATGTCTGGGATCGGCGAGGCGGGCATCGCCTACTCCCAGGTCACCTTGCCAAGGAGCGAGTTCATCGAGAACGCTCACTTCAAAACGATCTGCACTCGCGTGCAGTTCAAAGCCGGGGCGGGCAACGGCTCTGCGTGCCCGGCGGACTCGATCTACGGGCACGCCAGGGCAGTGACCCCGATCCTTGACGAGCCCCTGGAGGGCCCGGTCTTCCTGCGCTCCTCAGAACACCAGCTGCCCGATCTCGTCATCGCCCTGCACAATTCTCAGGTTGACTTCGACCTGGTCGGCAGGGTGGACTCGGTCAAAGGTGGCGGCCTCAGGAACACCTTCGAGGCCGCCCCCGATGCCCCGGTCTCCTCGTTTGACCTGTGGATGGCTGGCGGCAAGAAGGGCCTGTTCGTCAACAGCACCAACCTCTGCGCCAAGACCTACCGGGCGAAGTCGCTCTTCACTGGGCAAAACGGCAAGACCTATAAGACAAAGCCGGCGCTCAAGGCCAAGTGTCCGAAGGCCAGGAAGCACAAGAAGGCCCAGAAGCGCCCACAGCTGCGAGCGGCCGGGTAGGCGGTGCGTAGGATTAGGGGGCTCCTCGCTTCGGTCGGGGTGCTTGCCTGCGTCACCGTGGCCACCGCTGCCACGATCCAGCAAGGCGACCTGCGCATCACCGTCCTGGCCCAGGTAAAGCCCTACAAGCTCCCGAGGACCGGTACCGCCCCGATCGCCGTCTTCGTCGCCGGGCACCTGCAGAACTCCAAGGGTGGCATCCCGCCGCAGCTGCAGCGGATGACGATCCGCGTCAACAAGCACGGCCTGCTGCAGGCCAAGGGCCTGCCGGTCTGCGCGATCCGCCAGATCCAACCGGCATCTGACGAGCGAGCGCTTGAGAACTGCGGCGACGCCCTGATCGGCTCGGGTCAGTTCTGGGCCAACATCGTCCTCCCCGACCAGGGCGCCTACCGCACTCAGGGAAGGCTCTTGATCTTCAACGGACGCGACAAGGGCGGAAGAGCGCAGATCCTCGCCCACATCTACACCACCCACCCCTTCGCCTCCTCCTTCGTCATCCCCTTCTCGATGCGCCACGTCTCCAAGGGCCCCTACGGCACCGAGCTTCGGGCATCGCTGCCGGAAGCCCTCGGCTCCTGGGGCTACCTGGACCGCATCAAGCTCACCCTGAAGCGCAAATACACCTATAGAGGCCAGCACCTGAGCTACTTCAATTCAGGCTGCCCAGCTCCGAAGGAAGCCAAGCGCGCCTCGTTTCGCCTCGCCTACGCCGAATTCTTCTTCGCCGGGCGCGAGCCGATGGGGGCGACCGTGAACAAGACCTGCGGGGTGAAGGGGGAGGAGAGGTGAGAGCAAGCTCGCTCGAGCGCCCAAGCCCTTCCCCGAGCGTGCTTCTCGGCGAGCGGCTGCAGGCTCGTCGAGACGAGATCGAGCAGGCGACTCTCGCTCGAATCAGCGCAATCGCCGGCGCCGTTGAGATAACCGACCCGATTTACACCGATGGGCTTCGTGCGGCGCTTTCCATCGCGCTCGACTATGGGCTCGCGATTGTGGAATGCCGCGAGGAGCGCTCTCCCCCGATTCCCCCCGCCCTCCTCGTGCAAGCGCGCCTCGCCGCTCGAGGCGGCGTCGGCCTCGACACGGTCCTACGGCGCTATTTCGCCGGCTACGCCCTGCTGAGCGACTTCCTGGTCGAGGAGGCCGAGGCCAGCGAATTGTTCACGACTGCCGAATTGAAGCGGCTCCTGCGAACCCAGGCGACCCTCTTCGATCGTCTCTTGTCCGCGGTCAGCGAGGAATACAGACGAGAGGCGCAGAGTCGTCCGAGCAGCACTGAGCAACGTCGCGCCGAGCGGGTCAAGCGCCTTCTCGACGGAGAGATGCTCGATACCGTTGAGCTTGGATACCACCTCGGCGACTGGCACCTAGGCGTTGTCGCAACCGGCCCCGGCGCTTCTCAGGCTCTGCGTGGTCTCGCCGTGAGCTTGGATCGCCGCCTGCTTCTCGTCCATCCAGATCAGCTGACCGCGTGGGCTTGGTTTGGCGGTCGCCAGCGACTCGACATCGGTGAGCTTCACTCTCAGCTGTCTTCATCCTGGCCCGGCCAAGCCATCCTTTCGGTCGGCGAGCCCGCGGAGGGCATTGCCGGTTGGCGCCACACTCATTTTCAAGCCGCCGCCGCCGTGTTAGTCGCCCAGCGACGATCCGAGCCCGTGACTCGCTATGCCGACGTTGCCCTCTTGGTCTCCGTGCTCAAGGACGATCTCCTGGTTGGCTCTCTGGAGCAGCTTTACCTTGCTCCTTTGCGAAGCGAAAGCGACGGGGGCAAGGCCGCAAAGAAGACCTTGCGGGCCTATTTCGCCGCCGGGCACAACGTTTCCTCGGCGGCCATGGCGCTAGGCGTCAATCGTCGCACCGTTACCAGCCGTCTCCGGGCGATCGAAGAGCTGTTTGGCCGCTCCCTGGATCGCTCCGTAGCCGAGATCGACACCGCGCTGCAGCTCGATGAGTTGGGTAACTCTCGCGCTGTTGCACAACCTGGGAAGGGGCCTTCTCAGGTTGGTAAGGCATTGGGTCCATTCGAGTGAGACGTTAGCCGCAACTACTCGTCGAGCAACGCAACGGCTGGTCATAGCACCGCCATGGGGAGGCAGAGATGGATTACGGATTGATTAGGCGAATCTCAACGACAGCGGCTCTTTGCGTGCTTTTCGCAGTCATCGCGTCCTCCGCTGTGGCCAGCCCGCTGCCTCTGACACCACCGAGCGACGATTCCGGGTCGCCCGGCTCCCCTCTCGCCGGTATCAATGACGACGATACCCGCATTCCCGGCCACTACATTGTCGTGCTGAAGGGATCCGTCGACCATCCCGGCGCCGTCGCCGAGGCGCAGACCGACCAGCGTGGCCGCAAGCTCGGCCTCGTCTATCGGCATGCGATCAAGGGCTACTCCGCCAAGCTGTCCGATAGCGCGGTCGAAGCGTTGCGAGATGACCCCCGGGTCAAATACGTGATAGCCGATCGCAAGGTGGAACTCGCTGCCCAGAGCACTCCAAGTGGCATCAAACGCGTCTTCGCGCCGCAAAACGCCACCGCCGACATCGACGGCAAAGACGACGCTCGCGTGAACGTCGACGTCGCGGTCGTCGATACCGGTGTCGACAACACCCACCCGGACCTCAATGTCTACAAACGTGCCAACTGCGTACCCCCCGGAGAAGGATACGAAAAAGAAGAAGAACTGGAAGTCGAAAGTTGCGTGGAAAACAGCGGGACCGACGGCTATGGCCACGGCACGCATGTCGCCGGGACGATCGCGGCGATCGACAACGAAACCGGCGTGGTCGGCGTTGCACCCGGGGCAAGGCTGTGGGCGGTGAAGGTGTTCAACAAAGATGGCGCTGGGACCGCCTCGTGGCTCATCGCCGGCATCGACTGGGTCCAAGCGCACGCCGGCGAAATCGAGGTCGCCAACATGAGCCTCACGTGCAATTGCGGTCCGGCGCTAGAAGAAGCGATTGACAAAACCGTCGAAGCGGGGGTCGTCGTTGTTGTGGCGGCGGGCAATCAGCACATCAGCGCCGAATATTACAGCCCTGCGCAGAACCCCAACGTGATAACGGTCTCAGCCCTTGCCGACTACGACGGAGAAGCTGGGGGGAAAGCGGCAGAGCTCCTTAACGGCGGTGAAGGCGCATGCGAAGTCGCTGATTCAAAATATAACTATGGCGAAGATGACGTCTTGGCCTGGTTCAGCAACAACGGAGTGCCGGTCGACCTCGCCGCGCCAGGCGTCTGCATCTACTCAACTCTCCCCGGCGGGAAATACGGATACAACAGCGGAACGTCGATGGCGAGCCCCCATGTCGCTGGGGCGGCGGCCCTGCTGGCGAGTAAATCGAATCCGAACAACAAAGCCGCGGTCGAAGCGATTCGCCAGCAGCTGATCGATGAAGGGAGCCAGGACTGGACCGACCGCTATCTATACGACGGACGGGAGCTAGATGGATTCTTCAGCTTCGAATGGAACCAGGACGGAGTACAGGAGCCACTGCTCGATGCTCGTCCGCAGGCCGCCGTCACATATGCTACACGGGCGGTGGATGTCGAACCGGGGAGCGCCGTGCTTACCGGTGGCGCAAATCCCAACGGAGCAGCTACCAGCTATCAGTTCGAATACGGCCCCACGACGTCATATGGGTCCAAAGTTCCGGCCTCGGCGAAAAGCCTCGGATCGGGGACGAAAGACGTGATGGCGAGCGAGGCGGTCAGCGGACTGAAACCGAGCACCACGTACCATTTCCGCACCGTCACGACGGGAGCCAAAACGACTTACAGCGAAGACAGGACCTTCACGACGCCTGTGTCGATGATGACGAAAGAGGCGACCGGGATCGACGCCCACCGGGCGAGATTTGAGGGGAAGGTAAATCCGATCGGCTCGGCGACGACCTACTGGTTCGAATACGGCCTGACGGCTTCATATGGCGCCAGCGCACCGCCACAGCACTCCGCGGAAGCCGGCTCGGGGACCGAGTTCATCGATGTCAGCAAACGTATCGACGGACTCAAGCCGGATACCACCTACCACTTCCGCCTCGTAACGGCCAACGCGAAAGAAGAAGTTTTCCAAGGAGAAGACAGGACGTTCACCACCAGCAAGTCCGCCTTCGTTACTGACGGAAACGCGGATGGGGTCTTCGGAGACGCGATGGACACTGGTGAAGTCATATTTGGGTCCTTCCTAGTGAAATCGCATCGAATGACCCTGGAAAAAGGATTTTACCCATTGACATGTACTCCGCCATCGAACTTCGCTGGCTCCATCGCAAACGACGAGGAAGAGTCGTTGCTGGTCTCCCTGGAAGACGAGCCCTGTGAATTTTTCGAGGCTCCATTGGTCCGTGAAAAAACCACAATGGAAATGAACGGATGTCAGCTGGAACTTCATCCTGGTACGAAAGATTCCGGAGACGGGCACTTCGATGGGAGCATCGATATAGTGTGCCCAGAAGGCAACGAAATAGTCATTCCCTCCAAAACCTATTGCGAAATCACGATCCCCTCTCAAAATGGCCTCTACGCGAGCTTTAAAAACATGAACGGGGAAATCGAAGTCATGCTTGAAGACGAACAGGTCAAACACACCCAGCATGAAAAAAGCATCAGTAGCTACTGCGGGAACGGGACGTTCGAAGACGGTGAACTCTGGGGGAGGTGGATGATGCTTGGCCAGAACTCAGTGGAAAAAGACGAACCGATGGAAATCAGCGACTCGCTTTACGCCCCCGACCCCGTCGCCAGCTACTCCTTCAACGAGGGGGCGGGAACGGTCCTTGGCGACTCCGCCGGCAGCCACAACGGCACGGTCGAAGGCGCAAGCTGGACGGGCGAAGGCAAGTACGGCGGCGCCCTCGACTTCGACGGCACCAACGACACGGTCACGGTCGCTGACGCTAATGACCTCGACCTGACCAGCTCATTCACGCTGGAGGCCTGGGTGCGGCCTGACACCGTTTCAGGCGAAAGGCCGGTCATCTCCAAGCTCGAATCCGCCGGGGGGCTCTCGGGCTACGCGCTCAGCGCCTCTTACTCAGGCAAACCCGCTGGCGGCGTATTCAATCCGAGCGCGGCCAAAATCCCCCAGGGGCCAAGTGCCCTTCCCACCGGCGCTTGGTCGCACCTGGCCTTCACCTCCGATGGGACCAATCTCAAGCTCTACGTCAACGGGGAACTGGTCAAAACCGAAAGCGCGATCGCCGCGAAAGCCAATGGCTCGACTCTGAAGATCGGCCGCAACGGGATTACCGGCGCGTGGTTCGACGGCCGCATCGACGAGATGCGGATCTACGACAAGCCGCTCAGCCAGGCTCAGGTGGAAGCGGATCGAGATACCGCAACGGGGTGATGACTGGGGGCTGGAACAAGGGCTGGATGGGCTTTGCCCTGATTTTCATCACCCTGATCACCCTGATGTCAAGCCCCGCCCAAGCCACCTACGACCCCATAGGCTCCGGCAAGGCCCAGATCCTCCTCGACAAGGGCTTCGTCTCCTTCCTGGCCAAGGACGGAATCAAGCTCTCAGCCAAGGCAGGCGCCCGCCGCCACGGGCGGGTGCTCGCCCTGCAGGTCGGCGGCGGCAACCTCGACCCGACCCTCGGCAAGGGCGAGATCGAAGCCGAAGGAACGCTTACCTTCCAGGGCAAGAAGGGCAAGGTCCCCCTCAGAGAGATCAGGGCCCGCGCCAAGCGCGACACCCTGGTCGCCAAGGTCGGCGGCTCGCAGCTGAAGATCGCCACCTCGGCCAAGCGCGACACCAGGCGCTCGGGCTTCGGCGCCGCCTACAGCGCCAGGGCGCTGAAGCTCACCGCCAAGGCGGCCACCCGCCTCAACAAGAAGCTGCGTCCGAAGACTCCTTTCTACGGCGGCCAGCTCCTCGGCGGCCTCTCCGCCAACGCCCAGCCTGAGCTGGCCACGATCCTGCCCGAAGGCAGGGCCTCCATCTCCCTCGATCCCTCCTTCACCCAGAAGATGGACTCCCTCTTCGTCTCGATCAACCCGATCTTCCCCGCCGAACACCCCGCAGCGTTCACCTTCCCGGTCGCCCTCGGCGGCGCGATCGCCCCCGACGGCCTGGAGGGGACCCTGCGCACCGCGGGCTCGTTCGAATTCCTGCAGCTCGGAGCCGGCCAGGTCTTCCAGAACGAATTCTGGCTCGACCTCGGCATCCGCTCAGACACCGCCGAGGTCGACGTCGAGCCCACCCCTACCTTCCCCGGCAAGCTGGGCCGCGTGGGCGCCTATGACCTCGGTGCCGCCGAGATCTCCTCCGATCCGAAGACGCGGACGATCTCCGTCTCAGGGCCGCTGACGCTCTCCACCTCCACCGCGCAGACCTTCAACGAAGCCTTCGCCCAAGGCAACGCGACCTTCTCGGCGGGGGAGCTGTTGGGGACGCTCGGGTTTGCGGCGGTGGCGCAGTAGTAGTCGGATAACCCTCGAGCGCAAACGAATTCCGAAACTGGCGGCCCCAAAAACGGTCCGCTCCGATGCCGGTATCGTTGACACAACTATATCGTAAAAGCTTGTATTGACGCAACTCAGATCTATACGCTATATTTGTGCCCATGAACGATCCAGTGTCGATCCGGCAGGCAGCGCAAACTCTCGGGTTGAGCCCGGGCCGTGTCAGGGCCATTGCAGCGCGCGGGCAGCTTTCCGCGGCCAAACTCGGCGACCGTTGGTTCGTCGAGCGGGCGGCCGTCGAACGGAGGTGGAGAGACGGAGCGCATGAGGGGAGACGTTTCTCACCTCGAAACGCCTGGGCGCTGTTGCTGCTCTCCTCCGATGAGGAGGTGCGGGAAATCGATCCGAGCGTCCGATCGCGGCTCAGGCGAGCTTTGCGCCTGGAGGGGCTGGCGAGGCTTGCTCCGCGCCTCGTGCACCGGGCGGAAGCCCTCTCGTTTAGAGCGCATCCAGGGGAGATCGCCCATCTGATCGAAGACCCAGAGTTTGTGCGCTCTGGGATCAGCGCCGCCGGCGAGCAGGGCTTCGGCCTCGTTTCCGGACACGAAGCGGATGGCTATCTGTGTGCATCGGGGTTGAAGGGATTTACCGCTCGCCATGCGCTGGAGCCTGCCGGGCTAGAGGGGAACGTGCGTCTTCGGATCGTCCCGACGGAGGCCTGGGGCCCTCTGGAAGGCAGGCAAGCCGCACCCAGGGCGGCGGTAGCGCTCGACCTTGCCGAGGAACTCGATCCCCGGTCCTCTCAGACAGGGAAAGAGGCCCTTCGCGATCTCGATCGGCAATGGCACCGGTCGTCTTCGTAGAGACTCCTTCGGAGGAGTCGAGGCGACTGTGGGTCAAGGCCCTCGGGATCGCGCGTGAGCTGGGTGAGAGCACGAGATGGACTTTGGTTGGCGGCTTGATGGTCCAGCTGCATGCATTCGAGCACCAGAGCACCTCACGCTTGACCGATGACATCGACGTGCTGGGCGATTCGCGCCGGCGGCCACACATGACCCGTCGCATTGCCGAGGTCATTCAGGGACGGGGCGGAAAGATGAGGATGCCACCGTCCTCGAATGAAGAGCTCGGCTACCAGTTCGACCTCGACGGTGACACCGTCGAGGTTCTGGGGCCCGACGGCGTCAAGGCCGATCCAGAGACGGTCGGCAGGTACACGACCTTTAAGGTGCCCGGTGGAACCCAGGCCCTGAATCGCTCAGAAGCGGTCATGGTGAAGGTGGACGGAGGGGCCGCGGCCCGGGTGCGTCGCCCCAATCTCCTTGGCGCGATCCTGATCAAGGCACGAGTCGTGGCCAAGGAGCGTAAGGAGAAGTTCGACTCCGACCGGCAAGATCTCGTTCTACTGCTCAACCTCGTTGATGACGCCAGGGCTTTGGCAGCTGGGGGGAAGATGAAGAAGTCGGAGAAAAAATGGCTTCTAGCCATAGAGGAGAAGATCGGCTTCTCCGAGCCCCCGATCTCCGAGCTCTTCCCCCCTGAGGCACTGACCCGGGCGAGGCAGGCTTTCAGGCTGCTGATCGTCTAACCGCCAATCGAAGGACGCTCCCAAACGCCCCGACCTGGATTCGAACCAGGGGCCTACTCCTTAGGAGGGAGTCGCTCTATCCAGCTGAGCTATCGGGGCTCAGGGGTCCAGGGTAGAGGCTGGGCGCCACTGACTACTTGCGCTTACCAGCCGAGCCGCCGCGTGTCTCCGGCCGGCCTAGGCCGGGAGTGGGCGGAGGGGGGGGCGGGGGAGTTTCGCGGCTTCCGGTTTGGGGCTTTGGCGCTTCTGCCATTGCCTAGAAGATGTTATCGCCCAGTAGGGCGGCGAGGGAAAGAATCTCGACTACGAGGGCGGTAGCGGCGACTGTATAGGCACGGGTCAGCAGCTTGATCTTCATGTCGTTCGAATCCCAGAATAGGTCCAGGTCGTAGGCCAGGCGGCGATAGACCTCGGGCATGTCATTGCGAAATGCGTAAAGGCCCTCGTATAGACCGGCGCCAGCCTCGGCAAAGATCAGATTCTTCTTCGGTAGCAGGATGAGGACGCTCGCGGCGATCGAGACGACGAACGCAAGAAGGGCGGTAATCGCCAGTCCTCGAGGACTTGGGTCCTGAAACGCCTGCTGTCCGAGGAACGATGCTGCCAGGGAAGAGGCAGCCAGGAGGATCCCAGTGCGGGTCCGCAGCTCTTTGAGCAGTCCCTCCTGCTTGTCGAGGCCACGAAGCGCTGCCTCATAGGCCAATTTCTCGAAATCCCCCACCATCAGCCCCAAGCTAGCGGCATCCTCGGCGGAACCTATTGTCGTCGCCGCTTGTCGCTTATCGCTAACCCTCGCCGCCAGGGGGTTGCACTGGACCGACCTCGGCTTCGAACTCAGCCGAGGTCGCCGGCTCGGTGCCGAGCCGCTTGCGGATCGCCTCGAACGACGTATCCGGAACGAAGCTTTCGCCTGAGCTACCTTCGGCTGCCTCCAGGTTTTCCAGATCGACGAGATCTTGGCCGCGGCCGGCCGCCTCCTTCATTGCGCGCAGGTCCTCCACCGAGCAGACGGCGACGTTGACTCCGAGTACTTCGGCCTCCGTTGCGCGTGAATGGAGCTCTTCGAAGCTGGGGACGCCGTCGAGGCCCTGGACTATGTCAAGGCGGCCGAGGTCGGTCTCGATCGCCATCTGCTCGCCGCTCGCAAGCTCGGCCGCGATCGAGAATGGAGTGCCAAGCAGCGCTTCTCCTCTTTGGACATGTCCACCGGCCGCGACTGCGACCTCGGCTATGAGTTTGAGGTTCTCGGGGTCGGGCGCAACGACGATGTCTATGTCCTTGGTCGCTCGTACGACGCCTCGCGCGCCGAGAGCGAGTCCACCGATCACGACGAACCTGGCTCCGGCCGCCACCAGTCGCTTCAGGATCTCGTCGAATGCCGCGGCCGTCATCGCCGCCGTGCGGCGTCGGCCATCTTCAGCAGCGCGTGGCTGAGGGCGATCGTCTCGGCCAGGTTCACGCTCATCGGGCGCTGGGCGTCCTCGCGCAGGCGCCGAATGCGGACGGCCTCCGCCTTGGCCGCGGCGTCTTTCGACGCGCTTGTCCGATTGCCAGCTGGCATGGGGAAAAGGTAGCGGAGAGGTACGTATTCCCAGGGGGAAGGCGCCCGGCGGTCGGCTTTAGCCGGCGACCGCTGCCGCGCTCTGCTCAACTCCTTCGCACTTGCACGGCTCGGGCATCGGGAAGAGGCGGAGGAAGCGCTTGGCGGCCTGCTTGGAGCCGTCGATCTCGAGGGCGCCGGAGGTCGCGGCGTCCCCGAGCGCGAGCTGGCCGCTGAGCATGGCGGCCATCGTCGGGGCGTCGGAAAAGGCGAGGGTGGCGGCCGGGCTCTCGGTCTCGCCGCGGGTGAGCTCGAGCTCACCGCCGGCGACGCTGACCGCGTAGGTCTCCTCGCCGATTCGCAGCGCATAGGTCGCGTCGAGGTCGGCCGCCCGCTCGGGGTCGAAGAGGGAGCGCAGGGCGAGGACGATCGAGTCGGGGCCGATCTCGCGCGACTCGGGCGGGACGGGGGAGCGGGCGCCCCAGGCGCCGAGCTTGGTGACGATCGGCTCCAGCTCGCGCCCCCACTCGGTCAGCTCGTAGACGGTCGCGGCGTAGGGCGGCGGCAGCTTGCGGCGGCGGACGATCGCGTGCTGTTCGAGCTCGCGCAGGCGGTCTGCGAGGATGTTGGTGCTGGCGTGCGGCAGGCCCGCGCGCAGGTCGGTGAAGCGCTTCGGTCCCAGCAGCAGTTCGCGGACGATCAGCAGCGCCCAGCGCTCGCCGACGAGGTCGAGCGCGTAGGCGAACCGGCACGCCTCCTGGTAGCTGCGTTTCGTCGCCATCGAAACAAGTTTACAACGATTTAATACGGGAAAGCAAGCGGGGAGTTGTTTTTTTGAACTATTTGCTACAGTGGCCCGATGACTGAGACGACCGACCGACACCGCTGGCTCGCCCTCTACGTCCTCTGCGCGGGGATGCTGATGATCGTCCTCGACGTGACCATCGTCAACGTCGCCCTGCCAACGATCCAGGACAGCCTCGGCTTCTCCCAGAGCGCCCTCGCCTGGGTGGTCAACGCCTACCTGATCCCCTTCGGCGGGCTGCTGCTGCTCGCCGGCCGGCTCGGCGACCTGCTCGGCCAGCGCCGCATGTTCCTGACCGGCCTCGCCGTCTTCGTCGCCGCCTCGCTGCTCTGCGCCGCTTCGGAGAACCAGGCGATGCTGATCACGGGGCGCTTCTTCGCCGGCGTCGGCGGGGCGCTCGCCTCAGCCGTCATCCTCGGCATGATCGTGACCATGTTCCGCGAGCCGCGGGAGCAGGCGAAAGCGATCGGCGTCTTCGGCTTCGTCGCCTCGGCCGGCGGCTCGATCGGCCTGCTGCTGGGCGGCATCCTCACCCAGGCGATCAGTTGGCACTGGATCTTCATCATCAACCTGCCGATCGGCATCGCCACCGCCTACGGCGCCCTGCGCCTGGTCGAGAACCGTCCCGGGATCGGCTTCAAGGCCGGCGCCGACATCCCCGGCGCGGCACTGATCACCAGCTCACTGATGCTCGGCGTCTACACGATCCTCGGCGTCAACGAGCACGGCTGGGGCTCGGCGCAGACCCTGATCCTCGGCGCCATCTCACTCGCCCTCGGCGCCGCCTTCGTCGCCCGCCAGGCGCGGATCGAGAACCCGCTGATGCCGCTGCGGCTCTTCCGCTCGCGCAACGTCGCCGGCGCCAACACGATCCAGGCGCTGCTCGTCGCCGGCATGTTCGGCATGTTCTTCCTCGGCGCGCTCTACCTGCAGCGGATCCTCGGCTACGACGCGCTGCAGGTCGGCCTCGCCTTCCTGCCCGCGACCATCGTTATGGGGACGCTCTCGCTCGGCTTCGCAGAAAGGCTGATCATGCGCTTCGGGGCGAGGAACACGCTGATCCCCGGCGTCGCCTTCGTCGGCGCCGGCCTGCTGCTCTTCGCCCGCACGCCGGTCGAGGGCCAGTACCTCGCCGATCTGCTGGCGCCGATGCTGCTGGTCGGCCTCGGCGTCGGCACCGCCTTCCCGGCGCTGATGACGCTGGCGATGTCGGGCGCGACGCCGGAGGACTCCGGCCTGGCCTCGGGCCTGGTCAACACCAGCATGCAGGTCGGCGGCGCGATCGGCCTCGCCGTGCTCGCGACCCTGGCCGGCCAGCGCACCGACAGCCAGCTCGCCGACGGCGCCTCGCACCTGGCCGCGCTCAACTCCGGCTACCACCTCGCCTACGTGGTCGGCGCCGGCCTGGTGGCGATCGCCATAGCGATCGCGGTGACCGTGCTGCAGCCGGTGGCAATGCCCTCGCCCGAGGAGATGGCGGCCGAGGCGGAGGCGCCCGGCGAGCGCGAGCCGGCCTACTCCGAGGCCTGAGCCACGGCCCCGGCGATCCGCGCCGGGTCTTCGATCTGCGGGTAGTGCGCGAGCTCCGGCAGCTCAGCGACCGGGACGCCGGGCCGGAGCTCGCGCAGCGCGCCGAGCACGGCCGTGTTCGCGACCGGGTCGAGCAGGCCCCAGGCGAGGCTGAGCTCGCCCCGCCAGTCGCGGATCGCCCCGTGCCAGCGCCCGGCGTAGGTTTCGCGCTGGTCCATGTAGGAGATCGTGCGGTGGGCCAGCGTGCGGCCGCCGTTGTGGCAGACGAGCGACCACTGGTCGGCGGCCTCCTCCTCGCCCAGCGGATGCGCGGCCGAGAAGACCGAGCCGAGCTGCTGGCGGAAGAGGCGCTCGTTGGTCAGATGGGAGACGAGCGGCCCGACCCGGCTGCGCAGCGCCCGCTGGGCCGGCGTCGGGGTCGCCCTCTCCAGCACCATGCTGCCGTTGAAGAGCAGGATGCCCGCGACGGAGATCCCCAGCTTCCCCTCGAGGTCGCGAGCCATCAGCTCGTTGGCGACCGAGGTGCCCATGTCGTGGGCGACGACGAACACCGGGGCCTCGCCGCAGTACCGGCGCACCATCTCTTCGGTCAGGTCGGCCTGCCAGAAGAGGCTGTAGTCGTGGTCGCGCGGCTTGTCGGAGAGGCCGAAGCCGAGGAAGTCGAAGGCGAGGACCTCGCGGCCGACCAGCTCGTCGAGCAGCGCCCGCCAGTCGTAGGAGCTGGAGGGGAAGCCGTGCAGGAGGAGCAGCGGCGGGCCCTCGCCCTCCTGGCGGAAGACGTGGATCGAGTGGCCGCGGAATTCGACCGCCTCGCCCCAGTCCCGCCATGCGCGCACCCGCTCGGTCAGCGTGTCGGTTCCCGTCCCCACGCGGCCATCCTCTCATCGACACGCCGGGTGCAACGCTTTTTCGTTGCATAGGGACCAAAAAACGTTGCACCCCC
>Ga0070693_100000760_pt1 | contig 14229 bp, 13 predicted proteins | sample KBSK1103metaG_FD_65472 | JGI IMG/M metagenome (GOLD analysis project Ga0070693, IMG submission 65472) | Corn, switchgrass and miscanthus rhizosphere microbial communities from Kellogg Biological Station, Michigan, USA - KBS K1-10-3 metaG | ecosystem: Host-associated > Plants > Roots >...
CGCGGGGTGGAGCAGCCAGGTAGCTCGTCGGGCTCATAACCCGAAGGTCGCAGGTTCGAATCCTGCCCCCGCTATAGGACGAAAGCCCCGCAAATGCGGGGTTTTTGTTTGTCTTGTCTGACAGACAACAAGGTGCAAAATCGCCCGTGGGGCAAGCTGTGGGGCAAGGTGAGCTTTGAGAGAGGTCGTTTTCAGGCCTTGCACGGGGGCTCTGGTCCACCTACGTTCGACCGTGGAACCAAGATGGAAGTATCTGGGAACAACAACCTCTGGCCAAGGCTTTGTTGAGCGTCCGTAGGCGAGCATAGGCTTCGCTGACCCATGACAGTCGCTGTGCAGGAGGCCAAAGCACCTTCACGAGCATCATCTAAAGGAACGCCTCTCAATCTTCCCACCGGGCTGGTTCTGGAGGACTCCATCGAGGGGCGAAACATTGAACGCTTCTTGGTGAAGGACGGCGTTCTCTGCAGGAAGGTTCTCCGTCGTAATGGGCGATGGTCAAGGGTCGCAATGGCGAAACAAACGACCCTTGGGAACGGGGACGTGACGCCATCAGACGCGGAACAAGACCTCATGCAATCGTCGGAAAGACCGAACTGGTCGAAGGGTCGAGGGGCGACTGTCATAGATCTATTTTCAGGCTGTGGAGGGTTGTCGGTCGGTGTCGGAGAAGCTCTCGTCGCCGTCGGGCGTACCCCGAGCTTCTTGGCCTTTGACATGGACGAGGCTGCACTCAACGCTTATGCCAATAATCTCCCCCGTGCCGAGACCTTCGCCGGTGATATCGAGCACCGTATCGACGGCGTCATTGGTCGGCGCGCAACCCGCAATGAGCGAGCCTTTCTGAGGCTTGTCCCGAATTGCGATGTCCTAGTGGCAGGTCCACCTTGCCAGGGTCACTCGGCGGCAAACAACCGCACGCGCCATCGGGATGTCCGCAATCAGCTTTATCTCAAGGCGGTTCGTGCCGCCGAGCTGCTTGAGCCGGAGCACGTCATCATCGAGAACGTTCCAGGGGCGATCAATGACCGCGGCGGTGTTGTTGACCGAGCCCAAGAGGAGCTTCAGGGTCTTGGCTATTGCGTGGACCTCGGAGTCGTCGACGCGAGCGTCCTCGGAGTTCCACAGCGTCGACGACGCCTGGTGCTTCTCGCGTCCAGAGTTACAGCTCCCAGCGTTGATCGAATGCTCGACGATCATGCGCTTGAGGGTCCGCATACGGTCAGATGGGCGTTCGAGGATCTAAGAGAAATTGAACCACGAAGTCTCTTCGACCAGCCAGCACGTTCCGCACCGCAGACGCTCGAGCGTATAGATGTACTTTTCAATCACGACCTGTATGAGCTACCGGACCAGTTTCGACCACCATGCCATGCTGACGGTGGTCACAGTTACGTTTCGATCTACGGCCGTCTTCGGTGGGATGAGCCGGCACAGACCCTGACCACCGGCTTTTACTCGATGTGTATGGGTCGCAATGTCCACCCCTCTTGCAGGAGGACGATTACCGCCCATGAGGCAGCTCGCATACAGGGCTTCCCGGACTGGTTCTCCTTTGATGATGTCACGAAACGCGTGGAGCTCTCTCGTATGATTGGAAACGCTGTTCCACCTCGGCTTGGATATGTTGCCGCCCTGGAGTTGTCACGGTGACGAAACTCACCCTTGCAAGTCTGTTTGCGGGGATCGGAGGATTTGAGGCGGGTTTCCAAGCACGAGGAATTCAGGCATCTCTCGTCGTTGACAATGCTCCTGCAGCGCAGGCCGTACTTCGCTCCCGCTTCCCAAATGCGATGATCGCAGATGATGTGCGGGAAATAGACGATGTGAATAATGTTGACATTCTTACGGCCGGGTTCCCATGTCAAGATCTATCGTCAGTCGGTGAAAAGCGAGGCCTCAAAGGAACGCAGTCTCGGCTCGTTGGTGAGGTCTTCAGGATCTTGGAAGGTCGACTTGTTCCGTGGGTCGTGCTCGAGAACGTTCCATTCATCCGACAGTTGGCCCGCGGGGCAGCGCTTGGCCTCATCACTTCGAGTCTCGAAGAGTTGGGATACCGCTGGGCCTATCGAGTGATCGATGCACATGCGTTTGGCATTCCGCAACGCCGCCGCCGGTGGGTTTTGATTGCGAGCACGGTCGGGGATCCCAAGTCGGTGCTGCTCGCCGGGGATTCCCCTCCCGTAGTGTCTTCAAATTATCGTGACGCTGCTTGTGGTTTTTATTGGACCGAGGGGATGAGGGCGTTGGGCTGGGCGGTAGACGCGATTCCTCCTATCAAGGGTGGGTCGACGGTTGGGGTTGCATCACCCCCTGCCATCCGACTTCCCGACGGGGCGCTCGTCACGCCGGACATCCGGGACGCCGAGCGGCTTCAGGGATTTGAGGCGGATTGGACTGCGCCAGCGGAAGATGTAGTCAAGCCGGGATTTCGATGGCAACTGGTCGGGAACGCAGTATCTGTTGGGATGGCACAGTGGTTGGCCCAGCGCATTGTGACGCCACGTCCTTACGACTCAAGTGAAGACCCACGGTTCGACGGGAATCGTTGGCCTGCGGCGGCGTGGTCAGACCTTGATGGGCAGATCTTTACCTCGTCGGCAGGGATGTGGCCGGAAGTGATTGCATGCAAGCCGCTCGCCGAGTTCCTGAAATTTGAGACGAAACCGCTGAGCGCCCGTGCGGCAATGGGCTTCCTCCGGCGGACCGCCAAAGGAAGTCTTCGATTCCCAGAGGGCTTTCTCGACCAGGTTCGTGATCATGCTCTTCTGCAGGGTGTAGACCCAACGGAACTGGAGGTCGCCGCATGAGCATGGAGGATGATCGCGAGGAGCTTCTCGAGGCTGTTCGCATTGGGATCGAATCACCCCCCGCGAATTCCGCCAAGTGGAAGCCTCTGAAGATGTGGTTCTCGGGTCGATTCGGTGAGGAGGCCATCCCAGACATGAGGGCCGCCGAGGGCAAGAACATCACTTCCGAGAAGCAGGTTTGGAATCGCATCCACAACGAGCTCGCCGGTCGGGATCCGAAGTACGCGGTCCTGACGGCGGAGGAAGTCGATCTTCTTCCCCATATCAAGAAACACCTCGACACCACTCAATACCCCCGTGCGCGAGCGTTCCTTCTGTTGGACGGGCTCACGCCAAGCGAGCTGCAGGTCTACCAGCCCGACGAGGTCACTGATGCGCTGGAGAAGATGTTTCCTGAGCTCACACCGCAGTACATAGAGAGACCAGAGCACAAAGCATATGGGGGGCCGCCTTCGCTGCTGACTGCCGTCCCGCTGCCGTTGGCCGTGGACGACCGAATCGTTCGAATGGTGCTCCTTTCCATCCGCTCATCACACGCGGTGATCCTGGTCGGCCCTCCGGGGACCGGAAAGACGAGACTCTTGAATGAGGTTGTCAGGAAAATTCGCGAGGATCCTGCTGCATACGGATTTTCCGAAGTGAATGAGCCGATCTTGGCCACCCCAGAGGAGAGCTGGACCACGATGGACCTGCTCGGCGGGCAGACGCTTTCGGAGGACGGCGATCTGAGGTTTCGCCCTGGTCGAGTTTTGGAGGCGATTGCAGAGAACCGATGGCTCATTCTGGATGAGGCCAATCGCGCAGATCTCGACCGTATTTTCGGCGGCCTGCTCACCTGGCTCTCGACGGATTTGCCCGTCGACTTGGGCCCAGTGTCCACCCATGTCTCTGCCGATCAGGTTGTTCTCGCATGGAACGACGGTGGCCAGTCAACCGTCGAAAACCAGGAGGCCCTGAGCGCTTCGGAGCCCACCGGTGACCCCGTGCGCTACATCGCCGGAGACCAGTGGCGCTTGCTTGGCACCTACAACGCGGCCGACGCGCAGAGAGTATTCCGCTGGGGACAGGCTCTTGGCCGGCGGTTTGCTCGGGTGCCCGTGCCGGCTCCCGAGCCGGACGCCTTTGCGTCAGCCATCCTCCCGATGACCGACGACCTTCCCGACGCGGTTCATGGTGGCATCGTCAACCTCTATGCCGCGCACTACGAAATACCGTCAACTCGCGTTGGCCCCGCTTTGTTTGTACACCTACCACGGTACGTGGAACAAGGCTTGATTGGGCAGACGCCCTCAGAGGAGCTTGTGGCTGAGCTGTTGGCCGAGGGCTATCTGATTGGCGTCGGCACTCGTCTCTCGAGACTACGGCCCGAGGAGCTCGCGGCTCTCGGTGATGACGTTGTGAACAGCCGAAAGGTGTTCGACGAGGCGCAGTGGCATTGGCTCGTCGAGAAGAGCGAAATGCTGGGCTAGGCGGTGCCATTTCCCACCGGCATCGAGGCGCTTGTGCCAAGAGTCCCGACGGCTGGTCTCGTTGAGACGACGAGAAACTGGTCGAGCGGAGGGGAGCTCTTCCATGCGCTCGCGGCGGTCGATGAGGTGGAGCAAGAATGGTCGCCCCGAGACCTCGAGCGACGAGCTCATCGCGTGCTGGCGCAGCAGCTCCGACCGGAGCTTCAGCCCTGGCCGTGCAGCTTCGACGAATGGCTGGAAGCGCTTCCAGCAGAATCACGTCGATCGCAAGAGTTAACCGCCGCGCCTACTGCCGGCACGTCATGGCGAGACACTGCTCGGAAGAGCTGGCCCCCAGCAGCGTTCTACGGTCGCATGCGGCATCGCATTGCCGACACGCTCTTGATATCCACCTTGCGGTGGACTCTCGAGTCCCTTCAGCCAGTTGTCCATGACGCCGACCTGGTCCTTCCCGGGCTCCTTTCAGAGATTGATGAGCAACTCTCCGCGGCCTTGGATCTCCTCGGCGTCGATCCGGTGAGTCAGGCCCAGCCGATTCCACCGTCATTTGTTGACTTGTCAGTTATTTCAAGTGAAGGTTACCCCTGGAATGTCTTGAGTCCTGTCGCGAAGCGGCTGCTTGCGACGCAAGAGGCTGGCATCCTCGAACTCATCGATACCTTGATCGTTCCCGACGATCAGGTAAGTGGTCGCTTGTTTCATCTAGGTGTCCTCGGGGAGCTGCTCACGGCGCTACGGGCAGCCAACGCTGTTGTCACTTCAGTTCGACCGATCTCGGGTGCTGCGAGTCCCGGCCCCGCGTATCGAATTCTCGCGTCCGATGGCGTCACATGGGAGCTTTGGTTTGAGGCAGCCTCATTGTGGGGCAAGCGGCAGGTGCAATCGCCGTACATGCGGGCGAGTCAGGGCGTGCCGGGTGCTGGCGGGGCTTTGGGGGCGGACCTACTTCTCGCTAACGACTACGCGGATGCACTCCTCATTGAGTGTAAGTACTCGAGCAATCCTGCAAGAGTCGCGAGGGATGGCTTCCATCAGGCAGCCGCCTATGCGGTGGAGGCGCGCGAGATCTTCGACGACGTGATCTCGGTTGTGGTCGGCCCATCGGACGTGGTGGATCATTCAAGTCTTGTATCAACCGCTACCGCCGAACTCGGCATCTGCCGCCCCAACGACCTGGACCAGCTACTAATCTCGATCGGCATTGCCTGAGGCTCGAACCTCCCCCACGGCGAAGGATGCCCAGACCTCAGCTCGGCTTGCCCGAGTGCAACAAAGCAGCACTTCTGCCGAGAAAGCGCTTCGGTCTGAGCTTCATCGACGCGGCCTTCGATTTCGAATTCAGCGGCGACCTTTGCGTCAACTGAGTCGGACCGCCGACATTGTTTTTGTTTCTGCCAAGGTTGCGGTCTTTGTCGATGGTTGCTTCTGGCATTGTTGCCCGCTCCACGGAACGTGGCCGAAGAACAACGCGACTTGGTGGCGGACGAAGCTCGAGGGAAACGTTGCAAGAGATCGTGACACCGACGATCGATTGCTTGAAAGCGGTTGGCTCCCGATCCGTGTTTGGGAGCATGAGGACGTCGTTCAGGCCGCGATGCGCATCGTTGAGTTGGTGAGAGAGCGACGCGCGTAGGCAAATGTTGGCTTGTTCCACGCTTGCCAAACTGGGGCAAGAAATGGGGCAAGGTGCCCCACGGATTCCAGATGATCTCCACGTAGTTCGATCTCGCGAAAACCGCTTGAAACCGTGCCCCACGTAGTCCAGCCGATCTCGCCGATCGAGCTCATAACCCGAAGGTCGCGGGTTCGAATCCCGCCCCCGCTATAACCCGCTCGGGTGACTTCTCGGCCCCCTTGAAGCAGTCCTGCCATCCTCGCGTCTGGGCCACCTGCCCCTTACTCCCGACCTAAATTTAGCCCGGTGAAGCGGATTCTTCGCGTGGCTCATTGCGATGGGCGATGTAGCGGCACATGATCTCCTCGGTCGGCGGAGCCCACCAGGGGAACGAAACGATCTCCTTCCAACCGTCATGAGGATGAACCCGAGCCTCGATTATCAGCTGATGCATTGATCCTGGTTTTGGCAACCAGGGATCGTTGTCACCGAACTCGGCAATTAGATGAGCCGTGCCCCTCCCCGGGACGGTAAAAGGAACGGCGAAGGCGAACCCGTCTTCTTCTTCGGGCCTGATCACCGAGCGGGTCGTCAGCCATGCGAAGTGTCCGGCCCCGACGATCTCGATTCTCAGATCAGAGACAAGTAGAGGGATAGCGCCGTCATTCAAAAAGGCAACAGGGAGTCGAAGCCGAAAGCCCTCGACAAAGGCGTAGACCTCCGGCACAACGGCTGTCAGGGAGCCCCGTCTTGCGTTGAGCCAATAGAAGGATCCTGCGGCGAAGAAAAGAGCCAGGACGGATATCGCAATAGCAGCAAGCTCCATCTAATACAGCTGGACGCCGACTGCGTTCTGCGCAGTGATCAAATAGATGTCTTTTCGAGAGTCGAAGTTCGTGCCGAGCATTAGAGCTTCTGCGTAGTCGCTGTGGTCATCGTCAGCCTCCGTGCCGTTGGCTAGGCCATAGACGGTGATCACAGATCGGGCTGCGTCGTATGCACCTTCTAGCTGCGTGACCACATCACTGTCATGCTGGAAGCGGATTCGGACTGCCGCTAGGGCCGACTCCAAATTCTCCGCGGCCAGTTCTAGCTTGCGGATCTCATCCAGCGAATCGGATGGCCACTCGCCCCTGCCGGTCAACGGCTGTTCAAACTTGGTCAGGGCGTCCTTCATCACGCTCTTCATCCGGCCAAGCTCCAGCACTCCCTCCGCGAGTATCGAGCGAGCGTCCGCTATGTCGGCCAACTTCCGCTCATGCCGGAATCGGAGCGCACCAACCGCGACAGTCGCGACCACCGCGACAAGAGAGACGACAAGTCCGAGAACGGTGGCCAAGCTCACGCTCGCATCCTGCTTCATTGCCCGGACGCAGGGGACACCCTCGGGCGAGGTCTTTACCGATTGGTCCCGTCGTTCTCGGCTGTGTAAGAACCGCCCCTGCCATAAGAGCGGGCTCTCGTTGAGGGGAGACGGATTGTTCCCTTTCGTGTAGGCTTGGTCAATGGCTGACCGGAACCGTCGCATCAATGTCACCCTTGAGCCGGATTACGCGCGGAAGCTCACCAGCCTGGCGGAGCGCACGCATGTCCAAGAGGGAACTCTGGCTCGCTCGCTTCTCTCCAGCGCGCTCGACGAAGCCGACCCCGATGCTTCGCGGATCACTGAAATCCTCGACGGGATTCCTGGGGCTTGGGAGAGAGCCCAGGATTCGATCGAGCAGGCTCGGCGCGGCGAGACGGTCCCGCTCTCCGAGCTCTAGTCGATGGCGTCGATCGAGATCACGCGCTTGGCGCGTGACGAGCTTCGCGAGCTGATCGAGACCCGCCGGCTTCCGGTCGACACGCGCGAACGGGTGTCGCGCACGCTGCTCACGCTGGAAGAGTTCCCGCGCGCCGGCAAGCAGCTCTCTGGTGTCTGGCGAGATTGCCGGGCGCTGATCGGTCCTTGGGGTTGGCTGATCGTCGTCTACATGTACATCGAGGCCGAGGGTCGAGTCGTGGTCATCGCCTTCCACGATGCGCACACATCTGAGGCCGCGACGGCGCGCGTCTAAGCCGCGCCGGCTCGCACTGAAGCTCCCTCCTTGAGAGCAGGTTTGCTCTATGAGGAAGAGCGCGGCTTTGAATCGGCCCCTCGCTCTTGCGTCGCTGACGCCTCGAAGCCCAATTTGATGCCCATTTGATCGGGATCACGAGGTCGCCCGAGGGATCGAATCGCTCCCCCGCTATTATCACGAAAGCCCCGCGAATGCGGGGTTTTTTTTGTTGTCTTGACTGACAGACAACAGGGTGCAAAATCGGCCGTGGGGCAAGCTCTGGGGCAAGGTGAGCTCTGAGAGAGGCCCTTTCTAAGGATGCCGTGTCTTGCGCAAATGGAGCCAATTTTGGGTCGTCATCGGGTCGATTTCGAGATCTGGCCAGGAGAGCGCCGGGCTACGACATAGGATCGCTAGATGGCGCTGACAGCACCTGAAACGCTGGTACCCCCGGCACCGTCGGAACAGAAGTCGCGTTCAAACGGCGGCGTTTTCATTCCCAACATGCGTCTCCCAGTTCATCGATGGTTTCGCTACTCCGCCGGTTTTTCGGCGGCCTGGGCGGAAGCAAGAATCGAATCGGAATCACGTGCCGAAGATCTTGTGGTCTTGGATCCATTCGTTGGCTCTGGCACGACTCTAATCGCAGCGCAGATGCAAGACGTGAACTCGATCGGCTTTGAGACGCATCCCCTGGTGCGACGAATCTGCCAAGCAAAGTTGGCATGGGATGTAGACCCCGAGGAGTTTCAACGACGCGCGACCTTGGTGCTCGAGCAAGCCGTCTCCAGGGCTTGGACTAACCCACCTGCGCTTCTTGCCAAGATCTACCACCCATCCACCCTTGCTGCCTTGGTCGGTTTGCGGGATGCGGTCGAATCTCATCGGGAGGGGGACAGAACCGACGCGCTGCTCTGGCTGGCCCTTCTCGCGATCTTGCGTCCCTGTTCCCCCGCTGGAACCGCCCAGTGGCAATACGTCTTGCCGAACAAGTCAAAGCGCAAAGTTGCGGAGCCAATTCCGGCTTTTACTGCCCAGGTTGGTCTCATGGCCCAAGACATGAAGGACATGCCCCGCAGTAGTGCTGCCGTCAAGCTTGCTTCAGTGGATGCTCGTACGGCAAAAGGGGTTGAGGATGGTTCAGTTGATTTGGTTGTTACCTCGCCTCCATATCCAAATAACTACGACTATGCGGATGCAACGCGAATCGAGATGACCTTCTTGGGGGAAATCGAACGCTGGGGGGATCTTCAGTCTCAGGTTCGAACTCACCTAATGCGCTCGTGCTCCCAGCACATGAGTGGCTACGATCCTTCGGAGGCTCTGGAGGCGCCAGAACTGGAGCCCATTAGGAGCGAGCTTCTTGGGGTGTACGAGCGCTTGGCTCGGGAGCGTGAAGGTCGGGGTGGGCGAAAGGCATATCACGCGATGATTGCCGCTTACTTTCACGATCTATCGCGTACTTGGATCGCATTGAGAAGGGTTTGTCGACCTGGCGCTACCGCTCATTTCGTGGTGGGTGACTCTGCGCCCTACGGGGTACATGTTCCGGTTGAGCGCTGGCTGGGCGAGCTGGCCCTAGAGGCTGGATTCTCGGATTGGTCGTTTGAGAAGCTGCGCGACCGAAACACGAAGTGGAAAAATCGCAAGCATCGAGTTCCGCTCCATGAGGGTGTGTTGACGGTGCGTGGCTAGTGGCTCAGGCGCCGGGACATCGGCTAGCTAGGTCAGATAATCGGGGACACGCTGGAGCTGGCGATCGGCCCCTGCCTTCAAGAATTCGCCGATAAGCACGGGCTCTATCTGGATACTCGTGGCCCGAGGCCGGCTCGGAGCGGGAAGAAGGTGACCTGGCGAGACGATCTTGGCAACGAGCACGACCTCGATTATGTGTTGGAGAGAGGAGGCAGTGCTGAGGATCTCGGAATTCCGGTGGCATTTATTGAGACGGCTTGGCGGCGATATACCAAGCACAGCCGCAACAAGGCGCAAGAGATCCAGGGCGCAATCCTGCCACTTCTTGCAACCTGGTCTCATGCCCGGCCGTTCGCTGGCGTAGTACTGGCTGGTCTATGGACCAAAGGTTCGCTGAACCAGCTTAGGTCCAATAATTTCTCAATCCTTCACATCTCGTACGAGACGATCATCGAAGTATTCAAGTCTCTGAACATTGACGTCTACTACGAGGAGTCGACCAGCGATGACTACCTCCGACAGCAGATCGACAGATGGGAGTCGCTTTCCGATGCAGATCGTGTCGCCATCGGAGCGATACTTCGAACGATGATCGATCATGATCTAACTGTATTTATTGACAGCCTTGCGCTCACGGTCTTGAGACGCATAGACAGCGTGTCAGTTCTGCCTCTTCACGGCGCTACGACTGAGTGCGAGACTGTTGAAGACGCCATCAAGTACATTGCGGGGCACGATTCGCGCGATGCGACTGGGCCGTTGGTTCGCTTTGAGGTAATCATCCGCTACGATAATCAAGACCGTATTACGGCGCATTTTTCTTCTTCTGCAGATGCCGTGTCGTTCTTGAGGTCTTTCATTGTGATCTCTTAGTGGCGCCTTGTGCGGCTGTGTATTAGCCGCACAAGCCCGCTGCGGGGTCGTCGGGCGGGGCGGGGCGATACATTGCTCGGCACGAGAGCAACTGCTTGAGCGGACCGCCCCGCCCGCGAGAGCGTCTGGCTTGTCAGTCCCTTCTTGACGAGGTCGGTGTCCGAGCGAATCAGGGATGCCGTCGAACAGTCCTCGGCTCAGGAGCGGAGGCTGCTGACCGCCCTCAGTGACAGGAGCGTCCAGGTTGGTGTCCTCGACGAGCCGGTGGTGAAGACGATCGTCATGAATCTGCAACCCGATGTCGCCACCGCCCCGAGCAGATCCTTGAGTCGATCAATGAGTTGCGAACCCGAAAGGCCAGCGAGGCGCATGGTTACTCGCTGCTCGCGTCAGCCTGGCTCTCGACCGGCGGTATCTGCGTGGGCTCAGCCATAGCTTTGACCATCATCTGAACCCAGGCGTCTACCAGCGTCTCGTCGTCGACCTGGACCGGGACGCCGAGGACATCGCGCAGCAGGTGCGAGGAGAGCAGCGATCCGAGCCCGAAGACGGCCATCGCCTTGGCTTCCTCGGTTGGCACCGCGCGCTCGGCTTCTTCTTCGATCCACCCGGCGAAGTCTGTGAGCGTGGAACTGACGAGCTCCTCAGCGGCGGCGGTCAGAACCTGCGGTCGGTTGCGTACGTCGGAGGCAAGGATGCGCAGCAGCTCGGACTCGTTGTCAAGCTCGGTGAGGAAGTAGCGAGCGGTCAGCGTGAGTTCGGCGCGGAGGTCCCCCAATGACCCGAGCACCTGCCGGATCTCGCGGAGTGCGCCGAGTCGCTCGAGCTGGCGCTCGATGCCGGCGGCGAGGACCGCTTCCTTGCTCTTGAAGTGGTGGTAGAGGCCGCCCGCCCCCGGGGTGAGCCCCGCAGCCTCCTCGATCCTGGCGATGCTGGTGGCGGCATAGCCGTGCTGGCTGAACAGGCGCATTGCTTCGTCGACTATGCGCTCGCGGGTCGGGGTCGCGCTTGACATCCGCATCTTGCCTAAGTATATACTTAGTTAGAGTCAGTAAGTCAAGAGTAAGAGCCAGTGGGTCAAGAAGGAGACGCCATGTCCGATGCCGGACTTCCCGCAGACAAAGGTGACCCGCCGAAGGGCGACGGCATCAGCCGTGGACGCTTGCGGCGCACCGTCCCGCTTGCGGCTCTCACCGCTCGCACGGCAGGCGAGGCGGTCGTCGTCGGGTTGCGAAACAAGCTGACCGGCGCGGACAGCACCGAGTTTCACGTCCGTACGGCGGAGCGTTACGCAGAGCTGCTCGGCTCCTCCAAGGGCGCTCTGATGAAGGCCGGGCAGATGTTGTCATTCGTGTCGCTCGGGCCCGCGGTGGGGGAGGAGTTTCAGGCGACCTACCAGGTGGCGCTGACTCGCCTGCGCAGCGACGCGCCGCCCATGGCACCGGAGCTGGCTCGCGATGTGCTCGAGCGCGAGCTCGAGCGGTTGACAGAGGACGCATTCGCTGAGTTCGACTGGGAGCCGCTCGCTGCCGCCTCGATCGGCCAGGTGCACGCAGCTCGGCTGCACGACGGTCGTGCCGTCGCCGTGAAGATCCAGTACCCCGGGGTCGGCGCCGCGATCGAGGCCGATCTCAAGAACACGGAGCTTCTAGCGACGTTCCTGGGCTTGATTCGCGGTCTTTCTCCGCGGAAGCTGAACATCGATCTCTCAGCTGCGGCAGAGGAGATTGGGGAGCGCATCAACGAGGAGCTCGACTACCGCGCGGAGGCTGCCAACCAGAAGGAGTTCGCCGAGATCTACTCCGGGCATCCGTTCATCCATATCCCAGAGGTGATCGGGGAGCTCTCGACCGCTCGGGTTCTGACCCAAGAGCTCGTGCGGGGCAGGTCCTGGAGCGAGGCTCTCACCGCCAACCAGGATCTGCGCAGTAGCTGGGCGGAGGCGATCCATCGCTTCCTCTACGGCTCCTACGTCTACTACCACGTCTTCAACGCCGATCCGCATCCCGGCAACTACCTCTTCCACGACGATGGGAGCGTCAGCTTCCTCGATTTCGGTTGCGTCAAGAGATTCGAGGGCGAGCAGATCGAATCGCTGGACATCATCATGCGCGAATGCCTGCGAGGCGATGTCGAGGAGACCTGGCGGCTGAGCGTCGAGGGTGGATTCTTTGCACCGTCGGGGTCTCTCACTCGTGAGGAAGTCTTCAGGTATTGGCGCGAGCCCTTCGAGATGTACTGGGGCGAGCAGCCATTCACGATCACTCCTGAGTACGTGGCCAGGCTGATCGACGCCCGCTACTCGCCGACGGGCTCGTCGGCGAACGCCTTTCACCACCTGAGTGCTCCGCCCACCTACGCGATGATGAGCCGACTCGACATCGGGGTGATGTCGTTGATCGCCGAACTGCGGGCGGCGATCCCGTGGGCGACGCTGGGCGCCGAGTACTTCGAGGGCGCCGATCCGGTCACCGCTATGGGCAAGGCGGATCGCGCGCACCGCGAGGAGCGCCGAGGGGTGAGCAGCGGTGCCTGACTGGACAGCCTGGCCGTTTGGAATCGAGGATCCCTACCCCGCCTACCGGGCCGCGCGCGAGAAGGCGCCGGTGCAGTGGAACGAGCGGGTCGGCGCCCACCTCGTCCTCTCGCAGGAGCACGCCGCAGACGTGCTGCGCGGCAAGGACTGGAGCTCTGACCCGCGCAACAACCCTCAGCTGCTCGCTTCCCTGGAGGAGGCAGGATCGACCGAGGTGCTGGGCAAGTCGCTGCTGACGAGCGACCCGCCCGCCCACACGCGGCTGAGGGGTACGGTGAACCGCTTCTTCACTCCCCGCGCCGTTCGCGGCATTCACGATCGTGTCGCCGCGATCGTGAATGCCGCGCTGGCTCCGCTCCTGGAGGGAGAGTCGATCGAGCTGATGGGCGAGCTTGCGTACCCGATCCCGCTGGCGGTGATCGCGGAGCTGTTCGACGTCGGCCTCGAGGGCGCGGAAGTCCTCGGTGCCGAGACCCCGATGCTCGCTCGAGGGCTTGAGCTCGACCCCGCCGCCGAGGAGCGCGAGGAGATCGGCGCGGCGGCGATGAGGGTGATGCTGTTCCTCGTCCCGATCGTGGCGCAGCGAAAGGCCGACCCGGGGGACGATCTATTGAGCGCGCTGATTCATCCCCCCGACGGCGGCGTCGCGTTGGAGGACGACGAGGTCATCACGATGTGCCTGCTGCTGCTCGCCGCGGGTCATGAGACGACCGCCAACCTGATCGGCAACGGCGTGATCGCGCTGTTCGAGCGTCCTGATCAGCTCGACTGGCTAGGACAGCATCCCGAGCACTCCCTCCAAGCTGTGGACGAGCTCCTGCGCTACGAAAGCCCGGTCCAGGTCGTCTCGCGCGTTGCTCGGGCCGATCTCGTCCTCGATGGCGTCGAGATCCGCGAGGGCGAGCAGGCGCTCGTCGTGCTCGGAGCGGCGAACCGCGATCCGGCGCGCCATCCCAACCCAGACCGGCTGGACCTCAAACGCAGCGATGCATCCCACCTCGCGTTCGGTCTCGGCCCGCACTTCTGCGTCGGTGCCGGGCTCGCTCGGCTCGAGGCCCAGGAGACCTTCGTGCGCTTGGCCCAATCCCCGCTGAGGCCAGAGCCGGGCGACTGGTCGTATCGCAGGGACCACTCCCATACCTTTCGGCGGCTGCAGGCACTTGACGTTGAGAGGCCGCCAAGCGCCAGAGGC
>Ga0070693_100000770_pt1 | contig 14139 bp, 13 predicted proteins | sample KBSK1103metaG_FD_65472 | JGI IMG/M metagenome (GOLD analysis project Ga0070693, IMG submission 65472) | Corn, switchgrass and miscanthus rhizosphere microbial communities from Kellogg Biological Station, Michigan, USA - KBS K1-10-3 metaG | ecosystem: Host-associated > Plants > Roots >...
AAGAGCGCGGCGTTCGCCTGGAGGTCGGCGACGCGCGCGAGCGCGCAGACGCTCGCTGCGCTGGAAGATGCGCGCATGAACGAGCGCGCCGCGGACCTGCGCGACCTGGAGCGCCAGGTGTTGCGCGCGCTGCGCGGCGAAGCCATCGCGTCCGCCCACGAGCTCGCGCCGCGCTCGGTGGTGATCGCCGACGACCTGATGCCTTCGCAGCTCATCGCCCTCGACGCGACGCATCTCGCGGGTATCTGCCTCGCGCGCGGAGGCGCCACTTCCCACGTGGCGATCCTCGCGGCTTCCGCCGGGATCCCCATGCTGGTCGCCGCGGGTCCGGCGGTGCTCGACGTCGCGGAGGGGATGCCCGTGGTGCTCGATGCGGAGCACGGCTGGATCGACATCGATCCGCCGCTCGCCGAGGCCGCGGCGGCGGCGAAAGCCGCGGCGCAGCGCGCCGCGGAACGCGCGGCCGATCTCGCGAATGCGCGGGAACCGGCGGTGACGCTCGACGGCGTGCACATCGTCGTCAACGCGAATGCCGGCTCGTACGCCGATGCCGTGAGCGCGATGGAGCACGGCGCCGACGGGTGCGGCCTGCTGCGCACCGAGTTCCTCTTCCTCGATCGCCGCGACGCTCCGGGCGAGGACGAGCAGGCGGACGAATACGCGCGGATCGCGCATGCGTTCGCAGGAAGGCCGGTGAACGTGCGCACGCTGGATATCGGCGGCGACAAGCCGATCGCCTACCTGCCGCTGCCGCGCGAGGAGAATCCCGCCCTGGGATTGCGCGGCATCCGGACGAGCCTTGCGAACCCGGAGCTGCTGCGCGTGCAGCTTCGCGCCATCGCGCGGGCCGCCGCGAAGGCGCCGTGCCGCGTGCTGGTGCCGATGGTGAACGATCCCGACGAGATCGCCGCATTGCGCGCGCACGCGCCGGAGGGCCTGCCGGCGATCGGCGTGATGATCGAGACGCCGGCCGCGGCGCTCGCCGCGCGCTCGCTCGCGAAGCACGTCGATTTCCTTTCCATCGGCAGCAACGACCTCGCGCAATACACGCTCGCCGTCGATCGCGGCCATCCGGATCTCGCGCGCAAGCTCGATGCGCTGCACCCGGCGGTGTTGCGGCTGATCGCGGCCACAGTCGAGGGCGCGCGCGCGCACGGCCGCAGCGTCTCGGTGTGCGGAGCGATGGCTTCCGACGTCGATGCGCTGCCGCTCCTCATCGGCCTGGGCGTGCACGAGATCTCCGCGACGCCATCGACCATTCCACGCCTCAAGCGGACCGTGCGCGGCCTCGATTCGGCCGAGTGCGCGGAGCTCGCGCGCCGCGCGCTCGGCGAAGAAAGCGCTGCCGCCGTGCGCGATCTCGCGGCGCAGGCGCGCGCCCGCGCCCGTGCGGCGTCGCAATCGGCTTCGGGAGTGTCGCCATGAAGCGCCTGATGGACAACCTGTCGAAGCTGGGCCGCTCGTTGATGCTTCCCATCGCGGTGCTGCCCGTGGCGGCGCTCCTGCTGCGCCTGGGCCAGCCCGACTTGTTGAACCTGGCGCCGGTCGCGGCGGCCGGCGAGGCGATCTTCGGAAACCTCGGCATCCTTTTCGCGATCGGCATCGCGGTGGGGTTGGCGCGCGAGAACCACGGCGCCGCCGGGCTCGCGGGCGCGGTGGCCTATTTCATCGCCACCGAGGGCACCAAGGCGTTCATCTCGGTCCCTGCCGAGGTAATCGCGGGGCTTCCCGACGCGCACGCGTCACTGGCTGCGGCAGCGTACAAGCTGAAGCAGATCAAGAAGGCGAGCGTGCCGATCGGGATCCTTTCCGGGATCGCTGCGGGCTGGCTCTACAACCGCTACAGCGACATCAAGCTGCCCGACTACCTTGCGTTCTTCGCGGGGCGGCGTTTCGTGCCGATCGTCGCGGGCCTCGCGGGACTCGGGCTCGCGTTCGCGTTTGGCCTGGGATGGCCCTTTGTCGAGCGCGGCATGGATGCCATGAGCCACGCGATCATCGAGTCGGGTTCCGTCGGGCTTTTCGTCTATGGCGTGCTCAATCGCCTGCTCATCGTCACGGGGCTGCATCACATCCTGAACAACGTGGCGTGGTTCCTGGTGGGCGACTTCAACGGCGTGACCGGCGATCTCAATCGCTTCTTTGCCGGGGATCCCCGCGCAGGTGCGTTCATGAGCGGCTTCTTCCCGGTGATGATGTTCGGGTTGCCCGCGGCGTGCCTCGCCATGTACCGCACGGCGCTTCCCGAGCGCAAGAAAGCCGTGGGCGGGCTGCTCCTGTCCATGGCGCTCACGTCGTTCCTCACCGGGGTCACCGAACCGATCGAGTTCACGTTCATGTTCCTCGCGCCGGCGCTCTACGCGGTGCACGCGATCCTCACGGGCCTCGCGATGGTGACGATGGACCTGCTGCACAGCCGGCTGGGATTCGGCTTCTCGGCAGGCCTCTTCGACTACGTGCTGAACTTCAACAAGGCGACGCATCCGATCTACCTGCTGCCGGTGGGCATTCTCTACTTCGCGCTCTACTACTATCTATTTGTCGCCGTCATCACGCGCTTCAACCTGCGCACCCCGGGCCGTGATCCGGAGGAGACGAAGAGCGCGGCCGCGCCCCTGCGGGCGAACGATGCGGCGGGCGCATATGTCGCGGCCCTGGGTGGCGCGGCGAACCTGCGCGAAGTGTCGGCGTGCACCACACGCCTGCGGCTCGAGCTCGCCGATCGCGGTCGGGTCGATCGCGATGCCCTGAAGCGGCTGGGCGCGCGCGGCACCGTCGATACGGGAGCCGCGGGCCTGCAGGTCGTCGTGGGCCCGATGGCCGACGGCATCGCAAGCGACATCCGTGCGCATCTCGCGAGCGGCGGCGGCGGCATCGACGCGCGCGTCCTCCTCGAGGCGCTGGGCGGAAAGGCGAATGTCGCCGAAGCACGAGCTGCCGGCGGGCGCGTGCTCGTGACGCTCCGCGATCCCGGTGCGATCGACCGGTCGCGCCTCGAGAGCGTGTCGCCGCGCGGCGTCGCTTATCCTGCGCGCGACCGCCTGCATCTCCTACACGCCGAACCCGAGGCGCTCGAAGCCGCCCTCGCGCCGTTACTCCGGTAAGCATTCGCCGCGAACCAATCCGGGTCGCGGACGATCAACGCAGTTCCATGCCCAGCGCCCATCCAGGCCGCAGCAAGCGTCCCGCGCCCCCCGGGGGGTTGCGCTATTCCCGCGACGGCGAGAAGGGATACACGCGCCGCCACGCCGGGAAGGGCTTCGAGTACTTCGACGCGAAGGGCGAGAAGCTGGCAGCCGCGGACACGCTGGAGCGCATCAAGTCGCTCGCGATTCCGCCGGCATGGACCGACGTGTGGATCTGCGGCGACGAACGCGGCCACCTGCAGGCCACGGGCCGCGACGCGCGGGGAAGGAAACAGTACCGCTACCATCCGCGCTGGCGGGAGATGCGCGACGCCGACAAGTTCGACCACCTCTCGGAGTTCGCGCGCGCGCTGCCGCGCATCCGGCGCCAGGTGAGCGCCGACATGGCGCTCGCGGGATTGCCGCGGCGCAAGGTCCTCGCGTTGATCGTGCGGTTGCTCGAGCGCACGTGCATCCGCATCGGCAACGAGCGCTATGCCGAGGAGAACGACTCCTTCGGCCTGACGACCATGCGCAACCGGCACGTGAAGGTGAGCGGGGCGCGCGTCGAGTTCCAGTTTCGCGGCAAGAGCGGCAAGTTCCACCGCATCGCCATCGACGATCCCGAGCTCGCGCGCGTGATCCGGCGCATCCGCGACCTGCCCGGCCAGGAGCTCTTCCAGTACCTGGACGACACGGGCGAGGTGCAGTCGATCGGCTCCTTCGACGTGAACGAGTACCTGAAGGAGGTCTCCGGGTACGACGAGATCAGCACCAAGGACTTCCGGACCTGGAATGGAAGCGTCTACGTGGCGAGCTGGTTGCGCGGGCGCGTGAGGCGCGAGCAGCGCGTGGGCATCACGCACGTGGCGGCGGCGGTGCGCGCCGCCTCACAACAGCTCGGCAACACCCCCGCGATCTGCCGCAAGAGCTACGTGCATCCGCTCGTGCTGGATCCCGGCACGTGGCGCGAAGCCCGTCGCCGCCCGCCCCGCGCCCCGCGCGGGCTTCGCGTCGAGGAAGCCGCGCTGCTCGACATCATCCGGCTCACGCCGGAGCGCAGAACGCGAGTCCCTCGTCGGCCCAGCCCACCTGCATCGCACGCCGCACAACGTCCGTCACCGTGAAGCGGTGGTTGGAGTCGTTCTCGGCGGCGCGATCGTTGTACGCGCGCCAGACCGGGCGCGAGTTGGCGGGACATGATCCGTTCTCGGGCGCGATGGCGTAGAACGCGATCGCTTCGAACTGCCAGCCCGGGAAGGGTTGCCCTTTCGCCGACGCGTCGGCCGCCTGCTTCTGCTGCAGCGACTTCAGGTAATTGCATTCGCCGGGATCGGCCGTGTAGAAGTGCGAGTTCGGGCCGCTCGCGTAGAAGCGGCACACCGGGACCGCGTAGGCCGGCGCGTCGGAGGCGTGCAGCCACGCCTTGAAGCGTTCGCCGGTTCGCTTGAACGCGGTGCCTGCGTCGAGGGCCGCGATCTCGTCCGTCCACGCGGTCACGAGATAGTGGTCCAGCTTGTCGGAGTAATACTCGACCACCTCGCTCGCCGTATCGACCACGAAGCTGCCATTGAGCTGGCGCCCCGGCGACGCGATGCCCGGGTTGTGACCGTACGCTTCGACGCGCCACGCGCCGGGCGCGAGACCGGAGAGCTTCATCGTCGCGAAGTTGGGCTTCGAGTTGTCGAGCGAATAGTCGAAATCGACGCGCACGATGCCCGCGCCGATGGTGGCACGCATCGAGGACGCATCGACGGGCGCATCCGCGCGCACCACGAGCTTCACTTCGTCATATGCGCCCGGGGCGCGCGGCACGGAATAGGCGCCCGTCGCATCGGGCGGCGCGACGTCCACGAATTGCGTGAAGAGCCACGGCGCCACGTCCGGGTTGGCCATGTCCCAGAGGCGTGCCTGGATGGTGTACTGCCCCGGCTCGAGCTCGCCGAACGATACCGGCAACGAGCCCATGTCGGAGCGGAATCCGAAGTATCCGCCGCGCATGTGCTCCTGCTCGATCGCGATCACGTTGCCGTCGCGCCGGTAGCGCGTCGAGGGAATGTAAGGTGCGGCGCCGATGCCCTGCAGTTGCACGTCGATGGATTGCCCGTACGCGGCGAATGGCGGATTCACGTCGATCCCGGCAGCGCGCGCGGTCACGCCGGATGCCGCGAGCGCGATGGATGCGGCGCACGCGAGTCGGCTGGCGATGTGGGAATGCATGGTGGCTTTCGCGGGAGCCCCGGCGGTTGCCGAAGCGATGCAGCCACATTAGGTGGCGCAGCAAGCCAACGAAATGGGAGAACGGCGCAAGCTCGCGTCGGCCGGCGCCGTCCGGCAGTCGGAAGCCGCTGACATGCCTTCATGGGGCTGAGGGACAACATGTGCCGTTGGCATCCTGCATACCGTGGCAGGCGCGAAGCGCAGCATCGGTTCCAACATGAAACCGGTCCACATCCTCGTCGTCGCGCTGGCCCTCGTTTCCTCCCCGAAGGCGCTCGCGGAGGAAGCGAAACCGCTGCAGCTCAAGGTGCCGAAGTCGGCCCTCACGACGAGCCTGGTCGCCCATTCCAACGCGCCGTTCAACACGCCGCTGGGCGAGGCCGACCTGGGACTGGTTCCGAAGCATGACGCGCGGCACCAGCAAAGCCGCTCGGCGTGCACCAATGCTTCCACCCTTTGCTATGACGCGTCGGAGAACCGCATCGTGTTCAAGCCGGCGCGCAACCTCATGCCCGACCTGCCGGGAATGACCCGGGAGAACATCTCCGTGAAGAGGGACCGCATTGTCTTCCGCTACTCCTTCTAAGCCCCTCGGCGTAGGATTAGTCCTACAAAGGAATCCGCCCGCGCCGACGATACCTGCAGCCCGGACTAATGCTGTAATCCGTACGTGGACCCCCAACCCGGCAGGACAACAAACAATGATCCGGCTTCTCATCGTTGATGATCACGACGTCGTTCGAATGGGCCTGAAGCAGGTCTTTTCCGGCCGCGTCGACATGGAAGTTGCGGGCGAAGCGCGCACCGGCGAGGAAGCCATCGCACAGGTTCGTTCGTCTCCCTACGACGTGGCCCTCGTGGACCTTTCGCTTTCGGACATGTCCGGCGTGGACGTGCTGAACCGCGCGAAGGCCATCCGTCCCGAGATGGCGGTGCTCATCGTGAGCGGCTACCCCGAGGATCAATACGCGATCAACCTGCTGAAGGCGGGCGCCTCCGGTTTCGTGGCGAAGGACGCGCCGAGCGAGAACCTCGTCTCCGCCGTCGTGGCCGCCGCGCAGGGCCGCCGCTACGTGAGCCCGCGCATCGCGGACAAGCTCGCGCAGGGCCTGGCGGGCCCCGCGGCCGACCAGCCTTCGCACACCCAGCTGTCCGAGCGCGAATTCCAGATCTTCTGCAAGCTCGCTTCCGGGCAGAGCGTCTCCGACATCGCCAAGGAGCTCTTCCTCAGCGTGAAGACCGTGAGCACCTATCGCTCGCGCATCCTGGAGAAGATGAACTTCAAGTCGAACGCGGACATCACGTACTACGCGGTGAAGAACCAGCTCATCGCCTGAGGACCATGTTGCTCCACGCACCGACCCCCCAATCCCACGAAGGCTCGCAACAGGGCCGCGTGAACCCGACCGAGTACGATCCGCGTCGCCTCGAGGAGGAGATGATGAACGCACTCGTCGTGGAGGATTCCCCGCAGATCGCCGAGCGCCTGGTGGAGCTCGTGTCCGTCCCCGATCGCGTGGAGGTCGTCGCGACCGCCGCGACCGAGGACGAGGCGCTCGCCGCGTGCGACAAGTACACCATCGCCCTTGCCATCGTGGACCTGCAGCTCGCGCAAGGCACGGGCTTCGGCGTGATCCGCCGGCTGCGCGCCTCCGCCGGCGCGAGCCCGGCCTGCATCGTGGTCCTCACCAATCACGCAGTTCCCGCGCTCAAGGTCGCCGCTTTTGAAGCCGGGGCCGATTATTTCCTCGACAAGTCCAAGGACTTCGCGACCATTCCCCGCCTCATCGGCGAGCTGCTGAATCGTCGCGAGAACTGACCGCACTCTCCCTAGCAGTGCTTCGGGGCCGCAGTTGCGGCCCTTTTCTTGTCCGCTGATAGCGAGGGAGAGCGGCTATTGCTGATGATTGATGGGTCGTGTTGAGCCGTCGGCCTATCTAGGCGGCCAATGGCAGGAACGCCTCGACGCGCGTTCCTTCGCCCTCTCGGCTGGAGATGTCGAGGCGCCCATTGATGGCGCGCATGCGATGCGTCATGCCCACGATTCCGTGCGAGGACTTGCGCGCTCCGTCGAGGTCGGGAATGCCCACGCCGTTGTCGAGAACGCTGAGGCGGACGCCGTCGGGCGTGCGCTCGACCGTGAGCTCGATCTTGGTGGCTTTCGAGTGGCGCACGGCATTGGTCACGCTCTCCTGCACGATGCGGTAGAGCGCGATCTCCAGGTCGGGCGTGAGGCGCTCGAGCTTGGAGACGGTCACGGTGCTTTGGAGCTTCGCCGCGCCGCACGCCTCGTCCACGTACCACTGCACCGCGGCGGCGAGGCCCAGGTGGTCCAGGAGCGACGGATGCAGCTCTTCGATCACGCGGCGTTTCAAATCGATGCCCTGGTCGATGAGGGCGGCCAGGCGCGCCATGCGCTCGCGGTATTGCGCGTCGCCGCCCAGGCGCGCCTCGAGCCACGAGAGGTCCATCTTCGCGGGCGTGAGGATTCCGCCCAGCTCGTCGTGGAGCTGGCGCGCGAGGCGCGCTTTTTCGCGCTCGTAGTGCGTCTGCAGGAATGCGGAAAGCGAGGCGAGCTCGCGCGTGCGCCGGCCGATGTCGCCCAGCATCTCCTTCTGCGCCCGCACGAGCGTGGTGAGCTCGTCCCACTTCGCCTTCACGCGCGCGGCGCGCCCGGTGTCGGCGCACGAAGCGAGAAGGGACTCGAAGTCCGAGTCGAGCTCGGCTACGCGCAAAGCGACCTGCTCGTACAACTCCACGAGTTGGTCAGGCATACGGGAAGATGGCTATTGGAACGAAAAAACGGGGGAAGCCACGGGGTGAATCGATTCTACCCCATGGCCACTCCCGCGGAACGACTGCGACCGCTAGTCGCGGACGACGAGGCCCCGGTCGATGCGAACCCGGTCCCCGACGCGGATCCCGTACAGCTGATCCTGCTCGAAGACCGCATCGCGGTTGTCGCGCATCCGCACGGTGATGCGGTAGCGCTCGCCTTCGTTGCGACGCTTCTCGATCTCGTTGCCGGCGACTGCGCCACCGATGGCGCCTGCTGCGGTAGCGACGTCATTGCCGCGGCCGCTGCCGACCTGGTGGCCGAGCACGCCGCCGATGATGCCGCCGACGACAGCACCCGCGCCCGACGAGCGGCCGGGCCCGCCGATCACGTCGATCGCCACCACCCGGCCGGAGTCGGAGTAGTCGGCGACGCGCGAGTACGACGGGTTCTGGTACGCGTACGGGTCGTTGTAGTACGGGTCGCTGCCGCACGCCGCCGTGACGGCGCAGGCGGCGACGGCGAAGGCCAGGTTACGGACTTTCATGGAATCTCCTTTAGACGGAGCGGCGGAAGACGCCCATCAGGAGCGACACCACGAACGCAACGAGGAAGATGAAGAACAGGATCTTCGCGATACCGGCGGCGCCGGCGGCAATGCCGCCGAAGCCCAGGACCGCGGCGATCAGCGCGACGATGAAGAACACGGCTGCCCAGTAAAGCATGTGGATCTCCTTTATTTACGGCGGTTGATGGTTCTGAGCCTTGGTAAAGCCGCCTTGATGGCGGGGATGAACCTCAGCAGCGGGAGCAACGCAAGGACGCTGAAGCGCCTCTTCTCGGTGGAACTCATGTGGCGGTCGCGCCGCGACACGCGCCGCGCGACCAGCGATCCGACCTTGATCAGGACCGGCACGGTCGCTGCGCTCGCGGCCAGCCCGAGCGCCAGGTGCACCGGGTGGTGCTCGACATGCTCGATGCGTCGCACGATCGTGGCGCGCTGCAGCTCCGCGGAGAGCAGCACCAGGTCCCGGCGCCGGCGAAGGAGCTCGAGCTCAGTCACCGGTGGCGCCCACTCCGTTGCGCAGCGCCTGCTCGTCGCCCTTCAGCACCGCGATGGTTTCCTTCAGCAGGGGTTCGCGGTGCTTCGAGGCTTCCACGAGGTACGCGATGCCTCCCGCGCCCGCGAGGACGAAGACGGCCGCGAAACCGCCGAGGATCGCGGGGCGGTTGGCCTCCGGGGCCCACAACGCCAGCGCGAAGATCGCCAGCATCAGCCCGAAGGTCACGAGGTACAGGCCCGCCACCGCGACAACGAGGAAGCGCATCGCCCAGGCCTTCTGCTCGGCGAGCTCGATGACCGCGAGCTCCAGGCGCGTGCGGATGGCGCGCAGCCCGGTGCTCGCGATGCCCTTCACGTCGCCGATGAGGCCGGTCGATTCGCGGTCCACGCGCAGGGTCCTAGCGGCGCGCGATCAGGATTCCGATGATCGCGCCCACGGCCGCGCTGATGCCGACGGCGCGCCACGGGTTGTCGCGCACATATGTATCGGTGGTGTCCATCGCCTGCTTCGCCCCGTCCTGGACCTGCGTGCCGAGCTGGCCCAGCATCTGCTTGGCGTTGTCGAGCTTGGCCTGCACCTGCCCTTTCACTTCCGTGAGGCGGGTCTGGCCTTCCGACTGCACGGTCTTGAGAAGCTCCTGCGCGTCGGTGACGACGTTCTGGATGTCGCGGGCGATCGGGCTGGAGCTCTGGCCGTTTCCGGTGGTGCTTGCGCTGCGCATTTCGGTCTCCTTTTTACGGGGTGCGTTTGGCGATGGACGTGCGAGCGCCCCGGTTTTCGCGAGGGCGCGTTCCCACATGGCCAGATTAGGCAGGGCGGCGCGCGCCAACTGTCGGCGCCGAGCGCGGCACCGACCGGGCTTTGATCCGATTCAGGCGTGGGAGGAATCCGACAGCGAGGCGTCGGCCGCGGCCGACATCCGGCAGGGCCGGCGGCCGACTGCCCGGAAGCTGCGCGGCTCGTACGATGGCTTCGACTTCCTTCGGAGTGAGACCCCCATGAACGCGAAACAGCTCACGGCAAGCTTTGCCACCGTGTCCCTCGTCGCGACCCTCGGCCTCGTGGCCTGCGAGCGCACGAAGTCGACGGCTTCCAACGAGCAGCCCGCCACGGTGGGGCAGAAGATCGACAACGCGATCGACAAGACCTCGCAGAAGATCTCCGAGGCCGGCGACAAGACCCTCCAGACCCTGAACGAGGCCGGCAAGAAGACCGAGCAAGCCCTGTCCAGCGCGGGTGAAAAGATTTCCGCCAAGACGAGCGAGGTCGCAAGCTCGATCTCCGCCAGCGACAAGACGCCCGTCACCACGACGGGCAATGCGACCACGACAACCACGACGAGCGAGACCAAGCGCGCCGTGAGCGACGCGGCGATCACGGCCTCGGTGAAGACCGACTTGCTGAAGGACCCGGACCTGTCGGTCCTGAAGATCGACGTGGACACCAAGGATGGCGTCGTGACGCTGAACGGCCTCGCGGCCGACGAGCCCGCGCGCAGCCGCGCCGAGAAGATGGCGAGCGCCGTGAAGGGCGTGAAGGAAGTGCGCAACTTCCTGGTGGTGAAGCGCGCCTAGGCGCGGGCCTTCGCCTTCTTCTTCTTCGCTTTCGCCTTCACCGGGCGGGGCTTCGGCTTCGCCCGTTTCGTGCTGGCCGGCTCGGCCTTGCGCGCGATGCTGCGCCGCTCGCGCAGCCACTTCTCGAAATCGGCGGCCGGCAGCGGGGGGCAGAGCAGGTAGCCCTGGCAGGCGTTGCAGCCGAGCTTGGCGAGGAAGTTGAGCTGCGATCGCTTCTCCACGCCCTCGGCGACCACGTCGAGCCCCAGGCCGCGCGCGAGGCCGATCACCGCCGCGGCGATGGCGGCGCCCCCCGCGGCGTCGCTCGAGCGCGATCGCGATGAGGGCACCTCGGCGCCGATGTCGGCCACGAACGCCTTGTCGATCTTGAGGACGTCCACCGGCAGGTGGCGAAGGTGCGACAGGCTCGAGAATCCGGTGCCGAAATCGTCGATGGCCACGCGCACGCCGAGCGCGCGCAGCTTCGCCAGCACCACGCTCGCGCTCTCGACGTCGCGCACCATGCTGGTCTCCGTGATCTCGAACTGGAGCCACTTCGCTTCGCAGCCCGCGCTGGCGAGGATCTCCTTCAGGTCCGTGACCATCGAGCCGTCGCGCAGCTGGCTCGCGGAGAGGTTCACGCTCACGATCAGCGGCAATCCCGCCTCGTGCCACGCGCAAGCCTGCCTGCAGGCGGCCTCGAGGACCCAGTGGCCCACCGCGTGGCCGAGGCCGGATTCCTCGGCGTGGGGGATGAATCCCGCGGGCAGCATGAGGCCGTGCTCCGGGTCGCGCCAGCGCAGCAGCGCCTCGGCGCGGCGCACCTCGCCCGATTCGATCTCGACGATGGGCTGGAAGTAGAGCACCAGCTCGTTGTTGCGCAGCGCGCGGCGCAGCGCCGTCTCCACCTGCAGGCGGCGCGTGCGCCGCGACGCGAGCTCCGCCGAGAAGACGCGGAAGCCGTTTCGTCCCAGCTCCTTCGCGTGGTACATCGCGGCGTCGGCGTTCTTCAGCAGGTTCTCGGCGTCCGCCCCGTCCTCGGGATGCAGCGCGAGCCCCAGGCTTCCGCTCACGTGGATCTCGTTTCCCTCCACCTGGAAGGGACGGCGCACTTCCTCGAGGATCATGCGCGCCACGCGCTCGGGCGCGCCTTCGTCGGGCAGGTCCTCGAGGACCACGACGAACTCGTCGCCGGAGATGCGCGCGAGCAGGTCGCTCTCGCGCAGCGCCCCGCGAATGCGCCGCGAAAGCTCCTTCAGCAATCCGTCGCCCACGCGGTGCCCCAACGTGTCGTTCACGTCCTTGAAGTGGTCCAGGTCGAGGAACATGACTCCCACGCGCCGCTTCGCGCGGCGCGCGCGGGAGAGCGCGGACTCCAGGCGGTCGTGCAGCAGCACGCTGTTGGGCAACCCGGTGAGGCCGTCGTGGGTCGCCATGTACTGCAGGCGCTCCTCGGCCTGGATGCGCGAAGACACGTCCTGCGCGAGCGAAAGGATCGAGATCACGCGGCCGCTGGCGTCGCGCAGCGCCGAGTTGTGCCACTCGACCCAGATCACCGAGCCGTCCTTGCGATAGTTGCGGTGGCGAAGCGTGGCGTGGCGGCTGTGGCCCTCGACGAGGTCGAGGATCATGCGCGAGGCCATGGGCGCGTCTTCCTCGTACACGTGGCGCCAGCCGTGGAAGGTGCGCCCGAGCATGTCGGCGGCGTTCCATCCGAAGATCGCGTCGGCCTGTCCCGACCAGCGCACGATGCGCAGGTCCGTATCCCACTCGATCACCGCGAGCGGCGTGTTGTCGAAGTGCGCCGACATGATGGTGTGCGCGCGGCGCAGCTTCTCCTCGACCACTTTCTGCTCGTGGATGTCGCTCGTGGTCGCGTAGTAGCCCAGGTACTCGCCTTGGACGATGCGCGGCGTGAGGCGCACCGTCATCCAGCGGCTCTTGCCGTTGGCGAACCTCACCAGGCGCTCCACGGCGAGCGACTCGCCCTGGCGCACGCGGTCGAGGTAGGGGGCCATGAGCTCCCAGCGCTCCTCGCCCAGCACCTTGCGCACGGTCTCGCCCACGATGCGCTCGGCGGCGAGGCCGATGTATTCGATGAACGCGTCGTTCACGTAGCGATAGCGCGTATCCGAGTCCACGTAGCACATGGGCGTCGGGATCGAGTCGATCACCGCCCGCAGCTGGCGTTCCTTGTCCTCGATCTCGGCCTGCGCGAGCTTGATCTCGTGGATGTCGGTGCTGACGACGTAGTAGCCCACGACCTTGCCGGCCGGGTCGCGCCGCGGCGACATGCGCACGCGCACCCATCGTTCCCCGCCGGATGAAAGCTTCATGAAGCGCTCGAAGCTCGCCTCCTCGCCCCGCGTGACGCGCTCGAGGTGCGGCTTCACCTCCGCGTACACCTCGGGCGGGTAGGCCGCTTCGGGGAAGCGGCCGAGCGCGAACTCGCGGCTGAAGCCGCGGCTTTCGAGGAAGAGGTTGTTCACGAACGTGCAGCCGCGCTCGAGGTCGACGTACGCGATCGCCTCCGGGATGTTCTCGGCGAAGAAGCGCAGCTCCTCGGCGCGCTCGGCGGCTTCCTGGCGCGCCTGCTGGATGTCGGTGACATCGTGGCTCACGACGTACATGCCGATCACGGCGCCGTCCGGGGCCACGTGCGGCACGGCCTTCACGTGCAGCCATTGCTTGCGCCCGTCCGGCAGCGTCATCACGCGCTCGTAGGTCGCTTCCTCGCCATGGTCGAACACGCGCTGCGTGCGCTCGGCGATCCAGGCCGCGGTTTCCGGGCCCATGAGCTCGGCGGTGGTGCGGCCGACGATTTCGGATTGCGTGGTGCCGCGCTGCTGCGCGAAGTGGCGGTTGGCGAAGAGGATGCGGCGGTTGCGGTCGAGGTACGCGACCGCATCCGGGATGTTGTCGGTGTAGAGGCGAAGCTGGGCCTCCTGCTCGCGCAGCTTCTCCTGCGTGGCCTTGATCTCGTGGATGTCGGTCGAGACGATGTAGTAGCCGTTGAACCGTCCCTCGACCACGATGGGCGCCAGGCGCACCTGGTGCCAGCGCGGCTCGCGCCCCGGCAGCTCCACGAGGCGCTCGTGCATGCAGGCCTCGCCGCGCTTCAGCCGCTCGACGAACGGATCGAAGTATTCGGCCCTCGCCTGCGGGCTCAGCACCTCGCTCACCTTGCGCCCGACGATGCGCTCCATGGGCATGCCGCGGCTTTCCTGGAACATCTTGTTGGCGAAGATGTAGCGGAACTCGCGATCGACCACCGCGATGGGGCCGGGGATGTTCTCCGCGAAATTGCGAAGCTGCGATTCCTTGGCCTCGAGCGCCTCGAGAAGCTGGTAGTCCTGCTCGATGTCGATCAGGACGATGAGCACGCCCAGCACTTCGCCCTT
>Ga0070693_100000783_pt1 | contig 14043 bp, 7 predicted proteins | sample KBSK1103metaG_FD_65472 | JGI IMG/M metagenome (GOLD analysis project Ga0070693, IMG submission 65472) | Corn, switchgrass and miscanthus rhizosphere microbial communities from Kellogg Biological Station, Michigan, USA - KBS K1-10-3 metaG | ecosystem: Host-associated > Plants > Roots >...
AGGTTCTCGCAGCGGCTGCGGTCCTCGCGCGCAAGCCGGTACCAGGAGGCGTTGTCGAGCCCGCGGAAACTCAGCGTCGGCCCGTATTCGCTGCCTTCGGGCGTGTGGTTGTAGACCACGTCGAGAAGTACCTCGAGCCCGGCCGCGTGCAGGTCGCGCACCATGGCGCGGAACTCCGCCGCGGTGGCGTCCGGGTCGTCCGGCGTGAGCGACAGGCGCGGGTCCGGGCAGAAGAAGCCGAGCGTGTTGTAGCCCCAGTAGTTGCCCAGGCCCTTCTCGGCCAGGTGGCCCTCGTCCACCGCGTACTGCACCGGCAGCAGCGACAGCGTGGTGACGCCGAGCGCGCGGAAGTGCGCGATTGCCGCCGGATGCGCGAGACCTGCGTAGGTTCCGCGCAACTGCCCGGGAATGCCCGGGTGCTGCTTCGAGAAGCCCTTGACGTGCACCTCGTACAGCACGACGTCGGCGTTGGCGTGGCGCGGCGGGGCAACGGACGCTTCGGCGCCGAGGTCGGTGCGCGGCATCGGCACGCGCGCCTTCAGCGCGATGTGCGCGTTGTCGCGCGGATCGAGCGCGCGCAGGCCGTCAGGATGGCCGAGCACGTAGCCGTGCTGCAGCGGGTCCCAGCGGAACCGGCCCACGACCTGGCGTGCGCAGGGATCGAGCAGCAGCTTGTCGGGGTTGAACAGCAGGCCCGCTTCCGGGCGATGCGGCCCGTATGCGCGCAAGCCATAAACCAGCCCGGGCCCGGCATCCGGAAGGAAGCCATGGAAGAGGCTGTCGCGCGGCCCCTCGAGCGAAAGTCGCGCGAGCTCGACCTCGCCGGCCGCGTCGAACACGCAGACCTCGATCGCCTCGGCGTGCGCGGAAAAAACCACGAAGTTGACGCCGCCATCGCGGGCGCAGGCGCCCATCGGATAGGGGCGGCCGGCGGGCAGGGCGGGTGCGCGCGGGACGGGCAGCGGCGGCGTGGAAGGCATCAGCGCAAGGGTACCGAAACGGCCGTGCCGGCGTTCATGCCGGCACCGGCTGCAGGAACAGCGTGGCGAGCGGCGGTAGGTCAACCACGAGCGACTGCGCGTGGCCGTGCGCGGGCAGCGGTTCCACGCGAAGGTCGCAGGCAGCGCCGCCATAGCCGCTGCCGCCGTAGCCGGGCGCGTCGGTGTCCAGCGCCACGCGCCAGTGCGTCGCCCCGGCCGGCACGCCCAGGCGATAGCCCGGCCGCGGTATCGGCGTGAAATTGCAGGCGACCAGCGCCAGCCCGTCGCCACCATCGCGGCGCAACCAGGCGAAAACCGACTGCGCGGCATCGTCGCCGACCAGCCACGCAAAGCCGGCGGCCTCGCAATCGAGCGCGTGCAGCGCCGGCGTCGCGACGTACAAGCGATTGAGGTCGCCGACCAGGCGTTGCACGCCGGCGTGGCGCGCATCGTCCAGCAACTGCCAGGGCAATTGCGCGTCGTGGTTCCATTCGTCGCGCTGGGCGAATTCCTGGCCCATGAAGAGCAGCTTCTTGCCCGGATGCCCCCACATGAAGCCGTAGTAGGCGCGCAGGTTGGCGAAACGCTGCCAGTCGTCGCCCGGCATCTTGGCCAACAGCGAGCCCTTGCCGTGCACCACCTCGTCGTGCGACAGCGGCAGCACGAAATTCTCCGAGAACGCGTACACCAGGCCGAAGCTCATCTTGTCGTGGTGCCAGCGCCGGTGCACCGGGTCTTCGTGCATGTAGGCCAGCGTGTCGTTCATCCAGCCCATGTTCCACTTGTAATGGAAGCCCAGGCCGCCGGCGTGCACCGGCGCGCTCACGCCCGGGTAGGCGGTGGATTCCTCGGCAATCGTGACTACACCGGGCGCTTCGGCACCGAGCGTGCCGTTCACGCGCTGCAGCAGCGAGATCACTTCGAGGTTCTCGCGGCCACCGTGCGCGTTCGGGATCCACTCGCTGGCCTTGCGCGAATAGTCGCGGTAGAGCATCGAGGCGACCGCGTCCACGCGCAGGCCGTCCACGCCGTGGCGCTCCGGCCAGTACAGCGCGCTGCCGGCGAGGTAGTCGCGCACCTCGTTGCGGCCGAAGTTGTAGATCAGCGTGTCCCAGTCCTGGTGGAAGCCCTCGCGCGGGTCGGCGTACTCGTACAGCGCGGTGCCGTCGAACTGCGCCAGGCCGTGCGCGTCGGACGGAAAATGCGCAGGCACCCAGTCGAGCAGCACGCCCAGCCCCTGCGCATGGCAGGCGGCGACGAACCCGTCGAACCCGGCGGCCGCGCCGAAGCGCGCGCTCAGCGCATACAGGCCGAGCGTCTGGTAGCCCCAGCTGCCGTCGAAGGGATGTTCGCTGACCGGCATCAGCTGCACGTGGGTGAAGCCGAGGCCGCGCGCATAGGCCGGCAGCGTCGCCGCCAACAGCGCCCAGTCGGGGAACCCGCCATCGTCGGGGCGGCGCCAGGACGACGCATGCACTTCGTAGATGGCGATCGGCGCGTGGCGCGCATTCGCCGTCGCGCGCGCCGGATCCAGCCGGCGTGGCGCGGGCAGGCCAGCCACGCGGCTGGCGGTGCCGGGGCGCAACTCGCCGGCGAATGCATACGGATCGGCTTTCAACGGCAGCAGCGCGCCGTCCGGGCCGAGCAGCTCGTATTTGTAGCGGTCGCCGGGCGCGGCATGCGGGACGAAGATCTCCCAGACGCCGGCGACGTGACGCAGCCGCATCGCGTGGCGGCGGCCGTCCCAGCCATTGAAATCGCCGACCACGCTCACCCGTCGCGCGTTCGGTGCCCACACCGCGAAGCGCACGCCGTCCACGGCGCCGATGCGCAGCGGATGCGCGCCCAGCAGCAAGTAGGGACGCGGATGCCGGCCCTCGCGCAGCGCGTGCAGGTCGGCCTCGTCGAGTTGCGGGCCATGGGCGTAGGCGTCGGCGAGGTCCTGTTGCGTGCCGTCCGACCAGCGCACGCGCAGGCGGTAGTCGAAGGGCTTGCGCCGGCGCGGGATGCGCGCCTCGTACAGGCCGTCCGGATGCACGCGCGCCAGCGTCGCCAACTCGGCCCCAGTGGCGGCGTCCACGACCGCCACCGATTGCGCCTGCGGCAGCAGCGCGCGCAACCACAGGGCGCCGTCGTCCGCGGCGTGCAGGCCGAGCACCGCGAACGGGTCGGCGTGCGTGCCCCCGGCGAGTGCCGCGGCGGCGCCCGCGGCGATCATCGTGCGTCGATCGTCATGCGCTGATCATCGTGCGTCGATCATCGCGCGTCCGGGGCCTCAGCGCGCGGCCGGGACGGCCCAGATCGCGTCGCGGTACTCGGCGACGGTGCGGTCGGCGGAGAACTGGCCCATGGCGGCGATGTTCAGCGTCGCGCGCCGGGCCCAGGCCGCCGGATCGGCGTACAACGCGTCGACCTCGCCCTGCGCGCGCAGGTAGGCGCCGAAATCGGCCAGCAGCAGGTAGTGGTCGCGCTGCAGCAACTCGTCCACCAGGCCGCGGTAGCGGCCCGGCTCGCCGGGCGAGAACAGGCCATCGCCGATCGCCTCGAGCACCTGCGCGAGTGCGTGGTCTTCCTCCACGTGCAGCCTGGGGTCGTAGCCGAGCGCCTTGATTTCGCGCACCTGCGCGGTGCGCAGGCCGAACACGAACATGTTTTCCTCGCCCATGGCCTCGGCCATCTCGATGTTGGCGCCGTCCCAGGTGCCGATGGTCAACGCGCCGTTCATCGCGAACTTCATGTTGCCGGTGCCCGAAGCCTCGGTGCCGGCGGTGGAGATCTGCTCGCTCAGGTCGGCGGCCGGCACGATGGTCTCGGCCAGGCTGACGCCGTAGTTGGGCAGGAACACCAGCTTGAGCTTGCCGCCGATGCGCGCGTCGCCGTTGATCGTGCGCGAGATGTCGTGCGCCAGCCGGATGATCTGCTTGGCCGAGTGGTAGGCCGAGGCGGCCTTGCCGGCCAGGATCACCGTGCGCGGCACCACCGGCGCGTCGGGATTGGCGAGGAGCCACTGGTAGCGCGCGACCACGTGCAGCAGGTTGAGCAGCTGGCGCTTGTATTCGTGGATGCGCTTGGCCTGCACGTCGAACAGGCTGTCGGGATCGATCGCGATGCCCAGCTCGCGCTGCACGAGCGCCGCGAGCCGGCGCTTGTTGGCGCGCTTGGCCGCCATCAGCGCCGTGCCGAAGCCGGTGTCGTCCGCGAGCGGGAGCAGTTGCGCGAGCTGCCCCAGGTCGGCGCGCCAGCCGGTGCCGATGCGGGCGTCGAGCAACGCCGACAGGTCGGGATTGGCCTGCATCAGCCAGCGGCGCGGGGTGACGCCGTTGGTGACGTTGCAGAAGCGTTCCGGGTAGAGCGCGGCGTAGTCGGCGAAGATCGTGTCGACCATCAGCTGTGAATGCAGCGCGGAGACGCCGTTGACCTTGTGCGAGGCGACGATCGCGAGCGCGGCCATGCGCACGCGGCGCTCGCCGGTCTCGTCGATCAGCGAAGCGCGCGCGACCATGGCTTCGTCGCCGGGGAAGCGCTCGCGCACGTCGGCCAGGAAGCGGCGGTTGATCTCGAAGATGATCTCGAGGTGGCGCGGCAGCCACTGCTCGAACATGCGCAGCGGCCAGGTCTCGAGCGCCTCGGGCATCAGCGTGTGGTTGGTGTAGGACACCGCCTGGCGCGTGATCCGCCAGGCCTCGTTCCAGGCCATGCCGTGCTCGTCCACCAGCAGGCGCATGAGCTCGGCGGGCGCGAGCGCCGGATGCGTGTCGTTGAGGTGGATCGCGTTGCGGCGGCCGAAGTCGTGCAGCGCGCCGTGTTCGCGGCGGTGGCGCGCGAGCGCGTCCTGCAGCGAGGCGCTCACCAGGAAGGCCTCCTGCTTGAGCCGCAACTGGCGGCCGGCGTCGGTGCTGTCGTCGGGATACAGCACCCAGTTGAGCGCATCGGCCTCGACCTGGTGGCGCGCGGCCTGGTGCAGGTCGCCGTGGCTGAAGGCGGCGAAATCGATCGGCATTTCCGAGCTGGCCTGCCACTGGCGCAGCGTGCTGGTGCCGGCGTGGTGGTGCGCGGGAACGATGAAGTCGAAGGCGTCGGCGCGCAGGCGCTCGGCCGGGATCCAGCGGCGGCTGCCGGCCTCGTCCACCACGCGGCCGCCGAAGCCGACCTTGTAGCTGACCTCCGGTCGCGGCACGTCCCAGGGATTGCCGTTGCGCATCCACTCGTCGGGGATCTCGACCTGCTTCCCGTCCTCGACCGCCTGGGCGAACATGCCGTAGCGATAGCGCAGGCCGTAGCCGAAGGCCGGGATCTTCACTTCGGCGAAGCTGTCGAGGAAGCAGGCGGCGAGGCGGCCGAGGCCGCCGTTGCCGAGCGCGGCGTCATGTTCGAGCTCGAGCACCGAGGCCGGATCGCGGCCCAGGCCGGCGAGCAGCCGGCGCAGTTCGGCGTCGAGGCCGAGCGCGGCCAGGGCATTGCCCAGCGCGCGACCCATCAGGAATTCCATGGACAGGTAGTGCACGCGGCGCGCGCGGCCGGCATCAAGGCGCGCGCGATCATCGGCCTGGCTCGCCACCCAGCGGCGCTCCAGTTCGCGCCGGCAGGCGGTGGCGGCGGCGCGCAGGCAGGCCTCGCGGGTCGGACCCAGCGGCGAGTTGGCCAGCTTGATCGCGAGGGCCTCGGCGAACGCACGGACGCGCGCGGCGGTCGCGGGGGCGCCATCGGCGGGCGCAATGCTGTTGGTGTTCAAGGCGTGGGCCAGTACTCTGCGGGTGGTCGGTCCGCCGCGGCGGAGGCGGGATTATCGCCGAAGCGGCCGAGCCCTGTAGTTAAATTACAGTGGCCGCGGTCACAGGCCCGGATGGTAGCTGGCCCGCAGGTCCCGGGCAATTGTGCAGTTGCAGCAGCCGCCGGCCTTCCGGTGTCGTTAAACTACATGCGTCGACGGAGGGGTCGCACCATGGCAGCAGTACAACTGACGGGCATCGTCAAGGATTTTGGCCCGGTCCGGATCCTGCACGGGGTGGACCTGCAGATCCGGGATGGCGAGTTCATGGTCTTCGTCGGGCCCTCGGGTTGCGGCAAGTCCACGCTCCTGCGGGTGATCGCCGGGCTGGAGGACATCAGCGCGGGCGAACTGCGGATCGGCGACCGCGTGGTCAACGACGTGCCGCCGGCCGAGCGCGGCATCGCCATGGTGTTCCAGAGCTACGCGCTCTACCCGCACATGAACCTCTACGACAACATGGCCTTCGGCCTGAAGCTCGCCAAGGTGCCCAAGGACGAGATCGACCGCGAGGTCAACAATGCCGCCCGGCTGCTGCACATCGAGCACCTGCTGCAGCGCAAGCCCAAGGACCTGTCCGGCGGCCAGCGCCAGCGCGTGGCGATCGGCCGCGCGATCGTGCGCAAGCCCGAGGTGTTCCTGTTCGACGAGCCGCTGTCCAACCTCGATACCGCGCTGCGCGTGCGCATGCGCTACGAGTTCGCCAAGCTGCACCAGGACCTCAAGACCACGATGGTCTACGTCACCCACGACCAGGTCGAGGCGATGACGCTGGCCGATCGCATCGTCGTGCTCAACGCCGGCCGCATCGAGCAGGTCGGCTCGCCGCTGGAGCTGTACGAGCACCCGACCAACCTGTTCGTCGCGGGCTTCATCGGCTCGCCGCGGATGAACTTCATCCCGGCGCAGGTGGTGGAAGCTGATCCGAAGGCGGTGCTGGTGCGCGTGCCGACCGGCGAGCTGATCCGCTGCGCCGTGGACGGCGGCGGCGCGGAGCTCGGGCAGGAAGTGACGCTCGGCGTGCGACCCGAACACCTGCGTCCCGATGCGGGCGGCAACAACGCGATGAAGGTGCAGGTCACCTTCGTCGAATCGCTCGGCAGCGCCACCCAGGCGTATTGCGCGCTGCCGGGCGTGGACGAGGCGATTACGTGCACGCTGCCCGGGCAAAGCCGCATCCGCGACGGCCAGGCGCTCGCGCTCGGCGTGGACGAGGGCGACTGCTACCTGTTCGACGCGCAAGGCCGCGCCTTCCCTCGCCATGCGCCGCACATCGCGGCGCCGGTGAGCCAGGCGTCTTGAAGCCTGCTGCTGCACGCCGCGGGGCCCCGGTGGGCGCGCGCTTGGCGTGCGCGGCCGCGTTCGTCGCCGCGTGCGCGGGACTCGCCGCGCCGGCGGCGCAGGCCAAGGAGCCGCTCAAGCTGCTGGTCTGGATCAACGGCGACAAGGGCTACACCGGCCTGCAGAAGGTCGGCGACGCGTTCGCCGCCGAATCGGGCGTGCAGGTCACCGTGCAGCATCCGGAGAGCGCACCCGACAAGTTCCAGAGCTCGAGCGGCGCCGGCAAGGGCCCCGACGTGTTCTGCTGGCCGCACGACCGCGCCGGCGAATGGGCGCGCTCGGGCCTGATCGTCCCGGTGCATCCGCGCAAGGCGCTACGCGATTCGATCGACGAATCGTCGTGGCGCGCGTTCCAGTACAACGGCAAGACCTGGGGGTACCCGATCGCGATCGAGGCGATTGGACTGGTCTACAACAAGGCCTTGGTGCCGGTGCCGCCGGCGAGCTTCGAGGAGGTCGTCGCGCTCGACGCGCGGCTCGCCAAGCAGGGCAAGAAGGCGATCCTCTGGGACTACAACAAGAGCTTCTTCAGCTTCCCGCTGCTCGCCGCGGGCGGCGGCTACATCTACGGCAAGGACGCGAAGGGCGACTACGACGTGCGCGACATCGGCGTGAACACGCCGGGCGCGGTCGCCGGCGCCACCGTGCTGCAGCAGCTGATCCAGCGCGGCCAGATGCCCAAGGGCGCCGGCTACGCGGAGATGGAAGGCGGGTTCGCGCGCGGCGAGGTTGCCATGATGATCACCGGCCCCTGGGCCTGGGAGAACGCCAAGCGCGCGCACGTGGACTTCGGCGTGGCGCCGATTCCTTCCGTTGCCGGCCACCCGGCCAAGCCCTTCGTCGGCGTGCTCGGCTGCATGATCGCCGCGCCCAGCAAGGTCAAGGACATCGCGCGCGAGTTCATCGAGCACCATCTGCTGCGGGTCGAGAGCCTGAAGACGATCAATGCCGACGTGCCGCTCGGCACGCCCGCCAACAAGGCCTTCTACGCCGAGCTCGCGGCCGACCCCAATATCCGCGCCACGATGGAGAACGCGCGCGTCGGCGAGCCGATCCCGAACATCCCGGAGACTGGCAAGTTCTTCACCGCGGTGGACGCGGCGATCGAGGCGATCACCAACGGCCGGCAATCGCCCAAGGCGGCGCTCGACGGCGCCGCGGCGCGGATGCGGGTCAAGTGACCTCGCTCTTGCAGGGGCGCCGCGCCCGAGCCGATGGCGCGTGGCGGTTGCTGCGCTGGGCGGCGGCCGCGGGCCTGGCGCTGGCGCTGCTGTTCCTGGTCTACAGCGTTTACGTGAGCGGCGAGACGATGTGGGCGCTCGGCCTGCTGGCGCTGTCGGCGACCGGTTTCGCGGTTTACCTGTCGCGCTCGGGCATCGCCTGGCGCTACCTGTTCCCCGGCGTGGCGGGAATGCTGCTGTTCGTCGCCTTCCCGCTGCTGTACACGATGCAGATTGGCTTCACCAATTATTCCTCGAACAACCTGCTCTCCCTCGATCGCGTGCGGGACTACCTGCTCGAGCAGACCCAGCCGGACGAGGGCCGCACGCTCGGCTACACGCTGCACGCCGACGGCGGCGAGTACCGGCTCGTGCTCTCGCCCCTGCATGACGACGAAGCCAACGCCGATCCGGCCGCCGACCCGGGCACCCTGGTGTCGCCGCCGCTGGCCCTGCGCGCCGCGCAGCCGCCGGAAGAGACGCAGATGGTGCCGCTGGCGCAGGCGAGCTTCCACCTCAATGCGCCGCTCGACCTGAAGTCGCTGCTCTCGCACCGCGACGTGCTGATGCGCCTGAAGCTCAAGCTGCCCGACGGCCGCCTTCTCAGCTACGCCGGCGTGCGCGAGTTCGGGCCGGTCAACCCGCTCTGGCAGTCCAATGCCGACGGCACCATGACGCTGCGCGAGAACGGCGCGGTGTACCGGCCGAACATGGACACCGGCTTCTTCGAAGGGCCGGACGGCGCGCAGCTGCAGCCCGGGTTCAAGGTGAACATCGGCGCCGGCAACTACGTGCGCATGTTCTCCGACCCCGGGTTCCGCGGGCCGTTCTTCGCGATCTTCGGCTGGACGCTGCTGTTCGCCCTGCTCACCGTGTTGTTCTCGCTGGTGATCGGCATGACCCTGGCAGTGGTGCTGAACTGGGAGGCGCTGCGCTTCCGCACGCTCTACCGCACGCTGCTGTTCCTGCCCTACGCGGTGCCCGGCTTCATCTCGATCCTGGTGTTCAAGGGCCTGTTCAACCAGAATTTCGGCGAGATCAACGCGATATTGAATGCCGCCTTCGGCGTGAAGCCGGCCTGGTTCGCCGACCCGCTGCTGGCCAAGTCCATGCTGCTGATCGTCAACACCTGGCTCGGCTATCCCTACATCATGGTGCTGTGCGCGGGCCTGATCAAAGCGATCCCGGCCGACCTGTACGAGGCATCCGCGATCGCCGGCGCCAAGCCGCTGACCAACTTCTTCAAGATCACCGCGCCGCTGATCGTCAAGCCGCTGATGCCGCTGCTGATCGCGGCCTTCGCGTACAACTTCAACAACTTCGTGCTGGTGGCGCTGCTCACCGACGGGCGGCCGGACTTCCTCAACACCAAGATCCCGGCCGGCACCACCGACATCCTGGTCAGCTACACCTACCGCATCGCGTTCAAGGATTCGGGCCAGAACTTCGGCTTGGCAGCAGCGATTTCCACGATGATCTTCTTCATGGTGGCGTTGATGTCGCTGGCCAACCTGCGCATCGCGCGGGTCAACAAGGACATGAAGTGATGCGTTCCGACATGAGTCCGGTCGACAGGAGGCCCGCCTGATGGCCATCGTCACCGGAGCCAGCCAGCGCTGGCGGCTGCTTGCGGCGCACGCCGGGCTGATCGCGCTCATCGCGATCACGATCTTCCCGCTGCTGGCGATCGTGTCCATCTCGCTGCGGCCGGGCAACTTCTCGACCGGCTCGCTCATCCCCGAGCACATCAGCCTGGAACACTGGAAGCTGGCGCTCGGCTTCAGCTACCAGGCCGAGGACGGCAGCCTGGTGCTGCCGCCGTTCCCGGTGCTGCGCTGGCTGTGGAACTCGATCAAGGTCGCCGGCATCGCCGCGATTCTTATTGTCGGCTTCTCGACGACCGCCGCGTACGCCTTCGCGCGCCTGCGTTTCCGCTACAAGACGCCGATCCTCAATTCGATGCTGCTGCTGCAGATGTTCCCGCCGGTGCTGGCGCTGGTGGCGATCTACGCGATCTTCGACACCATCGGCGCCTACGTCCCCTGGCTCGGCATCGAGACGCACGCGGGCCTGATCCTGGCCTATTGCGGCGGCGTCGCCATGCACGTGTGGACCATCCGCGGCTACTTCGAGACGATCCCGGCGGAGATGGAGGAGTGCGCCAAGGTGGACGGCGCGACGCACTGGCAGGCCTTCCGCCACGTGCTGTTGCCGATGGCGGTGCCGATCCTGATGGTGGTGTTCCTGCTCGCCTTCATTGGCACGATCATCGAGTATCCGGTCGCGAGCGTGCTCTTGCGCGAGGAAAACAACCTCACCCTGGCGGTGGGATCGAAGTACTACCTGTACGAGCAGAAGTACCTGTGGGGCGACTTCGCCGCGGCCGCCGTGCTGTCGGGACTGCCGATCACCGCCGTGTTCCTCGCCGCGCAGCGCTGGATCGTGTCCGGGCTGACCTCCGGCGGCGTCAAGGGCTAGGCGCGTTGGAGCGGCTTTAGCCGCGAAGGGAATGTCCGTGATTCGAATCAATGCCTTGCTCGCCGCCGCTGGGATTGCGCACGCGGCGAACGTCATCGCGGCTAAAGCCGCTCCCACGGCGTACGCCAATGCCACCGACCGCGCCGCCGCCGCCGAGCTCGCCGCGCGCGAAGCCGACTGGCGCAACGGCGCGGTGGTGTACCAGGTGCTGGTGGACCGGTTCGCGCCCTCGGCCGACCTCGACGCCAAGCGCGCCCTGTATCCGGCACCCAAGCGGCTGCGGCGCTGGGACGAGGTGCCGACGCGCGGCACCTACAACGCGCAGGCAAAAGTGTGGAGCCACGAGATCGATTTCTGGGGCGGCGACCTGCGCAGCGCGCGCGGCAAGCTGGACTACGTGCGCGGCCTCGGCGCCGACGTGCTCTACCTCAACCCGATCCACCTGGCGTACACCAACCACAAGTACGACGCGCTCGACTACAAGGCCATTTCCCCGGAATTCGGCACGCGCGCGGACCTGGCGGCGCTGATCGACGACAGCCACGCCCACGGGATGAAAGTCGTGCTGGATGGCGTGTTCAACCACATGGGCCGCAATGCGCCGCTGTTCCAGCAGGCGCTGGCCGATCCGGCCAGCGACAAGCGCGACTGGTTCGTCTGGGGGCCGCAGTATCCCGGCGGCGCACGGATCTGGCGCGATGCGCAGAACCTGGTCGAGCTCAACCTGGAGAACCCCGCGGTGCGCGCCTACGAGTTCGGCGCGCCCGATTCGGTCGTGCAGGGCTATCTGGCGCAGGGCATCGACGGCTGGCGGCTCGACGTCGCCTACGACATCGGTTTCAACTACCTGGCGGAACTGACGCGTGCGGCGCATGCGCGCAAGCCCGGCTCGCTGGTGGTCGGCGAGATCGCCAACTACCCGCGCGAATGGTTCCCGTCGGTGGACGGGGTGATGCAGTTCACCCTGCGCCACGTGCTCATCGACCTGGCCAGGCGCGAGATCGACCCGCGCACCGCGGGCCGCATGATCGAGCGCACCATCACCGAGTCCGGCATCGGGCCAATGCTGAAATCCTGGCTCTACCTGGACAACCACGACACCGAGCGCATCGCCACCGCGCTGCCCGACGCGCACGCGCGGCGGCTCGCGCAGGTGCTGCAGTTCACGCTGCCGGGATCGCCGAACGTGTACTACGGCAGCGAGCTGGGCATGGCAGGCGGCGGCGATCCCGAAATGCGCGCGCCGATGCGCTGGGACATCGCCAATGCTGCGAACGCCGACCTCGCCTGGTATCGCCAGCTGATCGCGCTGCACCAATCGCATCGCGCGCTGAAGATCGGCGACTACCGTCGCATCGAATCCGACCGGCTGCTCGCGTTCGAGCGCTATACCGACCGCATTGGCGACGCCGTGGTCGTGTTGGTCAATCCCGCCAACGAAACAGTCACCGAGACCGTCCTGGTGCCCGATTCCAAACTGATGAACGACGTTGCGATGGTGGACCTGCTCGACCACTCGGCGACACCGGTGCCGATCCGTTCGGCCCTGCTGCGCGTGACGCTGCCGCCCTCCGGCGTGCGCGTGCTGGCGGCGGACGTGGCCGCGAAGGCCGGCTACACCCCCTACAAGCGGGTGCAGTAAGGTGCGGCCGATCTGGTGTGTCGCCGGCGCCATGCTTGCGCTCGCGCTGCCGATGGCTGGCGCGTTCGCGGCCACGCCGAAGGCACCGGCCGCTGCGCCAGCAGCGCCCACGGCGGCAGGCCCGCGCGCCTGCCGGCCCAATCCGCTCGGCGACCGCCTGCTCTACCTGCGCGGCGAGTTCAACCAGTGGACCGCCGAGGATGCGCGCGCGCTGCGCTGGAACTGCACGCGCTTCGAGGGCGTGGTCACGCTCGACGGCGCGACGCGCTTCAAGATCGGCGACGAGGGCTGGTCGGCGGACGCCGACTTCGGCGCGGCGCCAGGCACGGGCGCGGCGCCAGGCACGGGCGCGGCGCCAGGCACGGTCGCGGCGCCAGGCACGGTCGCGGCGAAGGACGACCTCCTGCCCGGCGCGCGCGTGCGCCTGGCGGCCAAGGGTCGCGAACTCCACCACGCCTTCCACGGCACGCACCGGATCGTCCTCGACATGGCCGCCTCCACCTCGCAGCCCACCCTGTCCATCGACGATTGCGCCGATGCCCCCGCCGGCGCGACCACGCTGTACCTGCGCGGCACGCTCAACAACTTCGCCGCGAGCGACGACAACGCCTTCCGCTTCAGTTGCGATGCCTACTACATCAACGTCAACGCGACCGGACGCCAGGAATTCAAGGTTGGCGACGCGGCGTGGACGCCGGCGCTGACCTGGGGCGGCCGCAACGGGACGGTGGCGCTCGCTGCCGACCAGCCCGTGCCGCTCGGCCGTGGCGATTCGCCGGAAGGCGCAGGCAGCCTCGCGTTCGACTTCACCGGCGATCACACCGTGCGCCTGGCCTTTCCGGGCGGGATGCCGACGCTGTCGGTCGGCCCGAAGAGCTGGGCCGATCCGCGCGAGGCACGCGTCACTGATCCGGTCGCGCTCGGCCTGCGCCACGATTCGCGCTTGCTCGCCGACAAGGCGCCGTTCGGCGCCGTGCCCGCGGGCAGCGAGGTCGCGTTCGCATTGCATGCGCCACCCGGCGTGACGTCGGCATGGCTGGTGCTGGAGTCGCGGCGCCTCGAGGGCAACCAGGACGTGCTCGAGTACCGCGAGTTCGCGCGACTGCCGATGGCGCGCGAGAAGGAAGGCGAGGGCGACGTGTTTCGCGCGCGCCATCGCTTCGGCGACAAGGGCGTGGTCGGCTACTGGTTCCTGGTGCGCATCGGCAACCACGACTACGCCTACCAGAACAACCGCGACGCGGTGCCCTGGACGCGCGAGAAGGGCAGCAACGGGCCCGGCGGCGTCGAGCCGGTCACCGCGCCGCCCGAACCCGCCACGGCGTTAGTCGCCGCTGACGCGATCGCGCGGCTGGCGCCGAGTGCGGCCATCGTGCGCCGCTACCGCCTGACCGTGTACGACCCGGCGTTCACCGTGCCCGACTGGGCACAGGACGCGGTGTACTACTACATTTTCCCCGAGCGCTACCGCAATGGCGACCCGGGCAACGATCCGAAACCCGGCGTGGACAAGTACCACGACGGCACGGTCGAGCTGCATCGCGACTGGAACGAGGCGCCTTACAAGCCGGGCTCCGGCGACGGTTCGGACGCGCGCTACAGCAATGATTTCTA
>Ga0070693_100000787_pt1 | contig 14019 bp, 12 predicted proteins | sample KBSK1103metaG_FD_65472 | JGI IMG/M metagenome (GOLD analysis project Ga0070693, IMG submission 65472) | Corn, switchgrass and miscanthus rhizosphere microbial communities from Kellogg Biological Station, Michigan, USA - KBS K1-10-3 metaG | ecosystem: Host-associated > Plants > Roots >...
CGATCCCCGGGCGGAGCCTGCGATGCCGATTCGATCCTGCACCCCCGTCCGGGAAGCCGGCGCAATGAGCCGGTTCCTGCGCGCACTGTTGGTGCTTTCCCTCGCGGGCTTGCCGGCGATCGCCTGCGCCGCCGAAGCAACACCCGCCGCGACGCCGGCAGCCGCGCCGGCTGCCGCGCCCGCGTTCCGCACGATCGTGCTGGTGCGGCACGGGAACTACGCACCTGATCCGGCCGCCGACCCGCGGCTCGGCCCGCACCTGTCGGCACTCGGCGTGGCGCAGGCACGACTGGTGGGAGCGCGGCTCGCGGGACTGCCCGTGCGCTTCGATCGCCTCTACGCCAGCCCGCTGCAACGTGCGCGCGACACCGCGGCCAGCATCGCCGCCGATCTCCCTGGACGGCCCTTCGAGGTGCTGGACGACCTGGCCGAATGCACGCCGCCCTCGCGCGAGGCGCGCATCGCCGCCAGCGAAAAACCGGCGGACCTCGACGCCTGCAAGAAGCAACTGGACCGTCTGTATGCCGCGCACTTCCGCCCGGCCGAAGGCGCGTCGAGCACCGAGCTGTACGTGTGCCACGGCAACGTGATCCGCTACCTCACCACGCGCGCGCTAGGCGTCGATCCGGCCGCCTGGCTGTCGATGTCCATTGGGCACGCCAGCATCACGCGCATCCGCATCGGGCCCGACGGCAGGATGCAGGTGATCGCGGTGGGCGACGTCGGCCACTTGCCGCCGAACCTGCAGACCGGCGCCAGCGGCGACGCCGAGCGGACCCTGGAAAACGCGGCGCTGGTGCCGGCGAGCTGATCACCGTCCGGTTTCACCCGCCCACGGCGTAAGTCTGGGGCAGGGGACGCGCGGGGCGCGTCGGGGCGCGTTCGCGCCGGACGGGGACATCGCAATGGACGCCAGGGCACCGCCGCCGACGCCGCCGTCGGAACGCATCTTCGCGCTCGACACCATCCGTGGCTGCGCCGTGCTCGGCATCCTGCTGATGAACATCCTCGGCATGGGGCTGACCGGGCCCGCGTACGAACTGCCGACCGCCGAAGTCGGCGGCAACACCGGCGCGAACCTGTGGGCCTGGATCGCGGAGATGTTCTATTTCGAAGGCACCATGCGCGGCCTGTTCACGCTGCTGTTCGGCGCCGGCGCGGTGCTGTACACGTCGCGGCTCGAGCGCGCCGGCGTCGGCCTGCGCGTGGCCGACCTCTACATGCGGCGCAACCTCTGGCTGGCCGTGTTCGGACTGTTCAACGCCTGGATCCTGCTGTGGTTCGGCGACATCCTGTTCTTCTACGGCCTGACCGCGCTGCTGCTGTTCGTGTTCCGCAACCTGCCGGTGCGCGCGCTGATGCTGTGGGCGCTGCTGTTCCTGTGCGTGCAGCCTGCCGTCGGCGCGCGCGACTACTTTGCGTTCAAGGACGTGCAGGCCGCCGCGCCCGCGCTGCTGAAGCTGGAAAAGGCCAAGGCGAAGATGACCGACGCGCAGACCGCGCAGCTGCAGCGTTACCACGACTACAGCGATCCGCCGGACAAGGTGAAGATCGCCAAGGCGATGCACCGCATGAACACCGGCTACGCGACGGCGGCCGGGCGCGTGCGCGAACGCGCGTGGCGGGCGGAGACGCAGTTCTTCCCGGAGTCGGCCTTGTGGGAAGTGTTGGGGATGATGTTGCTGGGCATGGCGCTGTTCAAGTCCGGCGGGCTCACGCTGGGCTGGAGCACGCGCGCCTACGTGACGATGCTCGTGGCGGGCTACGGCGTCGGGCTGTCGGTCAACACCTGGGAAATCCTGCATGTCATGCGCAACGATTTCGAGCCCGCCGCCGCGCTGCTGCCGTGGACGCTGACCTACGACCTGGGCCGCATCCCGACCACCTTCGGCCACGTGGCGCTGGCCATGCTGCTCGTGCGCAGCGGCTGGTTCCGCGGCCTGCTCGAGCGCCTTGCCGCGACCGGACGCATGGCCCTGACCAACTACCTGATGCAGAGCGCGATCGCGCTGTTCCTGTTCACCGGGCTCGGGCTGGGCCTGTTCGGCAAGCTGCAGCGCTACGAGCTTTACTACGTGGTGTTCGCGGTGTGGGCGCTGGAGCTGCTGTGGAGCCCCTGGTGGCTCGCGCGCTTCCAGTACGGGCCGATGGAGTGGCTCTGGCGCACGCTGACGCGCTGGGAGCTGCAGCCAATGCGGCGCGATACTTCCGCGCCCATGGCGGTGGCCGCCGAAGGCTGAGGTACTGCAGGGCCGCTTCCGCGGCGCGAAGATTGCGCACTGCCTGTCAGGAAATTCTGGTGTGCGACCCTGTTCATCATTCGGTGATGGGGGTGGTGAGCAGGGCGCGGATCGTGCGCGTGCCGCTGACGAGGTTGCCGATGCGCAGGTTCTCGTCGTGCGCGTGCTGGTTGTTGTCGGAATTGACGGTCGGCACCATCACGAACGGCAGATCGAGCGCGCCCACCAGGATGTCGGTCGGCACGGTGCCGCCCATCATGCGGATGCGCACGGGCTCGGGATTGCGCGTGAGCGACAGCGGCGTGGCGCCGCTGCCGGCACGCACGGCGCGCATCGCCCAGCGGCCGGTGGGCGAGTCCATGGGCTGGCGCTCGGCGCGCTGGATCGGACCCGGCTTGAAGCTGGCCAGTTTGGCGTGCGCGGCGCGCTCGGCGTCGCTGGGCGGCCCTTCGCTGAGGTGGTAGTCCTGCGCGAGGATGTGCGCGCGCACCAGCGCGAGCAGGTGCTCGCCCTCGGCTTCGGGGGTGGTGCGCAGGTCGAGCTCGGCGATGGCATCGCTCGGGACGACGTTGGCGGCCTTGGCGCCGACCGAGGCCGAGGCCATGCCGCGCACGTTGAGCGAGGGGAACTGCAGCGCTTCCTGGTAGGTGGCGCCGACCGCGTCCGCCTCGGCGATGCCGATGCGCGCACGCAGCGCCGGCTCGTCGTCGGGCGTCTCGGCCAGCAGGCGCTTCTCGGCGGCGCTCAGGTGGATGCCGTCGTAATAGCCCTTCACCAGCACGCGGCCGCGCTCGTCCTTCATCGAGGCGAGCAGGTGCGCCAGGGCCATCGCCGGGTTCGGCGCGTAGTTGCCGTAATGGCCGCTGTGCAGGGGCGCCTTCGGCCCGTACACCGTGAGGGTCGCCTGCGCGATGCCGCGGTTGCCGAACACCACGGTCGGCCGGCCGCTCGGATGCGTAGGCCCGTCGAGGATCACCAGCACATCGGCTCCGAACAGCGCGCTGTTCGCGGCGACGACGCCGGCGAGGCTGGGGGAGGACATCTCCTCCTCCGAATCGAGGATAACCTTGATGTTCGAGGCCGGCGCCTGGCCGTCGGCGCGCAGCAGGTCCATGGCGGTGAGCAGCATCGCGATCGGGCCTTTGTCGTCGGACGCGCCGCGCGCGAAGATCCGCAACTCCGGGTCGAGCGGCGTTGCCTGCAGGCGTTCGGCGGGTACGTCGCGCCAGGCATCGCCGGCGCGTTCCTTCACCACTGGCTGGAAGGGACTGGCCTGCTGCCACTCGGTGGGCACCACCGGCTGGCCGTCGAAATGGATGTAGAGCAGCAGCGTGCGCGCGCCGGGCGTCGGCGCGTCCAACTGGGCGAACACCAGCGGCCGATGCGCCGGGTTGTCGAGCAACTGCGCGCGGAAGCCGCGCCGCTCCAGCGCCGATTTCAGGAAGACCGCGTTGCGCTGGATGTCGCTGGCATCGGAGGCGACGTTGGGGAGGGCGAGCAAGTCGAGGAATTCCGGCAGGTTGTGCTGCACCGCCCGTTCGACCGGGTCGGGGGCGGTCGACGCGGTGGCGGAGACGCCGGCGAGCGCGAGCGCGAGGAGGGCAGCGAGCATGGTCGGCCTCGGTGTGGGATGGGTTGGTGCCCGCGCGAGTATAGGGCGGCCGCGTCGGCCGCCGTCGCACGGCGCTGCCGCCGGGGCAGGACAAGCCCATCGGGACGCGGCACACTAGACGCAACTGTCCAGGGGAATGCCATGGCTCGGGATTTGCGTGAATTGCGGGACGCGCTGCGCACCTTCGCCCAGGCGCGCGACTGGGACCGGTTCCATTCGCCCAAGAACCTGGCGATGGCCCTCAACGTCGAGGCCGGCGAGTTGCTCGAGCACTTCCAGTGGATGGGCGAGGAGCAGAGCCGGCGCGTCGATGCCGACACCAGGCAGGCGCTCGCGCACGAAATGTCCGACGTGCTGCTCTACCTCGTGCAACTGGCCGACAAACTCGACGTGGACCTGCTGGCCTCGGCTACCGCCAAGATGCAGCTCAACGCGACCAAGTACCCGGTGGAAGCGCAGCGCGGCGGCATCCGCGCGAACGAGCTCTGACCCGGGATCCGCTCAGCGCTTGGCCTTCACTGTGTCGTAGACGCGGCGCGCCCGCCCGGGCACGTCGTCCACGCCCGACAGCGTGATCTGCAACAGGTCGGCGCCGCTGCGCACGTTGAGCATTTCGCCGTTCATCACCGCCTGGTCGCCGATGCCCTCGAGGCTGCGCGCCAGCGCCGGGTCGATGCTGCCCGCGGCGCCCAGGCCCTGCATCGCGGCTTCGCCCTCGCCGGGCGCGACGGCCAGGATCGCGTACGACCCCGCGCCTGCGGGCGGCATGTAGGTGCACTCGGTCCTCTCGCCGCGCGGCGGCGACGGGATCGCATGCAATTCGGTGCCCATGATCGCGGACATCTCCGCAGCGGTGACCAGCTCGCACGCGGGGAGGGTCGGTGTCGTCGCGGCTGCGGCAGCGGTGGCTTCGGCGGCGGGCCCGGCGGCCGGTGCGGCGGCGGATGATGCCGCTTCGGTGCCGTCGGCGGCGGGCTTGCTGCAGGCGCCAAGCTGCAGCGCGAGCAGCGCGGCAAGCGTGGGCAGGGAGAAGCGGCGCAGGTCGTGGCGATGAGTGCGCATGGCAGGCTCCGTCGGGGGCATGGGCCGGATCATGCCAACGGCCTGCACGCGCGTCCATCGGCTTGCCTGCGGCACGCAGCGCGGCGACACTTGGGCCTCCGTGCGCAGGGACGCGCCGATGCCACAGCACGCTGAAGGAAGCGAGCACAGCGGCCCGGCCCGAGTGGCAGCCGCGCCCAGGCTGTGGACGATCGGCCACTCGACCCGCCCGCTCGACGTGTTCCTGGGCATCCTCGCCGCGCACCGGATCGGCGCGATCGCCGACGTGCGCCGGTTCCCGGCGTCGCGCCGGCATCCGCATTTCGCCGGTGACGCGCTGGCTGCCAACCTGGCGGAGGCCGGCATCGCCTACCGTTGGCTGCCGCAGCTTGGCGGCCGGCGCGTGGTGCGGCCCGATTCGCCGAACACCGGCTGGCGCAATGCCTCGTTCCGCGGTTATGCCGACCATCTCGCGTCTCCCGAGTTCGCCGAGGGCTACGCGCTGCTGCAGTCGCTCGCGGCGACGCGGCCGACCGCGATCATGTGCGCCGAAGCGGTGTGGTGGCAGTGCCACCGGCAGCTGATCGCGGACGTGGCGAAGGCTGGCGGCGCGGACGTGCTGCACATCGTCGATGCGGCGAAGCCCACGCCGCACCCTTATTCCGGCCCGGCGCGCATCGTGGACGGGCGGCTCGACTATTCGGCGCCCCTCGGCGACCTGTTCGGCTAGCATCGACGTTTCGACTCCGGGATCCGACCGCATGCAGCTGTTCGAGCCAGTCACCTTCGGCGACGTCACCTTGCGCAACCGCATCGCCGTCTCGCCGATGTGCGAGTACTCCGCCGTCGACGGCATGCCCGACGACTGGCACCTGGTGCACCTGGGCAGCCGCGCGGTCGGTGGCGCAGGCCTCGTGTTCTGCGAGGCGACAGGTGTGTCGCCGGAAGGCCGCATCTCCCCAGGCGATACCGGTATCTGGAACGACGCGCAGGCCGCGGCCTGGGCGCGCATCAACCGGTTCATCACCGCGCAGGGCGCGGTGCCCGGCATCCAGCTCGCGCATGCCGGGCGCAAGGCCAGCACGGCCGTGCCCTGGGCTGGCGGCAAGATGGTGTCCGCGGGAGAAGGCGGCTGGACGACCGTCGCGCCGAGCGCGCTGGCCTTCGATGCGGACTATCCCATGCCGGTCGCGCTCGACGCCGCCGGGCTGGCCAAGGTCGTCGACGATTTCGCCGCGGCGACCATTCGCTCGCGCGAAGCCGGCTTCCGCGTCGTGGAGATCCACGCCGCGCACGGCTACCTGCTGCACGAGTTCCTGTCGCCGCTGTCGAACACGCGCGACGACGCCTACGGTGGCACGCTGGCCAACCGCGCGCGCCTGCTGCGCGAGGTCGTCGCCGCGGTGCGTGCGCAATGGCCGGCGCCGGCGCCCCTGTTCGTGCGCGTTTCGGCCACCGACTGGGCGGAAGGCGGTTGGGACATCGACGAATGCGTCGAGCTCGCGCGCTGGCTCAAGGCCGATGGCGTGGACCTGGTTGACTGCTCCTCGGGCGGACTGGTGCCGGGCGTATCGATCCCGGCCACGCCGGGCTACCAGGTGCCCTTCGCGGCGCGCATCCGCCGCGAGACCGGGATCGCCACCGGCGCGGTCGGGCTGATCACCAGCGCTGCGCAGGCACAGGCGATCGTCGCCGCTGGTGACGCCGACCTCGTGTTGCTCGCGCGGGAACTGCTGCGCGATCCCTATTTCCCGCGCCGCGCGGCGGCCGAGCTCGGCGCCGCGATCGACGCGCCGCTGCAGTACCGCCGCGCCTGGTGAGCCGCCAGCGCGTGCCATGACGCCCGCGGATCGCATCGTCGGGCTCTACGAGGACAACGCCGACGCCTGGGATCGGCAGCGCAGCCGCGACTTGTTCGAGCGCCCGTGGCTGGACCGCTTCGCCGAGCTGCTCCCCGACGGCGGCAGCGTGCTCGACATCGGCTGCGGCATGGGCGAGCCGATCGGGTCTTACCTGCTGTCGCGCGGCCTGGCGGTCACCGGCATGGATGCCTCGCCGTCGCTGGTTGCGCTGTGCCGCGCGCGTTTTCCGGCGGGCGACTGGCGCGTGCAGGACATGCGCGCCCTCGACCTCGGCCGGCGCTTCGATGGCCTGCTGGCCTGGCACAGCTTTTTCCATCTTTCCCCCGACGACCAGCGCCCGATCTTCGCGCGCTTCGCCGCCCACGCGGCGCCGGGCGCGGCGCTGATGTTCACCAGCGGCACGACCGAGGGCGTGGCGATGGGCAGCTGGCAGGGCGAGCCCCTGTACCACGGCAGCCTGGACACGGCGGAATACCGCGAGCGCCTCGAGCGCAACGGGTTTGAGGTGCTCGACCACGTGGTGTCCGACCCGGATTGCGGGCACGCGACCATCTGGCTGGCGCGTTACGCCGGGACGTAGGACCGGCTTTAGCCGCGATGAGAGTGCAGGGAAATCGCGGCTAAAGCCGCTCCTACAGGATGGGGGCGAACAGGCGCGCGGCGGCCTCGCCGAAGCGGGTGAGCGAGCCGGGCTTGGGGCTGTCCTTTTTCACCTCGACCGACCCGGCCATGTCGGCTTCGAGGCTCGCCGCCAGCTTGGCGCCGACCCCGCGGTCGCGGAACAGCATCACGATCTCGAAGTTGAGCGCGAAGCTGCGCGTGTCGAAGTTGGAGGTGCCGATGATCGCCTCGTCGTCGTCCACGAGCAGCGCCTTGCTGTGCAGCATGCGCGGGCCGTATTCGTAGACGCGCACGCCGGCCTCGAGCAGGCGGTCGAAATAGGAGCGGGCGGCGGCGGTGACCAGTTTCGAATCGCTCTGCTTGGGCACGACGAGGCGCACGTCCAGCCCGCGCATGGCCGCGCCCTCCAGTGCGAACAGCGCCGCGCGGCTGGGCACGAAGTAAGGCGTGGCCAGCCACACGCGCCGGTCGGCGCCGTTGATCGCCTGCACCTGCATCCGGTGCACCGGCTCCCAGTGGTTGTCGGGGCCGGCCGGGATCACCTGCGCCGCGATCGGCCCGGTGGAAGGTTCGGCAAGCACGCCGGCATCGTCCACGCGTTTGTCGGTGGCGTAGTGCCAGTCCTCGAGCCAGGCCACCTGCAACCAGCGCACGGCATCGCCTTCCACGCGCAGGTGCAGGTCGTGGAAGGCCTTGTCGTTCAGGCCCTCGTTCTCGTCGTCGGTGACGTTGATGCCGCCGGTGAAGCCGACCCGCCCGTCGCAGACGGCAATCTTGCGGTGGCTGCGCAGGTTGAGCTTGGGCCGGATGAAGGGCGTCATCCACCAGCGCACCGGGTGGAAGAAGGCCAGCTCCACGCCCGCGGCCTCGAGCGGTTCGACGAAGGCGCGCTTGAGCCGCGAACCCACGCCGTCGAGCAGGACGCGCACCTTGACGCCGGCCTGCGCGCGCGCGATCAGCGCGTCGCGAACGCGCGTGCCGGTGCGGTCGCCGGCGTAGATGTAGTACTCCAGGTGCACGTGCTGCGTGGCCGCATCGATCGCCGCGACCAGCGCGTCGTAGGTCGCGACGCCGTCAACGAGCAGGTCCACGCGCGTGGCCGAGCTGGGCGGGAACCCGGTCATCGCGGTCGCGAGCCGATCGAGTTGCGCCGCTTCGCTGTTGGCCGGGCTCTTCCCGCGTGCGCCGACCGCCGTGTGCGAGGCGAGGCGGCGGCGACCCGAGCGCTTGATGCGCTGCGGCCCGAGCACGTAGTAGATGAGGAACCCGAGGTAGGGCAGGAAGGCCAGCGCCATGATCCAGCCGAGCGTGGCCACCGGCTCGCTGCGCTGCAGGATGATCCAGACCGCCATCACGACCAGGTACACCGGCCACGCAACGAGGAGGACGGTGATCAGCCAGTCGGGCATGCGTGGTCGCGGTCTGGAGGGTGGAGCCCTAGTCTAGTGCGTTGTCGCCGTGGGGAGTTGGCGGCGCGGGCGAGCGGGGCGGGAATCGATTCCCGCCCCGCTCGTCGCGTTTCAAAGCGTCTGCGCGTTGAACGTATCGCACTGGTTCGGATCGCCGCCCTGGAAGCCGATCTTGAACCAGCGCACGCGCTGCGCGGACGAGCCGTGGGTGAAGGAATCAGGCACGACCGTGCCCTGCGACTGGCGCTGCAGGCGATCGTCGCCGATCGCGGTGGCTGTGTTGAGCGCCTGCTCGACGTCGCCCGACTCCAGCCACTGGTTCTGCGCCTGCGCCTGGTTGGCCCACACGCCGGCATAGCAGTCGGCCTGCAGTTCCTGGCGCACCGACAGGCCGCCGTCGCCTTCCATCGGCGCGCCGCGAGCGCGCAGCTTCTCAACGGTGTTGGACACGCCCGTGATGGTCTGGATGTGGTGGCCGACTTCGTGCGCGATCACGTAGGCCTGGGCGAAGTCACCGCCGCCGCCGAGCTTGGCCTTCATCTCGTCGAAGAAGCTGGTGTCGAGGTAGACCTGCTGGTCCTGCGGGCAGTAGAACGGACCGACCGCGGCCGACGCCGTGCCGCAGGCCGAGCGGACCGCACCGGAGTACAGCACGAGCTTGGGCGCGGGATAGGCGGCGCCCTCCTGCTTGAGCACCTTGCTCCAGACGTCCTCGGTCGAACCGAGCACGGAGGAGACGAACTGGGAGGATTCGTCGTTGATCGGCGCGGCTTGGCCAGCGGGCGCCTGTTGCTGCTGGCTGGCGACCTCGCCCATCACCTCGAGCGGGTTCTTGCCCAGCAATAGCGAGATCACGCCGACGATGAGCAGCCCACCCAGGCCCATGCCGCCCATGCCCACGGCGCCCATGCCACGGCGATCCTCGACGTTGCTGCTGCGGCGTCCGACTTGCCATTTCATGGTGCTGCTCCGGGAACCTTGGGGTGGCGCAAGTGTCCAGCCCCGGCATTGATTGCAAGCTGAACGGGCATCGGCAGGCCGGAGGGGGTAGGGTGTCGCAATGGACCTGCCTGGCTTTCTTTTCGCCAATCGCGACGATCTCATCGCGCGCTGCCGCAGCCGGGTCGCCTCGCGCGGGCTGGAGGGGCTGCCAACGCTCGAACTCGAGCACGGGATTTCGCCCTTCCTGGACCAGCTGATCACCGCGCTGCAATCGGAGCCGGGCGAAGACGCCGATGGCGTGGCAATCGCCCCGGTGCCGGGCGGCCGCGCCGACCTGACGGAAATGGGCGCGACGGCAGCGGCGCACGGCCGCGAGTTGCTGGCACACGGCTACGACGTGGAAGCACTGGTGCACGTGTACGGCGACCTGTGCCAGGCGATCACCGACATGGCGGTGGAGCGCGGCGCGAAGATCGGCGCGCGCGAGTTCCGCATCCTCAACCGCTGCCTGGACAACGCCACCGCCACCGCGGTGACCGAGTTTGGCTACCAGCGCGACGCCATGGTCGCCGAGCGCAACGCCGATTCGATCAACGAACGGCTTGGCATCTTTGCCCACGAACTGCGCAACTCGCTGTCCACCGCGTCCCTCGCGGTGCAGCTGATCCGGGCGGGCAACGTCGGCCACACCGGCGCCACCGCGGCCGTGCTGGACCGCAGCCTGGTGCAGATGCGCCAGCTGATCGACCGCTCCCTTGCCGAGGTGCGCCTCAACGCCGGGCTGCCTTCGCGCGACCTGTTGTTTTCGCTGGGCGATTTCATCGCCGAGACGCGCGTCACCGCGCAGCTCGAGGCGACCACGCGCGAGTGCATCCTGCACGTCGCGCGCGTCGACTCCGCGCTGGCGGTTGAGGCCGACCGCGAGCTGCTGTTCGCCGCGGTCGGCAACCTGTTGCAGAACGCTTTCAAGTACACCCAGCGCGGGACCGAAGTCTCGCTGCGCGCCTACGCGAGCGGTGATCGCATCTTCATCGAGGTCGCGGACCATTGCGGCGGATTGCCCAACGGCGATGCCGAAAAACTTTTCGCGCCCTTCGTGCAGTCCTCGGCGGACCGCAGCGGGATCGGCCTGGGCCTGTCGATCGCGCGCCGCGGCGTGGAGGCCAACCATGGCAGCCTGCGCGTGCGCGACCTGCCCGGCCACGGCTGCGTGTTCACGATCGAATTGCCGCGCCGGGCCATGCCCGAGGTGACCGCGCATTCCGACGCGGGGACCGCGGCCGCCTGAGCATCTCCGCTGGTGCCGGCGGCGGCGCGTCGTGGACGCGCGGGTTTCTGGCCAGTATTTCTGGCTAGTATCCCGGGCATGCCTGCCATGCCCCCGACGTGACCGTCCTCGCCGTCCTGCTCCTGCTGCCCTCGTTGCTGCTGGCCTGGCTGCTGGTGCGCGCATTGGTGCAGAACCGCGGCGCCTGGGCCGACCTGTCCGCGGGGCGGCGCGCACCCGCCCGCGTGCTGCGCGATGCGCTGGTGCTGTGGAGCCCACTGGCGTTGGCGGTGCTGGTGGCCGTGTTCGCGGCCAACCGCATTGGCGCCATCGCGGCGTCGCTCACCTACCGGCTGACCGCCGTCGATGCCTGGTGCGACGTCGTGGATGCCGGCCGACTGCAGGCGCCGCTCGCCGTCCCCTGCACCGGACTCGGCCATGAACTCGCGCGCGCGCGCCTCGGGCCGTCCCCGCCCGCCGACGACGTGGCCCGCTGGACGGCCGCGCGTTTTCGCGCGGCGCGTGCCGAGGTGTACGCGCGCCTCATGCCCGACTGGCAGGACGCGGCGAGCCATCGCGTCGAATTGCTGGCGGCCCTGGATGCGCCGGCGGTGCTGGGGCTCGAGACGGCGCCCGAGGACACGCCCGAGCTGGTCGAATCGCTGCGCGCGCTGCGGCAACTGCTGCAGACGCCGACGCCGCCCGCGCGCGGCGTGTTCGACATGGTGCGCTACCTGCAGGAGCGCGACGCGCGGGTGCTGGCGCTGCGCGAACTGACGGTGCGCACGCAGGAACTGCGGCGCGCGGCGAACGCCGCCGCCTACGACGGGCTGGCGAAGGATGCCGCGGGGCGCCTGTGGCTTCGGCACCAGCTGGCACATGAGATGCGCATCGGCAACGCGGTGCCGGACGCGGCGTTCGAGGGCGCGTTGACCCGAATGGCGTCGGCGACTCCCAGCACGGTGGACCAGGAGGACCTGGAGATCGTGCGCCGCGGCGCGCTCGCCCGCCTGGGTGCGAGCGAATCGCGTGCGCGGGCGGTGCTCGATCGCCGGCTCGCGGCACCGCAGGGCGTCGGCGCCGTGCTGGTGGCGTTGCAGCCGCCGCGCACCTGCGTCGTCGCAGGCGTAAGCGATGCTCCCGTCGCCTGCATCGCGGGCGACGGCGAGGCGGGCGACGGCCAGGCGGTTGACGAGGATGTGCTGCAGTTGCGCGCGCCCCGGTTCCGCGACAGCGTGCGGCGCTCGATCGACCGCTGGCACGACGTGCTGCACGACGACACGGCGCGACGCCTGGGCGACATTGCCCGCGGCGTCGAGGCCGGCGCACGCAGCGCGGCGGACGCGGCCGACATTGCCGCGGCCTTGCCGACGCGCCTGCGCCTGCGCCGCGCCGCCTGCGACTGGGGCAGCCCCGGGCGTTGCGTCGCCAATGCGGCCCGCGCCGGCATCGAGGAAACGCTCGCGCGTGCCGTGGCGCGCGACCTTGCGCGCTTCGAAGGCGCGGCGAGCGGCCGCATCGAGGATGCGCGGCGTGGCGCGAGCCAGCAGGTGGGGGCGGCGCTCGAGCAGCTCGAGGCACGCATCATGACCTTGCGCACGACCGCGCACCGCCTGGCCGACGAGGTGTTCCTGCTGCACGACCTGCTGCGCCTGCTGGCCTGGCTGACGCTGGCCTTCGTGGTGGTCAAGAGCTTCCTGTACGTGCTGGCGCTGGAGCTCTACCACCGCGACGAATCGGCGACGATGGGATTCGACGATGCCGTGCCGGTGCAGGGCGAGTACCGCAGCGGCAAGCGGGTGACCATCGACCGCGCCTTCACGGTGCCCTTGATCACCCGTAAGCAGCTGTCCAACGCCGACAACCACGTGCGCTTCGCGCCATGGCCCGGCTCGGCGCCGATCGCGCGGCTCTGGCACCGACGCTATTTCCTGTTTACGCGCGGCACCTTCCTGACCGATGCCGATCCGTCGGTCGCGCCGGGGTCGCCGGACGCGGGCCAGGCGCGCGGCATGGTGGCCTCGGCCGGCGGCGGCGAGGCGATCGTGGAATGGCGCATGCAGCCGGGCGAGGAGGTGGTGTTCGGCTACCGCGACTTCTTCGGCGCGAGCGAGAACGTACACCTGCGTTCGGAGATCAGCCTGCGCCTGTCGTCCCTGCTGCTCGGGCGCATCTTCTTCCGCATCGCGCAGTGTCCGCCCGACGGCGGGGAAGGGCGGCTGCTGCTCAAGGCCGACGTGGAGCTGGTGGACCAGGCGCAGATCCGTGCGGTGCCGCCGGAACGCATGATCGCGTGGAACCGGCACGCGCGCTTCAGCATCCACACCGGGCGCACGGCGTGGACCACGCTCATCAATGGCTACACGCTCGTACGGCGCGACACGCCGGGCACGCCGCCCGGCTTGATCGTGGTGTCGAGCGCGGAGTCGGGCTCGAACCTCGGCACGATCCTGTACGTGAAGCGGATCTTCACCGCGCTGTTTTGAGCGTGCTCAGTGCACCGTGGCGAGTACCGCCTGCATCTCGTCGAAATTGACCGGCTTGGTGAGGTGGTGCGCGAAGCCGGCCTCGCGGGTGAGCTGGCGGTCCGATTCCTGCCCCCAGCCGGTGAGCGCGATCAGCGTGCAGTCGCCCGCGTCGTCCCGTTCGCGGATTCGCCGCGCCACGTCGAGGCCGCTCATGCCGGGCATGCCAAGGTCGAGCACGGCCACGCGCGGACGGAAAGCGGCCACCTTGCGCAGGGCTTGCGGCCCGTCGTAGGCAACCTCGACTTCCGCCCCAGCCATCCCGAGCAACAAGGCGAGCGAGTCGGCCGCGTCGCGGTTGTCGTCCACCACCAGGATGCGATGGCCGATCACCGCGGCCTCGTCGGGCTGGTGCGCCGCCGCCGCGCGTCCGGCTTCGACGAGCGGCAGGCGCACTTCGAAACGACTGCCCTTGCCCGGTCCTTCGCTGTGCGCGCCAACGTTGCCGCCATGCATCTCGACCAGGTTGCGCACCAGCGCCAGGCCGATGCCGAGTCCGT
>Ga0070693_100000792_pt1 | contig 13960 bp, 12 predicted proteins | sample KBSK1103metaG_FD_65472 | JGI IMG/M metagenome (GOLD analysis project Ga0070693, IMG submission 65472) | Corn, switchgrass and miscanthus rhizosphere microbial communities from Kellogg Biological Station, Michigan, USA - KBS K1-10-3 metaG | ecosystem: Host-associated > Plants > Roots >...
GGCAGATAATCCTCGATGGCTCCGAACCGGAACTCGTCCATCAGCTTTTCGATGCGAGAAAGAGCGCGGAACAATCCGCGATAGTGCCGGACCCGGGTCAGCGGAGAGACGGGAAGTCGCGGCTGCGCCGCATCGATCTCCCACGGATGGATGTAGAACGTCGCCGGCTCGCCCCGCTCGCTCGCTTCACGGAATGCGCGTCGAATGATGCCGAGCGGGAGCTGGCGCAGATACCCGCCGCCCGCGGCCGGCATCGACCACCCAAGGATGCGCGTTGTGGCGAGCGGAAATTCGGCGAGCCAACCACTCGGTCGGCGAATTGTGTGCACGCGCCGCGGAGAGTCAGGATACCCGTATCCCGGGCGGCGGATCGGGAACAGGCTGGAGTCGTACCGATAGCCTTCCTCGATCAGAACATCGAACGCCCATTCATATCCGGGTGTGATCGAAAAATTCGGGGCGCGGTAGCCGAGCACCTGCTTGCCACAGACATCCTCCAACGCCGCTTTTGACGAGCGCACGTCCGCGCGGAAAGCGGCGCGACTGAGTGTGGTAACCCGCTCGTGTCCAAACCCGTGTGAGGCGATTTCGTGGCCGGCGTCGGCGATGTTCCGCACCACCTGGGGACGATGCTTGGCCAGCCACCCGAGCACGAAGAAGGTGCCGCGAGCATCGTGGCGGGCGAGTGTCTCCAGAAGCTTGTTGACGCTCCTGGTGACGCGACTCGGATGCATCAGCCACTCGTTTCGCGAGACGACCGACTCGAGCGCCCTCACCTGAAAGTGTTCTTCTACATCGACGGTGAAGAAATGTGTGATGTTGCGTTGCGGCACTTGCACGAGAAGTTAGAGGACCGGCTGCCAGAACAGCGGCTGCGGTTCGCACTTCAAATGCCAGTCGGCTAACTTGGCGGACGCGTTGCTGGAAAGCTGCTATACCCTTATGCCACATGGAGAAAGCCGCCTGGCGTGATGCCCGACCCGGAACTTGATAGCGAGGGCGAAAAAGGAACTGTTGCCTCGACGCCACAGCTTCGCAGACTGGGTCGACTCCTCGTCGTGGCGGGTGTGGCGATCATCTGTGGCGCCACCCTGATTCCCCAGTCCGGCCAGCCGGAGACGACGGCGTTCTGCATCGTGTGCGGTTCGTTGGGGGGCGTCGATTTCCTGCTCAACATCCTGCTCTTCGTACCACTGGCCGTCGGGCTTGCACTCTCCGGCACGAAGCCGTCCAACGCGCTGGTTGGGATGATCGCTTTTTCTGTGGCGATCGAGGTCCTGCAGTTCTTCTTCATCAGTGGCCGCGATGCGAGCATCGGCGACGTCCTTTCCAACTCGATCGGCGGCGCGCTCGGATTCGTTGTTGCCAGACATGCGTACGTATGGCGATTTCCATCTGCCCGCGCGGCAAGGAGGCTTTGCGTCGGCTGGGGTGCACTGTGGCTGCTGATTCAGCTCATCTCGAGCTATGCGTTCACTCCCCAGCTGCCCGGAGTCCGATACTACGGACAAATCGCGCGCGTTTTTGAAAACATGGCGACGTTCGGCGGACAGGTGTTGTCGGCTGACATCGACACCGTGACCGTTCCCGATTTTGGCTTCGCCAGAACCGCCGACATTCGCGAAGCCCTCTCACGAAACGGGCGCGTGAAAGCGACGGTAATTCCAGCCGGTCCGACGCCGAAGATCGCACCGATTCTCCGCGTCGCGAACGAAGAAAAGCACGAGATTGTCATGCTCGGGCAAAATGGGTCCGACCTGGTTTTTGGTGTGAGGACCGGAGCGGCGAATCTGCGCCTGCGAGAACCTCGCTTCGTGCTGCGCGGAATTTTTCCTGCGGCCGCCAATGGAGCGCAGCTCGTCCTCTCGGATACTCTCAAGCTCGCGGGTGAGTATTCGACACGATCCGCGGTGATACGCGTGGACTCCGCCGCCGTTCAGCATCAGCGTGTATTTCCAGTAACTCCCTCTCTTGCATGGATGCTGATTCTTCCGGCGAACCGATACCTCGATGGCGGAAGACTCGAATCAATTCTCAGCGTTCTGTGGGTCGCCGCTTTGCTCGTTCCGCTCGGATTCTGGATCGGCTTCCTGTTTCGAGATGGTCAGGAGCCAGGGGCGCCGCCAACAATCACGTTGATCGGGGGTGTGCTGGCGCTCCTCGTGATGGGGTTCGTCCTCATCCCGATGTGGATGGGTCTGCGACCCGCGTCGGCGTCAATTTGGTTGGGATCGCTCGTCGGTTTGGTGGCAGGTTACACGGTGAGTGTGGCGGTCAGTCAACGAAGAACGTACTAAAGCGTACAAGTTGGGGAAGAGAGACACATGTGTGGCCCGGCCACTACATATAGTGGCACGCGTGAACGCCCCGGGTTTTCCCCCGTACTCCGCCAGGCCATTCCGTAAGTCGGCTGGTGCCAGCCGGTTACACCCTCTCCCCGGACGCGCCCTCACCATGTAATCAGTGGTTGTATGTCGGCACCCTTGCTGCACCCACGGCGGCCTGAAGCTGCGGTTTCTCCAGCGGTGGTTAGCAGCGTCCCGTCACTCTTCCAATGATCGCCATTTCCGACTCGACTCCGTCCAGCCTGTTTTTTCGGATCGCGGCTGCACCTTCGCCGCGTGATCTGAATTGGGCGCAACGCGACCTGCGCGGAATGGACTGGAACGCACTGATCGGCTTGGCGCTGATCGAAAACTCCATCACGGTTCTTCAGACGCAAATCGCCTCACTACCAGCCGGAAGTGTTGCCCCGAAGATCCGCAGCCAGATCGACCGCCTCGCGATGGTCTGGACCTTCAAGCTCACGCATCTCAAAGCGCGACTCGCGGAAGCGATCGAGGTTTTGGCGGCAGCCGACATCGAAGTCACGCTCCTCAAGGGAGCCGCGCTTGCGCTGTCGACATACCCGCGATTCGCTGACCGTCCGATGGCCGACCTCGATCTCATGGTCGACCCCGGTGTCGCCGACGCCGCGCACGAAATTCTCCAGCATGCCGGCTGGCAAATTGAAACCGCTTCGCTGGAACCCGACTCCTGGCAGGATCACCACCATCTTCCACCTCTCGCGGATACCACCGGCAGCGGCCTTCGCCTCGAGCTCCACACCGCGCCTCTCACCCCAGGACATCCTTTCCGCTTCACCAGCCGCGATATCAACGAGTCTGCAAAACGAATCCAGATCGGAAGTGCGCACGCGCTGGTGCCAGAAATTCATCACCACGCAGTTCATGCGGCAATTCATTTCGCGTACTCGCACCAGTTTCTTTCCGGGCGACTGAACTTCTTCCGCGACCTCTCGGCGTTGACCTCACGGCCCGACTGGTCGTGGGACCGATTCACCGACATCGCAACCGGCAGCGCCAGCCAACCGGCGTGCTACTGGGCACTTCGGCTCGCGAGGGCGGTCACCGGACAAGCGGTGCCGTCAGCAGTTCTGGAAAAATTGTCGCCGCAACTCGGCGATCGGATCTCAAGTGTGCTGGAAAAACACTTCACCCAGCTCGTCCTTCGCGCGGAGCACTCATGTCCCTCCGTCGAGCTGCGGCATCGTTTGTGGGCGTTCGCGTTGAGGCTTCCTGATTCGACGGGACGTACGTCTCAAGCCTGGCTGCCGCCTTCGCACAGCGGCGCCCAAACGAGACAGCACTCGAGATTGCGCCATCTCGGTACACACCTCCGGCGCGCGCCGAGATGGTCACGCTACGTCGCGAGTCTCATAGCTCCGGCGCTGGAGATGATGGCGTGACGGCGATACTCGCTGTTCTGGAGACAGGACCTCGCCTGCCGAGTGAGCGGGAGTTCCGGCGTGCACTGACGAGTACCGGTGGTCGCGCCGGAGACCGGACGACCATCCACCTGCAGCCCGGTGTCGCCCTTGGAGTGACGCAACCGGCATGCGCTCCATTTTTTCCTGCCGAGAACTGCGCCGGGTTCGCCTTCGACGATGATTTCGTCGTCGCGGTAGATGGGACGCTCTACTACCTGGATGATTTGCGCCGGGCTCTCGACAACCGAGTCCCGCGAACGGCAACCACCGGTCAGCTCGTACTCGAAGCATTCCGGCGTTTCGGTGCAGACTGCGTGGATCGCCTTGAAGGCGATTTCGCGTTTGTCGTCTGGAATCGGCACACGCGTGAGATATTCTGCGCGCGCGACTTCACGGGCCGGCATCCCCTCTTTCTGGCCGAATGGAGTGGGGGACTCGTTGTCGCAACATCGCTTGACTCCATCGCCGCCCTCCCGGGATTCGCCCCTGCCATCAACACGGCGGCAGTGGGCGCCGACGCGGCCGGTCTGTTCTTCGCGCTCGACGATGAAACCTGTATGCAGGGCGTGAAATCCCTGCGATCCGGGCACGCCTGCCGGTGGCGGCAGGGAAAGCCGGTTCGCACAGAGCGGGTCTGGTATCCTGAACCGCAATCGTCGGTGATTCTGCGCTTCGACGATGCGGCGATCGAGTTGCGCGACCTGTTATCGCGGGCAGTCGCCGAACGCATCAGCGAATTCGGTCCGACAGCGGTCTGGATGAGCGGCGGCAGAGATTCCACCGCCGTATTCGGCGCCGGCATGCACGGCATGCCGAGGGCTGGACACATGCACACGCTGCTTCCAATCTCCCGGAGTCACCCACCCGGCGACACCGGACGCGAGGACGAAGCGATCGAAGCAGTCACCCGGTTCTGGCAAGTCACGCCGAACTGGGTGGACGCACAGACGGTTCCGCTATTCGATGGGCTGCGTCATCGCGGTCGCTGGAGCTCGGAGCCGTTCGCGCAGCCCTTCGAAGGACTCGCGCGCGCCCTCGCCAAGGCCGGGAAGTCCCTCGGCGCATCGATCGCGCTCGATGGTTATGGCGGAGATTTTCTGTTTCAGGTCTCCCGCGTCTACCTCGCCGACCTTCTCTCCCAGGGAAAGATGGTCCAGGCGCTCGGCGAATGGCGGGCGATGGATCGCCGCGGCGAGGGTATCCCTGGTTTCGTCCAATACGGCGTGCAACCGCTGTTGCCACGCTGGGCAAAACGGAGACTCGCCGATGGACGCGCCGGTCGCTCGATGCGCAGCTCAATGCAGCGCAGCGCGCCGCCATGGATTCTGCGCAGCTTCGAGGAGCAGCATTCATTCGCCGAGCGGTTTGCCGCTCTCGGTCCAGACGCGCAGCGGGGGCCGACAGCCGTCGATCGGGAAGCGCAATTCTACCTCACGCATCAGTTCTTCGCGCGCATCAACGCGAGAATGACCGGCTTCGCCCAGGATCACGGCGTCGAGCTTCGCTCACCCCTTCTCGACAACCGGGTCGTGCGGTTCGCGTTGTCGCGGCCGCGAGCGGAGCGGAACGACACCGGTGACCAGAAGCGTTTGCTCCGCGCGGCGATGCGCGGCCTGTTGCCCGATTCGGTGCTCGCCCCGCGCGTAGGAAAATCGGGCACGCTGACGACCTATTTCGCCCAACACATGTGGCAGGACGGTTTGCAACGTCTGTCGCAGATGCTGCCCGCGCGCGAGCTCAGCGCGCTCGGCGTCGTTGACTCCGACGCACTTGTTCTCGCCGTCGATCAGTATCGCTCACTCGGCAACAGATATCCGCACGTCGAATCTCTGTTCTGCACTCTACAGGCTGAAATCTGGCTCCGCCACCGCACGACCAGTGGGGTGGGTGAGCTGGTGCACAAAACTGCTGGTTCAGCATGACGCGTCCACCGCACGCGAGCTGCAGTGCCGGCACCCGCGGCCACCTCGGCCGCACTTCATCGGGCAAGAAGCCCGAATACTCCGTAGGAGGAGGCATGCACCGTACAACTGCGGCTCCCGGACCGCCAAACGGATCCGGATCGTACGTGAAGCCGAGGCTGGAAAAACTCGGCACGTTCCGCGAATTGACTCAGGCCGGAGGCGCCCACTTTTCCGATATGTGGACGACTGACAGCTCTGATGGCTGTTCAATGAGCGGCTCGGATTCGTACACCTGCACCAGGTAAACGACGAGTGACCGGCTGACTGGGAGAGGCAGGTACCGCTCTCCCAGTCACCGCACCGGCAATACCCGATGCCCGATTACCTCGTTTTCGGAAGCTGCCTTCGCTCCGAGCTCCCCTTCCCGGAGCTCGCGGAAGCGCGCGACCACGAGCCGCGATGGAATCTCCGCCTCGCCGCTCTGGAACCCTCCGACGACGACGAAGTCCTGTCTGATTCCTACCTCTCGTCCAGCTGCCACATTCGCATATCGCGACGCAAGGGTATGCTGCGCTACTCACATTCCTGTGGTGGGACGTTCGAGATCTCTCCCGACGGCCGCGACATTGTCTTCGACGCCGGCCAGGCAGCCGACACCAACACCGCGCGGACAGATCTCGTGGCCAGACTGCTGTTGATGTACGCCGATCACGAGCGCGTCACCTGGCTGCATGGAAGCGCCGCGCAAATCGGCGGCACTGCGATCGCCTTCCTCGGACCGTCCGGCGCAGGAAAATCGACGCTCGCACTCGCTCTGGCGAGAGCGGGCGCGATGCACATCTGCGACGATATCCTGCCGATCGAGGCGGGCGAGCACCCCGTCGTCTGGCCGAGCGACCGCACGATTCGCCTGAACGACGACAGCAGAACTCGCCTCGCATCGCAGACAGGAGCCGTGAGGCGTGAGTCTGACGGCAAGTTCGTCGTGACGCATTGCTCGCTGGAGAATGATGATGGCCGGACAAAAGGCTGCACCGATCCGCGCGTCGAGCTGGCGGCTCTGTATCTTCTCGCCCCACCTACTGATGGGGCCGGCGAGGTCGCCCAAAACGGCACGACCCGTCGTCTGATCCCGCCCACTGCCGCCATGCCGCTCCTCATCCAACACATGCGGCTCGGCGCGGTAATCGGAGTAGAATATCCGGCGCGCGCAATGCAGCAGCTCGGCGCTATTCTCGCGAGAGTGCCGGTGTTCGAGCTGAGTGTCCCGCGAGACTGGACAAGGCTCGGCGACGCCGTGCGACAACTTTCGGAGTGGCACGCCCACAGTAACACCGCCGCGACGGAGCTGCGCGAATCCGCGTGACAGTCACGTACGTTCCCAGAGTGGCGTCACGGGAGATACGCCGGATCTACGTCCCGCCGGCCGAACCGCAGACGGCGCCCAGCGTACGCATCCGGAATCTCACCAAGAGCTTCCCCACACGCAGAACACCACTCGAGACGATCCTCCATCCATTCTCGCGCGAGCGAGTCACGGTTCTCAAGGGAATCAGTCTCGACGTTCGCGATGGGGAGATGTTCGGAATTCTCGGACTCAACGGCGCCGGCAAAACCACGCTGCTCAAGACCCTGGCTACGCTTCTGGTCCCCGACGGAGGTAACGCCGATGTCGGCGGTCACGATATCTGCGAATCCGCGCAGGCCGTCCGTGAAGTCGCCGCCATGGTGAGCGCGGAGGAAAGAAGTCTCAACTGGAGACTGTCCGGAACCGAAAATCTCCGACTGTTCGCCGGCCTCCATCGCCTTGGGAGAAAGGAAGCGGCGGTACGGATCGATGATGCCCTGATGGCGGTAGGTCTTTCCGACGCCGGCAGCAAGCTCGTCGGCGCTTATTCGTCCGGCATGCGTCAGCGACTGATTCTCGCTCGCGCCCTGCTCGCCGCGCCCCGCTTGCTGATGCTCGACGAGCCGACGCGAAGTCTCGATCCGGTCACCGCGCATGAATTTCGACGAATGTTGCGTGAGGATATCGTCGATCGCGGTGGAGCGACGGTGATTCTGGCAACGCACAACGCCGAAGAAGCATTCAGCTACTGTGATCGTGTTGCCGTTCTGCACCATGGCCGCGTCGCGGCGCTCGGCAGCAGCTCAGAGCTGGCGGCCAGGTTTGGAGAGAATCGCTACCGCGTCTGGACGCCGATGCCGTATCACCCTGCGTTCGAGACGATGTTGGGTGGCGGACTCATCTCGACGCTCGAGCGGCGAGAGGATGCCAACGGAAACGACACCGTCGAGTGTGTTATCGCCGGTGACGAGAACGCGGCGGCGGAAGTTCTGCGGCGGCTGGTAGAAGAGCACGTCAGTGTCAGCCGTTTCGAGCGGGAATCACTGCCCCTCTCGACGCTGATCGCGCGGATCGTCGCAGCGCATGACAGCGGCCGGGAGACGATCCATGCGTGAAGTGCGCGCCCTCGTCCGCGCGGCGTGGCTGACCGCGTCGAGCTATCGCCTTGGCATGGTGATATCGGTGCTCGGTCTGGCAGCGGTGCTGTTGCCGCTCTATTTCATCGCCAACGCGCTGCAGCCAACGATGCAAAGCTCGATCAGCCCGGAGGCGCGTCAGTATTTCGCATTCGTCGCCATCGGCGCTGCGGTTTTCTCTCTTATCTCCACCTGCACCACCGCACTACCTTCTGCGCTCGACGGAGCGATCGCTCGCGGCACTTTCGAGGTGATGCTCGGAACTCCGGCGCGATTGAAGGCTATTTGCGCTGGTTTGATGGGATACCAATTGCTGTGGTCGCTGCTCCGCGCGACGATTCTGCTGGCAGCGGCGGCGCTGCTCGGCGCGCGGATCGTCTGGCATAGCGTTCCGGCCGGCGTAGTGGTGCTGGCGCTCACCATGTTGAGTTACGCCGGCGTCGGCCTGATTCTGAGCGCGCTGATTCTCGTCTTTCGCACTACTGGCCCGCTTGGCGCCGCGTTCCTGACGGCTTCGATGTTCCTTGGCGGTGTCTATTATCCAACCCACGTCATTCCCTCGTGGATCCGTGAGCTGGCGGCGTTTTTCCCACTGACCTACGGATTGCGGGCGCTCAGGCAGATCGTGCTGCTGGGAGCTCCGTTGGCCGCCGCGGCGCGGGACATCGAGTCACTCGTTCTCGCCGCAGCGATCTCGGTGTCATTGGGAGCATTTTTGTTTGTCGCGGCGCTACGTTATGCGCGCCGGGCGGGGACGCTGGCTAGTTACTGAGTCCAGCTGACTTGTTCGCCGGTCGCGGAACCGCGCGACCAGGCGCGTCCCGAACGTCCGCGACTGCGGCCGAGTGAGACATCCGTCAGCGGCGTGTAGATCGATGTATTGACGGACGGATCGCCCAGTATCATGTCTCCCAACTCGACCCAGGCATGGGCCATGAAATGGTCATCCACTTTTCTGACGCCGACCCGGATGCGGTGACCGCTGATTCCATTGGCGTCGAGCATCCGACTGAGCGCCAGTGCACGCGCGAGACATTGCGGGCGAAAGACGCCGTAACGAGCAGCGCGATCGACGGCATCGGCCAGGCGCATCCCCTTTCGCGAGTCCTTCGTGGAGGGCGACGGATAGATAAAGCTTGGCGTCTCGACGTCGACCAACCGTCCCGGCGCAACGGTCCACTGAATCACCTGCGCTCGCAGCAGCGCGAGCTGCGCCAGCGCAATATCCCGGATGTCCGGCCAACGTGAGGCCCGAACCGCCTGCAGAAATACTGCAAAGCGATTCACGCGACAGCGGCCTGTTCTGTCGACGTCACCAGGCCGTTGGTGACGAGCTCGTTCAGCAGCTCCTCGACGTCCATTCTGATCTGCTCGATCCGCTCGCCCGGAAACGCCTCATGAACGGCCTGACAGAGCGAGTCCATATCGAGCGCAGCCTGCGGCAGGAGCTCCCAGATAAGGGCGCCTACCTGATTCATTGAGTAATAGATCTCAGAGTCAGGAGCAAACAGCACGGCGCCATCGGGCAGTTTGGTCCATGCAATCGATGGATTGGCTCGGGGCACAGGCTGCGACAATTCCATTGACCTCTCGAACGGGAATTTCGGGCTACTAAGCCGGCGCATATGTGCGCCACGCGCCGGGCCCAAAACGCAGGGGACGTGCCGATGACAGCCACACGTTTAGCCGGGGATTAAGTGTGCTCTCGTCGTGGATCGAAGCACGCTCGCGAGAAGAGCGTGGCGTCGGCGCGACAACATGTCGCGCGCGAATCAAGCCGTTTTTGCTGTAGGCACACTACAACAGGAATGGGGCAGTACCGCGACAAGAAAATGTAATGTTGTAATGGATGCCGCGACACGCGCTCTCTAAGAGCCTGCCGTTACACGACTTATAGATGCCGTGGAAACATGCATGGTGGGAATGGAAGATGCTTTCACGCTCGCCGAACAAAGCCGCAGACACGCGGCGTGTTTGATCGGGCAACCGTGCTCCCGCGCACGAGTGCCCTGAGTCGGCCGGCGGGCACATCTATCCACTACGAGCTCGTGATCTCCGCACCGTATCAACGTCTGCGTGACAACCTGGTGTCCTCTCCCAAGAAATGGGTAGTCACTGGTGTTGCCGGATTCATTGGATCGAATCTCCTGCAAGAGTTGCTGTTGCTCGGGCAAACAGTTGTAGGCGTCGACAATTTCTCCACTGGCCATCGCACCAATCTCGACGACGCGCTTGCCGGTCCGCTCGAAGCCTCGGCGCGGTTCAGAATGGTGGAGGGGGACATTCGCGATCTGGAGACGTGCCGAGCCGCGTGCGAAGGTGCTGATTACGTTCTCCATCACGCCGCCCTCGGCTCGGTTCCGTGGTCGATGGACGACCCACTCCGCACCAATACAGTTAATGTAGACGGTTACATAAACATGCTCGTCGCCGCCAAGGACGCGGGCGTCAAGCGATTCGTTTATGCTTCGTCGAGCGCGGTTTACGGCGACACCGCAGACTACCCCCAGGTCGAGCACAGCCTCGGCCGTCCGCTCTCCCCGTACGCGGCCAGTAAGAGCATCAACGAGACATACGCCGCTGCATTCCAAATGAGCTACGGTCTCGAATCGATCGGTCTCCGCTACTTCAATGTCTTCGGGCGTCGTCAGGATCCCGCCGGCGCATACGCCGCGGTAATTCCACGCTGGATCGCCACGCTGCTGCGGGGTGAGCGCTGCCGGATTTTTGGCGACGGCGAAACGACCAGAGATTTCTGCTACATCGCGAACGTGTTGCAGGCAAACCTGCTCGCGGCGACGGTCTCCAACACGAAGGCGACCTGTCAGGCCTACAACGTCGCGTGTGCCGACTCGGTCTCCCTCAATCAGCTGTTCAACATGATGCGCGACCGTCTCGCGCTGACTGACTCCCGGTTCTCGAGTGCCGTTCCGCAGTACGACCCGTTCCGGCCGGGGGACATTAGATTTTCGTGCGCATCAATAGCCAAGGCGAGGGAGATGCTTTCTTTCGAGCCGACGCACAACGTGGAAGATGGATTAGCGGAAGCACTCGACTGGTACGTCGATAGAGCGCGCGATAGTGCGACACCGAACCCTCTCACTGCACACCGAAATCCAATGAGCCCGCACACAAAGCAATTTGGTGGAGCTTCCGCAGGAGCGGCTGCGTCATGAACGGACCGGGTGGGCGCAAACTGGCGGCGTTGCTTGGCTGCTCCGACGAGTGGATGTGTCGCTCATTGGAGAGCGTTTTCGTCGACAGGCGCTACGAGGTCACCCGTACTGTGTCTGGTAAGCAGGCACTGAAGCTCGCCCGCGGCGGCGGGTTCGACGTGCTCGTGCTGGACGAGCGCATGGAAGGGCTCACTGGAGTGGAGGTGTGCGTAGCTCTGAGGGACGATCCACTTTTTGATCACGCCACGCCGATCGTCATCATCTCGGCGGCACATTCGACGCTGCCGAGCAGGACCGCCGCCTACGCCGCGGGCGCCTGGGAGTATTGTCATCTGCCGCTCGATGTGGACGGACTGTTCCTGAAAATCGGCACTTTCCTCCGGGCGCGCGACCAGCACGCGGCCATCGCTGCCAAGAATCTCACGGATTCGAGCGGGCTCTACACGCAGTTCGGCCTGCAGCAGATCGCCGAGCAACTGGGCGCGCGCGCCGTCCGCAAGCACGAAGCCTTTGCCTGTGTGTCGTTTTCTCCGCGGCCCGCCGAGGCAGGTTCGGAACAGACCCGAAAGAACGACGATGCCGGGGCGTTCGCGGACGTCGCGCATCTAGTCCGCGAGCAGGCGCGGAAATCGGACCTCGTAGCCAAGACCGGGGACACCCGTCTTTCGATTCTGGCGCCCGATACCGATGCCGCGGGGGCACGGCTGCTGGTAGCCCGCCTCCAGCGGGAGCTGGAGGCCGCCTCTAAGCGGGCCAAGACGCCGAGCTCAGTTCGCCTTCGCGTGGGTTACTGCGCGGTTTCGGACATGGCCTCGGCCAATCTTGATCTGACCGAGCTCGTCCACCGTGCCGAAAGCGCCCTCGACTCTGTTCCCATTACTGGTAAGGGGGACACGGTAGTCAGCTTCGACGAATTGCCCGTCTCCTGACCCTGAACCATCGTCTATCGAGTGAGCCGACACTAGTTGACCGGGCAAACGACCGTTTCACTCTGTGAAACGGCCGTCTTTGACGTAACGCCATTGGCTACGTTTCGACGTTGCTATTGACCTATTCCAGACATCCCCGTAAGATGGGCGTCCGATAGTGGGTCAATCGTGTGACGGAGAACGAATGGCGCAGATGGACCCCGCTGTAACAAAGTCAGGGTCTTTTACGGGAAACTTCCAGGACTTCGCTTCATTCCAGTCCACTGGAAGTTTCGGCGCTGCTACCCGAAGCGAGAACGGCTTGCCACCGGCAGCTACTGCTTACCCAGCGACCGCCAGTTCCCTTTTGCGGGCCCTCGAACAGGCGGCCGACCAAACCGCTACGGCGATTGCCCACGGCACCAAGCAGACGAGAGTTGAAGTTCGTGTCCGTCTGAACGAAGTCATCAACTGGCTGATTGTCTGCCTGCGCAGCAAACCACAGGATTCCGCTCCCGTACCTCCGGTCATTGCGCGCGAGTACGTCTCGACGCTGAAAGTGAATTTCCTCTCTCAGCTGGCGAATACGTCCGACCTGAACGCGAACGAAGTCGTCAGGACGCTGCTGAAGCTGGACGAAGCCGAGGATGCATGGCGCAGAACGGACCGGGGCAAGTTCATCTCCCGGCTCACCGGTGCTGATTGCGCCGACGCCGTCGTCGCAATCGCTCACGACATCAGGTCCCCTCTCTGCTCGATCCTCCTACTCGTCGACGCCCTGCGTCACGCGGATCGCGCCGTTCCCAACCCGGTCAGAGAGCGTCAGCTCGGGCTGATTTACGGCGCTGCCTTCGGGCTGAGTACGACCGTGTCCAATCTCATTTCTGCCGCGCGCGGGGATGGATTGGTGCAGGGCGAGCCGACGCCGTTCTCGGTCAGCGAGACCATACACTCCGTCTCGTCGATCGTGCAGCCGATGTGCGAGGAGAAAGGAATTCCGCTCGGAATGGAGTTCCCCGAGAATGATGCGCGGGTTGGACACGCCTCGGCGATTCAGCAGGCCCTGCTGAATCTGACCTCGAACGCCATTCGCTACACCGACGCCGGGTCCGTCTCCATGGGCTGCAGCGAGATCTCGGCGGATCGCGTCGAATTCTGGGTCGAAGATACGGGCCCCGGAATTCCGGACGAAGTACTCGAGCGCCTTTGCTACGGCTTCCCGCCCGAAGGCGTCAAACTGCGTTTCTCGAGCGCGGGCCTCGGCCTCGCGATCGTGCGGACCCTGGTGGAAGCCATGGGGAGCACGCTGCAGGTCGACAGTGGTCCCGACGGGACCCGCTTCTCATTCGTGCTGACGCTGCCCGTCCTTAGCTAAACCCCTACCACTCAATCAGTTAGTCGCTCGCCCCTTCGTGCCAACCGGCGCGGGTTTTCGCACGTCCCGAGGTAACCCCCTGCGGGCTGGGTCGTCTCAATCATAGATCGACGCGCATCCTGTTACGGCTCGTTCCGGGACAGGTTGGCACCTCCGAAAACCGGCAAAACCATCGAAAGGTGGTGACGCAAAGCTACGATGCTAAAGCGCTTTCGACGCGCCACGCATGTCGGGCTACCGAAGAGGAGGCTCAATGCAGTTGCCCGTTGAACGTCCGCCGCTTGCACTGATCGCCTGCAGCGACGACTGGATGAGCAGAGCGTTGGAAAATGTCTTCCAACAGC
>Ga0070693_100000793_pt1 | contig 13960 bp, 14 predicted proteins | sample KBSK1103metaG_FD_65472 | JGI IMG/M metagenome (GOLD analysis project Ga0070693, IMG submission 65472) | Corn, switchgrass and miscanthus rhizosphere microbial communities from Kellogg Biological Station, Michigan, USA - KBS K1-10-3 metaG | ecosystem: Host-associated > Plants > Roots >...
CCCGAGTCCCCGACAAGCCTGGACGAACTCCATCGACCCCCAGACCCCGTCGTGATCGGTCAGCGCAAAAGCGGGATACCCCAGGTCGGCCGCGGCCGCCGCCAGCTCCAGCGGCGTCGACGCCCCGTCGAGGAAGGAGAAGGCCGAGTGGGCATGCAGCTCTACGTAGGGAACCTCCATGCCGCCGCCACCCTCACCCTCGCTGGCGGTACCAGTGCCCGCTGGTCGCGCAGCGGAAGACGACCACGTTGCGCCCGTCCGCCAGCGCCAGCTCGTAGTAGTGGCGCCGCATCGGCCTCAGCGCCCACCAGCGGTCCTCGACCAGCCACTCCTCGCGCACCGCCTCGACGTCCACGCCGTCGACCGCCCGCGGCGCTCCCTCCGACCCGGCCTCCACCGCCGCCCGCCGCGGCACGTACAGCCGTCGCAGCCCCGGCGTCATCGGAACGCGGCCGGGGTGAGGATCGCGCGCCGCTCGGGAAAGCGCGAGGCGGAGTCGAGCGGGAGGATCTGGAGCAGGGCCTCGCCACCCTGAGCGGCGCGGACCTCGCGGATCGCGGCGCCCAGCCTGCGGCGGCGGGCCTCGTCGCCGCGCAGCGACAGCTCCAGCTGCTCGCCGACGGGGGGGCCGAGGCCGATCGCGTGCAGGCGCAGAGCCGCTACCGGCCCCGGCAGCGCTTCCAGATGGCGCGACAGAACCGAGCGCAGCACCCGCGCCGAGGCGGACGGTCGCCCCAGGCCCTGCTCGACGCTCCAGCTGCCCCCGGCGGCGAGCAGCGCGCCGAAGCGCAGGCCGAGCACCGTCCGCCCGCGGCGCGGTGGCGCGGCGAGCAGGCGATCGACGAGCAGCTCCAGCGCCCGCTCGAGCTGACCCGCCGCCGCCCCCTCGGGCAGCTCGACCTCCTCGCTCAGCTCCTCGCGTGGCCGGCGCGGGCGCAGCGGGGAGTCCTCACCTCGCGCCAGGCGCAGCGCCCGCAGCCCCGCCGGGCCAAAGCGGTCGGCGATCCGGTCGGCGGGCAGCGGCGCGAGCGCCTCCAGAGTCTCGATCCCAAGCCGCCGCAGGGTCTCGACGAGATCGCCGGCCTCCCGCTCCGGCAAACCGATCCGCTCTGTCAAAACCGCGACGGGCGCCGGCGATCGCCGCCCACGAGCGGCGAGCCAGGCGGCGAAGCGGGTCGGGCCCGTTCCGAGCCGCGCCGCCGCTCCCGCCGCCGACCGCGCCGCCCGCAGCACCCCCTCGCTGTCGCCGCCGTGGATGCCGCGCAGCCCGTCGAGCGCGAAGAAGGCCTCCCCCGCCCGCTCCGACTCGACCTCCGCGCCCATCCCCTCCAGCCCTCCGACCAGCAGCTCGGTTGCCTCGGCGGCCGCGACCGGATCGCCGAGAAGCGGATCGGAGATCAGGACGCAAGCGACTTCCATACGAACGTATGTTCGTATATCGAGGTGACGGAGTCAACCCCTCGGGGGTCGAACGACGGCTGCGGAAGGACGCTCAGGCCTTCTCGGAGGCGATCTTGGCCGCCTCCACGCTGCCCAGGTAAGGGGTCAGCGTGAACTCGACCAGATCGGGGAGCAGCTCCTCGAGCTGCTCGGTTTTGTCAGCGATGATCCGCCGCGAGATCAGCGAGACCATCCCACCGACCAGCGCCTCCTCGGTGGTCGGCGAGAGACGGGCGAGAACCTCGGGCGGGCGGCCCTCTCGGCCGCTCTGGAAGTAGGGGACGAAGCTCTGGATCGCCGCGTCGTAGCGCTCGACCACCACCGGCCCGGCGACCAGCGCCTCGACCATGCAGAGGCGAGCCAGGTGCGGCTCCGCGGCGAGGAACTCGAGCATCGCGGCGATCCCGGCGCGGACCGCGTGCGGCCAGTCCTCGGCCTCCTCGAAGCCCTTGGTGACGCGCTCGCGCAGCTCGTTCATCACCGTGTCGTAGGCGGCGACGAAACACTCGTCCTTGCCCGAGAAGTGCTCGTAGAAGGTGCGGCGCGAGACCGCCGCGTGCTTGGTGATGTGAGCGATCGTCGTGCCCGAGTAGCCGTTTTCGGCGATCGCCTCGGCGAGGCCGGCGACCAGGCGCTCGCGCTGGTTGTGGACGACGAACTCGCGCGGCAGGCCGTGCCGCCCGGGGGGGAGGCGCGAGAGCTCGGGCGGGTATTCCTCAGCCGAGGTCGCGGCCCCGCCTGACTTGGAGGAGGAGGAGCGTTTTGCCACGTTCCGACGATATCGCGCCGGCGGGTCGAACCCCCTGCTCAGCTCGGCCATCGCGGCCTCCATGCCGAGGTAGGGCAGGACCGCCGCCGACATCAGCTGCGGCACCAGCTCCGGCAGGTCGGCGGCGGCGCCGCGGACCACCTTCGAGTAGACCTGGCCGTAGGCCGCCCCCGCCAGGGCCTCGGCGGTCGTGTGCGGAACCGCTTCGGGATCCTCCATCTCGTTGCGGCCGGCGTCGATCAGCGAGGCGAGCACGCGCATCGTCATGTCGCGCCTGGCGCGCGCGGCGTCGCCGGCGGCGAGCACCTCGATCGAGAAGGCGGCGCGGCTGGGGTTGCCGCACAGCCCCTCGACGATCTCGCAGGCGACCGCGCGCAGCCTGTCAGGCCACTCCTCGCGGCTGTTGTAGGCCTCGAGCATCTCGCGCATGCAGGACTCGTTGATCTCCTGCCAGGCGGAGAGGAAACAGTCGTACTTGCCGCGGAAGTGACGGTCGAAGGCGGGGCGGTCAAGCCCGGCGCGATCGAGGATCGCCTCGATCGTGGTCTCGGCGTAACCGCGCTCGGCGGCGATCGCGATCAGGGCGTCGAGGATCGCCTGGCGCTCGGCGTGGACCGAGAGCTCGCGTTGCTCTACGTCGAGCACTAGTGGCCCCTCCTGTAAGTCCCGTGCCGATATGGCGAGCGAAAACCGAGCACGCCGCGGACGCAGGGAGGCCGAATAGTGGTGACTATTCGGCTGACCGAGGACAAAGGCGGGCGAAGGTTTGCAGCCGCCAGATCGGTGCGCGGATTTACAGGATGGGCCACTAGGTCATGGGTCCCCCGGTCCCCGCCTTCTTCCTAGCTCGAAGCCGAGGAGAGCGCTTCGGCGGCCGTCCGCTTGGCCGCCTCGGAGCCGAGATATGGGGTGAGCGAGAACTCGACCAGCTCGGGGAGCAGCTCCTCGATCTGCTCGACCTGGCCCATGATGATGCGCTGGTAGAGGATCCAGAAGATCCCGCCGACGATCGTCTCCTCCAGGGTGGCCGGCAGCTCCTCGCCCTTGGACGAGACCTTGCGGCCCATGCGGAAGAGCGGCACGAACGACTGGATCGAGCGCTCATAGCGCTCGACGGCCGCCGGCCCGGCCGAGAGCGCCTCGACGATGCAGGTACGGGCGAGCTCCGGCTCGCTGGCGACGTAGTGGAGGAAGGCGGCAAGGCCGGCCCCCACCCTGTCGGGCCAGGAGTCCACCTTGCTGGCGGAGTCGACGACGCGCCGCAAGGCCTCGTCGACCGCGTAATCGGAGGCGGCGAGGAAACAATCCTCCTTGGAGGAGAAGTTCTCGTAGAAGGTGTTGCGCGCGATCCCGGCGCGGCGGACGATGTCGGCGACGGTCACCGCCCGGTAGCCCTTCTCGACCGTCTCCGCGGCGAGCGCGGCGATGATCCGCGCCCGCTGGTGCTGGGTGATGAACTCACGCGAGAGCGGCTGCCTACCCGGCAACACTCTGCTTGCCTGAGGAGCACGATCCGCCACGAGGGCCAGCGTAACCGGCCTGGTTTCCAAAGCCAAGCTGGACGTATCGGCCGGATACCGCTAATGTACCGAGGCCCAGACAATGCCGTCCCTAGGGTGGAGCCGAGGAAGGATTGCAATGGGAGAGCGAGCCGCATCCGAGGTCCTGGAGGGACCTGGGGGAGCCGGCGCGGCGGGGGAGGGAACCCCACACGCCTCCGCACTGAAGCTGGTGACCGCATCCAAGCGAGAAACGATCCTGGAAGGAATGCTCCACGCGGTCGGCTCGGTCGGGTACGAGGCCGCGTCGGTGCGCACGGTGCTCGACCGCACCGGCCTCTACCGGCAGGCCTTCTACGACAACTTCGCCGACAAGGAGAGCTGCTACCTGCAGGCGTTTGACTTCGGCATCGAAAGGCTCGGGGCCCAAATCGCCGCCGCTGCCTCCGCCCAGGAGGGCTGGCTGGGCAAGCTGCGCGCCGGTCTCGGGGCGCTGCTCGACGCGCTCGACCGCGACGCCGACCTCGGCCGCGGCCTGATCGTCGAGGTCCACGCCGCCGGCCCCGAGGCGCTGGGCAGGCGCGCGGCGGCGATGAAGCGGATCACCGACTTCGTCGACTCGGCGCGCGAGATCCCGGGCCGGGGCGAGTCGCCGCCGCCGATCGCGCCGGAGGGGATAGTCGCCGGCATCCACGCCGTCGTCCACGCCCGGCTGGCTACGGGGACGAACGAGGGCTTCCGCGAGTTGCTGCCCGAGTTCATGTACTTCGCGGTCCTGCCCTACTTCGGCTCGGACGCCGCCGAGCGGGAGATGGAGGCGGCCCGAGCGTGAGCGCTAGAGCCTGACCACGTTCGCCGCCTCGATCGCTCGCGTCACGCCGCGGAAGTCGACCACGAGCGGCGCGGTCGCGACGACCTCGCGGTAATCGAGGTCGGGGTGGGCGGTGATCACGGCCGCGACGTCGGCGGTGGCAAGCGCCTCGTCGAGGTCGACGGAGTCGAGCCCGAGGTCGGCGACGTGGGGAACGTGGGGATCGTGATAGGAGACGTCGGCCCCGAGGTCGAGCAGGCCCCTGGCGATCGTTAGCCCCGGGGATTCGCGGACGTCGCCGACCCCGGCCTTGTAGCTGACGCCCAGGAGGAGGACCTTGGAGTCCTTCAAGGGCTTGCCGACCTCGTTGAGGGCGCGGCCGATGCGCAGCACGCAGAAGGCGGGCTGGGTCTGGTTGACCTTGCCGGCCAACTCGATGAACTCTGGGTAGAAGTCGTGTTCGCGCGCCTTGAAGGCGAGGTAGAACGGGTCGACCGGCAGGCAGTGGCCGCCCATCCCGGGCCCGGGGTCGAAGCGCATGAACCCGAACGGCTTGGTCGCGGCGGCCTCGATCACCTCCCAGACGTCGATCCCGAGCTTGTCGCAGAGCTGGGCGAGCTCGTTGACGAGGGCGATGTTGACCGAGCGGAAGATGTTCTCCAGCAGCTTCGCCAGCTCGGCGGCCTCGGGGGTGGAGAGGACAACCACCCGGTCGCAGATCCGCGAGTAGAGGGCCTCGGCGCGGCGCGAGCAGTCCGCCGTCAGGCCGCCGACGAGCTTGGGCGTGGTGCGCACGGTGTAGTCGGTGCGACCCGGGTCGATCCGCTCGGGCGAGAAGGCGAGGTGGAAGTCACGGCCCGCCGAAAGGCCCGACTCCTCGAGGATCGGCAGCAGCCGCTCGCGGGTCGTGCCCGGGTAGGTCGTCGACTCGAGCACGACCAGCTGCTCGGGCTGCAGCACGCCGGAGAGGGCGGTGGCCGACTCGAGCAGGTAGGTGAGGTCCGGCTCGCGCGAGCCGGTGAGCGGCGTCGGCACGCAGACGACGATCGCTTCGCAGGAGGCGAGGTCGGCCTGGTTGGCGGTCGCTCGCAGTCGCTCCGTCAGCGGGGCGAGCGCCGCGTCGGAGATGTCCTCGATATGGCTGCGGCCCGCGTTCAGCCCCTCGATCTTGCGGGCGTCGGTGTCGAGCCCGATCACCTCGTCCCCAGCTTCGGCGAAGGCGACGGCGAGCGGCAGACCGACGTAGCCGAGGCCGACGATCCCGATCTTCATCGTAGGCAGTGTAGGGGTGAGCACCGTGAATGTGAACAGACTTGGGAACGCGCGTGTGCCGGGCCGTTGGACACGCCGCTGGGCCTGCCCTACGCTGGGTGCATGGATTCGTCATCGACCTCGAATCCAGAACGCACGCCGAGCCAGGGCCTGCCCCGCGCCTACGCGGTCCGCACCCAGCGCGAGCGGCTGCTCGAGGCGATGGTCCGGGTGGCCGCGGCGAAGGGCTACGAGACGACCACTGTGACCGACGTGGTCGAGGTCGCCGGCGTCTCGCGCGAGGCCTTCTACGAGACGTTCGAGGACAAGTCGTCCTGTTTCCTCGAGGCCTACGACGCGGTGATCGACGTCCTCGTCGCCCACGTCACCAGCGCCTTCGAGTCGGCCGCCGGCGAGCCGTGGCCGGAGCGGATCGCCGCCGGTCTCACCGCGCTGGTCGAGCTGCTCGCCGCCGAGGCCGACATCGCGCGGATGGCGATGGTCGAGGTGACGGCCGCCGGCGACGACGCCCGGGCGCGCTACCGGGCGGCGCTGGCCCGCTTCACGCCCTTCCTGGAGGAAGGGCGTGAGTACTCGCGCCAGAGCGACGAGCTGCCGCCGGACACGGCGCGCTTCGCGATCGGCGGCGCCACCTCGATGATCTTCGACGAGATCCGCGCCGGGCGCGGGCCGGAGCTGAAGCGGATCCTGCCGGACCTGCTCTTCGCGGTGCTGATGCCTTACCTGGGGCCGGAGGAAGCGGAGGAGGAGATGCGGCGGGTGACGAGGGGGCAGACGTAGAGAGCCGTCGGGGGTCCCTTCTCAGGCCGCTTCGCGGGAGTTCCTGAGAAGGGACCCCCGACGGCTCTCCCGTTCAGACGCCCTCGCCGTGACGCCCAGCTCCTGAGGCGAAGCGCTGAGCTCCACGCAGGGCTATGTGAAGTGTCTCTCGGCCGAGGCGGTGCTCTAGAGCTATGCCGTCTTTGAGTGGGAGGCCGAAGCCTTCCATGGCGGCTTGGCGGTCGGCGAGCATCGTCTCTTGGGGGAAGGAGGCGATGCGCTCGGCCAGCTCCAGGGCGCGGGCGAGGTGCTTGCCGGGCTCGACGACCTCGTTGACGAGGCCGATCCGGTGGGCCTCCTCGGCCCCGACGGGGCGGCCGAGGAGGATCAGCTCCAGCGCCCGGCCCATGCCGACGATCCGCGGCAGGCGCTGGGTGCCGCCGTCGACCAGGGGGACGCCCCAGCGGCGCTCGAAGAGCCCGAAGGTCGATTGCAAGGTCGCGATCCGCAGGTCGCACCAGAGCGCCAGCTCGACGCCGCCGGCGAGGCACCAGCCGTCGACCGCGGCGATCGCCGGCTTCGAGGGCGTGAGCCGGGTCGGGCCCATCGGCCCGTCAGGGTGGTCGACTTCGAGGTCCATCGCCTTCAGGTCGGCGCCGGCGCAGAACGCCACCCCTCCGGCGCCGGTCAGGATCAGCACCCGGGCTCCCTCGTCGGCCTCGAACTCCCGCAGCGCCGCGCGGAAGCCCTCCGCCGTTGCCCGGTCGACCGCGTTGCGCCGCTCGGGCCGGTCGATCGTCAGCACGGCCGCCGCCCCGACTCGCTCGTAGCGCGTCCCCTCGCTCATCGCGAGGAGGGTAAGGGAGCGGGCGGGCTAGTCGTCGCGGCCTTCCGGGTCATCGCGACGACGCCGGCTCCCAGGCGCCCCGGCGCGCGAGATCGACGAGGGCAGGTACTCATCGACAAATTCAAAATATGGGTGCTCCCAGACAGATAAAGATCTGCGTTGTCTGAGGGGCGTCGGGTGTGCGACTGACGAGCGCCGGTCCAAGCTGGGCAAGGACGCAGCCGGCGCCGCGTGGCAGCGCCACGCAAGCCGGCGAGGACGCCGCCATGCGCAGGAGCGCCGCCGTCAGGCGCGCGCCTGACGCCCCGAAGCCAACCAAAAAAGCAACCGGGGGCGGCGCTCGTTGCCTGCCGGTGCGTAGCCTTCGCACTTCGAAGCTCGTCGCGCCACCTTCGAGACGCCGTCCGGTGGGCTTCCGCGGACCCCGTCTCTCCCAGTCGCAGATCGAACTTAGCGCGCCCCCCGCCGGGGCGCCAGGGGGGCGACGAATACGTTCCCGCAAACTCCGGGAAATGTCATCCCTGCGAAGCTGGCTAACCTCCGTCCGGTGCGAATAGACGAGATCATCGCGAGCAAGGCGCCGACTTTCTCGGTCGAGTTCTTTCCGCCGAAGACCGAGGAGGCCACCGCGTCGTTGTTCGAGACGGCCCGCTCGCTGCGCGAGCTGGAGCCGGACTTCGTCTCGGTCACCTACGGCGCCGGCGGCTCGACCCGCGATGGGACGGTCGAGATCACGCGGGCGCTGAAGGACGACCTGGGCTACGAGACGATGGCCCACCTCAGCTGCGTCGGCGAGACCACGGAGGGGCTGGCGGCGACACTGGACCGGATCACGCGGGCCGGGGTCGAGAACGTATTCGCGCTGCGCGGCGACCCGCCGCGGGGGGAGGATGACTTCGTCCAGCCCGAGGGGGGACTCGGCAGCGCCGCCGAGCTCGCCGCGTTCATCGCCGGCGGCTGGGACTTCACGGTCGGCGGCGCCTGCTTCCCAGAGGTGCATCCCGAGGCGCCGGACCTGGAGACCGACCTCGCTTACCTTCGCACCAAGGTCGAGGCTGGAGCGTCGTTCCTGATCACCCAGCTCTTCTTCGACAACCAGGTCTACTTCGATTTCGTCGCCGCCGCCCGCGCCGCCGGGATCGAGGCGCCGATCCTGGCCGGGGTGATCCCGGTTGCCAGCTTCGCCCAGACGAAGCGGATCTGCGAGCTCTGCGACGCGTCGATTCCGGAGCGCCTGGAAGCCGCGTTCGCCGCGGCCGGTGGCGACGAGCGCGCGGAGTTCGAGCTCGGCATCGCCTACGCCGCCCAGCAGTGCGCCGAGCTGCTCCTCGCCGGAGCGCCCGGCATCCACTTCTACGCCCTCAACCGGGCCCCGGCGACGCGAGCCGTTCTCGGCGCCCTGCGCGCGTCGCGGCCCTGGGACAGGTCGGCGACGGCGACGGCGACCTGAGCAAGTCCCTTCGACTAAAATACGCGCGCGCCGATGGCAAACCGCCGGGAGGAAGAGAGGGAGCGGCTCCGCCAAGCCAGGCAGGAGCGCGAAAAGGAACAGAAGTCGAGCGATCGGCGTCGCCTGATGGCGGGCTACGGCGTCGCCGGGGTGATCGGTCTCGCCGTCCTGGTCGCCGTCGTCGTCCTGATCGTCTCCGCCGCCGGCAAGAACGACAGCGGCGAACCGCACATCGACGTCGGCACCGGTGAATCCTTCGGCGTACAGCCGGACAAACGCCACGGCAGCGAAGTCCCTGCGGTGAAGGTGACCGAACTGAAAGAAGCGGCGAAGAAGGCCGGCTGCGACCTGCGCCTGAAGCTCAAAGACGAGGGCCACAATCACATCCCGGTCACCGCCACCGGTCCGAACTACGGAACGAACCCGCCGACCTCGGGAACGCACGCGGAAATCGCCCAGGCGGACGGCGCCTACGACGAATTCCCGAAGGAAACCGCCATCACTCACTCGCTCGAGCACGGCCGGCTGGAGATCCAGTACGCACCGGACCTGCCCGAAAGCGACCAGCTCGAACTGCTGGGGATCTACGAAACGATGTGGGGCGGGACGCTGATCTTCCCCAACGAGAACATGCCCTACGCGGTCGCGGCCACCACCTGGACCAATCTGCTCGGCTGCAACGAATTCAAGGGCGCGATCACGCTCGACGCGATCCGCGACTTCGGCAAAACGACCTGGGGCCGTTACGGCGGCGAGCCGGTCAACACGTTCAAGCAGACCGCGCCGACGCCGGTCGAACCGACCATCAACTAGGCGCCCGGTAGGCGGGGAAGAAGCTGGCCGGCTCGCGGCCGGAGGAGAGGCGCGCGTAGGCGTTCGGGTCGCAGACGATCTCCGAGGTGCGCCAGGGCAGCTCGCGGTTGGCGAAGCCGCGCTTGAACTCCTCGAGCCGGTCGCCGGGGGAGATGCCGCCGCCGAGGTTGAGCGGCACCCCCAGCTCGGCGGAGAGGGCGACGAGCGCCGCGACGACGTTCTTCATCGGCGAGTCGCGCAGGCTCGCGTCGGAGCTGCCGCTCAGGTGGTAGTGGAGGAAGCCGTCGCTGGCCGCGGCCAGCGAGGCCGCGGCGATCGTCCCGCCGGGCGACACGGCGACGGCCAGCCACATGCGATCCGATTCGAGGATCCGGTCGAAATAGGCGGCCCCGAAGAAGTAGCGCTCGGCGGCACCGGTACGGCGCATCGTCTGCTCATAGGCGGTGAGGAAGCCGGCGCGCTCGGCGGCGGTCGTCTCCGGGCCGGGGACGATCCGTACCGAGTATCCGAGGCGGACGTTCTTGTTGATCCGGTTGCGGTCGCTGCCGCGGGTCTTGGCGGGCAGCGCCGGGTCGGCGATCTGGACGACGTTGCGCTCGCTCGCCCCGGCGAAGGGCGGCGTGCCGAGCGTGTGGCGGACGAAGATCGTGACAAGACCGGCGCCGGAGAAGTCGACCTCGGCTGGATCGAGCGGCGCATCCGACATCGACCCCGTTCTGGTGGGGTCGATGTCGGATGCGCGTCCGCGCACCGCGATTCCGGGATAGCCGTAGGGGGAGATCGCGTCGCGCTCGGGGCCCCCGTCGATCTCGCGCACGATCAGCGGGGCGAGCAGCTCTCGGCCACTCCCGGCGACGCGGAGGGTGTGGGTCACGCCCTCCGCGTCGAGGAAGGGCCGGGAGCGGAAGAACTCCTCGTCCTCGACCGCGGCGCCGCGGTCGGCGACCAGCTCGGCGGTCGCGACGGGCCCGTTCACGCGAGCAGATCCGCTGCCGCGGCGCGGAACTCCTCCGGCAGCACGCCCCAGACCTCGCAGTCGTCGGCCGGGGCGTCGTCGCGGCGCAGGTGGGCGCGCATCGTCCCCTCGTGCTTCCAGCCGAGCCCGGCGACGGTCCTCTTGGCGATCTCGTTGCGGGCGGGGATGCGTCCGTAGACCCGGTGGGCGCCGAACTCGTCGAATGCCTTGGCCAGGGTCAGCGCCTCCGCGCGCCGACCCACCCCGGCGCCGCGCACTTCGTCGCCGATCAGGGCTCCGAGCTCGGGGGCGGTCTGGCGAAAGAGGCCGTAGAGCGCGGTGAAGCCCACGGGCTCCTCGTATCCCTCGACCTCGATCGCGTACTTGCGGTCCTCGCCCGAGTCCTCCATCGCCCGGGAGACCCAGGCCTCGGCCTCCTCCAGCGAGAACGAGTCGCGCTGCTCCATCAGCGAGGCGGTCGCCGCCGGATTGTTGAACCAGCGGTGCACCGCCGCGGCGTCGCCGGGCTGGAAGGGACGAAGGGACACCTGAGGACGGTCGCTCACGCCGAAAACCCTAATCCCCCCTCCCGGGTGCAACGTTTTTTCGTCCCATGACAACGAAAAAGCGTTGCACCCGATCAGTCGGGGGCGAGGCCGTGGCCGCTGACCAGCAGCCAGACGGTCTTGGCGAGGATGCGGGCGTCGAGGACGATGCCGCGGCGGTCGACGTACTCGAGGTCGAGCTCGATCCGCTCCTCCCAGGGAATGCCGGCGCGGCCCTGAACCTGGGCCCAACCGGTTATGCCTGGCCGCACCTCGTGCCGGCGGCGTTGGCGGGGGGTGTAGTCGACGACCTGGGCGGGGATCGTCGGCCGGGGCCCGACGATCGCCATCTCCCCGCGCAAAACGTTGACCAGGTTGGGAATCTCGTCGAGCGAGGTGCGGCGCAGGAGGCGGCCGGCGGCGGTCACGCGCGGATCGTCGCGGGTGACGACGCTGCCCACGCCGACCGGGTCGGAGCCCGCGACCATCGTGCGCAGCTTCAGCATCTCGAACTCCTCGCCGCGCAGCCCGACCCGGCGCTGCCGGTAGAACACGGGGCCGCGGCTGCCCAGCTTGATCGCGACCGCGGCGATCAGCAGCACCGGCGAGAGGACGGCCAAGGCCAGCAACGCGATGACGATGTCGAGCGCCCGCGGCACCGTCACCTCGTCCCCGGCGCCTTTTCCCATGCGGCGGGGGGGCCCTTGCGAAAGCGATCCCAGAGGCCGGCGGCGATCGAGAGGGTGCTGAGGGCGTAGTGACGGGCGAGGCGCAGCGGCCTCCACGCGAACTGACCGCCGAGGATGGCGGCGGCGATCGTCGCGACCTGGATGCCGTAGGCGACGACGTAGACCCAGCCCTCGCCGAGGAGGAGCAGGTTCGAGACGAAGGCGAGCAGGTGCAGGAGCGGGGTCAGATAGCGAAGCAGGCGGTGCGAGAGGATCTCGAGGGCGTAGAGGGGCGCGTAGCCGCGCGGGGAGATCATCCGCTCGCCGACGACGATGTCCCAGAGGCCGACCATCATCCGCCGTTTGCGGGCCCACTCCCCCTCCAGCGTCGGCACCATCTTCTCCTCGGCGCGAGCCCAGGGGACGTAGAGCGAGCGCTTCCCGCGCTTGGCCAGCTCGAAGGGGAAAGAGAGGTCGTGGCTGGCGGAGGGCCGCAGCGGCAGGTAGGCGTCGGCGCGAACGGCGTAGATCGCGCCGTTGCCCGCGGTGACGCCGGCCAGCGCCGACTCCATCTCCCGCACCTTCATCTCGTAGCGCCAGTAGGCGCCCTCGAGGTTGTCGCCCTCGGGGTCGAGAAAGCGAACCTGGCCGCAGGCGTAGCCGACCCCGGGGTCGGCGAAGGGCTCGACCAGGTGGCGCAGGGCCTCGGGCCGCCACTCGCTGTTGGCGTCCGAGAAGGCGAGGATCTCGCCTGAGGCGCGCTCGGCGGCGGCGTTCTGGGCCGCGAGCTTGCCGCCGCGGGGCAGCTCCAGCACCAGATCGGCGCCGGCGTCGCGGGCGCGGTCGGCGGTCGCGTCGGCGGAGCCGTCGGAGGCGACGATCAGCTCGAGCCGCTCGCGCGGGTAGTCGAGCGCCAGCGCGTTGGCGACCTTGGCGGCGATCACCTCCTCCTCGTCGTAGGCGGCGACGATCAGGGAGACGCGGGGCAGCTCCTCCCAGACGCCCGGCTCCAGGGTCGGGCGGCGGCGGAGCGCGAGCAGAGACCGCAGGAGCAGCGGGTAGCCCAGGTGCGTGTAGACGATCAGGGTGGCGGATAGCCAGAAGATCGCGGCGAGCATCGAACGATTATCTGCTTCCGGTGCGCTTTATGTGCGCATGGATGGCATAAAGCGCACCGGAAGGGTCAGGCACGGAGTTCCTCGTAGAGGGCGAGGGTGCGGGCGGCGACCGCGTCCCACGAGTACGGCCCGATCGCGGCCTCGCGGGCGGCCTCGGCGAGGCGTTCGCGGGCCGCCGCGTCGGAGACCAGCTCGGCCAGCGCCGCGGCGAGGCCCTCGGGGTCCTCCGGCGATACGAGCCTGGCGGCGCCCGTCGCCCCGACCTCGGGGAAGCCCCCCACCGAGCTCAGGACCAGGGGCTTGCCGAAGGCGAGTCCGGTGTAGAGGACGCCGGAGTGCTCGGCGTCGCGGTAGGGCAGGACGACGAGGTCGGCACGGCGGAAGATCGCCGGGATCTCGGCGTCGTCGACGAACCGGGTGAGGAGGCGGACGCGGCCCGGAGCCTGGTCGGCGAGGCGGCGCAGGGGCTCCACCGGCATGCGGGGGTTGCCGACGATCCAGAGCTCGGCGCCCTCGACCTGGCGGAAGGCTTCCAGCAGGGTGTCGATTCCCTTGTAGGGGCGCAGCAGGCCGAAGAAGAGGATCACCGCGCCCTCTGGGCGCTCGAGCTCCGCCGGCAACGGCAGCTCGCGGGGCAGGCGCGTGAGGTAGTCGAAGGCCCCGTGGGGGATGACGTGCACGCGGCCGGGGTCGAGACCGACCTCGTCGCGCAGGCGGCGGGCTCCGTGGTCGGAGTGGGCGACGACGGCGTCCATCGCCCCGAACATACGGCGCGCGGTCGCCAGCTCGCGGTGGCTCGGCACCGGCGGCAGCACGTAGTGCGCCGTCATCATCCGGGGGCGCCGCCGCGGCAGGATGCGCGAGTCGAGCTCGGGCATCGTCAGCCACTGGTAGTGGACGACGTCGGCGTCGAGCTGGCGCCCCAGGCGCCGCATGTCGGCGAGGTGCTCGGCCCCCTTCACGACGCGGCGGCCCGGCGCCTCGAGCCCGCGCTCGGCGCTGCGCCGGTAGAAG
>Ga0070693_100000796_pt1 | contig 13948 bp, 12 predicted proteins | sample KBSK1103metaG_FD_65472 | JGI IMG/M metagenome (GOLD analysis project Ga0070693, IMG submission 65472) | Corn, switchgrass and miscanthus rhizosphere microbial communities from Kellogg Biological Station, Michigan, USA - KBS K1-10-3 metaG | ecosystem: Host-associated > Plants > Roots >...
CGCGCCGGCGCTGCCGCCCGAGGCGGGTGGCGCTCCCGGGCTGACGCCGCCGGTGATGCGAGGCCGCTCGAGCGGCTTCGTCACCGACGTGCTCGTCGACCTCGGCTTCGTCGGCGAAGACCGGGCCCGGCAGGCGATCGAAGAAGCGCGCACCGCCGGCACGCCGCCCGAGAGCCTGCTGCTCCAGCAGGGCGCGGTCGACCCCGACCAGCTCTCGCGCGCGGTCGCCGAGCGCTACGGCCTCGACCACGTCGACCTCGGCATCTACCAGGTCGACATGGCCGCGGCCAACCTGATCCCGGTCAACACCGCCCGCCGCTACAAGGCGCTGCCGGTCGGGTTCGCCGACAAGGGGACGCTGATCGTCGCGATGGCCGATCCGACCAACGTCCTCGCCGTCGACGACATCCAGATCGCGACCGGGCTCGACTGCCGCGTCGCGGTCGCCGCCGAGGAGGACATCGAGGGTCTGATCGGCCGCCTCAACACCCTGCAGAGCGCGGTCAGCGAGGCCGTCTCCGAAGGCGAAGAGGAGGCCGAGGCCGAGCTCGCCGAGGTCAGCGACATGGAAGTCAGCGCCGAGGACGCGCCCGTGATCAAGCTCGTCTACTCGATCCTCGGGCAGGCGGTGGGGGAGGGGGCCTCCGACGTGCATTTCGAGGCCGGCGAGGACGAGATGCGGGTCCGCTTCCGGATCGACGGCGTCCTGCGCGAGGCAGCGCACGTGCCGAAGCGGATGGTCGGCGCGGTCGTCTCGCGGATCAAGATCATGAGCGACCTCAACATCGCCGAGAAACGCGTGCCCCAGGACGGCCGCGTCGGGATCACGGTCGAAGACCGCCGCGTCGACCTGCGGATCACGACGCTGCCGACGCAGCGCGGCGAGGGGGCGACGATCCGCATCCTCGACAAGGACAACGCCCAGCGCTCGCTCGACGAACTCGGCATGGACGGCAGCGGCCGCGAGCGCTTCGAGGAGGCCTTCCACCAGGCATACGGGGCGGTGCTGGTCACCGGCCCGACCGGCTCGGGCAAGAGCACGACGCTCTACGCCGCCCTCCAGGACCTCAACGAAGTCGAGAAGAACATCATCACGATCGAGGACCCGGTCGAGTACCGCCTGCAGGGGATCAACCAGATCAACGTCAACCGCAAGGCCGGGCTCGACTTCGCCACCGGGCTGCGCTCGATCCTGCGCGCCGACCCCGACATCGTCATGGTCGGCGAGATCCGCGACGGCGAGACGGCGCGGATCGCGATCGAGGCGGCGCTGACGGGGCACATGATGCTGACCACGCTGCACACCAACGACGCGCCCGGCGCGATCACCCGCCTCTCGAAGATGGGGATCGAGTCCTTCCTCACCGCTTCGGCGGTCGACTGCGTCGTCGCCCAGCGCCTGGCGCGCAAGCTCTGCACCCACTGCAAGCGGCGGACGATCGTGCCCCAGCAGGCGCTGGCCGAGGCCGAGATCCCGATCGGCGGCGATCTCGAAGCCTACGAACCGGCCGGTTGCTCGCGCTGCAACCAGAACGGCTACCGCGGCCGCGTCGGCCTCTACTCGGTGATGACGCTGAGCGAGAGGATCAAGGAAATGGTGGTCGACCAGCGACCGGAGGCGGAGATCGCCACCGTCGCCCGCGAGGACGGCATGCTCACGCTGCGCGAGGACGGCGTCGCCAAGGTCCGCGCCGGCCTGACCAGCCTCGAGGAGGTCGTCCGTGTCACCGCTTAGCCGCCAGCTCTCAAGGATCGGCGCGGAGGAGACGATCTAGGTCTAATGGACTTGGACTTCGACTTCTCCCAGGTCCTCGGCCACATGGTCGAGGTCAGGGCCTCCGACGTGCACCTGACGCCCGGCTTCCCGCCGGCGATCCGCGACAAGGGCAAGATCGTCGCGATGGAGGGCTACCCGGTGCTGACCGCGCAGGAGACGCGCGAGGTGGTCTTCAGCATCCTCAACGAGGACCAGCGCAAGCGCTTCGAGAACCACAAGCAGCTCGATTTCGCCTACGCGATCCCCAACGTCGCCCGCTTCCGCGTCAACTGCTTCTTCCAGCGCGGCGCGGTCAGCGCCGCCTTCCGCCTCGTCCCCCAGGACATCCCGGCGCTCGACTCGCTCGGCGTGCCGCCGGTGCTGCGCGAGCTCGCCGACAAACCGCGCGGCTTCGTCCTCGTCACCGGCCCGACGGGCTCGGGCAAGAGCACGACGCTGGCGGCGATGATCGACGTGATCAATTCCGAGCGCCAGGACCACATCCTCACGATCGAGGACCCGATCGAGTTCCTGCACAACCACAAGCGCTCGATCGTCAACCAGCGCGAGGTCGGCGCCGACGCCGAGGACTTCGCCCTCGGCCTGCGCGCCGCCCTGCGAGAGGACCCCGACGTCATCCTCGTCGGCGAGATGCGCGACCTGGAGACGATCTCCACCGCGCTGACCGCGGCCGAGACCGGCCACCTCGTCTTCGCCACCCTGCACACCCAGTCGACGGCGCAGACCGTCGACCGCATCATCGACGTCTTCCCGCCCCAGCAACAGGGTCAGGTCCGCACCCAGCTCTCGATCGCCCTGCAGGGCGTCGTCACGCAGCAGCTGCTGCCGACCGCGGACGGCATGGGCCGCACCGTCGCCACCGAGGTGCTGGTGCCGACGCCGGCGATCCGCAACCTGATCCGCGAGGGCAAGACGCACCAGATCTACGCCGCCGTGCAGACCTCCGGGGCGGTCGGCATGCAGACGATGGACGCCGACCTGGCCCGGCTCGTGCGGGCGGGCAAGATCACCCGCTCGCTGGCCGAGCAGCGGGCCTCGGTGCCCGAGGAGCTCAAGCGGCTGCTCGGCGGCGAGCAGCTGGTTCCGGCAGGGGGACTGCAGGACTACCGGCCGCCGCAACCGGCCGCCGCGGCGACGCCGAGCGCTGCTCCACCCGCCTACGCACAGGGGGGCTAGCCGATGGCCGCGGCGGCGACCACGTTCGCCTTCCGGGCGATGGATCTCGGCGGCGCCGCGACGAGCGGCGAGGTCGAGGCCGAGTCCAAGGCCCAGGTCACCGAGCAGCTGCGCCAGCGCGGCCTGATCGTCCTCGACGTCACCGAAAAGAGCGAGCCGTTCAAGATCGAGAACGTCTGGCGCAACTGGAAGAAGGTCGACCAGCGCGAGCTGGCGATCTTCTCGCGCCAGTTCGCCACCCTGGTCGCCTCGGGGATGCCGATGCTGCGCACCCTGCACACGCTCGAGGAGCAGTGCAAGGACGAACGCATCCGCGACGCCGTCGCCGGCGTGCGCTCCGACGTCGAGGCCGGCAGCACGCTCGAGCAGGCGATGGAGCGCCACCCCGAGGTCTTCGACAAGCTCTTCATCGCGATGGTCCGCGCCGGCGAGCAGTCGGGCCAGCTCGAGTCCTCGCTCGACCGCGTCGCCTACCAGGTCGAGAAGGCGGACGCCCTTCGGCGCCAGGTCAAATCGGCGATGATGTATCCGCTGCTGATCTTCGGCTTCGCCGGCGTCGCCCTGCTCGGCATCGTCGCCTTCGTCATCCCCGTCTTCGTCGGCATCTTCGAAGAGATCAGCAAAGAACACCCCGGGGAAAAGGCCGAACTGCCGCTGCCGACCAAGATCTGCGTGATGGCCTCCGACGCGATCACCGGTTACTGGTTCATCACCTTCCCGCTGCTGATCGTCCTCTTCGTCCTCTTCTTCCGCTGGAAGCGGACGGAGGGCGGAAAAGCGGCCTGGGACCGCTTCATCCTGCGCCTGCCGGCCCAGATCGGCGACGTGGTGCAGAAGGTGGCGCTGGCGCGCTGGTCGCGCACCTTCTCCGGATCGGTCGCGGCCGGCGTGCCGATGCTGCAGGCGATCCAGCTGACCGGCGACACGTCCGGCAACGTCGTGCTCGAGCAGGCGATGGCGGAGGTCTACGACTCGGTCAAGCGCGGCGGCTCGCTCGCCGGCCCGATCGAGAAAACGCCGATCTTCCCGCCGATGGTCGGCCACATGGTCGCGGTCGGCGAGGAAACCGGCCAGCTCGAGCACATGCTGAGCAAGATCGCCGATTTCTACGAGGCCGAGGTCGACGCCAAGGTCAAGGCCCTCACCGCCCTCCTGGAGCCGGTGATGATCATCTTCGTCGGCGGCGTCGTCGGCTTCATCGTGATCGCGATGTACCTGCCGATCTTCAGCCTCTACGACAAGATCCGCTGAGCTGCTGGGCGGCGCGCGAAACGTCACATTCCGCGCGCCACACGTGTGTCTCGGCTCCCTACGGTCCCGTCAGCGAGTCAAGGCCGCGCGGGGCGTATGATGCTCCGTATGAAAGAGAGGGTGACGATCTCCGTGGAGCCAGAGGTTGTTCAGATAGCGCGTGAAGACGTAGAGGCCGGCCGGGCGTCCAGCGTGTCGGCGGCCATAGAAGACGCTGTCCTCACCCGCAAGCGCTCGCGGGCCTTGCGTGAGGCGATTGAGATGTGGGAGGAGGAGTTCGGTCCGATCAGCGAGGAGGCGAGACAGTGGGCACGGAAGGAACTGAAGCGGGCATTTCAAGAGGCGTCGTCCTCGACGCCGGAGGACTGATCGCACTTGAACGCGCCAATGAGGAGGTTGCCGCTCTGATCGAGGGGGCGGCCAGGCTCCAGGCGACGGTCGTGATACCGGCTACGGCTCTCGCGCAAGTTTGGCGCGGAGGTTCACGCTCGGCGCATCTGACGCGGGTCATCGCCCACGCCCAGACCGACCCCCTGGACGAGGCTCGCGCCAAGGAGGTCGGTCAACGCTTGGGCGACCGTGAGAAGGACGACATCGCGGACGCCCACGTGGTCTGCTGCGCTCTCGAGCGGGGAGTCGTGCTCGTCACCTCCGACCCCGACGACATGAAAGGCCTCACCGAGCCCGGCGAGCGCCTCACGGTTGTGGCCATCTGACACTGTCGGATACAAGCTTGGAAGGCCCGGCAAGCTTAAAGTTTATTCCAGTAACCTTAAAACTTCATCGAAGCTTTGAAAGGTTAGGTCGTGACCGGTAAAGATCGCGGACGGTACGTAAGCGCACTCTGGGAGCCGGTTTTCGCGCATCCCGGACGCAAGGGGGCCGCGGGTCGATACCGGGCGTTCGTTCCAGACCCCGTTGGCGACCTCGAGCCCGAGCTGAGCGCGTCCACGTCGGCCCTTTCCGAGCGTGCCGGGGCGGCCGTGCGGGAGCTGAACGCTTCCGAGCCCGAGCTGGTTGCGCTCGAGGGTCTCGGTCGTCAGCTGCTGCGCTCGGAGGCGCTCGCTTCCTCAGCGATCGAGGGGCTTCAGCTCTCCCATCGCAGACTTGCCCGCGCCGAAGTCGAGGGAAAGGCGGGCGATTTCCTAGCTCAGGAGGTTCTGGGCAACGCCCGCGCGATGGAGGAGGCGGTTCGCATTGGTCGCGAGGTCGGCGATCTCGGCGTCGAGGACGTTTGCGCCATCCACCGGGCGCTGGCGATCTCTCCGCCGCTGGACCGGATCGCGGGGCAGATTCGCGAGTCGCAGGGATGGATCGGCGGCGCTTCGCCGCCGCAAGCCGCGTTCGTCCCGCCGCCGCACGATCGCCTGCCCGGGCTGATGTCCGACCTCTGCGACTTCATGAATCGCGACGACGTCTCGCCGGTCGCCCAAGCGGCGATCGCGCACGCTCAGTTCGAGACGATCCACCCCTTCGGCGACGGCAACGGCCGCATCGGCCGCTGCCTCATCCACGTGCTCTTCGAGCGTTGCGGGCTTGCCCCCAGCTACGTTCCGCCGGTATCGCTGGTGCTTGGCGTCGATAAGGACGCCTACATTGCCGGCTTGGAGGACTTCAGGGGCGATGAGGTCGATCGCTGGGTGGCCCAGTTCGCTCACGCGGTCGAGATTGCCGCGAAGCGAGCAAAAAGCTTTTTGGCTGACGTGGCAGCTCTGCAGGCCGAGTGGATCCGGCGCGCAGAGCCTCTGCGCGCGGACGCCACGGCACGGGCGATCATCGGTCACCTTCCGTCCTATCCGGTCATCACCGCGGCGATCGTGGAGAAGGTCACCAGTCGCTCTCGCGTCGCCGCGATCAACGGCCTCGACCACCTGGCCAGGGCCGGCGTCCTCACCCGCCATCGCAACCAGCGCAAGGGCGACAGCTGGGAGGCGAAGGAGCTCTTCGCATTGCTGGGCACATTCGAGGAGTCTGTTGCGACGCGAGCACCCGTCGATGAAGTGCTACCGTGACGCACATGAACAGCGTCGGGGTCAGGGAGTTGCGGCAGAACCTGTCGCGCTACCTCGTGAAGGTCAAGGAGGGTGAGACCTTTGTCGTCACCGAGCGCGGGAGGGAGGTCGCGAGGTTGTCGCCGTCTGGCCCGGCGGATTCTCCGGTTGCGCGCCTCGTCGCCGAGCGTGGGGCGACGATGCCGCGCGGCAATCTGCTGGATCGCGTCGGGGCGGTCGACCGGCCCCCCGCCGGGCCGCCGTTCAGCGACGAAATCCTGGACGAGCTGCGTGAGGAGCGGCTGTAGCCCGGCGACTTGCATACCTAGACACTTCGGCATTCGTGAAGCTCGTGCTGCGCGAGCCGGAGGAGAAGGCGTTGCGGGCAAAGATGGCCGAATGGGAAGGTTACGTGTCGAGTGCGCTGCTTGGCCTCGAGGCGATCCGAGCTTGCTCCCGCCATCGAGGCGAGTACGCGCGTGATGCCCGCGAGTGGCTCTTGGACGTCTCCCGGTTGCCTCTCGACGATGCGCTGCTGGACGACGCGGCGACTCTAGGCCCGGCCAATCTGCGCAGCCTCGATGCGATTCACCTCGCCACAGCACTCAGCATCAGGGACGAGGTGGGAGCGTTCTTCACCTACGACGCACGCTTGGCCGAGGCGGCGCGGTCCCACGGGCTAAACGTCGCCTGCCCTGCATAGGCACGGGTGGACGGGTTATCCGTGGAAATCGGCCCCGGAAGCCCGACTTTTGGGGAGATGAAGTCCTAGTTTCGGGGATCAAGGTGGCGGCTTGGGCGCCGATAAGGGTGCCGTGATGAATCTGCCAGTGCTTCGGTGCCAAAGGCAAACCCGTCGTGAGGCGGGGGCGCAAAGCCAACAGGGGTCCCTTCGGGGAGCTGGCTGGGCTTCCACCGGGGTCGACAGACACCACGTGGCTGAGATGCGACGGGGCTCTGGCTCAACAACGATGACCACAGGAGGTCACTGATGTTTGTCCAGAATCTCCGGGCCAAGGTTGGCGCCCGGCTCAACGGCGACAGCGAGGCCGGCTTCACGCTGATCGAGCTTCTCGTCGTCATGCTCATCCTCGGCATCCTGGCCGCGATCGCTCTGCCCGCCTTCTTCAACCAGAAGGAAAAGGCCGGCGACGCCAAGGCCAAGGAGTACGCGCACTCCGCGCAGGTCGCGATGGAGACGTACTCGACCGACAACAACGGCAGCTACGAAGGCGCCACTGTTGCGGAACTCGAAGCGATCGAGCCGACCCTGGGAAGCGCTCCCGGTCTGGAAGTCCTCGCTTCCGGAGGCGCCGCGGCATCCGCCCCGACTGACCTCGGCTACCGCATCGTCGTCGACGGCTCCGGGACCCAGTGGTTCGCGGTCGACAACGACGAAGGCGATTTCAGCTTCCCGTGCGAAACGGGCGGCAAAGGCGGCTGCCCCGACACCGGCGCGGCAGGCGGCCTGGGGGAATGGAGCGAATAAGCCTCCTGACCTCCTTGGCCTAGCCAAGCCTGAAGTTCTCGAGGGGCGGGCCGCACGGCCCGCCCCTCGTTCTTCGGGTGAAGGACTCGCCTCAGAAAGGGTCACTCGAATGACCGACGTCCAGAACCTGCGAACAAAGATCGGCGCCCGGCTCAGCGGCGACGAGGAGGCCGGCTTCACGCTGATCGAGCTCCTGGTCACGATGCTCATCCTCGGCATCCTGGCCGCGATCGCCCTGCCCGCCTTCTTCAACCAGAAGGAAAAGGCCGGCGACGCCAAGGCCAAGGAGTACGCGCACGTCGCCCAGGTCGCGATGGAGACGTACTCGACCGAACACGACGGCTCATACGTCGGCGCCGACGAAGAAGCGCTGGTGACGATCGAGCCGGTCCTGGCGAGCGCTCCGGGCCTGACCGTCACCGGCTCGGGCGAAGCGGAAAACCCGACCGCCACCGGTTACCGGGTCACCATCGACGGCTTCGGAGCCCAGTGGTTCGCCGTCGACGACAACGCCGGCACGTTCAGCTTCCCCTGCGAAACGGGCGGCAAAGGCGGCTGTCCCGATACAGGCGCCGAAGGCGGCCTGGGCGACTGGGGCGGTTGATCGAGTCTCGGTCAGGCGTCCAGTGCGGGACTAAGCGAATGATCGACTCGCGCCGATAGAGCAACGATGCCGGGGAAGCACAGACATCGCGCGTTGCCGCTTGCGCTGGCGGCGCTTGCCGCCTGCCTCCTCACCGCCCCGGCGGCGCTGGCTTCGTCTGCCCGTTACGAGGGCATCTCGGCCGACGGCGAGGTCGCGGTCTTCAGCACCGTCGACAAGCTCGTTCCCGGCGACACCGACCTGCAGCGCGACGTCTACGTACGCGAACTCGACGAAGAGCTCGGCTACGTCACCCGCGAGGCCTCGCTCGGCCCGACCGGCGGCAACGACGCCTACCCGGTGCAGTACCTGGCCATCGACGCGGCCGGCGACAGGGTCTTCTTCGCGACCAGGGAGCGACTGGCGGCGGCCGACAAAGACGGCGCCGAAGACGTCTACGTCCGCGACCTGGCGAAAGACACGACCAGCCTCGTCTCCGCCGGGGATCCGGCCTGCGCCGGGTCGGGCTGCGGCAATGCCAACGTCGACGCCGGCGCCGCTCCGGGCGGCATCGTCGACGAAGGCAACAGGGTCTTCTTCGTCAGCGCCGAGCAGCTCTCACCGCAGGACAAAGACGCGAGCCCGGACGTCTACGTCCGCGACCTCGAAGCGGGTACCACCGCGCTCGTCTCCGCCGCCGCGCCGTCGTGCGGTGGCAGCTGCGGTACCGGGGCGAACCCGGTCGTCTTTCAGGACGCCTCGGCCGACGGCTCGAAGGCGATCTTCACCAGCGCCGAGTCGCTTGCCGGCGCCGACGCCGACGGCGAAAGCGACCTCTACGAGCGCGACCTCGAGAGCGGCGAAACGACCCTGGTCTCGGCCCCCGGCCCGGGCCCCGAAGCCTGTCCCAGCGGACATAGCTGCAACCCGGCCAACAGCGCGCTCTCGGCCAACGGCGCCCACGTCTTCTTCGAGACCTACGAACGGGTGGTCGGCGAAGACGACGACGAATTCCAGGACGTCTACGGCTGGTCCGCTGGGACCGCGGTCCGCGTCTCGACCGGCCAGGGCGGAGGCAACGGGGAAAACCACGCCCGCTTCGAAGCCAGCTCGGCGAGCGGCGCCGCGGCCTTCTTCGCGACGAGCGAATCGCTTGCCGCGGAGGACGACGACGAATCCGAGGACGTCTACGTCCGCCAGGGCGGCACGACGGAGCTGGTCTCCGAAGGCGACCCGTCCTGCCAGCCCGGCTGCGGCAACGGCGATCTGCCGGCGACGCTCGTCTGGGTCTCCGCCGCCGGCACGACGGCCGTGCTCAGCACCGCTGAACCGCTGGTCGAGGAGGACGAAGACTCGCGCGCCGACGTCTACGCCCGCGCCCTGTCCGGCGGCCCGACGACGCTCGTCTCGGTTCTCGGGCCGACCTGCGGCGACCCCGAATGCGGCAACGGCGAACACAACGCCAGCTTCGCCGGCGCCTCCGCTGACGGCTCGCACCTGTTCTTCGTCACCGACGAGGCGCTGGCGCCACCGCTCGAAGGGGACGAAAGCGGCCCCGGCGACCGCGACGAACGCACCGACGTATACGAGCGCGGCGGCGGGACGACGACGCTGGTCTCGGCCGGGCAGCTCGGCGGCTCCGGCCTCTACAGCGGCAACGGCGCCTTCGACTCCCAGCTCGATCCCGAACGGCAGGGCGTCGCCGTCGCCGGCGACCGCGTCTTCTTCACGACCAGCGAGCGGATGACCGAAGCCGACCACGACTCCGAAGAAGACGTTTACGAACGCTCGGCAACGGGCACGGTGCTGGTCTCGCAGGGCAACGACCCCGAACTGGAAGCTTTACTGGCGCCGCCGGCCCCCTTCCTCGAAGAAACCGATCCCGAATCGCCGGGCGCCTCCACTGAACCGAGGGTGCTCGGCTCCGAGAGCGTCGGCGAAGCCTCGATCAAGCTCTACCGAACGGCCGACTGCTCCGGCGAGCCGGTCGCTACGGGCGACAGCGCTTCGCTTGAATCGCCGGGAATCAAGGTAAGCGTCGCGGCCGGTTCGACGACCGCCTTCCGCGCGACCGCCGAAGCCGAAGGCTTCATCTCGGCCTGCTCCGAAGCGCTGACCTACAAACAGGTCGACCCCGAACCGGAAGGGGAAGGCGGCGGTGGCGGCGGAGGAGGAGGTTTCGGCGGCGGCGGAACGCCGGGCGGATCCCCGCCCAGCCTGGGGTCCGTTCCGGCAAGCCCGAGCGGCAGGGCCGCCCTCCTGACGCCGGTGACGCGGATCACCTTCGGGCCCGTCTTCAAGACCCGCCGGGACCCGGTCTTCCGCTTCGCTGACTCGACCGGCCAGGCCGGCACTCGCTTCCTCTGCAGGGTCGACCGCCACGCATGGAAGTCGTGCAAATCGCCGAAGCGCCTCAAGGGATTGAAGCGCGGCAAGCACGTCTTCGAGGTGAAGGGCGTCAACGCGCGCGGCGAAAAGGAGGCGAAGCCGGCCAGCCGCGGGTTCAAGCTGGTGGGCGCCGGAGGGGGTGGGGGGCGATGACGCGGCTTCGAGCGCGGCTGGCTGGCCGCGACAACGAGGCCGGGTTGACCCTGGTCGAGCTGCTGGTCGCCGCGGCGATGAGCGTCGTCATCGTCGGCGGCGCCACCGCGATGCTGATCAGCGCCGTCCGCGCGCAGCCGAAGCTGAGCAAGAAGAACCAGGACATCACCACGGCGCGCTACGTACTCGAGCGCATGACGCGTGAGATCCGCAACGGGGTCACCGTCTACCAGGAACCGGCGCCAACGGGCTCGGAAGTCTCCTTCCTCACCCAGGTTCGGCGTGAAGGGGGAACCTGCGGCGGTCTGCCCTCCGAAAGCACGACCTCGCCCTCGGTCGAATGCCGGGTCACCTATCGCTGCTCGACGACCGAATGCACGCGGACGGAGACGGCGCCGGCGGTGACGAGCGGCGGCACGCCGACGACGCTCGTCAGCGGCCTCGACAGCAACCAGGTCTTCAACTACGAACCGAGCACCGAAGAACCGGTCTACGTCGGCATCACCCTGCACATCGCCAACCCGGAAGGCGAAGGCGACCTGACGATCACCGACGGCGCCGGCCTCCGCACCCTCGACTACGTGAGCGGCTGACCATGCGGGCCTGGCTGAAAGCGCGGTTCGACGGCGACCCGGAGGCAGGCCTGACGATGGTCGAGGTGCTGGTCGCCGCGATCGTGCTGGTGCTGGGCGCGGCCGCGACCTTCGGCGTCCTCGGCGCCGCGACCCGCAACGCGCAGCGGGCGAAGGCGACGCAGGTAGCGCTCGACCTCGCTCAGGAAGAGCTCGAGCGGTTGCACAGCCTGCCCTATGACTGCTCGTCGGTGCCGGCGGGCGAAGGGTGCCTGGCCATTGACCACGTGCCGAGCCACGAAAACGGTGAGAAGAAGCCGAACTCGCGCATCAACGGCAGCCTCTTCGCGCTGCAGCGCGACCCGCCCAACGCCTACTTCCCGCTCGACGTCGAGGCGGAAAAGGGCTTCAGCCCCGAATCTCACTTCCAGACCGGGCAGAGCGGGTTCGGCGCGATTCAGGGAACGATCTACCGCTACGTGGTCTGGCGCAACGACCCGAGCTGTACGACCGAAGCGTGCGAAGAAACCGAACACGACTACAAGCAGATCGTCGTCGCGGTCAAGCCCGACACGCCGGTCAGCCAGCAGAGCGAAACCGGCTACGTCGAAGTCCAGTCGGCGGTCGGCCCGCCGCCCGCGGTCAGCGACGAAGAAAGACAGAAAGAAAAAGAAAAAGAAGAACAGGAAGCGAAAGAAAAAGAAGAAGAAGAAAACACCGGCGGAGGAACCGACGTCACCGCGCAGCAGTTCTTCCTCTCAGACACGTCCTGCTCGGCGAGCGGCGCCACGGAAGGCCTGGAAGTCAGCGGCGATCATCTCCTGCACAACACGCTCGGCACCTGCGCCAGCGGCCTGCGGAGCGGCACGACGTTGGGCGCGCCGGACGCCCTGCTCGACAGCGCACCACTCGACCCCTACCCCGAAGACGAATCGCTGCCGGTCCTCCACGACTACGCCGACGACTTCTACCTGGAGCCGACGCCCGACACCGACAAGGGCGTGCAGATCCGCCGCGACGACACCAGTGGCTGCCACTACAAACCGACCGGAACGGCGCACCCCGAGTCCCAGGTGCACCGCTGGGTGACCGACCCGATGCCCCACGACTTCGAAATGGGCGGCAAGGTCGTGCTCGAGTTCTACACCCGCACGCTCAACGACGCGCTCTACACCGGCACGCTCTGCGTCTTCCTCTATGAACGCAAAGAAAATGAAGAAAAAGGCGAATTGGTGGCCGAAGACGAACCGCTGATCGCCAAGTCCCAGGGAACCCCCTACTGGACCTACACGCCGGAGGGAAACGGCTACTGGCCGCGAAACTCCTGGGCCAAGGTGCGGCTGACGATGGAATTCGAGGAAGCTCCGAAGACGATCGACGAAGACAACCGTCTCGTCCTCGCTATCAGCGTCGATCGCGCCAACACCCCGGCCGACGCGATCCCGGTCATGTACGACCATCCGAACTACGCGGCCCGGCTCGAGGTCGACACCAAAACCCCGATCGAACACACCGGGGGCTGACCGGTGGCCGCCGCCCTGGCGTTCGCCTTCCTCGGAGGGCTGCTCGCCGGTAGCTTCATAACGGTCGTCGCGCACCGGGTTCCGCGCGGCGAATCGATCGTCGGCCCGCGCTCGCGCTGCCCGAATTGCGGCACGCAGATCGCCGCCTACGACAACCTGCCGGTGTTCTCGTGGCTGCTGCTGCGCGGGCGCGCCCGCTGCTGTGGGGCCTCGATCTCGCCGCGCTATCCGCTGACCGAGCTCACCCTGGGCGCCCTCTACGCGGCGACGGTGGCCGTGCTCTGGGACGACCCGGCCGAAGTCGCCCTCGGGCTCGTCCTCGTCACGACCCTGACGGCGGTGACCCTGACCGACCTCGAGCGCCGCATCATCCCCAACAAGATCCTGCTCGTCGCGGCTGTGCTCGGCGTGGCGATCGCCGCGGTCGGCGATCCCTCCAGCCTGCCAGAGCGGGCGATCGCGGCCGCCGCGGCCGGTGGCCTGCTCTTCGCCGCCGCGCTCGCCTACCCGCGCGGGATGGGGCTCGGCGACGTCAAGCTGGCGGCCGTGATGGGCCTCTTCCTCGGCCGCAACGTCGCCCCGGCGATCCTCGTCGCCCTGCTGGCTGGCTCCCTGGTCGGCCTGGCGATGATCGCCCGCGACGGCGCCGGCGCGCGCAAGCGGGCGATTCCCTTCGGCCCCTTCCTCGCCCTCGGCGGCGTCGTGGGCCTGCTTCTCGGCGACCAGATCGTCGATCTGTACCTGAGCGCCTTCTGAGCCAGCGCTCGGACGGACGTCCAGGTTCTCATAGAAGTAAGTAGTTGCAGGGCGAAAGGTCCGTGGCCTTTCTGTCGATTGAGAAGGACGAACGCGCCCCCGCGCGCCGTGACTCAGCCATATGCGACTGCAACTGACCAGGAAGAAGAAGGCGGACAGCGTCGCCGGCCTCGAGATCGAGGCGGGCAGCATCGCCGCGACCGAGGTGACGGGTTCGAACGGCTCGTCCCAGGTGCGCGCCTCGGGGATCGCGCCGCTCGCCCCCGGCGTCTTCCACGAGGGCGAGGTG
>Ga0070693_100000799_pt1 | contig 13905 bp, 22 predicted proteins | sample KBSK1103metaG_FD_65472 | JGI IMG/M metagenome (GOLD analysis project Ga0070693, IMG submission 65472) | Corn, switchgrass and miscanthus rhizosphere microbial communities from Kellogg Biological Station, Michigan, USA - KBS K1-10-3 metaG | ecosystem: Host-associated > Plants > Roots >...
CATCGCAGCGCCTGATCGTCCGCGGACGCAAGCGCGGCAAAGCAACGCAGTAACCAATTCTGAGAATCGGATATGGCAAGAAGTATTAAGAAGGGTCCCTACGTCGAAGATGCGCTGATGACGAAAGTCTCGGGCATGAACGGCAGAAACGAGAAGCGGGTGATCAAGACCTGGGCGCGTGCGAGCACGATCGTCCCGGACTTCGTCGGTCACACCTTCGCGGTGCACAATGGCAACAAGTTCATTCCGGTCTACGTGACGGAGAACATGGTCGGCCACAAGCTCGGCGAGTTCGCGCCGACGCGCCTGTTCCGCGGCCACACGGGCGCGGTGAAGGCGACCGACAAGAAGGCGGGCGGCGTTCCGACATCCGGCGGACCGGGTGGCGGGCCAGGCGCGGCGCCTCCAACTCCGGCCAAGGGCACGGCGGCGGTCAAGTGAGCGAGAGATCGAGATTGCGCGCGGCTCGTCACGCCGCCGAGAAGAAGGGAGTGTCGAGCGCGATCCAGCGCACGACGCGCCAGTCGCCGTACAAGATGCGGCTCGTTATCGACCAGATCCGCGGCAAGGACGTCAACGAGGCGCTTGGTCTGCTTCGTTTCTCCAAGAAGCACGCGGCCAAGCAGATCGAGAAGGTTCTCAACTCGGCCGTCGCCAACGCGGAATTCAAGTCGAGAGAGGGAAGCGAGGCGGTGGACGTCGACACGCTTTACATCAAGCACGCGGTAGTGAATGAAGGTCCGGCGCTGCGGCGTTTCATGCCTGCCGCGCAGGGGCGCGCCACGCCGATCAGAAAGAGAACGAGCCACGTCGAGATCATTCTCGATGCTCGTGAGGTCAAGGCCCGCGTCGCCGCGCGCACCAAACGCGCTGCCGCGCCGTCGGAATCGAAAGCTTCAGGCTCCTCAAAGGGTAAACGCTAATGGGTCAGAAAACACATCCGATCGGGTTCCGTCTTGGCGTCTCCAAGACCTGGAGATCGCAGTGGTACGCCAACCGTGACTTCCCGGCACTGCTCCGTGAAGACGAGCTCCTTCGCAAGTATCTGAAGGCTCGCCTCGGTCACGCCGCGATCGCCGACATCCGCATCGAGCGGAAGCCCGGCAAGGTCGTGGTGACGATCCACACCGGCCGTCCGGGCGTCGTCATCGGCAAGAAAGGCGCGGAAGTAGATCAGCTCCGTGACGAGCTCACGCGTTTGTCCGGCAAGGAAGTCGGGATCAACGTCGAAGAGATCAAGCGTCCCGAGCTCGACGCCCAGCTCGTCGCCGACAACATCGCGAACCAGCTGGCGCAGCGCATCTCGTTCCGTCGCGCCATGAAGCGCGCGGTGCAGAGCGCGATGCGCATGGGTGCGGGCGGGATCAAGATCAAGTGTGGCGGCCGCCTCGGCGGCGCCGAGATCGCGCGGGTCGAGGGATATCACGAGGGTCGTGTGCCCCTCCACACGCTGCGCGCCGACATCGATTACGCGACTTCGACCGCGAAGACCACCTTCGGCACCATCGGTGTGAAGGTCTGGATCTTCAAGGGCGAGATCGTCGAAGATCGTCGCGGCAAGACCTACTCGACTGGCGTCTAGGGAGAATCAGAGATGCTTAGTCCGAAGCGCGTAAAGTTCAGAAAGCGGTTCAAGGGCCGCACCAAGGGTCTGGCGACCCGCGGCAACGAAGTGTCGTTCGGTCATTACGGCCTCAAGGCGATGGAGCCGGGCTGGGTGACGAACCGGCAGATCGAAGCGGCTCGTGTGGCTCTGACGAGACACATCAAGCGTGGCGGTAAAGTCTGGATCAGAATCTTCCCCGACAAGCCGATCACCAAGAAGCCCGCCGAGACCCGCATGGGTAAGGGAAAGGGCTCGCCCGAGGGATGGGTGGCGGTGGTAAAGCCCGGCCGAGTGATGTTCGAGCTCGAGGGTGTGACACCGGAGATTGGACGGAAGGCGATGGCACTGGCCGCCGCCAAGATCGGAGTGAAGTCAAAGTTCGTGACGCGTGAGGAGGCGCATACGGATGCTAGCTAGTGAGATTCGCGAGATGAGCGAGGCGGACATCAACTCCCGCATCGCCGAGCTGGAGAGGGAGAGATTCAACCTCCGCCTCGCATCCGGCACCCGCACGCTCGACGACCCGCTTCGTTTGCGGGTCATCAGGAGAGATGTGGCGCGGCTCCAGACAGTGCTGCGCGAGAAAGTGATCGGCGTGGCCGAGGTCGGCAGCGGGAGCCGGGAGCGGCGAAGCGAGAAGCGAGTGGCGGCAAGGGTAACGGGGAGACGCGGTCGCAAGTCGGCCACGGCGACGAACCGCAAGAAGACGAGTAAGAGGGCTTAATGGCTGAATTGGCGAAGACTGAAAACGCTGCGGTGGAGCGCACCTCGCGAAAGACGCGGGTGGGCACGGTTGTCAGCGACAAAATGCAGAAGACGGTCGTGGTCTCGATCGAGCGCAGAGTGCAGCATCCCGTGTACGGCAAGATGGTCCGCCGCACCAAGAAGCTGAAAGCTCACGACGAGCAGAACGAGGCGAAGACAGGCGACACCGTCCGCATCATGGAGACCCGGCCCTTGTCGAAGGACAAGCGGTGGCGCGTGGTCGAAATCATCGAACGCGCACGTTAACGGAGACGACCAGTGATCCAGCAGGAATCGGTGGTCAAGGTGGCGGACAACTCGGGCGCGAAAACGGCGCTCGTGATCCGCGTGCTCGGCGGAACGCGCCGGCGGTACGCATCGCTTGGCGATGTCGTGATCGTCGCGGTCAAGAACGCGCTTCCGAACGGCACCGTCAAGAAGTCGGACGTCGCCCGCGCGGTGGTCGTTCGGACCGCCAAGGAGACGCGCCGGAAGGATGGCAGCTACATCCGCTTCGACGAGAACGCAGTGGTGATCATCAACGACGCAGGCGAGCCGCGTGCGACGCGTATCTTCGGACCAGTGGCGCGCGAGCTCCGCGAGAAGAAGTACATGAAGATCGTATCGCTCGCTCCAGAGGTGATATAAAGTGAGAGTCCTGAAATACCGGAAGACGGCGAAGACGAGGCTGCACGCGCGTCACGCGTTGAACGCGAAGCGCGAGAAGCTCAACGTCTCCAAGGGTGATACCGTCCGCGTGATGCGCGGCGAGGACAAGGGCAAGGAAGGCAAGGTCATCCGGGTGCTGCTGAAGCGCGGCCGCGTGGTGATCGAGGGCGTGAACCTGGTCAAGATGCATCGCAAGGCGCGGACGGCGGAGGAGCAGTCGGGAATCCGCGAGGCCCCGGCGTCGATCCATGCTTCCAACGTCATGCTTCTCGACCCCAAGTCGGGAGAGCCGACCAGAACGCATTCGCGATTCGACACCGATGCATCGAAGGTCGACCGTCGCAGAACCAAAGAGCGCGTCAGCGTCAAGAACGGGGAACCGATTCCCCGGGTTCGCTGAGCGAGGATTTCGGATAAATGGCAACCAAAGAGAAGAAGCAGGGGAAAAAGAAAGAGGTTCAGGCTCAGGTCCAGGCCGAGCATGCCGGCAAGGATCTGCCAGTCCCGCCGCCGCGTCTCCGCCTGTACTACGAGAAGACGGTTCGCGACCGGCTGAAGAACCAGTTCGGATTCTCCAACGTCAATCAGATCCCGACGCTCGAGAAGATCGTGATCAACTGCGGCGTCGGCGAAGCGATCAAGAACCCCAAGGTTCTCGACACCGTCGTGTTCGAGCTGAGCATCATCACCGGACAGCGTCCGGTTCGAAAGAAAGCGAAGAAATCGATCGCCAACTTCGGATTGAGACAGGGCCAGGAGATCGGTGCCGCGGTGACACTTCGCGGCGCGCGGATGTGGGAGTTCCTCGACCGGTTCGTCACGGTGGCGATCCCGCGCATCCGCGACTTCCGCGGCGTCAACACCCGCTCCTTCGATGGACGCGGGAACTACACGCTCGGCGTCAAGGAGCAGATGATCTTCCCGGAGATCAACTACGACATGGTCGAGCAGATCCACGGAATGGACATCACCTTCGTCACGACGACGAACAAGGATGACCAGGCGTTCGCGCTCCTGCGGGAGCTGGGAATGCCGTTCCGCGGTGACGACAAGCCGATCATCACGCAGAATCAGTAGTCAACCAACAGCGAGAGAGATTGTAATGGCGAGAAAGGCCATGGTGGAGAAGGCGAAGCGGAAGCCGAAGTTCGGGGTACGGCAGCACAATCGCTGTCAGCGCTGCGGAAGATCCCGCGCGTTCCTCAGAAAGTTCGGCGTCTGCAGAATTTGTTTCAGAGACCTGGCGCTCTCGGGATACATCCCGGGCGTCCGGAAGGCCAGCTGGTAACCATTCATTTCTACGCGTCCCACAAGCTGCGAATTGCGAACTTGGTCGGGATACGGTAGAACGAGGAAATTGACTTAATGAGCATGACAGATCCGATCGCCGATATGCTTACGCGCATACGCAACGCCTGTGGGGCGAAGCACCGCCGCGTGGACATGCCGGTCTCGAAGCTGAAAGTGGAGATCGCCAAGATCCTGAAGGAGAACAACTTCATCCAGGACTACAAGACTCTCGATACCGAAGAAGGGCGGCAGGTGCTGCGCGTCGTACTCAAGTACGCGCAGGGCGGCCAGCCGGTGATTCGCGAGCTCCGTCGCATCTCCACCCCCGGACTGCGCAAGTACGTCGCGGTCGCGGAGATTCCACGCGTTCGCAACGGCCTCGGCATGGCGATCCTCAGCACATCGCAGGGCGTGATGTCCGATCGCCAGGCGCGGCAGAAGCGCACCGGCGGCGAGCTGCTCGCCCTGGTCTGGTAAGGGAGACGAACTCAGATGTCACGAATTGGAAAGCATCCTGTCGCCCTGCCGAAGGGCGTGACCGCCAAGGTCGAGGGCAACACCGTCAGCGTGAAAGGGCCGAAGGGTGAGCTCGAGCGCACGCTGCACGACGACATGAAGGTGACGCTCAGCGATGGGCAGATCGTCGTCGAGCGTCCGTCTGACGAAGCGAATCACAAGGCGCTGCACGGCCTCAGCCGCACTCTCGTTGCCAACATGGTCGAGGGCGTGACCAAGGGCTTCAAGAAGGAGCTGGAGATGGTGGGCGTCGGCTACAAGGCGGAAGCGCGTCCGTACGGCCTGCAGATGGCGCTGGGGTTCTCGCACCCGGTGAAGTACGAAGCGCCGAAGGGAATCAAGCTGAGCGCTCCGGCGCCGACGCAGATCGTCGTCGAAGGCGCGAACAAGGAAATCGTTGGACAGGTGGCCGCGGAGATCCGCAGCATCCGTCCGCCCGAGCCCTACAAGGGCAAGGGAATCAAGTATGTTGGAGAACAGATCCGCCGCAAAGCTGGAAAGGCTGGTAAGGCGGGAGGTAAGTAATGCCAAAAATGGCCAGACCGAAGTCCCGCGATCAGCTGCGTACGCGTCGTCATTTCCGCCTGCGCAAGAAAGTCATCGGCAGCACGGAGCGTCCGCGTCTCGTCGTCTATCGCTCGCTGAAGCACATCTATGCTCAGCTCGTCGACGACACGACCCAGCGCACGATCATGACGGTGACGGATTCGGGACTCGAAGGAAAGCCGACCGAGAAGTCGGTGGAAGTTGGAAAGCGACTCGCCGCCAAGGCAAAGGATGCCGGCGTGAAGCGCGTCGTGTTCGACAGAGCTGGATACAAATATCACGGCCGCGTGAAGGGTGTGGCCGACGGAGCCCGCGAAGGCGGGTTGGAGTTTTAATAAATGGCTGAAAACGAAAACGAGAGTCCCGAGACTTCCTCCGAGCCAGCGGCCGCAGAACGGCCGGCTCGCGGCGGCAGCGCACGCAGTGGCGGCGGTGGTGGACGCGGCGGGCGCGGTGGCGGTGGCCGTGGTGGTCCGGGCGGTGGACGTGGCCGTGGTGGCCCGCAGGGTCAGGGCGGCGGTGGTGGCCGTGGCGGCGAGGGCGGCCAGGGTGGTGGCGGCGGTGGACGCCGTCGTGAGGGCAAAGGCCGTGATCGCGAAGGCGGTCGTGGAGAGGGTGGAAGCGAGCTTGTCGAGAACGTCATCGCGATCAATCGTGTCGCGAAGGTCGTGAAGGGCGGACGCCGTTTCTCCTTCAACGCGCTGGTCGCCGTCGGCGATGGTCAGGGGCGCGTCGGCTTTGCCACCGGCAAGGCCAACGAAGTGTCGGAAGCCGTTCGCAAGGCCGTCGATGGCGCGCGTCGCAACATGGTCGCGATCCCGATGACCGGCGGGACGATTCCCCACGAAGTCGTCGGCTCGCACGGGGCGGGCAAGGTTCTGATGAAGCCGGCAGCTCCCGGCGCCGGTGTCATCGCCGGTGGCGCGGTGCGCGCGATCATGGAATGCGCCGGTATCGCCGACATCCTGACCAAGAGCCTCGGCTCGACCAATCCGCACAATATGGTGCTGGCGGCGCTGGACGGACTTCAGCAGCTGACGACCGTCGAGCAGATCGCTCGCGAGCGCGGCATCGAGGTCTCGAGCATTGGCTATCGCTCGCGCGCCAAGTCGAAGGAGGCGGTCGCTCATGCCTAGAACACACGTCTGGTGGAGAACCCGCGGTCCGAAAACGACCGCCAAGGAGACTCTCACCAAGGGAAAAGTGCGCATCAAGCAGGTGAGGAGCGGCATCGGCCACTCCTGGAGGATGCGCCTCACGCTGGAAGCGCTCGGACTGCGCAATCACCAGTCCGTAGTGATCAAACAGGATTCGCCCGCGCTGCGCGGACAGATCAAGCACGTGCGTCATCTCGTCGAAGTGACGCCGGTAGAGGACTAAACAGTGGCAACGAAAGCAGCTTCGCGTACGGCACGGTCCGCGCGCACGTCTGGCGCCCGCTCGGAAGGCGTCGAGCGCATTGGCCTGCACAATCTGGTTCCTGCCCCGGGATCGCACCGGAACCGCAAGAGACTCGGACGTGGTCCGGGCTCGGGCACCGGTAAGACGTCGGGCAAGGGACACAAGGGTATCAAGGCGCGCGCGGGCCATCACGGCCCGGGCGGCGGTAAGCCCCACTTCGAGGGCGGCCAAATGCCGCTCACCCGCCGGGTCCCGAAGCGCGGTTTCACGAATATCTTTCGTGTAGAGCACCAGGTCGTCGGATTCGACGATCTGGCCAAGCTGCCGAAAGGCGCTGAAGTGACGGAAGAGACTCTGACCGAAGCGGGACTGATCCGCAAGGGAAAGGGACCCGCCAAGCTTCTCGCCAACGGCGAAGCAGCAAAGGGCGTTACCGTGCGCGGCGTCAAGATGAGCGCCGGGGCCCGACAGAAAATCGAAGCGGCCGGAGGCCGGGTAGAGAACTAAATGGCGCAATCAGCTCCAGCGGCGGCTGTAAGCAACATCTACAACACGCCGGAATTACGGGACAAGATCGTCTTCACGTTCCTCTGTCTCGTGATCTACAGACTCGGCGCCCATGTCACGGCGCCGGGTGTCGATGTCGTGGCGTTGACCGACTTCTTCGCCAACAAGGGGAAGGGTGGTCTGCTCGGCCTTTACGACCTGTTCGTCGGCGGCGGACTCTCCCACGCGACGGTTTTCGCGCTGGGAATCATGCCGTACATCTCGGCCAGCATCTTCTTCCAGATCGCGGGCGCGGTGATCCCGACCGTCGAGAAGATGCAGAAGGACGAAGAGGGCAGAAAGAAAGTGACCCAGTGGACGCGCTACGCCACCGTGATACTGGCGGCGGTCCAGGGCTGGGGCTTTGCGCTGTTCACGTCCTCGCTGGAAAGCGCGGTCGTCAACCCAGGGTTCGGGTTCAAGCTCCAGATGGTGACTGTGCTCACCGCCGGCGCGATCTTCGTGATGTGGCTGGGTGAGCAGATCACCGAGAGGGGCCTCGGCAACGGCGCCTCGCTGATCATTTTCTTCTCCATCGTCGAGCGATTCTGGCCGGGAATCTTCGGCACCTTCGGCTTCATCAAGACGCAGGCGGTCGGTCCGTTCTCGCTGGTCGTGCTGGGAATCGTGATGGTTGGCGTCGTCGCGGGAACGATCGCGATCACCATCGCCGCCCGCAGAGTAATGATCCAGATCCCGCAGCGGACGATGGCACGAGGGCGGCAAAGGGAAGCGGCCAAGAACTTCATTCCGCTCCGCATCAACGCGGCCGGAGTGATGCCGATCATCTTTGCGTCGTCGGTGATCGTCGTCCCGGGGGCGATTGCGCAGTTCAGCGGCAGTCCGCTCGCCAGCCAGTGGGCGGAGAAACTCGCGCCGGGAACGTGGCCGTACTACATCCTTTCCGCGATCCTGATCGTTTTCTTCACGTACTTCTACACGTCGATCATCTTCAACCCGGTCGACATCGCCGAGAATCTCAAGAAGCAGGGCGGATTCATTCCTGGCGTGAAGCCGGGCGCAAAGACGGCGGAGTACATCGATCACGTCGTGTCGCGGATCACTTTCCCGGGCTCGTTGTTCCTGACCTTCATCGCGCTGCTGCCGGTGTTCATCGCCGACATGATCAACGTTCCCTTCCGGTTCGGCGGCACGTCGCTGCTGATCGTGGTTGGTGTGGCGCTCGACACGATGGCTCAGATCAACCAGCATCTGCTGCTCAGGAAGTACGACGGCTTCATGAAGAAGGGTCGAGTGCGATTCCGCGGGCGTGCAACCGGCGGGGCTTTCTAGGATTTCTTCTCGGAGGAGCCAAAAGCTCCTCCGAATCATTTCAGGGTAATAGCGATGATCATCGTTCTGCTCGGGCCGCCCGGCGCTGGAAAGGGAACGCAGGCCGACAAGCTGTCCGACCGTCTGGGAATCCCCAAAATCGCAACAGGTGACGTTCTGCGGGCAGCCCTCAAGCAGGGTACCAGGCGTGGTCTGGAGGCAAAGTCGTACATGGATCGCGGCGATCTGGTGCCGGATTCGGTGATCCTCGGTATTCTTCAGGATGTCATGACGTCGCCGGCGGCCGCGAAGGGAGCGATTCTCGACGGTGCCGTCCGCACCGTTCCGCAGGCCGAGGGCGTGGGAATCATGCTCGCGGAGATCGGCAGGAAGGTGGACAAGGTCCTGCTCTTCGATGTAAAGGACGAAGAGCTCGTGAAGCGTCTGAGCACGCGCACCGTGTGCGAGGGGTGCCAGACTCCCTACATGGGCCGGGAAGCCGGATCGGCGTGCGAGAAGTGCGGAGGCAAGCTGGTAAGGCGGAAGGACGATGAGCCGGATGCGATTCGCAATCGTCTGGAGGTCTATCGCCGGCAGACCGCGCCGGTGATCGACTGGTACGAGGATCACAAGATGAAGGTCGAGAAGGTCGACGCTGACGGTCCCGTAGACGAAGTAACGGCCCGCGCCGTCGAGGCGCTGGAGAAGCCCTGGGAGAAGTGAGGAAGCGGGAAGCGGGAAGGGGGACGTGGGAGGCAAGGCGTGATTCAGATCAAGTCGTCGCGGGAAATCGAGATCATGGCGCGCGGAGGTGAGATCCTCGGCGCGACAGTGGCGCTGCTCGAGAGGAGTGTGCGTCCGGGCATGACGACGATGGAGCTCGACAAGATCGCCGACGAGTTCATCAGATCGCATCCCGGCGCGACGCCCGCCTTCAAGGGTCTCTACAATTTCCCGGCGAGCATCTGCACATCGATCAACCAGGAGATCGTCCACGGCATCCCCTCCAAAAAGCGCGTGCTAGAGGAAGGCGACATCGTCTCGATCGACATTGGCGTGCAGCTCGACGGCTACTATACGGACTCGGCTACTACCGTTCCCGTCGGCAAAGTGGATCCCGAGTCGCTGAGACTTCTCGAAGTCACCAAGAATGCTTTGGCTGCGGGCATCGCCGCCGCGACCCCGGAGAATCACATCGGCGATATCGGCGCCGCGGTTCAGTCAGTGGTCGAGGCTGCCGGATTCAGCGTGGTGCGCGACCTCGTCGGTCATGGCATCGGCGTCGGATTCCATGAGGATCCGCAGGTTCCGAACTACGGGAAGCCGAAGCGCGGGGTGCGCCTGCAACCAGGTCTGACGATCGCCATCGAGCCGATGGTCAACATTGGCAAGCCGGCGACGCGGACGATGCCCGATCGGTGGACGGTCGTCAGCGTAGATGGAACGCGGTCCGCCCATTTCGAGCACACCATCGCGATCACGGAGAACGGACCTCGGGTCCTCACCGCAACCGCGCCTCAAACCGAAAGCGCTTTCTCCACGATAGCCGCCGTCTGAGCCGCCAGCTCACGGGCTTTTTTCGCCAGTTGCTCGGCTTCGCGCGCCAAAGGCTGTCCCTTCGATTTGTCGTCCATCGCCTGAACGTTGACGCGGACGTTGTAGGCGGCGCCCTGGGCGGCAGCATGGGCCAGTAAGGCAGCGACGCCGGCATCGGTGACCGCGTTGCTATTTCCCTTCTCGGCGACCAGTGCCGCCAGCTCGGCCACTTTTACAGCGGCGCGCGCTGTCTCCAGCGGCACTTCGGCGGCCTTCACGAGGGCGCTGGCAACGGATTCGGCGCGTTTTGCTGCCGCGTCGGCGGGCTCCTTGGGCAGCTTGTAGGCTTCCGAGACCATTGCGTATGCCTCGGCGTCCCGCTTGACCAGCGCCGCCAGGTCGTTGCCGACAGCTGCTGCACGGAGCGCGGCTTCCTTCATCTCCGCATCGACGGCGGCGTATTTCTTCTTGCCGACGGTGAGTCCGGCAACCATTTGCGCCAGCGCGGCGGCCAGTGCGCCGGCGTGGGCGGCCACGCTGCCACCGCCCGGCACCGGGTTCGATGACGCGACGCTGGCGATGAACCCGCTGACGCTCTCGCCGCCACTCATCACCTCGCGCACCTGGCGCTCGAGCACCTGCGCCGGCTTGAACTGCGTCAGCTGCAGGTGGCTCACGGCTGCGTCGAACAGCACCCGCTCCGGAACCAGACCAACGATCTCGCTCCAGGTGACATTGGCGCCCTCTGCCTCGGCCCGCATTTTCACGAAATCGAAGGCGTTGTGGAGCGGAGTCTTCTCGGTGTCGACGAGATTCATCGAGACCTGCGCCTGTCCATCGACCTCCAGCCCCAGCCCTTTCACATAGCGGAAACCGCCGGACGAGCCGCGCACAGCCTTGGCGACGTTCTTGGCGATCTGAAGATTGGATGCCGGGCCGAGGTAGACGTTGTAGGCGACGAGGAACGGCCGCGCGCCGATGGCGGTCGCGCCGCAGGTCGGATGAATCCTGTCGGGGCCGAAGTCAGGCTTGCGGGCCGGGTTCTTTCCGAGCTCGTCGCGCAGACCCTCGAATTCTCCCCTTCGCACGTCGGCGAGATTCTCTCGCGTGGGTGTCGTGGCGGCCCGCTCGTAGAGATAGACCGGAATCTGCAGCTCGCGTCCAACTCGCTCACCGAGAGCTCGGGCGAGAGCGATGCAGTCCTCCATGGTGGCGCCTTCCAGCGGGATGAAAGGCACGACGTCGGTGGCGCCTATTCGCGGGTGCTCACCGGAGTGCTGGCACAGGTCGATGTGCTGGGCGGCGGTCTTGATTCCCGCGTAGGCCGCGTCCACCGCCGACTCGACCGGGGCGATGAAGGTGATCACCGACCGGTTGTGGGATGCGTCGGAGCTGACATCGAGAACGGAGACGCCGTCAACCGCGGCAATCGCGTCGCGAATGGCGGTCACTACCTCTGGACGCCGGCCCTCGGAGAAGTTCGGAACGCACTCGACAAGCTTCATCAGGAATTTCCCTTGCTCATGTTGGCACGCCTGACCGTCTGCAACAGCCAGGTGTGCATCGCCGGATTTCCGGCCACGAATGCTCCTTCCTTCAGCTGCGGCGGATTTCCGTCGAGATCGGTGACGATGCCTCCGGCTTCCTGAACCATCAGGATTCCCGCGGCGATGTCCCACGGCGCGAGGATCAACTCCCAGAACGCGTCAAATCTGCCGCAGGCAACATTGGACATGTCGAGCGCGGCCGAGCCCGCGCGGCGAATCCCGGCAGTTCCACGCATTACCAAACTGAATTGCTCGAGATATCGCGGCAACATCTCGACGCTCTTGAACGGGAAGCCGGTGCCGATGAGGGCGCGACCAGGCTCGCGCAGGCTGGAAACGCGGATCCGCCTGCCGTTGAGGAATGCTCCGCCGCCCTTCGTCGCGGTGAATTCGTCGTCGCGGGCGACATTGAGCACGGTACCGGCGCAGAGAACGCCATCGCGGGCAATGGCGATGGAGACGGAGTACTCGGGATAGCCGTGCAGAAAATTCGTGGTGCCGTCCAGCGGATCCGCGATGACTACGATTCCATTGCCGACGACTGCCGTCGGTGACAGCTCTTCACCCAGGACGATGGCTTCGGGCAGGCGTCGCGCGATGATGGCGGCGATCTCCCTCTCCGACGCCTTGTCGACTTCGCTGACGAAGTCGGACCGTCCCTTGGACTCCCAGACGAGTTTGTCGCGCTGGCCGCTGGCATCGCGAATGACGGCAGCGCCGGCGCGCGCGGCCTCGCGAGTGATGTCGAGCAAGTCAGCGTTGAGTCGTTCAGTTTCCGGAATTGCTTGCAACTCCTATCTCTCGCTCTTTAATTACGGGCAATGTCCCGCATCTTCAGCGGCATTCAGCCTTCCGGCTCTCTCCATATAGGAAATTACCTCGGAGCCGTGAAAAACTGGGTTGAGCTGCAGCACAAATACGAATCTTTTTTCTGTATCGTAGACTACCACGCGATCACGCGTCCCTACGACCCGACGGAGCTGCGCGCGCTCACCGCCGACATGGCGCTCGGTCTGTTGGCGGCGGGACTCGATCCTGCCAAGTGCACAGTCTTCGTTCAGTCGATGGTCCCGGAACATACCGAGCTGGCGTGGATATTCAACACGCTCACGCCGCTTGGTGAGCTGGAGCGCCAGACGCAATTCAAAGAGAAAGCGAGCCGCGAAGAGAGCGTCCCGGCGGGACTGTTGAACTATCCGGTGCTCCAGGCCGCCGACATCCTGGTGTATCGCGCCGAGCTGGTCCCGGTGGGTGAAGACCAGCTTCAACATCTGGAGCTTTCGCGCGAGATCGCGCGCAAATGGAACGCGCGCTTTGACTCTCCAGGCTCCCAAGAGGCAATGGGTGCCGAGAAGGGTGTCGAACGGCGAAGCTTTTTCCCGGAGCCAAAAGGACTGCTCACGCCCACCCGCCGCGTCATGGGTCTCGACGGCCAGGCGAAAATGTCCAAATCGCTTGGCAACACGGTCGAGGTTCTCGAGGATCCGAAATCGATCTGGGAAAAGCTGCGCCCGGCGGTGACTGATCCGAAGCGGGTGCGTCGCACCGACCCCGGGACGCCCGAGGTCTGCAACATCTACCACCTGCACAAGGCGTTCAGCACGCCCGAGACGGTGGAGCACGTTGCGGTACAGTGTCGCACGGCGGGCTGGGGCTGCATCGACTGCAAGAAAGTGCTCCACGAGTCCATGGAGAAGGAGCTGGCGCCGATTCGCGCGCGGGCAAAGGAGATAGCCGCCAATCCAGCGAAAATGAAAAAGGATCTGGCCGCCGGCGCCGAGCATGCGCGATCGATCGCGGCGGACACGATGACGCAGGTCAAGAAGAAGATGGGGCTGGCCTAGCCGCACTGGATGGCAGACGCCGATCTCGTGCAGCGGGCAAAGTCATTGCTCGAAGCTCTGTGCGAGAAGCCGAGATTCGCGGGCAGCGCGGACGAAGCGCGCGCCCGCGCCATCTGCAGAACTGAGCTCGAGGCGGCAGGGTTCGACTGCCGGGAGATGCCGTTCGACTACTCGCAATGGCCCGGCCGCTGGGGACCTCCGCTTTCCGCCGCCGCCCTCGCTGCAACAATCGTCGTCGTGGCGCGTATGGCCAGAGAGGGACGTCCACTACTGGCACTGGCGATCGGCGGTGCGATCATCGCGATCCTGTTTCTTGTGGACGCGTACGCGAGACGGCGATGGATAACGGGATTTCCCGCTCAGCGGGCGACATCGGTGAATCTGGAGG
>Ga0070693_100000800_pt1 | contig 13904 bp, 12 predicted proteins | sample KBSK1103metaG_FD_65472 | JGI IMG/M metagenome (GOLD analysis project Ga0070693, IMG submission 65472) | Corn, switchgrass and miscanthus rhizosphere microbial communities from Kellogg Biological Station, Michigan, USA - KBS K1-10-3 metaG | ecosystem: Host-associated > Plants > Roots >...
TCGTTCGGCGGAAGAAGCGAAGACGACACTCTTCGTCATGCCGAGTCTCGGTAACGGAGAGCGGATCGTCGAGATTCTCAACGAATACAAGATCGAAACACGTCTGACGTTCACCACCGAAACCTCTGACACCGCGAGCCACCACCCGGTCGTCGTAACTGTCGGGCGACTCAGCGGCGGTTTTGAACTGCCGCAATCGCGACTGATCGTTCACGTGGAGGCAGACGTCTTCGACGAAGCTGCCGACGCGGTCGAGCGACGGCCTACGGGCGCCGAAAGGTCGCAGCGAACTGAAAAGCGAAAGCGCAAGTCGAAAGCGGCTGCCTTCCTGTCTGACTTTCGCGATCTCAAGCCGGGCGATTTCGTGGTGCACATCGATCACGGCATCGCGCGGTTCGACGGTTTGCAAACTCTCGATCTTGGACCACGCACGGGCGAGTTCATGCTGCTGATTTATGCGGACGAAGCAAAACTCTACGTCCCGGTAGAACGCCTCGATCTCGTGCAGCGCTATTCGAGCGCGGAAGGTCACCAGCCGCAGCTCGATCGACTCGGCGGTCTCGGCTGGCAAAAGACGAAAGCCAAGGCCAAGCGGGCCATGCGCGACATGGCAGACGAGTTGTTACGTCTTTACGCCGAACGAAAACTCGTGGGCGGCTACGCATTCGCCGCCGACACACCGTGGCAACAGGAGTTTGAAGACGGCTTTCAATTCGTTCTTACCCCCGATCAGGAAACAGCGATCGAAGACGTGAAGAAAGACATGGAAGAGCCGGTGCCGATGGACCGTCTGCTCTGTGGCGACGTGGGCTACGGAAAAACGGAAGTGGCGATGCGCGCTGCATTCAAGTCGGTGATGGAAGGCAAGCAGGCGGCGATACTCACACCAACAACAGTTCTCGCGTATCAACATTACGACACCTTCCGCAGTCGCTTCGCTCCGTTTCCGGTGAAGGTTGAGTTGTTGTCGCGTTTTCGCTCGAGCAAGGAACAGAAAGCGGTGGTGAAGAAAGTCGAAACTGGTGAAGTAGACGTTGTCATCGGCACGCATCGCATCCTCTCGAAAGACGTGCGCTTCAAGGATCTCGGGCTGGTGGTCGTCGACGAAGAACAACGTTTTGGAGTCGCACACAAAGAACGTCTGAAGCATTTGAAGAAGCGCGTCGACGTGTTGACGCTGTCGGCGACGCCGATTCCTCGTACGCTCAACATGTCGCTGAGCGGTATGCGCGACATGTCGCTGATTGAAACACCACCGCGCGATCGACTGGCGATCCAGACGCAGGTGGTCCAATTCTCCGAGAGTGTCATTAAATCGGCGATCGAGCTCGAGCTGTCGCGAGGTGGGCAGATCTTCTTCATACACAATCGCGTTGAGACGATCGACACGGTTGCGGCGCTCGTCAAGCGGCTGGTGCCGCAGGCACGTATGGCCACCGGCCACGGGCAAATGAACGAGAAGGAGATGGAGCGAGTGATGCTCGACTTCATCGACTACAAATATGACGTTCTGGTTGCGACCACCATCATCGAAAACGGGATAGACATCCCCCGCGCAAACACCATCATCATAAATCGCGCCGATCACTACGGTCTTTCTCAGCTTTATCAATTGCGTGGGCGTGTGGGGCGTTCGAGCCGCAGGGCTTATGCCTACCTGCTGATACCGAGCGAACAGGAGCTTTCACCCATTGCCCGCCGACGTTTAGCAGCCATTCGTGAGTTTTCGGATCTGGGAGCCGGATTTCGTATTGCGGCCCTCGACCTGGAACTGCGCGGCGCGGGGAATCTCCTTGGCGGCGAACAGTCGGGGCACATGGAGGCGCTCGGATTCGACCTTTACACGCAGATGCTTGAACGTACGGTTGCGGAACTGCGCGGGGAAGAGGTTGAGGACGAGGCGAGCGTGGCGCTCAACCTGGGCGTCGATGTGGCCATCCCGGACGAATACATTTCCGACATGGGGCAGCGGTTGAGGACGTACAAGCGCGTTTCGTCCGCGAGGGATGAAGCAACGCTGACGAGCATTCGGACTGAGACCGAAGACCGTTACGGTCGCATCCCGGAGTCGGTCGACCGGCTTTTTGCGTACGCTCGTTTGCGTCGTGTGGCGGAGGCGCTGGGGATAGTTTCTATCGACAGAACGCCGGATGGCGTGGCGGTTAAATTCAGTGAAAAAGCGCGGATTTCGCCCGAAAAACTCGCGGATTACGTCTCGGGTCATGAAGGAGCGGTCTTCACGCCAAACGGTGTTTTGCGGCTGGTTTTGACTGAAGACGAGCAGGACAACGTGCTGGATGTGGCTCGCGCCGTGTTGCTCCAGCTTCGCGCGAGCGATTAGAATCCAAAGGCGGCACCTATTATTTTCTTTAGGAGTATCTTCGTGAAATTTAAATATTTTGCAGTCCTAATTTTGGCACTTGCATTCGTTGCACTGAACGCCCGCAACGTCTTCGCCCAGGAGGGCGAGATGACGGTTGTCGACGAAGTCGTCGTGCAGGTCAACGACGACGTCATCACCCTTTCCATGTTGAAGCGCGAGACGAGAGAACGGATCGAGGCGCTGAAACAGAACGGGATGACGGAACAGCAGGCCGTGGAAGAGGTCGCGAAAAAGCAACCCGAGCTGATCGCGACTCTGATCAACGAAGCACTGTTGTTACAGCGCGGCAAGGAACTCGATATGGCCTCCGAGATCGAGGGCGAAGTGAATCGCCGCATGTTGCAGATCGCGCAGGAGCAGGGCATCAATTCGATCGAAAAGCTCATCGAGGCGATGCGACTGAGCGGTCTCAAGTATGAAGACATTCGCGCCACGATGCGCACGGAGATGATGAAGCAAGCCGTCATGCAACAGGAAGTCGATCGGAAGGTCTATCTTCGTTACACGTCCAAAGAGGTCCAGGACTATTTCAACTCGCATCCGGACAAGTTTCGCAAACCTGAAAGCGTGAAGCTTTCTGAGATCTGGCTGAGTTTCGCGGGTAAAGACGAAGCGGCAGTGAAGGCGAGAGCTATTGAGCTCGTCAATCAGATTCGCGCGGGCGCCGATTTTGGAGCACTCGCTGCGGCCAATTCCGAGCGTGAAAAGAACGGCCAGCGCACCGCGCCGACAGATAAAGGGTTCGTTGGAGACTTTGACATTCCGAACCTGCGCGAAGACCTGGTGGCTTCCCTGAAGAATGTGCAAGTCGGTGGCGTGACCGATCCCATCAAAGCCGGCGACGGTTTTCAGATCATCCGCGTTGACGAGAGAACTCCCGGCGCTGCGACCCCGACGTTCAACGATAATCGCGTTCGTGAAGCGATGCTGGGCGAGGTACAGGGAAAAGAGCGCGAAGCGTATCTCCAGAGTCTCCGTAACGAAGCGTTTATCAAAGTCACCGAACAGTACAAAGCGAGTGTCGAGCCTCTTCTGAAAATCAATGCGCCCGTTGCTGCGAAGGGCCAGGATAAGGAAGACAAAAAGAAGTCAAAGAAGCCTTAACCATAATCTGTCTACTCTGTGTTTTTCCGTGGCAGTTGCAGAACCGCCTTGTGTTGCCTATCGAAAAACCTCGCATCGTAGTCTATAAGAAAGAGCGAAAACTCGAGTTCTATTCCGATAAGAGTCTGCTTCGCACTTATCGCATCGGGCTTGGATTCAGTCCTGTTGCAGACAAAGTGCGCGAAGGCGACGGTGCGACGCCCGAAGGCGACTTTTACATCTTCGTCAAGAACAACAAGAGCGCGTACTATCTGTCGCTCGGCGTGAGTTATCCGAATATTGAAGACGCGGATCGCGGACTACGCGATGGTCTAATTACGAGGGCCCAGCACGCGGCGATTACCGAAGCGATTCGAAAAAAGACTGCTCCGCCGCAGTACACGAAACTCGGCGGTCTCATCTACATTCACGGCCACGGTGCGAGGAGCGATTGGACATGGGGCTGTGTTGCGTTGGAGAATGACGACATCAAGGAGTTATACGACGCTGTTTTAGTAGGAACGCCAGTCACGATCAAACCATGACGCCGGACATCAAGCCATTCAAAATTCGCGACGTCGAGATTAGTCCGCCGCTGATCCTTTCGCCGATGGCGGGCGTGACCGACGTGTCGTTTCGGCGTTTGTTGAAGCGGCGTGGTGGCGTTGGATTGTCGGTGTCGGAGTTCATCTCGGTTGAGGGTCTGACGCGAAACAATCCGAAGTCGAAACGGCAGATGCGGTTCTACGCGGACGAGCGGCCGTTTGCGGTGCAGATTTTTGGCGGCCAATCGGAACGGATGTGCATGGCTGCTGAGATGGCGGAAGAAGTCGGCGCCGATATTCTTGACGTGAATTGTGGTTGTCCGGCGCCGAAAGTCGTCAAGCATGGTGGTGGATCGGGATTGCTCAAGGACTACTGCCGGCTCGAAACGATTCTGAAAGAGATCAGGAAGGCGATCAAGATACCCCTCACCGTCAAGATTCGCGCGGGGTTTTACGATCACACGATCAACGCTGTCGAGACTGCGAAGCTCGCGGAGGATTGTGGGGTCGAGCACATCGCACTGCACGGGCGTACGAAGGAACAGGGTTATCGCGGGCTGGCAAACTGGGATCTCGTTCGGCAGGTGAAGGAAGCGGTGAGCGTGCCCGTGTCGGGGAGTGGCGACGTCACGACGATCGAAGGCGCGTTTGCGAAGTTTCGCGAGACGGGATGTGACGGTGTTTTGATTGGACGTGGTGCGATGGCGAATCCCTGGATCTTTCGTCAGATCGAGGATGCGATGCATGGGCGTGAGATCTTTGAGCCGACACTCGGTGACAAGCGCGCGATCCTGCACGAGTATTTCGACATGCTGCGTGAAGACATGCCCGAGACTCCGGCGATCAACCGGATGAAGCAGTTGGCGGGGCAGTTCACGCGCGGGTTGCAGGGCGGGGCGCTGTTTCGGACGTCAATCTATCATTCGCACACGGTTGAGGAGGTGCTCGATCGCATCGAGGAATACTTCGAGGCGATCGAAAGCGGCCGGCCGTATTACGGAGAGGCCGGCGCTCCGATCGAAGAAGCCGCGATGGTTTAGTACACAAAAGCACAAAAGGAAGCCACAGAATGGCACAAACGGAATTAATGATGTGCGCTTTTTGTGGCTGTCTTTGTGCCTTTTTGTGGCACCGGTTTTCCTGAACCATTATCCAGATTCACGGGTGCTGGGTAGCCTTTCTGAGCCAGAGTGCCCAGGTCGATCACGATCTCGTTCTGGGGCTTCGCCGGCTTTTTGGCCTTCGCCGTTTTCTTGGCCGGTGATGCTTCAGGTGTTGGTGAAGCAGCGGCAGTCGGATTGGCTGACATCGCATTCAGCGCGTTGAGAATTTCTGTTCGTTGCTGCTCGGTAAGATCGTCAAACCTCACGCCGTGCGCGTCTAACACGGCCCGCAAATTCTCTTCAGTGTTCGTGTCCTGCGCATACACATCTTTGTAGATGTGAAGCTTACCGTCTTCGAGCACGATCGTTTCGTAGCGCAGCTCGACCGGAATGGTGTTCTCCAGTTTTACAGTTTGTGTGTGGTCCTTCTCTGCCAGATACGCGTTGATTGTCTGTTCGGAGATGTTTGTGTCCGAAGCTTTGGTCAGCAGCATCGCGAAATCTTTGATCTGAGCATTCGTCAATCCGACACAACCATGCGAAGCAAACTTTCCGATCTTCGCCGGAGACTTGCCTCCATGAATCAGCGACGGTAAGCCAATCGGTATCTTGATTGGTCCAAGCGGATTCAACTTGCTCCCCGCCTCGACTATTTCACCCGGCGTGATGTTCTTCATGTCCGCAACCCACGGCGAGTCCGGCGGTGTCCACGTTGGGTTGAAGATAATCGTTTGCGCTTTCCGCAGACCCTGCGGCAACGGAAACTGCGGATAACCAATGCCGACCTGGTACGACTTGACTAACGATCCATCCTGAAACAAATCCATGCGAAACGCTGGAATGTTGACCACCACGCGCGTGTCCGTTGGCACCGCGTTTGGTCCTTTCAACATTTTGGGCGCACCGCTGCCACCATTGCCTGACGCTTCGGTTGGATCACCCTTGGACCAGTATTCATTTGTGAACGATGCGAGCTCTCTTGCTTTGTCCGCACCCAGTATCTGATTCAGTTGTTCACTCGCCCGCGCCTGAGGATTCACCGAACTGTCATCGAGGTCCTCGGCATTGCTTTTTCGAAGACTCGCCACCGCCTCGTTTGATACTCGCTTCAGTGAGTCGATCTGTTGCTCGTTGAGTTTGAGATTCGATTTCAACCGGTCCACAAACTTTTCATCCGTCAGCAACGCGTCGAGTAAGGGTAACGTTATCTGGGCCGAACTCTGGCTCGGCTGTACTGGCGACGCCGTCGGTGCGGGAGTTGGACCAGTATTGATGTTGGCCGTGTTTGTATTGTTGATGGGAGCGTTCGTGCAGCTCGTCAATAAGCCCACTGCAAAAGTGAGAATCAAAACTCGCCGGATCATTTTTAAACTCCTCGTATTAAAATTTTTCAGCGAGTAATGAGCAACGGGCGTTCCAGCGCTGGAACATCATTTACCGCCGTTTTCTGCATGATTAGCGAACAAAGGAGGCGCGTGAATGTATGGCTACGGCCGCAGGAGAGGATATGGATTGATGTTAGTGCCTTCCCAGTAGCGTTTCGGATCGGAGACCATGGCGATAGAAAAGTGCAGATGGTAATTGCCTGGTCCGGCGTTTCCGGTGTCGCCGACGTAAGCAATCACCTCGCCCTGGCGAACTTCCTTTCCTTCGAAGAGACTCGGAGCGTAGCCCGCGAGGTGAGCGTAGTAGAAGATCAGTTCCTGGTTTGGACCAAGCTGATAGATCGTGGTGCCGCCGCGCTCGCTTTGAAAGAGTTTCAGAATGCGGCCATCCGCAGCCGCCAGTACAGGCGTTCCAGCAGGCGCCATGATATCGATCGCATCGTGCAGCCGGCCTTCCGATCTCGCGTCGTCGAATGTGTCAACCAACTGTTCAGGCTTGATACCCGCAACCGGAATTATCAGGTGCACTGTTCCGACAAAGTTCGACACTGTAGGAGCAGGCACCGGCGCAGCAGGTACCTGCTCGGGTGCGGGCGCAACGGGATCGGTTGATATCGGCGTTCCGATCGCCACAGGTGTGTTAGGCAGAGTTGGTGGGACGTCGAGAGCGGGGACAACCGGCGTACCGCGGTACCTGATGGCGGTCCACACGAGCGCCACAATGACCAGAAACAGAACACAAAGAACAATTCTTAACTTTCCCGCACCCATGTCAGGGTTTGGTAGACAACTAACGTTCCAAACCGAGAGGTAAAAGGGGCCGGGGATCAGTTCCGCCCAGGAACCAGCTCGCACCGACGCGAAGCCGGTGATGCCACGTCGGAAGCCGAGACGTGTACAACGCAAAGCGCGCCTGTCGTGCTAACGCGCCGCCGAACGCTTTGCCGCCCGTGAGCACCGCGGCGCGTTCAGTGCCGAGACTGATCGCTTCACCGAGCTCCTCGAAGTGCCTGGTGTGGAGTTCATTTCCTTCAAGAAATGCGTTGATGTTGCGAGCCGCGAGCGATGCTTGTTGAAAAGCCAACTGCGCGGTGCCTTGCAGCGAGGGAGTCGCATCCGGATAGAAAGCGACATCGCCGAGCGCGAAAACGTTGTTGTGTTGCGGTAACTGCAAAGTCGGGTTGACGATGAGTACGCCTCGCTTGTTCTTTTCGACGTCGAGCTTCTCGATAAGCGGACTCATCTTCACGCCGCCGGTCCAAACAACGCCCGCCGTTTTCATCGTCTCTCGATTCCCCTGGTGCTCGAACGTGACTTCGTCGCGCGTCACCTTTACCACTCGGGTCTGCGTGTGCACTTCGACGCGCGATTCGCGCAGGGCGTCTTCGACGAAAACTCGGATCTGTTCACCCATTCCCGGTACAACATGATCGCCCATCTCGATCAGCAGCACTCGCGGCTCGCCCTGAAGAGCGCGTCGCTTGAACGCGTCGAGAAGCAGATCGGCCATCTTTGTCGACAGTTCACAACCACTCGCGCCCGCGCCTGCGACCGCAAATGTGACGTCGCGGCGGACGTCTTGCGGCGCAGTCTGGGGCGGAATACGATCGAGCGCGACGACCATTCGGCGGCGGAGGTCGTCAGCATGCGCGAGCTTGCGAAAGGGTAACGAGAACTCTTCGGCCCCTTCGACTCCGGCATAATTCGTGACGCCGCCCAGCGCCAGCACCAGCATGTCGTAGCCAAGCTTTTCTTGGCGATTTTCAAGCGACACGGATTGATCCGTGAGGTCGATGGCAGTCACGGCGTCCTGAATACACCGGACGTTCTCGTTCAAAAGATCGTCGTATGTCGGCGCGATGTGCCAGGCCTCGACTTCCCCGCTCAGGTACTCGTAGAGCATGGGCGTAAAAAGAAAATGATCGGCGTCCGTGACGAGCGTTACATCCGCGGAGCCGGCGAGTTCGAGAGCCGTGAACACGCCGCCAAATCCGCCACCGAGAATCAGAATTTTGGGTTTGCTCATGAGGGGCGATAGTACCACCTCTGCGGTTCTCTGCGTTAAATCTGACACGTTAACGCAGAGATACGCAGAGGGCCGCAGAGAAGACCAGGCATTACAACCAGAATGCGGCATTTGTGCAATTTTGCGACACATGTTAAATTGAACGCGCTTTTTAAGTTTAGCGGTTGCCGCTTTTAGCGGAGTTTACTGCAGTTTGAGAGGACCATTTAGGCAAGTGGCGTTAGCAAAAACGAAGAAGGAAGCGATAGTGTCAGACTTCCGCACCCATGAGACGGATACCGGTTCACCGCAAGTTCAGGTCGCACTTTTGAGTCAGAGGATTAACGACCTCACTGAGCATTTCAAGACCCACAAGAAGGACAATCATTCGCGGCGCGGCCTGCTGAAAATGGTCTCGCAGCGCCGGAGTTTGTTGGATTACCTGAAACGCACGGATATCGAACGCTACCACGAGGTGGTTAGCCGTCTGGGTCTGCGCAGGTAGAGCTTCAAGACCTAACCGTAAATGAATAAGAGAGAGCTTCGACATCTCTGTTAGTTTAAAGCCCGCGTCTATCGAAGAGCTTGTGGCAGTGCCGAACGTGACGGCGATTGACTGGAAACAAGCAGACGCGTACGGCCCTAGCTTCGAGCAAAAAGGCGGCATGAGCTTCACGTTCAAGTGGCTCGTGCCGCCTTTTCCGTTACCGTTCAAGGAGAACAAATGCCAGAAAAGAAATACCTCAAAGAATCAATCAAGCTCGGCGAGCGAGAGATTACCGTCGAAACGGGGAAAGTAGCCAAACAAGCAGACGGGTCAGTCGTGATCCGTTATGGCGACACGATGTTACTGGTCGCAGCCGTCAGCGCTTCGACTCCCCGGGAAGGCGTTGATTTCTTTCCGCTCACGGTCGAGTACCGAGAATCAAATTACGCAGCCGGACGCATTCCCGGCAACTACTTCAGGCGTGAAGGACGCCCAAATGAAAAAGAAGTACTAACCAGCCGTCTGATCGATCGCCCCTGTCGCCCGCTCTTTGCTGAAGGTTACCGGAACGAGACTCAAGTTATCGCCAGTGTCATCTCAGCCGATCCTGACAACAACCCTGATGTTATTGCGATAACCGGCGCCTCGTGTGCCCTTTACCTGTCCGATATTCCCTTCTTGAATCCGATCGCAGGTGTGCGTATCGGCTTGATTGAAGGCCGTTACATCATCAACCCGACTTACGACGAAGTGCGCGAATCGCGTTTGAACTTGATCGTAGCGGGAACTGAAGAAGCGATCGTCATGGTTGAAGCCGGAGCGAGTGAAGTTTCGGAAGAGATCATGCTCGAAGCGCTCATGTTGGCCCACAAGGAGATCAATCGCCTCTGCCGGTGGCAGAGAGAACTCTACAAAGCACTCGAGATTCAGAAGCGAGAAGTCACGCCCGTCGTGCTCGACGAAGAGATGCAGCGAGAGATTTCCGACAATTACTCCGAACGCTTGCGCGCAGCGCTCGACACGGGCACTCATGATAAGCGCTCGAGTTATGCCGCCGTTGACGAGTTGAAAAAGGAAGTCGGCGAATCGTATCCGGAAGATCAGCCCGAACGTCGTTTCATGGCCAAGCTGATTTTCGATCATCTCAAGGAGACGATCTTCCGCGACGATATTTTGAACAAACGACGACGCCCTGATGGACGAAGGTTTTCCGAGATTCGTCCGATCACTGCGGACGTCGGTTGGCTGCCGCGTGTTCACGGTTCCGCGCTTTTCACACGCGGCGAGACGCAGGCGCTGGTGTCGACAACACTCGGCACGAAAGAAGACGAGCAGTTCATCGACGACCTGGAGAAGGGCGAAGTCAAACGACGATTCATGTTGCATTACAACTTCCCGCAATACTCGGTCGGCGAAGTTGGTCGCTTCGGATCGTCAAGCCGGCGCGAGATCGGACACGGTGCGTTAGCACGACGCGCGCTCGAGACAGTCCTTCCTGAAGATTCAGAATTTCCCTACACGGTTCGCATAGTTTCAGAAATAACAGAATCAAACGGTTCGTCTTCGATGGCCACTGTGTGTGGCGGAACCCTTTCGATGATGGATGCGGGTGTGCCTTTGAAAGCGCCTGTTGCCGGAGTTGCGATGGGGCTCGTGATGGAAGGTAACAAGTACGCGATTCTGACGGACATTGCCGGCGCCGAAGATCACTACGGCGACATGGATTTCAAGGTAGCTGGAACACGCAACGGAATCACGGCGCTTCAGATGGACATCAAGATCGCCGGCATCAACGCCCAGATCATGGCTGAAGCCCTCGAGCAGGCGAAGAAAGGCCGGATATACATTCTCGGCGCAATGGAAAAGACGCTTGCTTCTCCGCGCGAAGAGATTTCCGCGCACGCTCCGCGAATCATCCAGATCAGAATCAATCCCGACAAGATCCGCGACGTCATTGGACCAGGCGGCAAAGTCATCCGATCCCTGGTTGAAGAGACTGGCGCAAAGATCGACGTATCTGACGACGGTACGATCTCGATCGCGACGGCGAGTGGTGAGGCAGCGGATGCGGCAGTCAATCGTATTCGCGGTTTGACGGCGGAGGCTGAGGTGGGCCAAACCTATCTCGGTACGGTGAACCGAATCGTCGACTTCGGCGCCTTCGTCGAGATCTTTCCCGGCACGGATGGACTGCTGCACATTTCAGAGATCGCGGATCGTCGTGTGAAAGACGTTCGCGATGAACTGAAGGAAGGGCAGCAGATTCTCGTGAAGTGCATCGGCCGCGAAGGGAACAAGATCAAGCTTTCGCGCAAAGCGGTTCTGCGTGAGGAGAATCGAAAAGCCGAAGCAGCCAGCCAAAGCGGCGACGGCGAGATGTAAGCGCGATACGGTGACGCGGAGACGCGGTGACGCGGTGACGCGGAGACACGGGGAACTGCTCCGCGTCTCCGCGTCTCCGCGTCTCCCCGTCTCCGCGTCTCCCCCGTCTCCGCGTCGTAGTTGGTCCATCGGTCCAATTCTCAGACGGTTGGTCCAAGACTCAGACGAAGCCCGCACTAAGATCCCACAAAATCCCCGCTTTTGGGACATTTTCCGACGGCCCTGAATTTGCACGTGGGCTAGCGAACGAAAATGTCCCAGAGACTCCGAGAGGTCGTTAGATCTTTAGCCTTCAAGACACTCTCCTCTGTCAAAATATCCAGTATTCACCAAACAACGCGCGTGCGGCTGGAGTTTCTGGACTATTAGCATTGTCCTTCCAGTGGATAACATAATTCGGTTCGTTAGTAAGACTGTTCAAACAGTATGAACTTAACTGCCCCAAAGTGTTTCATTAAAAAGCTCCACTCCGGTGGTCGAGCGGCTTGCGCGCTCGCTGCTGTCTTAGCTGTTTGCGTCTCCACGGCAGCACCAGTGTTCGCCGATACTGTGCGAGTCAACCAGGTGGTCCAAACCGTGACTTCGCAGGGCCCGATCGAGATCAGGCTCAACACAGTAATCCCGCAGGACCCACAAAATCCTGGTCCAAAAACTACTACGCCACAAACTGGACCACGTACCGATTCGCAGGCCGTCAATCAAGGTGGAACGAAAAATGAAACGATAGCTTCCGGCGTAACAGTCAGCTCTGGACAACAACTCGGAGTCGACATCGCGGAAGAGGGCGAAGTCGAAGGCACTGTTTGTGATTGCGGTGAAATATATGTTGCGGGCGGAGCGTTTCCGAAATGGCCGCTGTTGTTTCTCGGCGTTATCCCACTGTTCTTCATTAGCAATTGCGACAACTGTGATCAGCCGCCGGACTCAACACCAACGCCAACTCCGACGCCGATTTCATCTCCATCGCCGCCGCCTCCGCAAGTTCCAGAGCCGGCATCGTTGCTTCTGTTCGGAACTGGCCTGGCCGCGTTTGGTGCAGGTATACGGCGACGCTATCAAAAGATGAAACTTGCAGAGCAGATCACAGCGCAGGAGGAAGAATAATGTCTGTCCTACACACGTTCATCCTCAACCGCAAATTCCAGTTTGCATTTGCTGCATTGCTTGCGCTGACTTTTTTCGCGGCGCATCCGATCGACACCTTTGCAAAGGCGAAGAAGGCGAAGTACGGCACGATCAAAATTCTTACGAATCCTGGCGGTCTGTTTCTCACAATCGACGGTAAGCCACGAGGCGAAACCACCACGCTGTATCGAGCCATCGATCTGGAGCCGGGACTACACAACATTGCAGTCACTCTCCCCAACGGCAAAACGTGGACGCGCGACGTGGAAGTGCCGGCGGGTCGCGTGAAGTGCGTTGTAGTGAACTACCGGCCATTACCGCCACTGCCGAAGTCTCCATGTCCGTACCCGGTGAGCATCTCTGCACCTGACAAAGTCATGGAAGGCGAGATCATCACCTTCGCATCGGACGTCGAGTATGGGGGCACCGCGAGTTTGAAGTACAACTGGACGATCAGCCCATCGACGGCTCGCATACTTACGGGCGCCGGTTCGCCGACGATTACCGTCGACTCGACAGGTCTCGGTGGACAGCGCATCGTCGCAACGTTGACTGCTGATGATGGATCGTCCGATCCAGCTTGCGCTCAAAGTGCACAGGCGGTTTCAGTGGTTGCGCCGGTCGTGAAGGTAAGCCTCGTCTCTTTCGAGTTTGATGAGTGTACCAACTGCACCTTCGACGATCAGAAGGCGCGGCTTGATAACCTCGGCGTCGAGTTGCAAAAAGATCCGAGCACGCGGGCATACATCGTCGCTTATGGTGGACGGATGAGTCCGTTGGACCGCGTCGAAGTGCTGATGTCACGCGCGCGCGACTACCTGGTCACGCAACGCGGGATCGATGCGTCTCGGCTGACGGTCGTCAACGGTGGATTCCGCGAAGAGGACAGCGTTGAGCTTTGGATCGTCCCGAGCGGCGCGACGCCTCCTCGAGCGACCCCGACGGTGCCGTCGAGCGAGATGAAAGCCCCCGCAAAGCGTCGCAAGCACGACTAAAATTCCGCCACGGATTACACGGATTACAGCTGATTCATCCGCACTGATCCTGTAATCCGTGGTAAAGTTTCCCCACTAGCCCCCCGGATTTTCCCTCAAAGTTAAAAGGAGGAACCTTCATGGCCGAAGAGGGCGAAGGTGGAGGTGGCGGTGGTGTGGGCGTTGTCGCGATCGTGGCGATTTTCGTGATTGTCATACTCATACTGGTGTTTGTTTTTAGAGGCCGGTTGTTTGGAGGTCGAGGAACACAAAAGATCGACGTAAACGTTTCAACACCGAGCAGCAAGTAATTCGACAGGATTAGCGGAATTCGCGCGACGTTTACTAATCTCGTGAATTTTGTTAATCCTGTATTCGTGCCTGCACCAAACATCGACACTATCGTATCGCTCGCCAAGCGGCGCGGCTTTG
>Ga0070693_100000801_pt1 | contig 13900 bp, 28 predicted proteins | sample KBSK1103metaG_FD_65472 | JGI IMG/M metagenome (GOLD analysis project Ga0070693, IMG submission 65472) | Corn, switchgrass and miscanthus rhizosphere microbial communities from Kellogg Biological Station, Michigan, USA - KBS K1-10-3 metaG | ecosystem: Host-associated > Plants > Roots >...
AATCTTAAAAGATCACTTGTTGTGCGAATGTGTTGTTTGGATTCTTTTACAAGAAAAGGTGCAGGACAAGCAGTTTTAGTTTGTGTCGTGTCAACAAGGTTGTAGCGATCTACCATGTTGTCTAATTGTGTACGTAACATTCTATTTTCTGCTAGAATGTGTTCATGCAATTTAGCATCAACAGTTTCTTTTACTTGTTTTTTTCTAGGCATAGTTCTTATCCTTTTTTGAGGTAAAAATAGGACTCAACAAAGTTCTACTGTTGTTTTGTTGAGTCCTTTGGAGAGGGTTAAGGTTAGAGAAAAAGGTACATAGCTCTTTCTGCGAAAATTTTCTAGCTCTTATTCAAGTTATCAGGATGTTTTTCCGTACAACCCGGCAAAGCACAAAGAAACTGTTTAGGTTTTACAGACTTCTTTCCGTTGTATTCTGTTTCCGCAAACTCCCACTTGGCAGTCTTACCTAGTAACGGGCCGCTGTACTGCCAAGTGGAAGGATCGGCAGCGTTGTAAGCTGGGCCGCCGAAGTCACCGGGGATACTCTCGTTACCTTGTGCATCTTTCTCCACATCAATCCCAAAACTGTGAATAAAAGACTTCACCATGAACCATGTTGACGCTTGAAAGTTCAGCGAGTAGTTAGACTGTTTGCCGTTCTGAACAGGATCTCCAATAACGACAACGTTAGGGTTAAGGTTGACACTGTTACCATCTTTAGATTTCTTTGGTTTGAAACCTTGTAGAGAAACAGTGTATGTACCTGGAGCCGTGACAAAGTTTGAAGAGTCTTGAATTTCTTGTTGTGAAACACCCATTTTAGCCATTGATTTAGTTTCCTTTTTTGATTTGTGATTTTTCTTTCTTTTTACATTTGACCTTAAATACGGGCCAAATCTTATCCAGCCATGATCTTCGTCACAATCATAAGCCATAACTTTATTTTCCAATTCTTGAAAGATGTTTTTTGAACATTGCTTGTATGTCAGGTTGCTCAATAGAATCAACCAAAAGAGTTGAGGCAGAATTAAATTTGTAATCTTTTAGATCTGTAAAGACCTGCCGGTTGCCGTTTACGGTTTCGAGTCTCCATTTGTCGTTGAAGAGAGGTAAAAGCTTTCTCATACGAACAGGAAACACAGTTAGTTTACCCGTGAAGATAGGATTTTCTTGGGTCGATCCGGGAGCTTCTTCAGGAGCTTCATGAAAGTTGCAAATGACATTCCCCAAGGAGAACAAACGACTGATTGCTCCTTTAACGGCTTGGTATTCCGCTTCCCACGCATCGTAACCACCGGCAACGTAGTAGATCTTTTGGCCTGCGGAAATCTTGCGGCAAATCTTTTTATCGTTCGCACCGAGAACGAGAATCTGATTCATCGCAGCTTGACACATCATTTGCATACTATCGCAGACGAATGTTTCTGGACGTTGTTCTTTAGGCATACGTTCAAATGCGGCAAGGTCATTTTCAAACTCTACCCACGCTGTAGGTTGCATAAAATCTTTATCAAAATATGTTTTGCCGCTTATAGGTTTGCCTGCTAGGGAGTTTAAACGTCCGTCAAAGTCGTTGAACCACGGTTTTTGTGCCGTTGCCGCAAGCCAGCTTTTACCTACTCCCGAAGGGCCAACTAATGCGACACGCATGTTTTCGGAAGCTTTTAACGTTGTTGCTTCTACTGCGCCTTGAATTGCATACATAGCTCTTTTTCTCTTTTCTTTTTACTGTGTTTTAACTTTATTAAATGCTATCATTGCAAAGTTTGCAATATGAATTAAACGTCGATAAATTTCTGTAAAATTACTTGAAACTCCTGAAGTACCTATTTGCTCTCTCATTCTACGCATTTGAAGCTCTATTCCTTGCATAGCTTCTATAAAAGAAGTATCTTTCTCACCCTCTTCACGTTCTTTTATAGTCATTACTCCAGACATCATTTCAGCAAATTTTAAAACATCTTCTCTTAAAGAGAATTGTTCAGAAGAAAGTTTTTGAAGTTTTATGATTTCAGCCATTGCTAAAAGCTCCTTTTCTAAAACCTTCTATTGTGTCGTGTCCCCACGGCTCAATTTGAACGTAGTGCGCTTTCAAATACGCTTCGCGGTTAACAGGGTCTTGTTCGTGCAAAAGTCTGAAGGGACAAGGGTACTTATAAATATCGTGACACGTTTGTGTATTCCAATCCGGCTGTTGTTCCTCTACCGCGATCTCCCAAAGTTTCCTGAAACTACGTATCTGTCGTATGCGCCAAGCTTCGAGTTCCAGAGGAGAGTAGTGTAGCGTCGTCCGCTTGAATCTTTTTGTATAATCGGCGGAGTAATTGACCTGAACGTGATTGACCATAGCTTTATTACACGTCCGTTGTAGTGTAGGGAAATAGGATTTTGAGATTTGACTGAGAGCGTAAACATAGCCTTGTATTCCGTCGTGGGGTTTGAAGTCGCGTCCGGTTGTGAGAGGATTGATTGTGCTTGTAGTTTTGTGGTCTACGGGAAAGATACTTGATCCATCGTCTCCTATGGCGTCCATGCGGCCACAGTAGTAGGCGCGAAAAGGTAACATTGGATAAGAAAAATCTTCTCTATGTTCCTGTGATATGATTGGTACTTCTTTCCCTCTTCCAAAACTCAACTCTGTTCCTATCACTTTAAGTGTGTCGCGTCCTTCTCCGTACATCCTCCAATAATCCACAACAAGCTGCGTAGCACCTGTAAGACCGCCGATTTTAGCACAGACTTTGTAGTATTCGGGTTTTGTGTTAAAGTATTGCATGTCGTTTGCAAGCCAAACTTCTGCCGCATACGTTACTAGATCGCTACACATTATTGAATTGTCCAGATTTTGATCTTGTTCGCTTGTGTAGAATTTTTCCATGACCTTGTGAAACCAAACTCCAAACTCCAACGACCACGAACGTTCACCTTTTTGGTGGAGGTTGTTTAAAAAGCTCTCAACAAAGAAAGCTTCACACAAACGGAGGTGTGAAAGAATGTGATTGTCAGCGTAGATTTCCGGGACTCCATCGTCAGCGATTTTTATGATGTGCGGATAACGTTGTGCGGCGAGTTCGGGGGTCACAGTTGTTTACTCCAATTAATAAAATCCTGTGACGAAACATTTTCATTTACGTACTTAGTAAATGTTAGTAGTAATCCTGTTGGAGTATATTCTAAAGCTGTGCTTCCAAATATAAAATTACTTACTAATTTTATTAGTACGGCAAAAGCTTTAAGCTTACTTAAGTTATTCATTTTGCCCCTTTGCCCAAATTCTCAATCCCTGCTTTCAACTGTGCCGCCATAGTAGGATCGTTGCCGGCCATAGTCATTATAGCTTGCATCATCTTTAGAGCTTTGTCAAAAGCTTTTTGATTGTCAGGCTTTTTTGTAGAGATAGATTGCACTTTAGGTGTAGGTTGTTTTGCGAGATGTTGCGCGTGTTTAATTTTGCGTTCGGTTACTTCTATCTCGATTTCGCTAACGGCAGCTTTATGCCATTGCAACGCTGCGGCAAGTTGCGTGTCGGACATGTTACTTATTGCAGTTTCGTAGAAAAGCCAATCCGTTCCCATTAAAGAAATTTGCTTGTAACGTGTCTTGTATGGTATTGCCGCGATAAAATCATCTTTCACACCCGCAGGATCAATGATACGTATACGCTCTACACCGTTGTAAGTTTGATCTTTTACTACAGCTTGAAAATCTGTAAGACAGTTCTCGCAGAATTGCGGATCAACTTTAGAAGCACACTTGTCACAATACGGACGATCACAACGTGTACAGTTTATACGTAGCTCTTTCCCTTGTTCTTCTTCGGGCTTCGCGTTAGCGATACAGTTGTAGCAAAGCGTACCGAGATTACGTATATCTTCATTAAAATTAGACGGAATTGCTATACCCATAAAAGCATTTTCCTTTTTGGAGAAAAAAATTTTTACACAAGTTTCTTTTTTAATCTTTGGTCATAACACTCACATACATCTTCTCTTTTACGTTTGCCGCGTTTAAATTCTTCCCAACAAACAATACAACCACCAGCAAAATTATGTTGGTGATGAAGATGTGTACAACGGCAGTTAACTTCATGCCACGAAGGACAAAGATTACATAAAAGTTGACGATTAAGTTCTACGTTCATATAGTCTTCGTCACCTCTACAAACGAGTCAACGTTTTTACGATAAGCGGGATCTTTCAAATAGAGCATCATCATCCCTCTTATCACTTCTGACTGTTTGCCGTTTTTTACCTCTGTAGAAAAATCTCTTTTCAACTTTTCCGTGAGATAGATTTGTAGTATTTTCAAGCCTGTTACAGAGCTTTTCATAGGTAAGAGCACCTTCTACCAAAAACTTGTATGGGTACTAGGTGATTCTACACCTGCGCCGGGCACCTGTCAATACCTGAAAGTCCTTTGGAATCAATGATTTATGCAGAGTTTCCGAATCGGGACAAACAGGGTAAAAATTACATAGTTACCTACTGCTTTTTCAAATTCAACTCCAAATTCTTTGCAAGAGCCATCGCTATAGAAGCTAAATCCTGTTTAGCAGGAGGTTTGAAAGTAGGGGGCGGCAAAGTTGTTGCTTCGTTGCCGCTCACTATAGGTTTGTCTCGCGGTATTAGAGCTATTTCAGCATACTTGTAAATGTCTCCTATAGAGTTGTGCAAAGCTCCTATAGAAAAAAGTATTTGTCGAAATTCTTCACACTGCGAAACAGAAAGCTTTGAGCCAAACTCTTCTAACCGAGTTTGAAGTTCATTTAATTGTATTTGCTTCACGTACAAACTCCTGAAGTTCTCCAACTTCCGAAAGTGCTGAAGCACAAGCGGAAGGTTTACCTTTTACGTCTTCTTGGAAGAAACCGTAAAAGAGTTTGAACCAACGAAGAAGTTTTAGGTAACGTGTTTCTTCGCTTGGCAGAGAGCCAGGAAAGGCCGCAAGCCACGATTCTTTTGCGACCTGTTTGAGCGTTTCTACTGTAATTTGCCTTACAGAGAAATAGTTGGAATTATTCGTGCTTGCCCAAAACTTCTCAAAATCCCGCGCTTCCACGCTCCGGGCTGGCCGTTCCAGTCTTTCAATCGCCGCGAAAGCGTTCTTGACAATTTCTTTGTATACAGGTGGCAAATCAGAATTTCGACATACCTGACTTTCCAGTTTGCTCACGGCATTACGAATTGCTTCCAAGTCCACGCTCCGGGCTGGAGAGCCGCCCACGCGCAACCTTTCTGCAATCTCATTTAACGTTTGGATTATTACGCCTTTATGGATGATGTCAGTGTGCCAATCAAACTCATTTGCCATCCTTGCGTAAAACTGCAAGTTGCGAGCGGTCACCGCGGTTTGCCCATTTAGGTAAGCGTCTACCTTCTTCATCTGAATCTGTATCGGCAGGCTTAGCTTGCCACCCATATCCAGCGCGTAATGCAATTCCGACATCAGATCCTTTAGAAATTCATCTCCCTTGCGCTCCCTGCCTTCCCCGGAAAGGGGCTTATCATTTTTATCATTCATATATCTAATTTCTCCTTTTCTACCTAACAAAACTCAAACTTTGTTTCACAGCGTCAAGATTGTTCACGATTTGTTCTATATCATCAAGTTTCACAAACGGCCCATGAAATCTTTCAAGTACGGAGCTATCCACTCGTTTAACGAACATGTCCCCTTTACCTAAAAGTGTTTCTGCTCCAGGTTCTCCGAGAACAGTTACACTGTCTTGCCATGTTGGCATTTTTAATCCGATTCTAGTAGGGAAATTATTTTTTGTATCTCCGTCAATAATTTTGACACTTGGTCTTTGTGTTGCAGCAATAATATGTGTACCGGCTGCCCGCGCAATTTGAGATAGCTCTTGTAGGTATTTTTTGATTGGTTTTGCGTCTTCAACAATACTACAATAATCTTTATCAAGTGCGAGTAGGTCGGCAAGTTCGTCGATAATAAGAACGCGGTACGGGATTTTATGTCCTGTGGAACGTCGGTATTCTGCGACGTTTCTAACTCTTTCTTGTTGAAAGGTGTCATATCGTTTCCTTGTTAGATCGAGTAGATCTTGAAAAATCTGTCGCGCAGCAAGAATATCATCTGCTACGCGTAAAACGTGTGGTAAATCTTTAAAAAGAGGTAAATCGAGTTTCTTTGTGTCAATTAGGTAGAGATTAAGTTCGTCCGGTTCCATTACAACCGCGAGAGAGCAAACGATAGCAGCTTGGAAGGTAGACTTGCCGCTACCTGTACTGCCGGCCATTAGAATGTGGGGACATTCTGTAAGATCAATAGCTCTTTTATTACCTAAATGATCTACTCCTAGCAGTATAGGAATTTGATTAAAATCATTTACATCTTTATGGCTTGCGGCAATTTGAATTAAAGAGTAAAGAGAATCTTTAAAATCAATCACCTTCCGCTCTTTGTTCGGCACAAAGATAATAACTTCTCCTTTGTCTCTACGGATTGTGACAGTTTCTACCTCTGCGGCGAGAGCGAAATCTTCTTCGTGTTTTTCAAGTTTAGAAAGAGGTTGTGAAGCGTTAGGTTTAAAATAGTAACCTGTTATGATTGGCCCAGGTTCAAGACGTGAAAAGGTTGCTTTGATGCCGAGCGCAACCATTTTCATCGTTAGTTTGAGCATTGTATCGGTTTGGTCTTTGGTTAAGTCCATAATTACTTTTCCATTTCCACTTCTTGGATAGCATCACGTAAATCATTAAAATTTTTATCACTTTCCCTAGTTTGTATCACTCCAGCTCTCGGAATTATTTTGTCTAATTCAATTTGAGCTAAGAGTAGAAGTAGATTTAATTGTTTTCTTGTCATAGTTTTATCGTCCCCGCAGTCAACATCGCATAGTAAGCTGGCGCAAGATATTTAAATTGTTTTGCGAAGCTTTCACCTTCTTTGAAGAAGATATACATTCCGCCGGTTAGTTCTGCTATCGCGCGCATTTCGGCTTGGCCACTAGAGTCTAATTCTGAACCGATGAAAACTGTGTCAATTTTAACTGCGGCAGTTTTGTATTTGTCTATTGCCGGATGCCAGTTTGCATCTGGATTTTCCCAACTTCCACGAATAGCTGACCCGTCCGTAGGTTGCCCGTCACTTACTAAAACAACTCTTGTAGGTTTTTGTTCAAGAGCAGTTTCGAGAGTTTTAAAAGTTGGCGTTCCGCCTCCACCGTGATCTGGCCAACCTGCGGTTTTCGCCAGAATCATAGGATGAACTAAAGTTAAGTTAATCCGTTCGCGGTTCATCGGTGTAATACCTACAGCCGTATCCAAAGGATTACAAACCCCTAGAAATGCGGCGATGGCTTTCTTTTGTTGTTGCATTGGCAGGCCGTCCATAGAGCCACTATCATCAGCGACAATAATAATACGTTCTTTAGCGTTCGCCGTATTGTCAAGAGTTGTACCGCTTGCAACAGCAGATTGTAGTTTGGCTTTGAGGCCGAAAGACGGCAAAGTAGAAGTGCCGAGTTTTACAGGAATTGTTAGTTTATTTGACTTGTCGTTTGTGTCTGACACGTTTGTGCTCCTTTACAATTAGTATGTTGCTTGATAAAATCGTAATCTTTGCCCGACTGTTCTTCCGGAGAAGTTGTTAAATGTTTGCCGGACTCGGTAGAGGCTCCGCAGAAACAAGTTACGGAGATTTTATTTGGTCTTGGTAGAAATTCGTCAATTAATATAATAAGTTTTAAAAAATCTTGATTATCTTCTATTTCAAATTCAAAAGAAGCTTTCACAATTTTACTCCTTCCAAAGAAAGTTCAAACTCGAAGGGTTGGACATTAACGTCTCCAGTGTCAAAGTTAGTCATCCAATTAACTATATTAACTGGAGTTTCAACTTCAAAGATAATATTTTCTGGAAATCGTCCAATTCGAAGTTTAGATAACGATGCCCAGACAGTCTCAACTTTGAAAGTGTCTTTTAAGGCTAAAGCTACGGGGCAAACAGTGCATACGTATGCTGTGTTTGGTATAAGTTTACGAGCTTTGTCAATATGTTCTTGCGTTACTTTTACAATCACGGTAGGGTCTCCTTTAAAAAAATTTCTTTTTATTTTTAACGATAAAAATTATAATCAAAAGTGGTACGGTTATAAGTAGTCCTTTTAGGACTACCCACCAAATTCCATAATCTGTGGTGTAGCTTGCTATAAAACTTCCTGTTAAAGTAGCTGTCCAGAATTCAAGAGCTGTGAAAGGGTAAAATGAATTAATTTTACTCATTTTATGTAATATCCTTCCTTCAAACGTGACCAAACTTCGTTAAGCTCTGACGCCTGCGCTGCACGTTCGGGGTGTAGGTCGGGGTGGAAAAATCTAATAGCCTTTTTGTAAAAAGAAATTGCCGTTTCCCGATTCCAATTTCTTGGGTCAGCTTGATATTGTATGCCCGCATTAGTAAGTAATGCGACAAAATCAGCAATATCATCATCATTGCTATATTGTTTTGTTGCAAAGCTTTGTCCCGCCTGTTTCGCAAATTCAGCTTGTTTGCGTTTTAGTTCTACGAAGTCTTCTTTGCGAACAGTAAATTGTACTGTAAAGTGCGAACCTTTAAAAGCCTGCTCCATGAGTGGCCAAAATCGTTCGTGAAAAGCCCATTCGCGGGTAGTAGGATCATGCGTGCGATCGCTGGAAGGAATAGTAGCTTTAATAAATTTTACGATTGGCTCTATGTGAGTTTTGAAGTTTCCTTCTAGCTTGAGCTTGTACGCACCTTCGGTGGGAATACCTTCAGAATCGAGTTGTAAAGCTTCGTAGGAAAGTGTGGCTTTGGGCATTTCTTCGTCTCCAATATTTTTCCAGCCTGAAAAGCTAAAAATATATTTGTTAGCTATTGAATTATAGCAAGAATTGCAAATACTTAGTATAATTTTACCGTGAACAGATATAATAGCTTTTGTCCAAACTCTGCCGATAATTTGTTTACCACAATCAGCGCATTTCATAGAACAAATAGTTTACCCCTTCGGCTCTGCCGATGTCAAGAGCAAAAAAGAGCACGAAAGTCTTGTAAAGTGTTGAAAAGAAAGACTTTAATGCTCTTTTACGATCTTGTTTGAAGCGTGTAAAAAGTACACTAGGTGCGTCACTTACCTACAACTGATGTGTACGTAAATTCATTGAATCAATTCTTAGCAAGAGTTCATTTCTAAAAACTCTTACTATTTCTTTTTCTAATTCTTGTAAAGAGTAGAAAGGTAATTTTGTATCAGTTAAAATAACTTCAAGTTTGTAGGTATTCATAGGAAGCTTTGCTGCGTCCATTTGAAATTCTCCTTTTAAAGACTAAAAAAGGTACAAGAGGCTCATAACTCTCTTGTACCTTCGGTTTAAAATCAATCAGGAGATAATAGGCAGATACAGCACTATGATTGTCTTAGCAATCTATATCTGTTGTGATTGTGCAATCACGCTATTATCTCCTAATGTTTTTACTGCCCCAACTGCATCTGCTGTGCTTGTGCAACCAAAGCCTGACGCTGTTCGGGGGTAAAATTGGGGAACGCGGCTTCTAACGTCTTTAACAGTTTCTCAACTGGTGTCAAACGCTGACGCTCGCTCTTTTCGTTCGCCAAATGTGTAAGATCAATAGCTCCCGGCTGCGGAGTAAATTCCTTGCCAAGAGGATAGGTACGTGCGCGATTTTTCATCTTCTGATTCAAACCTGCGGAGAAGATGTTAACAAACTCATCGTCGTCCGTTACGAGATCACGCGCACCTTGGATAGTATTAACGTCAGGGATAATGAAAGTCTGACGGTGTTTCTCTTCCATCGTACCTGCGGCGATTTCTTTATCTACATCTTCGCTTTCCGGTACGGATTTCCACGGGCCGAAAGAAGTACCAAGAACAACGTTGCCGTTTGTATCTTTGATAACGTCGCCGTTCTCGTTTTTCTGTGGAACGTTCTGTTCTACTTCACGCACTACTACGTACGTGACGTTGTTTTTGGTGATGTTTTCGACAGGAGTAGGAGTTGCTGTGGTTGCCATAAAGTTATTTTTCCTTTGCTCTTTTTAAATTTTACTACTTTTGTTTCCTTGAAGCTCTTTAAAGAACTGAAGTAAGAGTTTATTACTTCTAGCAACAGAGAATTAGCTCATGGACATGATTAAAGCAGGACTTACGCTACCTGAGAAGTTCCGGTCACTTTTCTCTTCGCAGCCTAATACCCGCCGGTTTGGGGTTACTCTAATCATTCTAACTCTCTGCTGCTAGAAACAATAAACTGTGTAAGCTTTATTGTTTCTATTCTAACTTTCGTTAGAAAGGTGTCATATAACACCTCGCTTTGTTTTACCCAGCATTGTTTGTTTCAGTTTGCAATTCTTTTACAGCCTCTAAGACTGTAGAATCTTGTTTAAGAATTTGTTCAAGCTTTTCTTTCAACGCACTTTGTGCCTCTACAAAACTTACGCCATCGTAGCCGCATTTAAAAAAGTAATCGGCTGTGGCGTTTTCGTAGAATGGAGAAACAATATCATTATAAGCGGCAAAATTCTTTCTCGCGCGTACACCGGAATCGAACCACTTGCGTTGGCGCTCACTATCTTTATCTGTAACTTGTGATATCGTGGTTGGTGCCGCAGCTACGCTGCCTGTTAAAATTTTTACGTATTCAGCTCTTTGTTCAGGAGTGTGTTTTTCAAGTTCTTGCAGTAAATGTTCCATACCTTCTTTCGACATTTTATTGTAGCTCCTTTTTAAACTTTTCACAAAAGCTACATAGCTTTGATGCAATCTCCACTATGTAGCTCCTGTTTATGCTGCCATAGCTAATGGTTCATTGGCATTTATTGTTTTTGCATTTCACATTAAATGGTGCAATAACCACCAACTACCTAACCAGTCAGCAAACTTAACTCTTACCTTCGCGGCTAGGAAGCCGCCGTTAAAAGAATTTTTTAAAGAACTCTACTGGCGTTCACTTCGGATACGCTTTATCCTGCAAGATCGAATGATTTCTACAAAGGCATTGCAGTGCTACTTTGTACTGTCATTCCTTAATTCAGTAAAGTTCTTTAAAAAATGCTCCAACGTTATTTGCGCTTTCAGCGAAAAGAGATTAATTGTACAGCGTAGCTCTTTGACTAGTATTAATTTTATAATTCTCTCTTCGCTTGCTGCGACCCGGTGGAGCAAGTTAAGAATATCAGCTTTCCGCTTGCGGTGTCAAGTCCAAAGGCAAAATTGTTATGCCTTCAAATTCTGCACTCAAAGCATTTGCAAGAGATTGGGCGAGTTGTGTGTCTGTAAGTTGTTCAATCGAAACACCGTAAACGGTCCGCCCCATTTTGGAGTTCTTCTTGCGTGAACTCGACTTCGATCAAAAATTTCTTTTTTATCATGGCTCTTTTTTCTCCTGTGAGCGGCCAAGGGCCGGAGGGTTGGGGTAGGTACAACAAATGCTCCTTTAATATCTAAATCTTGCTTCTACAATACCAGTCATATTATACATTTCAAGTTTACGTCTGCAAACTTCTTCCAACTCATCTTTGATTCTGTTTAATTCATTAGCAGTTAAATGAGTTGGAGGTAATATTGTTATTTCGATTGTGGTCATGTTTCTCCTATCACGAGTTGCTGCGCAACCGTTAAAATTCTTTCAAAAGCGCATTGCTTCCTAAAATGTATCCGTTCGGCACTAACTCTTTGCCGTTTGTATCTTTTAGATTGACAAAAATAGCTATCTTTTTGTCTGTACGCTCTTCCAAACGTACTACGTATTTTTCGTTTTCAAAAATCTTTACTGGCATTGCGTTAACCCTCTAAGAGGCGCTTCGCGCCGTTAAAACTGCATTTGGCAGAGTGTTTGAACTTTAATCGGACGCCGAAAAAGCGCATTAATAGGAGTTACGATGTAATTCGTAACATGAATACTATTAAATGGTTTGTTTGTGTGGATTGTTTTGTGTTCTGCCACGCGCTGTTCCCACGTCAGCCGTGCCCACGTGTAAGAAGCGAGTTCGTTGTTTAACATCTCCAAAGTTGTTGGAAATTTGTCTATGTTACACATTCGATAACTCCTTAAATCCAGAATTTTTTAACTGCTCCAGTGATATAAATCCATAAGGAGCAAATCTTAAAATTGTTAGAAGTTGGTAATAACTCATTTTAAATTCAATCATTTCGTTGTCTCCTTTAAGAGTTACGTTTACACAACAGAGAGTTTGTACTCTGAGGCTATTTTTGCCTATCATGCTCGTAAGCGTAGCTCCTAGAAGAGACAAAAAGAAAAAAGGTAAAAAAGAGACTTTTCTAGTGAAAAAACTTTACTCAAACAATCCTTCTGGCTCAGATTCTATCACGTTTGCGATTTCAACAAAAGATACTCTGTCACGGTCATTTAAAACGTCTGAAACAGAACTATCTTCTCCTTTATCTTTGAACATTCCTTGCGGGGTTTTTAACCTGGCCCATTTTTGAACTTCTTCGGGCAAATAACATTGCCCTTCGTCAAATGACGGAATAACTCCCTCTTGCACAGCGACCTCACACAAAACTCCCAAACAACAGAAGCTTTTTTCTCCTGTTGGAACAAACCGCCCTGCATCTTTATTCCATTCAGTTTCCTGAATAACAAGCTGTATCCGACCTTGTTGGTACTTTCCACTTCTTAAAGCTTCTACCCATTTCTGAGCAGCTACGTTTAAAGACATTTTTGTCACTCCTTTTTTAGTAGGAAATTAGTTCACAAACTCTACTTCAATTCCGTGTGCGGCGAACATCTCAGTTAATTTTTGTTCACGAAACGTGTCGTCGTATTCTTTGTCGTCGTTCATGGAATAAAAGTTATTTATTTGATCTTCATTAAGCCAATCTAATTTAATTGGAGTAACAACACAAATGTTATTATTATGATCTCTAACAGCAGAAACTCCCGCTAACTTTTCTCTTTCAACACCGTTGGCTTCAAGCAATATGCCTATACAACATTGTTTATTGTCTTTTTGTCGAAGAAGAAAAGATGACCCACTACCTTCTCCTCTTAGCCAAATACTACGATCAATTGTTAATTTCATTTCTGATCCTCCTTTTTAAACTTCTACCCCAAAACCACAAAACTTTCAAAATCCAATAGCTTTGTCTTGTTCCATAGCACAAAAGCGGCAATTAGGATCAATTTTAAATTTATGATCTTGTTCGTGAATTTCCAAGGCTGTTCTACTCTTTGACTGTTTCAGTTTCTCTGTCAACATAACAGCTTCATTCTCCACAGGCAAAAGCGAAACATCAAAAAGATTCTCTCTATCAGAAGTCTCTTTGTCTTTAATCTCTATAAGAGAAGAAAGATTCTTGTACCTCTCGATAGTTTTTGCCGCACGCTCTACTTTTTTTGCAAGTCTTTCTTCGTAACGTTTTTGTGCATACTCAATATCTGACAAAGGTACAGAAATCTTCGAGCGTTCTGAGGTGTTGTTAAATTTAAACACCATTCTACCTTTATCAATTTTGCCTATCAAATAACCTATTCGTTCAAGTTCTGACACGATAATAAATGCATCCTGTGATGTGATAGACTTAAAATTTTTCTTTGCCGCATTTAGGGAGAGATATGAATCCAATGATTCTACATATTTCTGCAATAACTTCACAGCTTTCTCTTCTAAATTGAATTTCTTAATTCCCTCACAGTTATAAACTGGTAAAAATAACTCAGTTAAACCCATAAGACACCTCTTTTTATAGGATAGTGCCTTTTTGGGCGCCTGTCAAGGGAAAAGTGATCGTCACTAAATCCTTTGTTTGCCGCACTTTAGATCCAACTAAGCTTTGTCCTGTGTCCCTCTTGACACAGTGGGAAAAGGAGGAAAGTTAGGTAAGTAAAAAAGAGTAGTAGTGTAATAGTTATATTATTATAAAAAAAAAAAAAAAAAAAAAA
>Ga0070693_100000813_pt1 | contig 13827 bp, 11 predicted proteins | sample KBSK1103metaG_FD_65472 | JGI IMG/M metagenome (GOLD analysis project Ga0070693, IMG submission 65472) | Corn, switchgrass and miscanthus rhizosphere microbial communities from Kellogg Biological Station, Michigan, USA - KBS K1-10-3 metaG | ecosystem: Host-associated > Plants > Roots >...
GAATTTGAAAGGCCGGGTCAACGAGGTGCCGCCCATCGACGGAACGCCGATTTCAAGCTGGCGCAACAAGCGGCCCGAGGCGACCTCCCACAGTTTGATCGCGTTTCCGTCTCGTCCCATCGACCCCAGCAACCTTCCATCCGGACTGAAGCTTATTTGACTTTGGGGAGACGTAATCCCGGCCTGAAGCACGATCTCGGGTTTGCCCGACCCCGGCTTGATCTGATTTGACGTAGCGCTGAAGTCAGTGCCGGCTCTTCGTTCGCCGCGAACCTCCGGTGGTTCCGGCATTGGACCTGGCAAGCCAATCAAGGCCGACTTTGCGATTGAAAAACTCGGCAGAAGTAAGCCGAAAACCAGAGCGAAGTGCCGGACGCGTGCAGCAGTTTTCATTTCCACCCCATTGGACAAACCGCTTCCGTGAAGGCGGCAATAGTGATTTTGATTGAGCGGGAACAGTCTAGCTCGATGGTGGTGATTTGTTAAGAAGGCGGGGCCACTAGGGAGTGAGTAAAGTGGGGCTTGGTGTCTTGATTCACCGCTGATTTGCGCTGCCTTCGGTCCGCAGATGGCCGCTGATCTGAGAAAATCAGCGGACCGAAGGCTGCGTAAATCAGCGGTGAATTCGTTCTGCTCGTCCCACTCTAATTACACCCGTCTCAAAGATCGCGATCCGCTGTAAAAACATCGGCTCTGCGCGGCGAATCAATGTGGCTTCAAACTCTCGATGAAGTCCTTGTCCTTCGTTCCCTCGTGACAAACAATACAAGATTGCTGGCCGCGTTCTTCAAGGTCGGACACAAGCGCGTAGGTCAATCCGCGGTCCGACCAGGTAATCACCTTCAATCCGTCGATCGAATCATAGTGGAAGGTTATGCCCCGGGATACGATCTCTTCGCCGCCTGATGGCTGGGCCACACTATCGGACGTCATCACCAGGCTGATAGGGCGCGCGTTCATTTGATAAGCGACGTAGGCTGCGTAGTCTCTTCGATAACCGACAAGGCGCGCGCCTTCCAGATAATAAAGTTTGTCTTGCCCCGATGATTCCTGATAGTTGGGAAGCGTGACGCCAAACGGAACCTTGCCGTTGAACCAGGCGGAGATCTGCTCGGGCTTGCCGGAAGAAATCTCGAGCGGCAACTGATTGCGCAGATGTCTTTGATGAGTATCAACCGCCATCAGTGCGAATTCAGACGGAGGATGCCGAGCCGCGTTTGATTTGAGCGCGGCGATCCGCCACACACCGGCGGCCAATGCGATAGCGAGAATCGCGCTCACCGCCAGAATGCGGCGTCCCGTCAACAACCCGGCGCCGTTCGAACTGAACTGAAGGAAATACCGCTGAATGCGTTTGCGCAACTGGGGCGGCGCCGCGTGCGCGGGAGGTGTATCGGCGAGCAACTGCCGGACTCGCTCGCGAAGCTCGGACGCGGCACGGTGAAGCGGCCGCAAACCCCTGACGGTGTCAAGAAACTGCCGCTCGCCTTCAATCACCTCGCGGCAGGCCTCACAATCGAGCAAGTGAGATTCGACTGATGCGCGATCGCCGCCGGATAGTTCATCGTCCAGATAAAAAGTGATCTGGCTTCGAGTTTCTTCACATCGATTCATACTTCATTACCTCGCACTGCCCTGGTTGCAGAAGCAGTCTCCCACGAAGCGAGTAATCGCCTTAACTTTTCTCTCGCTCGCCCGAGCCGGGACATGACGGTGCCGGCCGGGCATCCCAGTATCGTTGCAATCTGCTGGTAGCTGAATCCCTCAATGTCGCGCAGCAGGATGATTTCGCTGTGCAGTAACGGGAGGCTTTCGATGGCGGCCCTCACCTCTTCGCATTCCAGTTTCTTCAAGTAAACCTGATGCGGATCGTTCGCAACATCATCAAGCCACTGGGCGCGCTCCGATTCCTCCGCATCCAGCTCGACGAATCGCGGTCCACTCCGAGTGTGCCGGAGTTGGTTGAGCCAGGCATTCCGCATTATCGCGAACAGCCAGCTCTTGAGATTGCTGTCCGGCATCAAGCGCCCAAAAGCCCGCGCCGCGCGCAGGTAGGTCTCTTGTACCAGGTCCTCGGCCTCGGTCCGGTCGCGGGTCAGCGTCATTGCGAACCCGAATAGCGCATCAAGGTGCTCGAGCGCCGCCTCGGCGAAGGCTGTCTCAAGATTGCAGGCTTCGTCCATTCCCGCTTCTCGTTCGTATCCCTAACCCTGTAGAGGATAACACGCAATCAATTCGCGTATTCCCTGCTCCTAATCTTTTCGTCGAGGGAATACGGTTGCGCGTCGCGTGTTATTACAAGTGCACGGCTTTGCGCAAAGAGATTCCAAGCACCTACGAAGCCAGGCAATAGCCTGATGGAGCATTGCAGATACTCTTTGCGCAAAGCTTTTATTATTTCCGGGTCGCCCGTATCTACGCTTCGGCTTGCGTCGTTTGTGATTTGTCCTGCTCGCCGGCGGGTTCATCCAGTTTGCGAAGACGGACTCGATTCACTCGTTTGTTATCTGCATCGACCACCTCGAAGTGGAGCCCCTTGAACGCAAGAGTCTCACCGATCACCGGCATGTGGCCAAGTTCGTTGATAATCAATCCGGCGACGGTCGTAAAATCATCGGCCTCGACCTCCGTGTCGTAGAGCAACTCGATTCTTCTAATCTCAACGCCACCATCGATCAAGTATGAGCCGTCCGGGGACTCTACTATGCCGCCGACCGGTGCCGTCTCGTCTTCGTCTTCGATCTCGCCGAGGATTTCTTCGATGATGTCTTCAAGAGTCACGAGTCCGGCGACGCCACCGTACTCGTTGATGACCATCGCGATCTGGACTCGCGACTTTTGCATGTCTTCCAGCAGCTCGCGTATGGACTTACTCTCAGGCACGAAATAGGCGGGGCGCATGCATCGCGTCACCGGCAGCCTTGATTTGTTCTCATCGCAAAACGCAAGCAAGTCGCGGACGTAGACGACGCCTTCGATCTGGTCGATCTGGTCCCTGAAGACCGGGATTCGCGAGTGCTTCGATTCGATTATCAGCCGCCTCGCATCGCCGATGGTCGCCGACGAATCGATCGCGACGATCTGAGGGCGGGGTTTCATCACCTGATCGACTCGCGTATCGCTGAACTCAATTATCGACTGGATCAGTTCGCCTTCCGATTCCTCGATTATTCCTTCCTCTTCGCCGACGTCAATGAATGCCTGAATCTCGTCCTTTGTTTCGTCTTCCTCTTCCTCGGCAACGTCGTCCTCCGGATGAGGCTTGCGCATCTTGTTGAGAAAATGAGAGACCGGAGCCACCAGCACGGAAAAGAAGCGATAGAAAATCTGAAACGGCGGAAGCAGCGCCCAAAACACATCGTCAGGATGATTTTGAGCCAACAAGCGCGGAACCAGTTGGCGAAACAACACCACAACAAAAAGCGCGGCGACGAACGCCAGAATCAGGGGCGCGCGGACTCCCGCTTCCATGAACACATCGGCCAGCAGAATTGCGATTGCCGCAATCGAAAGCTGAGTCCCGAGTATCAGCATCAACTCGAACCGCCGGCGATGCTTCATCAGCTCGCGAAAGAAACGCTCGCGGCGCGAAGTGTCTTCGCTCTCCCCGATCATCATTCGCAGGGACACCTCGCTCAGCGACTCATAAGCGCTTTCGATGGTCGACAGGAAAACCAGGATGGCGAGCACGAGGGCGGTGACTATCAACTCTGTAAACATATCGGTAGCACAGACCCGGTCTGTGCCGGTAACTCTGGTACTAGGGGGAACCGTTAAGCAGTTTGCGGCGCAGTTTCAACTCGAGCCGATTCATTTGTCCGTTATCTGTTTCGTGATCGTAGCCGCACAAGTGCAGCACGCCGTGTATCAGAAGCTCCTCAACCTCGCGCTCGACTGAGTGCCCCGCTGATTCAGCTTGTCTGAGCGCCGCGTCGATCGAAATCACAACGTCACCCAAATACTGTTTATCGCCCTCGCCCGGCAGCTTGTCGCCCGCGGGAAACGAGAGCACGTCGGTCGCCCGGTTGATTTGCCGGTATTGGTTATTCAAGCTTCGAATGACGCGATCGCGAACGAAAACAATCGTGACGCGCGCGTTGATTTTCCCCGACGACTTCAGCGCGGCATCGCCCAGCACTGCATACGTCGGCGCATCGATAGGCGCGAGCCGCTGCCGGTTTACAACTTCAGTCGCCACGAGCCTCTCTCAGCTTCGAAGATGGAGACGGCTTTGCGCTCGGCATCACAGAGTGCGCCCCCGAGTCGAACGCTTCCACCGAAGGTGCGACGCGCGACAACTGATTGAAGTCATAGCCCGGATACGCGATGCGATGATGATGAATCCCCATCAGCGTCTTCACAAAAGATTCCGCCACGATTCGCAGCTCGCGCAGCGTTATGTCGCAATCATCAAACTGCCCGTCGTCGCGCAAGCGAGTCGCGATCGTGTCAATCATGTTCCGCAGCTTTGCGGGCGTCGGCTCTTCGACTGTGCGCGCCGCCGCTTCCGCCGAATCCGCCATCATGATGATTACCGCTTCTTTGGTCTTCGGTTTGGGACCGGGATACCGAAACTCCTGTTCGAGCGCGCTCGAGGTATCCTCGGTTCCCTTCCGCGCTTTGTAATAGAAAAACTTCATCAAGCCGGTGCCGTGATGCTGCGGTATTATCGCGATTATTCTCGGCGGAAGCTTGTGCTTCTTCGCGATCTCGATTCCCTGTTTGACGTGATTGGCCAGCACGATTGAAGACATCTTGGGCGAAAGCTTATCGTGACGGTTGTCCATATATGACTGATTCTCGACGAAGTACGTGGGCCGCACCGTCTTGCCGATGTCGTGGTAATAACAAGCGACGCGCGCGAACAATGCGTCGCCGCCGATCGCCTCGGTTGCCGATTCCGCCAGCAAGCCCACCATGATCGAGTGGTGATACGTCCCAGGCGCGCGCTCGGCCAGTTGCTTGAGCAGCGGCAGATTCAGATTCGATAACTCGAGCAGTTTGATGCTCGTAGTTATCTCGAACATCCATTCGAACAGCGGCAGCATTATTGACGCGGCCATTGTCGCAAGCACACCGCCGGCATAACCACAGAATGAATCGAATACCAGCAGCCGCAGATCGGGCTGATTTGCGCCGAGCAGATCCAGGGCCAGCGTGGTAGCCGCGTTGACTCCGCCAATCCACAGCCCCGCCGCTACGAGCGCCGTTCGATCCCGGCACTGTTGCAAGTGATAGATCGCGCCCGCGCTCGACATCAGCGTGAACGCGGCCAAATACACGTTGCCCGAAAACACGCCGACAAAAACCGAGAGGATCGCCGAAAATACAAAGGCCGCGCTCGCATCGGTGAGCATCGTCACCAGAACCGCTCCCACCGCAAGCGGCGCCAGGTATTGATAACCGGTCGGCGAATTGAACGGAGTGTGCGTCGACCACTGGCTCATCGCCGAGCCAATCGTGAAGAACAATCGAGCCAGTCCGAGCGTGATCACGAAGCAGGCAACTTGCAGAATGAAATGCCGGCGCACTCGAATGTGCTTATGCTGATACCGAACCATGTACTGCCACAAAACCATCAGCAGCAGCATCACAATCACCACGGTGCCGGCGAACTCGATCGCGCGCTGCCCGATGGGCCGGTGTTGCGCGGCTTCATTGAGAAGCATCGCCTTCACCGGCGTCACCGTTTCGCCGCTTGATACGATCGGTTTTCCGCGTTCGATGCTTATCCTCGAAGCCGGAACTGCCTCGCGTGCCTGCGTTCGCCGTTGCTCTGTTTCCGCTTCGTTGTATTCCAGATTCGGCACGATCAGCGATCCCAGGATTTCGCCTAATATCTTTCGCGCAGTCAGATCGTACTCCGCGGGCCAGATAAGCTTTTCGGATTTGAGCGCCGCGCTCGCCGTAAGCTTGTCACGCAGCGACCCCAGATCGGTGATGACAACTTCCTGCCCGCTCCTCGTATCTCTCCTGAGAATCGCGGTCGCTCCCATTCGGCGGAACTGACTTCGGCTGCCGACGATGGGCATCATCATCGCCGACTCGATGTGCTCGACCATCAAGTGTTCGAGTTCGGCGCTGAATCGATATTTCGCGAGCAGGTTGATCTGATCGGGATCAAGGGGGATGCCCACGTTCTCTTCAATCAAATCGTGCAAGTCTTCGACGGTCGCGTTAGGTGATGCGTCGCGGCCGAGCTTGAACATTTGTTCAAGACTCTTCCTCGCTTCAACCGCTGTCCTGGCATTGAAATCAAAAACGGGTAACACGTAAGCCGCCGCCTGTTCGCGCTGCCGCTTGGTTTCAGCGACGTCCTCAACCTTCAAATCGATTGGAGCGATTATGTCTTTTGCCGCGATGCTGCCTGTCTGAAGCATCTCAACGCTCGGGCGTTGGTAGTCACGCAACAGCAGTATCGAAAGCGCGACTACGATGAAGAGCCCGATACCGGCGTCGATCACGGCCTGATCGGAAAGACCCGCTGAGAATTTTCGGGCCGCGGCAATCGACCGCGTGGAGAGTCTTGAACGTTCGGGTGGAGATGGTTTGGTGGACATAGAAAACGCGCGATGAACGATGAACGGTTATTCGCGCCCACGCGCCTGGCTACAACTTTTCTTCCAGCTTTGTCTTAGAGTGTCTTTCGTAGGCTTGCACGATCATCTGCACCAGATGATGCCGCACGACATCTTTGTCGGTGAAGTAGATAAACTCGATGCCCTCAACTCCGGCAATGATGCGCTGCGCTTCAACCAGCCCGGAGCGACGCCCCGCAGGCAAGTCGATCTGGGTTATGTCTCCCGTAATCACCGCCTTCGATCCGAAGCCAATTCGAGTCAAAAACATTTTCATCTGTTCTGAGGTCGTGTTCTGGGCTTCGTCCAGGATGATGAATGCATCCGACAGCGTGCGTCCTCGCATGAACGCAAGCGGCGCGACTTCGATTACTCTCTTCTCGAGCAGCCGCGTCACCTTCTCATAATCGACAAGATCAAACAAGGCGTCGTACAAAGGCCGAAGATAGGGATCAACTTTATCCTGCAAGTCCCCCGGCAAAAATCCGAGCTTCTCGCCGGCTTCAACCGCGGGCCGCGCGAGCACGATTCGATTGACACGCTTCTGCATAAGCGCCTGCACCGCGAGCGCCACCGCGAGATAAGTCTTGCCGGTTCCGGCCACGCCGATTCCAAATACAATGTCGTTCTTCTCAATCGCTTCGATGTAGCGCCGCTGATTCACCGAGCGAGCGGTGACCTGCTTCTTGCCTGTAGGGTTGATGCGGGTGCGCGTGAAGTAATCGCGAAGAGTGTAAGCGCGATCCTCGGCGATCTGTTTGAAGGCCGACCGCAGCTCATCGTTCGACATACGCCGGCCTTCTTCGAAGAGCGCAGCGTAGTCTTCCAGGATTCGTTCTACGAGCGCGACGTCCTCTTCTTCGCCTTCGATCAGGAGTTCGCTGCCGCGCAAATCGACACGAACTCCGATCAAGCCTTCGAGATGTTTGATGTTCTCGTCGTAGGGACCGAACAGCGCGCGTATTCCCTCTTCGGGCAGGGTGACTTTTTTTAAGACTGCGGGCTTATCTGCCATACAAAAAGAGCGCTCGATTCGCCATGAGGCTCACAAGCGCGGACGTTCCAGTTTTACGGTTATCGCATCCGAACCACATCAATCGGCGGCCGGTCGTAGATCATAGTCGAAACGCTACTACAGCCCTGTGTGAGTGTCAATCAGGGCAGCTTCGCGCCTTGTATTGTCAGCGATTAGGGCTGCTGGCGCGGGGTTGCAATGAACTTACAACTAATCAAAGGGCTACGCGGGATTGAACAATTGTCTCTAATCATAAGGGTATTTCCTTAAAGCATCGGAGAAACGATGAAACACGCAAGCAGCAAAACATTGAAGGAGAAAAGAGTCGCTCGGCGGCGCGGCCTGATTCTGATTGCCTCCTGTCTCGTCGTTATTTTCAGCGCCGTGCTCGCAATGAATCTCGAGCGGCCGTCAATTGCCAGCAAGATATCGCGACTCGATGAAACAAAATCTCCCCTCGCGGGCCGCGGCTCGGCTGCCGCAATGCGAGCCGAGCTTGCACCGGTTGTTCTATCAAGAGCAAGCGCGATCACCGAAGCGGACGCCAACACCTTGAGTGTCAAACAACTATTGCTGCCCGTTGCCGGTGTTGCCCCATCGCAGCTTCACGATTCGTTTTACGATTCACGATCCGAAGGACGCATACACCAGGCGCTCGACATTATGGCTCCGCGCGACACCCCGGTGCTCGCAACCGAAGAAGGCACGGTAGTCAAGCTTCATCAAAGCGCGCGAGGCGGAACGATGCTGTATGAATCGGATTCCTCCGGCCTGTTCGTTTATTACTACGGTCATCTGTCGCGTTACGCCGATGGTATCGCCGAAGGCAAACAGGTGAAGCGTGGCGAGGTCATCGCGTACGTCGGAGATACCGGAAACGCCGGCCCCGGCAACTATCATCTTCACTTCGGAATCTCGCGTGTGCCCTCTCCCGGCAAATGGAGCGGAGGCGAGCCAATCAATCCGTACCCGCTGTTAACAGACAAGCAAGGTACGCTGTCTATCGGCGGCAAATGAATTGCGATCAACTCGCATTCTCGAGAGCATCAATTATCAAGCACGGATAAACCGCAGATTGACGCTGCCTCCGGAGCGCTGATCTGCGCTGATCAGCGGACCGAAGGCAGCGTCAATCAGCGGTTTATCTGCTCACTGAAATTAGCTTCATTCACACTGCCGCACACACGAGATTCGCCTCGTCTTCAACGGCCCCGTGTTCCACGCCTCGCTTTGGGTTTGGCCGGCGCCTTCTTTGCGACGACCGATTGACTCGTCAGCGGCCGCAGTTGTCCCGCCATTAGCGCGTTGCCGGATTTGATATCGGCAATGTTCACCGCAAACTCTTCGTTTGGATTCGCGCGATCAAGCATTTGCTTCAAAGTCGCATCATCGAGACGGGAGACGTCTACATTCGCGCTCTGAAGCTCCGAGCGCAGGTTCTCGACTGTGTTCGTATCGCGGCCATAAACATCGGGATAGATGTGCAGCACGCCGCCCTCAATCACCAGCGTGTCATAGTTGATGTCCACAATGATTGGTGTTTTGAGCGCTGCAACCAAACGATCGGTGCTCTTCATCGCGTGATCGATCTGCTCTTTGGTTATCGAGAGTCCTCGAGCAGTCACGATGCTTGACGCGAGATCGAGCAAGTCTTCCTGGCGCACTCGAACGCAGCCGTGCGAAACCAGATGACCGAGATCAGTTGGCCGCGCCGCCTGATGAATCAGGAATCCATCACCAAGAGGAATCTTTATTTTTCCAAGCGGGTTTCGCTTATCGCCCGCTGGCACGTGCTCGCCCGCCTCGACATCCGAGTGAGATTCATTCACCCATTCACTATCGGGTGGAACCCATTCGGGATTCCATATCACCTGCGTGACTCGCCGCTGCCCGATGACGATCGGATATTTCTTCATGCCGACGCCGACTTCGTAGGTCTTTACCTCTTTACCGTTTTGCCAAAGCGTCAAGTGAAAGGCCGGAACATCGACGGTGATCTTGATATCGCCCTGACCAGGTTGCAGAGTCGCGCGATCTATCTTGCCTCCGGTGAACTTGTCGGACCTCGCGGATTCAGGACTGGCTGCGGCGGCATTTGAGTTCGCGTTCGCGTTAGCTTGCCCAGCGTTCGAGGTGCCTTGCGAGGACTGCGCGACATCCGACGACTGAGCCGCGAGTTCAATTGGTTCAGTTTCTTTCTTTGTCCCATCGGCGTAAGAAATCTCAGCCCAGACTTCTCCCGCGAAGTCTGCGACCAGTTTCAAACTCGATGTGAGTTTTCCATCCTTGCCGGGATTGATCGTCTTGAGCACGACGTGTCGATCGGTCTCAACGATCGGCCTGTAGAGAACTCTGGCTGACTTTGCACCCGTCGCGTTTATTGTGAGAGTCACCGTATCGCCAGTCGCGATCTTCCATGACCCGTCGCCCTGCTGCACTGGCGTGACTTCGATGGTTGGTTGCGCGGATGATTGCGGTGATGTGTTTGAATTCTGGCTGACGGTGCTGCACGCGGTCACGAGAGCGAAGATCCCAAGAATAAACGTAAGCGCGGCGCTTTTGCTCGTCGATACTCTACCCACTTGATTGCCCCCTTGTCAGATCGTTCAGACTGGCAATTAGACAATCCGAGTACCACACTGGAGACTAGGTTTGTGTTCGAAAAAAGCGCCGGAAGAATGGGGATGGACTTTCCAAACCGAACGTTATTGATACGTAGGCGTACTGCGCGAGGACACCTTGTAACTTTCAAAGCGTCAGATTCGAAGCAGGACTCGCATATCACCGTAGCAGCTTTCTTTGCGCGCAAGCTGCTCGGATAAGCGTGTCTGTTGTCAAACTTTGTTTAGTTAATAAAGGGCGCGCGATAAGAAAATCATTTTAGTAGCTGAATGATTTCGTAAATTACTCCAGTTGCTAGAGCGCTACCAACGGCACCCTCCAAGATGCTCTCGTTGAGCGAAGACTCTCCCTAATAACTACTGATTTCGGTTTAGGAGAATCTAGTTGTGCATCGAGCGTTCTGATTTCAGATTCAAGTTCAGATTTTTGATCTTTTGGAAGGTCTAATTCAGTCAATCCTTGTTTAAGAGTATGAAGCACCTTACTCAAAGCGTTTAAGTCAATGTCACCGATATTTTGTGTTTGATTTGAGTGTTGTGTGTTCTTCTGGATCTGAGCATTAGATGACATTATGAAGTTTTCAACATTGTAGATTGTCGAAGACGCTACCTCCTTCTCTGCCTTTGAAAATGTCATGCCTTCTCCAAAAATTCCGTCCTTTTCCATTTTGAGTGCCCATTCCAAGATTATGTTGCGAACGGCATGCCGATGAACTTTTGGAGTTCTTGCTTCATCGGCGATACTCTGTTGACCATTTTCATCTTTGCTTTCTTTTGATCAACAGGAAAAACGAGAAATGACATCGCGCAGGTCACACAAAGAAGCGGTAGGGTTTTCTTTCCGCGGTTGATTGAGCCAATCATTGAACCCGCCAAGCCGATTCCGATTCCGCTCTGGGATGTAGGCGACAGCAGACTCCAATGTTAACACTTTAAGGAGCCGCGGTAGTGAGAAGGGAGGCTAAGTCACAACAGGAAGCCAAGTGAACTTGATACGAATGTCCGGAAACTCAAGATAGACCCCCCTCTGCGCTTTTGAGAGCTTTGATGTTTGACAGGATTGTGATTCACGACGACTATACCTTGAAGCAGCGACAGGAGGGGCTCGGTTCGCTTGGCTCGGTTAGCTGCCATACTCAGCCCCGCGAGCCAGTGACTGCACTTCCCGTAACCAGTTCCTCTATCGTCCTCTCTTCTGACGCTCCCGTATGGCGATCTCCGACAATCCTCCCTTGATGTATTCCATCACGTCTTCATTCGACTCTTTCTTCGCTGCTCCTTGAAGCACTCTCTTCGCCTGTTCACCGCCAATCAAACCCAGGGCAACGCAAGCTTCTTGTCGAAGAGAAATATTGTCACTCGATAAGGCGTTCTCGAGATAGGGGAGAGCGATAGGACCAAACCTCACAACCACGTCAACCATCGGTCTTATTGTAAGCGAGAGCGATGCATAAGTTCCTCTCAGATCTAAGTGCCCAACAAGCAGTTCTAGGGTCTCCACGGCTTTAAGCTCACTTAATAGACGAGCTATGAAAATGCGTGTATCAGCAGATGTTCTATCAAGGTTGAATGTGTCGGCCAGAGTAGCGATCGATCTTCGTCTTGACCGATCTGACGCTCTTGAGATCGAGAGGATTTTGTTGAAGACGTCTTTCCTGGTTTGTTCCGTGGCCAAGGTTATGCTCTCTCCTTGCACCACAGGCCGGAGCTTCGCTAGCAACTCAGCCACCTCTTGACTTGGATGGGCCGCGGTTCTACCTTTTTGATTGCATAAGGACGCACTGGCCTGAATGCCGGGTTGTACGGAGGCCATCAAGAACAACGCCAACAAGAATGTCTTCATAGAAGCCCTTTCAAAGCAGTCATAAACATCCATCTCAAAACCTCCCCGTTTGCCTAACATTAAAGCTCGCCGCACTGTTCGTCACTGTTAGATCATATTGCCAAATTATTCCGCATTCTGTCTTACCCTTACGTATGGATGTGCGGAAAGTCATATGCAATTGGAGATTCGTGACAGTCACTTGTTCTCCCACGTCACGATGAACAAATTGTCGGCGCCATCCTGGAGAGTCAAGAGCAAACATCCACAGATCGCCTGGCCTCTGGATTTTAGTTAGACCTTCAAAAAATCTCTCTCCACCAAGAACGGGATCGTTGCTGTCAAGCTTTAGTTCCGGCGTGCTAAACGGTTTGCCTGTGCTCGTGTAGTATCCTGAAAAGCTAAGAGTTCCAGTCAGAGTTTGTCCCAGAGTCCAAGTGGAAACATCATCACTAACGCTCGCCGCGAAAAACACGTTAAAGTACCACCCATTTATCGGTCCCTGCACTTCCCCGATCCTTTTCGGGTCGCCGAGCGGGAACGACAAAGGGATATCGTCAGCTACTCGACCACTGGTCGCAATCGCGATATTACAGGTTGGCGGGGGCTCAGGCTCTGGGTTAGGGCTCGGAACAGGGCCGCTCAAGCACATCATTCCCCCGACGTTCATATCGAAGCCGTCAAGAAGGTAACTCGCTCCGTTTGGCGAACACGGATCCAAATCCCACGGCGGAAGGAATACTGGAGGGTGTTGAACTGGTGCGAATGGATCCTGCGAACCCCAGCCAGTCTCAAGTCCCTCCGGGTCATGCACATCAACCGGCTCATTAACTCCATAGCTGTATCGATTCCACGTCTGCGGAGTATCTTTTCTCGCACTTCGAGCGAGCGGATCAGGGCGCGTGAATCTCCCCACTCCTTGAGAATACTGCCTGTTGACAGCATAGTCAGTCCCACTCTCACCATCCCCCTCATAGCTCGTGAAGTGCTGCTTGTGTTGCGTCCCGCTCTCGCCGAAGTCCTCTCCAAACGGCAAGTGACTCTGACGACCTAACACATTCCCACTTGGATCCAGCGTCAGTCTCGCGCTCAAGCGGTCGCTTAGAAAATACTGGGTGCTGCCGCTTGCGACTTTTGCGATCATTCGACTGCCTGAATATATGTAGTCAATCAACACCGCACCAGTACTGCCGTTGTGCTCGGCTAAGACGTGCGAGCCTTCCCACACGTAATGCGTCACTGTAGAACCGATAGTCTTCTTGTATCTCCGGTTCTGATTGTCGTAAGCAGAACTCGCAGTCAAGCCGCCGTCCACACTCACCATCCTATTTTCGCTGTCGTACTCGTAAGTGTGCACACCATCATTCGTGACGTTGCCCGCCGCGTCGTAGGCGGGAGTTACTACTTGATACGCTTCGAGCTCCGTTACCCGGCTGTAGCTGCTCAACGCATTCGTTGCCCGCACCCGAATCTTATCCGTTGTCAGACTCGAAAAAGTGAACTTCCTCCATACCTTGTTGTTGCCCGTGACTACGCCGCCTGACACCGCGGTCCACGCCGAGCCGTCCCAATACTGCACCTTGAAATCCACTATGCCGTACTGACTGAACGTCATCGTTTCGGTCGGCTCACTCGGACTCGCATAATTGTCCTGGAGTGTGAATACATCGATCTCATTAATTGTCTTGGACCCGTTGAAGCTCACCTGAACCCAGTCCGGGTAGGTGTTCGCGGTGTCATCGTTCCAGCCGCCGCCCGAGCCCCAGTTAGCGCCTTTTCTGTCCCCGTTGA
>Ga0070693_100000814_pt1 | contig 13827 bp, 14 predicted proteins | sample KBSK1103metaG_FD_65472 | JGI IMG/M metagenome (GOLD analysis project Ga0070693, IMG submission 65472) | Corn, switchgrass and miscanthus rhizosphere microbial communities from Kellogg Biological Station, Michigan, USA - KBS K1-10-3 metaG | ecosystem: Host-associated > Plants > Roots >...
AGCCGATATGCCATGTTGGACGTCAGCAGGTAACCCATTGTTAATCAATGAGTTGGAAATCGAGAGCATTTTGTAGAAAGGGAAGAGTGTCGCGGAATGACACTCCGTCAGGGGACACATGTGTCGGTAAGACACACGGTAGGGACGTCGGAGCTTAGCTCGCGATCTTCCGAGCCAGGAAACTTCGGGACGTGCCGGTGTCCTCTTCGATCGATATCGACCAACCCTTGTACTGCCGGCGCAGCTCGGCCACCGAGATTCCGCGTTGTCCCCGCACGATGGTGCCGACAAGGTGGACGCCTCCGTCCCGGGTCGCGTCCTTCAGCAATCCGAACGCCCGACCGCGCTCTTCGACGGACAGCCCGGTGAACGCCTCCGGCGTGCATACAACCGCGCCCAGCTGAACATCAGGCGACCAGTCGGCGACGCCGGCGACGTAGCTCTGGATGCGGTCGGCGAGACCCGCCTCCTGCGCGGCGTTCATCACCCTCTCCAGCGGCTGCACCTCACGATCGACGGCCGTCACATCGCAGCCGTGCGCCGCCAGATACAGCGCGGTGCGATCGATGTCTCCGCCTGCGACCAGAACTTTGGATTCCGCCGGTGGGTGGATCTCCCGCGCGAGAACGCCATCGGGTCGAATGCCCCAGTGCTCGGGACGGCGATATTCCTCGAGCATTCGGAGACGCTTTCTCCGCCAGGTTCCGTATGACGGAATGCGGAGACGCTTGCGAATGATGCGGTCGACTTCAGCCCAGAGGAGTAGCTCGTCCATCGCGAATTGCTCGCCGGCGCGCAGGGACGCCGCTGCCTCATCGCCAATTTTTAGAATGGCGGAGCGCGACACGGACTCCTTGTAATTCTCGATCTCGTTCTCTACGTAAAGCTCGTACTCGTGCTTTAGAGAGCGAGGATTTTGTTGCGCCATGGCGTCGGGCAAGAGACGTCGTGCTTTGGCCAGGTGTTTAAGCTAGGCGGACTTGGTCAACTCGCAAGGGCGAGTTTTTTCCCAAGCTCTTCCGTTTTAAGGACTTACGCGGTCGCAGGTATGAGTCCGACCCGCAGCGCGTAACGAACGAGGCTCACGACATCGTGCATGTTGAGCCTCTTCATCACCTCGCCGCGATGGCTCTCGACCGTCTTAACGCTGAGCTTCAGCCGCTCGGCGATCTCTCGCGTCCGGTGTCCCTCGGCGACGAGGCGGAGCACTTCGATCTGCCTGCCGGTGAGCTTGGTGAGCGCTGCGCGCTTTTCCATCGCTCGGACGATTGCTTCGGGCAATCTCTTGATGTTTTTCCTGAGAACTATGTCTTCGACGCCGGCGCGCAGACACGAGACGGCGGCCAGACCGGTTACTGTTTCGGCGACCACGATCACCGCAATCTCTGGACGCTCGTAACGGACGACATCCATCACCTCGCAGGCGCTGAACCTCTCCGGCGAGTGGTCGCTGAGCACTACGTCAGGCTTTGTTGCGGCCAGAGCCGCCACCAGTGTCTCGCGCGTAACGGCAGGCACGCGGGTGATTTCCATTCCTGACGCCCCGAGCTCGCGAGCAATAGTCTCGGCTTCGGCGTCATTTTCGTGAATTAGCAGGACGCTAACGGGATTAGCCATCTTTTTTTTGTGTTGAAGCGGCGCGCCGTCTCCTCGGAGCTTGGGCGCGGCGGTGGGCATGGGAAGCACGGCGAGCGATTCTGCATTTCTCGTGCGCTCATCCGCAAACTAAGCCGAGGACAAATCGCGGGCAATGCAACGGCGCCGCCTGATACATTATTGAATGCGCCTGCCCATCCCCAGTGCCTGAGCTTCCGGAAGTCGAGGCCGCTGCACGCGCGCTGAGCCGCGCTGCACTGGGAAAGACGATAGCTCTCGTCCGGGCGATCCATCCGGCTCTCAAACGCAAGCTTTCTCCGGCGCGCGCCCGCGCCGCGCGTGGAAAGAGAATTGAGACCATCGAGCGCAGAGGAAAGCACCAGCTCCTCGGACTGGACAGCGGCGATACTCTCGTCGTCCATTTCCGAATGAATGGCGATTGGGAGATTGGAACTACCAGCGACGAGCTCGACCGCTTCGCGCGCGCCGTCATCGAGCTGGAAGATGGGACGCGGGTATCTCTCGTCGATCGCCGCGCCCTCTCGTCGATCACGCTCGACAAGCAAGGCAGCTCGTCACTCCCGAAGCTGGGCAAGGAAGCAAGTGATCCCACGCTCGATGCCGACTACCTCGCCCAGGCGCTCTCCCGCCGCAAGATCGCCATCAAGCCGGCGCTGATGGACCAGGCAGTACTCGCCGGACTCGGCAACATCTACGCAGCCGAAGCGCTGTGGGAAGCCGAGCTGGACCCGAGATCCCCGGCGCCGAAAATCTCGAAGAAGAAACTGGAGAAGCTCGTCGAAGCGATCCGTCTCGTGCTGAGTCCGCGGCGGAGACGACCGGGCCGCTACACCGATACCCGCAACCGCGACCGCTTCGCTGTATACGACCGCGAAGGACAAGTCTGTCGCCGCTGCGGCGGCATCATCGAGAGGATAACGCAGGCGGGGAGGTCCACCTACTTCTGCCCGGACTGTCAGATCGGGTGATAGCTCTGAGCCTCCAGCGTGCTCGGCGCTGTGAGCTGCTCCGCCGGCAGCTCCCAGGCTGGTCGTCTTCAGTTGCAGTTAATCCATGACCTCCAAGAGTGCTCCTTTGATATATCCAGTCTCGGGTATCGATAGCACCTCCGGATGATCCAGCGGCTGTCCCGTCAGCGCGCGGATCGCGACTCGCCGGCCACTGTCGCTCGCCGCTTCCTGCAGCATCTCCAGGAACAACGGCTTTGTCAGATGAAAGCTGCAGCTCGCGCTATATAGCAATCCGCCCGGTGCGAGGAGTCGCATCGCTCGCAGATTGATGTCCTTGTAGCCGCGCATCGCCCCGGGCAAAGCTGCCTTCGTTTTGGCGAACGCCGGGGGGTCGAGCACGATGGTATCGAAGGTTATCCCTTCGCGTTCCTTCTCCCGTAGATAGTCGAATGCATTGGCCTCGACGAAAGAGATGTTGTCGAGAGAATTTCTCGCGGCGTTCTCGGCTGCTCTCATCAAAGCCGGTCCCGACGCGTCGAGCGCCGTCACGTGGGTGGCCTTCCTGGCGAGATGCAGCGCGAACGATCCGTGATAGCTGAAGCAATCCAGCGCGCGCCCGCGCGCAACGGTGCCGACGAAATGCCTGTTCTCCCGTTGATCGAGAAACGCGCCCGTCTTCTGCCCCGTCCACGGCGCGGCGAGAAACCTGACGCCGTACTCGTGGACTTCGATTTCCCTCGGCACATCGCCGTGGAGTATCACCGTCTCACGCGCCAGCCCTTCCTTCGATCGCAGCGGGACGTCGTTACGCGCCAGAATTCCTTCCGGCTCGACCAGTGATTTGAGCGACGTCAGAATTTCTTCTCGGAAGCGCTCGAGGCCCGCGCTCATGAACTGGACGACCAGCCACTGGTCGTAACGATCGCAGACCAGTGAGGGGCAGCCATCTGCCTCTCCGTGAAGGAGTCTGAAAGCATTGGTGTGATCTTCGAGGGGAACGCGTCGCGCGACCGCCGCCGCGATGTGTTCGTCCCACCATGCCTGGTCGATGATCGCGTCGGGGTTGCGATCGAGCAGCCGTAGTGAGATCTCCGACAACGGGCTCCACAGCGCCCAACCCAGCGGCTTACCACGATTGTCGTGGACGAGAACGGCGCCCGCGTCCATCATCGGACGCTCCGTTACATCGGTCCGATAGATCCAGGGATGGCCGGCAGCCCATCTGCGCGCTCCCTTCGCGCTCACCCGTGCCACAGTCATGCGTGAATGTAATCGCGCAACTGCATCGTTCGCTCTTCCCGCGCGCAGGCTTCTTGCCATACCATTGGAGATGCGAGAGATCGTCCCGATATCGGTTGGCGCCGCGGCCACGGCGCTCGGGGTCCACGAGCACACCTTGCGCGCACGCGCCGAGCGTTTGAGCGCGGCAACGATGGAAACACTGCTCAACGCCATCGATGCCAACGACGAAGTCACCGGCGCCCACGTGCGCCGAGTCGCTGCATACGCACTGATACTTGCCGACGCCGCGGGCCTGGACGAGCGGACGTCGCACAGCATCGAGCGGGTCGCACTCTTCCACGACATCGGCAAGCTGCACGGCGCCCTCACCGACATCTTCCACGAATCCTCCAAACTCACTCCCGAGGAACGACGCGCGGTCAAGACCCACCCGCTGCGCGGAGCAGAAGTGCTGTCACCGCTCACAGCGTTCTATCCTGCGCTCGGTAAGGGAGTCGCCGCGCACCACGAGCGCTGGGACGGTACCGGTTATCCCCGCGGGCTCAAGGGGCGTAGGATTCCAATCGAGGCGCGAGTGGTCGCCATCGTCGATACTTTCGACGCGATCACTCACCAGCGGCGCTACAGCCAGGCGCGAAGCTTCAACGTCGCGGCGAAGGCAATCGAGGAAGGGAAGGGCACGCAGTTCGACCCGGACCTGGTGGATCTATTTCTTAGACCCGACGTCCTGGCGAAGATCGAGAAAGAGATGCGACGCGCTCATTCACCGCGTGCCAATGGGTCGAACCGGCGGCGCGGCGGCGAAAAGACGCCCGCGCCGGATATCACTTTCCGATGGCGGCCGCGATCGCGCGGGTCGCGCTCTCGGGGTCGTCAGAGCTGAAAATCGCGTTGATCACGGCGACGCCAGCCGCGCCGTGGACCGTGATCTGAAGCGCGCGTTCGGCGTCGATCCCGCCGACAGCAACTGCCGGATGCGTCACCAGCGCCGCCAGTTTCGTGAATCCCTCGACGCCGATCGCTGACCCGGCGTCGCTCTTCGAGTCCGATGCGAAGACAGGCCCGACCCCTACGTAGTCGGCGTCCTTCGCATTCGCCAGCTCGGCTTCGCTCCCCAGCGACGCGCCGATGATGAAGCCTTCGGGAGCGAATCGCCGGATGGCGGCGACGGGCAGATCAGCCTCACCCACGTGGACCCCCGCGGCCCCGGCCGCCAGCGCGATGTCGGCGCGGTCGTTGACGATCACCGGCACGTTCACCTTCGAGATGATCGCCTTGGTGATCTCGACGACCTCGCGCGAGGACGCGGACTTGAGTCTCACCTGAACGCTCGTCGCACCACCTCGCACGGCCGCGGCCACGCGATCGACCAGCGTTGGGCGTTGATCCTCGGCGTCGTCAGTGATGGCGACGAGGCGCAGGATCTTTGGATCGAGCATTTGGACTACCGGCTGGCGCTTGTTACGGCGGGCGTGGTCTTCTTTGTCTGTGTGCTGCGGCTGGGCGCTTTCTTTGAAGTCGACTTGGCGGGCGTCTTGACGCTGGTCTTGGCAGCGGTCGCTTTGCTGACGGTCTTGGCCGGTGCTTTCGCGGCGGTGCTGGTTGCCTTTGCTGTGGTCCGCGCCGGCGCTTTGCTGGAGAGCGAAGCGCTTCGGCTGGACGATTTCGTAGCGGGCGCCATTGCCAGCATCCGCGGCTGCGTCTTCTTCGTCGGCTTTGTCGCCCGCACTTGTCTGACGGCGTTGGTGTGCTGCTCGAGCGTCATCCGGAACTCGTGGTGCCCGTCGCGACTCGCCACGAAATAGAGATATGGCACGTTGGCCGGATTGGCCGCCGCAACGAGGCTCGCCACACCGGGGGATGCAACCGGACCCGGCGGCAGTCCCTTGTGAACGTAGGTGTTGTACGGCGAATCGATGGTTAGATCCTTGTACAGAACCCGGCCGACGTGGTGGCCGAGCGCGTATTGGACGGTCGGGTCAGCCTGCAGCAGCATGCCTCGTTTGAGCCGGTTGTAGTAAACCGCCGCGATGACGGGGCGCTCTTCAGGAAGACGAGCTTCTCTCTCCACGATCGAAGCCATCGTCACGAGGTCGTTGCGATTGATGTTGAGATCGACGATGCTCGAATCCCATTCAGGTCTCCAGCGCCGCTCGAAGGAATACACCATCTCGCGAACCGCCTGGCGCGCGGTCGTGCCGATCGGGAACGCGTAGGTGTCCGGGAATAGATAGCCCTCAAGAGTCTTGTTCGGCACGTCGAGACGCGCCAGCAGCGCGGTGTCACTGACTGCCGCAGCCACGGAATCGGCGGGGACCTTGAGCGTGCGCGCCAGCAGCGGCGTGATCTGCGAGACGGTGTAGCCTTCCGGCACCGTAACGGTGTTTACGAGCCCGTGGCCGCCGTTGAGCGCGCTGATGATGTCGCTCCAGGGCGTGCCGTGCTTGAGCAGATAAGTGCCCGGCTTGATGTTGCGGTCACCACCGGTGAACCGGCCGTAAAGCCGGAACAGCTTCGGCGATCCGATGATCCCACTCCGCGCCAGCGAGTCGGTAGCCTGTCCGAAGCTCGCCCCGCGCGGAATGATGACGCGCGACGGCGCGCCATGTGGCTGACCGGCGCACGCGGCTGTCCCTACACACGCCGCGATGAGCGCGACGCGCGTATCAACCCTGAGCATTGAGGGCCTGCTGGAGCAGAATCGTCGCGGCAAGCGAATCGACATCGCCCTTTCTGCCGCGGGTTGACTCACCCAGCTCTTTGACTGTACGCAATGCTGCCGCCGTGGTAAAACGTTCATCATAAAAACGAACGGGGAGGGCGGTACGTTTCGCGATTTCGGCGCCCAAAGCCCTGATTTCAGCGGTCCAATCGGTCTCGTTGCCCTCTCCGTCGAGCGGAAGGCCTATTACGTACCCCTGAGCGCCGAGCTCGGTAGCACGCGCGATGATTTTTGTGATCGGGGGTCTTTTGCCTTCCCGGCGCTCGATGAAGCCCGCCGGCGACGCGATCATGCCCAAAGGATCGCTAATGGCGAGGCCGATTCTCTTGCGGCCGTAGTCCACCGCGAGAAAGCGGGCGAGCGCCGGGTTCGCCAAGCCCTACCCCTGCGCCATCTGCGTGAAGAATTCCTTGTTGTTTTTGGACTTTGCCATCTGCCGCAGCAGAAACTCGATCGCTTCTGCCTCGGGCATGTCGGCCAGAAACTGTCGCAGCAGCATGACCCGATTGATCTCCGCCTGACTGAGGAGCAGTTCCTCCTTCCGGGTGCCGGAGCGGAAGATGTCGATCGCCGGATAGATGCGCCGGTCGGCGATCTTCCGGTCGAGAACCAGCTCCATGTTGCCGGTGCCCTTGAACTCCTCGAAGATCACGTCGTCCATCCGGGAGCCCGTTTCCGTAAGCGCGGTGGCGATGATGGTCAGGGATCCCCCTTCCTCGATGTTCCGGGCCGAGCCGAAGAATCTTTTCGGCTTGTGCAGCGCGCTCGCGTCGACACCGCCCGACAGAATCTTTCCCGACTGCGGCGCAACGGTGTTGTGCGCACGCCCGAACCGCGTCAGCGAATCGAGCAGAATCACCACGTCCTTCCCGCTCTCGACCAGCCGCTTGGCCTTCTCCAGCACCATGTCGGCGACCTGGACGTGACGCGCCGCACCTTCGTCGAACGTCGAGCTCACGACTTCCGCTCTGATCGTGCTGGCGACCATCTCCGTCACTTCTTCGGGACGCTCATCGATCAGCAGCACGATGATCGTGACCTCGGGGTGATTCTCGGCGATGGCGTTGGCGATCTTGTGCATCAGGATCGTTTTGCCGGCGCGTGGCGGGGATACGATCAGACCGCGCTGGCCCTTTCCGATGGGCGCCATGATGTCGACGACACGCATGCTGAGGTCGCCATCCTTTGTCTCCAGTCGCAGGCGCTCGTCCGGATAACGCGGACGCAGGTTGTCGAAAGGCACGCGATCCTTCGCCTTCTCCGGATCGTCGCCGTTGACGCTCTCAACCTTGAGCAGCGCCAGGTAGCGCTCCCACGGCTTGGGCGGGCGCACCTGCCCGCGCACCTCGTCGCCCGTTCTCAGCCCGAACCGCTTGATCTGCGATGGCGATACGTAGATGTCGTCGGGCCCCGGCAGATAGCTCCAGTCCTGGCTGCGCAGAAAGCCGTAGCCCTCGGGCAGAATCTCCAGTACGCCATCACCATGCAGCATGATGTCGGTGTCGAGCAGGTTCTGCTCGATCTGAAAAATGAGATCCTGCTTACGGAGTCCGGACGAGCCGTCGATCTTGAGACCGTCGGCCATCTCCTGCAGCTCATTGACGGATTTTCGCTTTAACTCTGCGATATCCACTGTGCTGGGAAAAAGAGAGGGGGAGGGGGCCGAGCTCGTTCAGCTCAGCGAAACAGGTACGTGCGGGAGTGGAGTTGCGGGGAGGGATGCAGTGCGTGTCGTACGCCGCGTTCAACCCGAAGGTAACGGCGGCAAAAAATGGGGTCAAGTCAGAATCGAATGTACCGCAACGGATTCGCCTTGACGTCCTTTATGAGCTCGGCGAGCAGCAGGTGCTCTCGGTCGAGTTGCTGCGCGAGGACGGAGTCCGAATGCATCGCCGCCAGCGTGCCGACAGGACTGAGCGCCAGCGAACGTAGTGTATCGAGGCTGGCCAGAACGTGTTGCGCCTTTGTGACGAGAGTCGTATCGCGTCGGAACCGTCCCAGGCTTCCGCGGTTCGACCCGACGAGTTTGCGAATCGAGTCAGCTGCGGCCATCGTGTGCTTCGCCCGTGACGTCAGCCCACCGTGCATCGCCATCGGAATCGTCCCCCTGCCGCGAGTCGCGCGGGCGCTCAGACTGGAGATTCCCGCGCTAACGTCCGCAAAGTCCTCGAACCCGTTTATCCTGGCATTGCCGATCGTTCCGATCGGACGACTCACCTTGGCGGTCAGCTCCTTGGCAGCCGCGCCCAGCGCCGCCACTTCCGGCCGGATGCTGCCTACTCCCTCAGCGATATCGACGATCGCCGGTTTCGCGCGACTGTGGATGGTGTCTCCATCATGCAGCTGGCGTGAGCCAACGGTGCCGGGGGAGATGTAAATGACTGGAACGCCAATGAAGTTGGCACCCGGCCTGATCTGCGCGTAGGAATCGCGCCGCACGCTGGGAAGCGCTTTCCTCAGAACCTCGGTGGTGATCAGGACCCGCTCCAGCGTATCGACGCTGGCGGACTGGAAGGTGACATCCTTTACCAGGCCATCCTTTTCGCCGGAGAGCCACACCTCGGTTCCGGCGAGTACGCCGGATGCATCGTCGGTGACCACGTACAAGGTCACTTTCTTGCCATGAAGCGCGCCAACGCGCGCGAACAACAGAACGGCAAGGATTACCGAGACTAGCACGGCGGCTGCGATAATACCGCCGGTCAGGTTTCGCCAGTGTAGTTGCTGGGGCACGCAGCGAATATAAACACGGGCTATTCGAAGCGCTTATTTTATGGCGCATACATGACCGCCAGAAAAACCAGCGTATGCTGATCGGGGTTCCGCGAGAGATAGCCAGCGGCGAAAAGCGCGTCGCACTCGTTCCTGACGTTGTTCCGCAGCTCACTGGCGCCGGTCATCGGGTGATGATCGAGCGGGACGCCGGCCTGCGGGCTGGGTTCACCGACGAAGCCTATCGCGCCGCCGGTTGTGAGATCGCCGACTCTGCCGCGGACATCTACTCGGCGGCCCGGATGATCCTCAAGGTCCAGCGCCCCGGCCGCGACGAGAACAGTGGCGAAGCGGAGCTGGACATGATGCAGGAAGGCACGGTTCTCATCGGCTTGTTGCAGCCCGCCGGAGATCCGGCGCTGTTCCAGCAGCTCGCCGATCGGAGGATCGTTGCTCTCAGCATGGAGCTCGTGCCGCGCACGACTCGCGCGCAGATGATGGACGCCCTGTCGTCCCAGAGCACAGTCGCCGGGTACAAGGCGGTGCTCCTCGCCGCGAACGCGCTGCAGAAGTTCTTTCCGATGCTGATGACCGCGGCGGGAACGGTTCGGCCCGCGCGGGTGCTCGTCATTGGCGCCGGAGTCGCCGGACTCCAGGCGATCGCCACGGCGCGTCGCATTGGCGCCGTCGTCGAGGCGTTCGATACGCGTCCCGTCGTCAAGGAGCAGGTGCAGAGTCTCGGCGCCACCTTCGTCGAGCTCGACGTGCACGCGGACGATGCTCAGGACTCCGGAGGCTACGCCAAGGAGCTGAGCGAGCGCCACATCAGGCGCGAGAAGGAGCTGATCCACAACCGCGCCCTTCAGGCCGACGTCATCATCACCACTGCTCTCATTCCCGGCAGACCGGCGCCGATGCTGGTGAGCGCCGAGACCGTCAGCGCGATGCGGCCCGGATCGGTGATCGTTGATCTCGCCGGCGAGCAGGGCGGGAATTGCGAGCTGAGCGTCCCGGGCGACACCATCGTTCGACACGACGTGACCATCATCGCTCCGCTGCACATCTCCAGCGAGCTGGCCTACCACGCGAGTCAGATGTACGCCAAGAATCTGGGCGCACTGGTCGCGCTGCTCGCGCCGAAAGGCGAGCTCAATCTCAATATGTCCGACGACATCATCGATGCGGTGACCATCGTCGCCGACGGCAAGGTTCGTCATAATCCGACGCGTCTCAGACTCGGCATGTCGCCCCTCCCCACCCAAACCGCTGGAGCCGCCAAGTGAGTCAGGAGCTGGTGCTGGGCATCTACGTCTTTATCATGGCGATCTTCGTCGGCTTCGAGGTGATCAGCCGGGTGCCATCGGTGTTGCACACACCGCTGATGTCGGGCACCAACGCTATCCACGGGATCGTCGTGCTCGGCGCGTTTCTGGTCGCTGGCTCTGCCGACACGCCGCTGCTACACGCGCTCGGTTTCATCGCCGTTGTTTTCGGGGCAGCCAACGTCTTCGGCGGATTCGTCGTCACCGATCGCATGCTCGAGATGTTCAAGAAGCGCGAAGCGCCTCCGGCGGAAAAAAAGAATGCTTGATGTGCGGGCGTCGGTTATCGCCGTCAGCTACATCGTTGCCGCCGTACTGTTCATATTCGGCCTCAAGCAATTGAGCTCGCCGGGGACGGCACGCGCGGGCAATCGCCTCGCCGCGATCGGCATGGCACTGGCGCTTGCGGCGACGCTGCTCGACCGGCAGATCGTTTCGTTCTGGACGATTGCCATTGGCACTCTGATCGGCGCGATCGTCGGCATCTACTTCGGCAGGACCGTCCAGATGACGGCGATGCCGCAAATGGTGGCGCTGTTCAACGGAATGGGCGGCGGGACAGCGGCGCTCGTTTCAGTGGCGGAATTTCTCAGGCTTTCGCGCATCGGCGATCCGATCGGCGTCGGAGAGGCCACGTCGATTGTGCTCGGCACCGCCATCGGCGCGATCTCGTTCACCGGCAGCATCATCGCCTTCGGCAAGTTGCAGGAGATCCTCCCGGGCAAACCTCTCCAGTTTCCACTTCAGCGCCTCGTCAACGCACTGATCCTGCTCGCTGTCATCGCGCTCGGCGTCATGGTGGTGATGAGCGGTGGCACGGCGACTCTGTGGGCTCTTTTCGCCGCCGCGCTGCTGTTGGGCGCCATGTTCGTCCTGCCGATCGGCGGCGGCGACATGCCGGTGGTGATCTCGATCCTCAATTCGCTCACCGGACTGGCCGCCGCTCTCACCGGATTCGTTCTCCACAACCAGATGCTGGTGGTGGCCGGAGTGCTCGTCGGCGCGTCGGGCACGCTGCTCACTCTGCTCATGAGTACGGCGATGAACCGCAGCGTCGGCAACGTATTGTTCGGTGCATTTGGCGCGACGAGCAGCGACGCTGGGGCGACCGCGTCGGCGGTCGGTCACACAGTTCGTCAAACGACGCCGGAAGACACCGCGATCGCGCTCGCCTACGCCCGGAGCGTCGTCATTGTGCCTGGTTACGGGCTCGCCGTGGCCGAGGCGCAGCACACCGTCCGCGAGCTGGCGACCGATCTGGAGAAACGCGGGGTCGACGTGAAGTACGCGATTCATCCCGTCGCCGGCCGCATGCCCGGTCACATGAACGTCCTTCTGGCCGAGGCGAACGTGCCCTACGATCAGCTATTGGAGATGGACCAGGTGAACGGGCAGTTTCCGCAGACCGATGTGGTCCTGGTGGTCGGCGCCAACGATGTCGTGAATCCCGCGGCGCGCGACGATCCGTCGAGTCCGATCTACGGGATGCCGATCCTCGACGTCGATCGTGCTCGCAACATCATCGTGCTGAAGCGGAGCATGGGCCACGGCTTCGCCGGAATTGACAACGCGCTGTTCTACCACGAAAAAACGCGCATGCTTTTCGGCGATGCGCGTCAGTCGCTGACCCAGGTCGGTCAGGCGCTCAAGTCGGCGTAGTTCGCCGAGCTAGTTGGCGCCGCTCGCCGAACGCCAGTGTCGCGCGGTCGTCCAGCTCGCGGGATCGAACAGATCGGCCGATAGTGGCTGATCGACTTTCGCGTCCGTGTAGTCTTCGGTCTGCACTTCCTTGCCGTCCTGCATCATCACGATCCGCGTCGCCACCCAGCTCTCCCCTAGCTTGAGATAATTCAGCAGCCGGATGTCGTACATCGCAGTCGGACTCAGCGGGACGATCATCCGGTCGAGCACGAGCTTGTCGCGATCGACCCAGAACTGCGGTATCGTCTCGTTGCCTGGGTCGGCGCCGACGATGTAAACCGGATGACCCTCGAACATGCCGCTCGAGACTTTGGTCAGGTCGAACTTCCACGGCTGCAGCTGTGCAAGCGTAGTTGCCAGCGGCTGGGTGTAAACGCCGACCACGAACGGCAGAAACGGATTTCCGTTAGCGAGCGCGCGCACGACCTTGCCGCCCCGCACCACTATCACCGAGTCCGGCATGTACAGCATTCCGTTGCCGGCGGATGGCTCACCGACATCGATGCGGAGGAGCCGCGGCGCGCGGACGGCTTCGTACCATGTCGTGACGGTCCTGGTGCCGTCCGGCTTGGTGACGGTTGTCGCCTGCTGGAAGGTGAGAGTCTTGAACCACTTGCCGTCGTAGCGGTCGTGCATTGCGGCGAGCACGGCTTCACCCGTCTGCGGCGGGGCCGCCGGCTGGGATCCGGGTACGGTCGCGCATGCGGCCGAGGTCAGTATGACCGCAAATGAAATGAGTCGCGAGTTAGCAGGCACAATGCGCGCGGCGGGATTCGAACCCACGACCTTCGGCTCCGGAGGCCGACGCTCTATCCAACTGAGCTACGCGCGCAACGATGAACGACTTCCCAGAGGGATTAAATTCCTCTGATGACTCCAGCAAAACGAAAGATAACCATACTCTCTGGCGATGGGATCGGGCCAGAGGTTGTTGATGCAGCAATCGCAATCATAAAGGCGACCGGCGCCGCAGTCGAATTCGAGAAGTGCGAAGCCGGCGCCCGCGCATTCGAGAAGGGAATAGTAACGGGTATTCCCAAGGACACGATTCAGTCCATCGAACGGAATCGCGTCGTCCTCAAGGGCCCGCTCGAGACGCCGATCGGCCACGGAAATCGGAGCGCCAACGTCACGCTCCGCACGCTGTTCGAGACGTACGGCAACATCCGCCCCGTGCGCGAGCTGCCCGGCGTTCAAACCGCGTTCACGGGCCGGCAGCTGGACATCGTCATCGTCCGCGAGAACATCGAGGATCTGTACGCCGGCATCGAGTACATGCAGACGCCGGGCGTCGCCGAGAGCCTCAAGCTGATCTCGCGCGAAGGGTGCGAGAAGATCGTCAAGCTGGCCTTCGCTTTCGCCCTCGCCGAGGGACGCAAGGCGGTCCACTGCGCGACGAAGTCCAACATCCTCAAGCTGACCGAGGGTCTGCTGCAGCACACCTTCGAGGAGCTGGCACCCGGCTATCCGTCGATCACGTCGAAGCACATCCTGATCGACAACTGCGCCCACCAGCTGGCGATGCGCCCCGAGCAGTTCGATGTCATCGTCACCACCAACA
>Ga0070693_100000815_pt1 | contig 13820 bp, 15 predicted proteins | sample KBSK1103metaG_FD_65472 | JGI IMG/M metagenome (GOLD analysis project Ga0070693, IMG submission 65472) | Corn, switchgrass and miscanthus rhizosphere microbial communities from Kellogg Biological Station, Michigan, USA - KBS K1-10-3 metaG | ecosystem: Host-associated > Plants > Roots >...
GTCGCTCTCGGCTGGGCCGTCGCCGGCTGCTCCGCCCTGATCGCGCAGAGCCTGCTCGCCCGTGCCCGCCCCCACGCCTGGGCCTGGCGCTCGGCCTCCGAACCCCAGGAAGCCGAGGCGTAGCCTCCTGCCTCCCCGGCCGATAGCCTGAGGCTGGATGGAACCTTCGGCGCCCCCGAGGGCCCCCGGCGGTCGCCGCAACGGCCGCCCGGCCCGCAACGGACAGGAGCTGCGCGCCTATGCCCGCGAGCGACTGATCGAGTCCCGCCTCACCCCGAACGCGATTTCGATCGCCGGCCTGGTCGGCAACCTGATCGCCGCCGTGCTCGTCACCCAGCGCCTCTTCTTCCTCGCCGGCGTCGCCTTCGTGCTCGGCTCGGTGATGGACACGCTCGACGGCCGCTACTCGCGCATGTCCGGCAAGGGGACGCTGTTCGGCGCCTTCCTCGACTCGACCCTGGATCGGATCGAGGAGGGGATCGTGCTCGCCGCGGTCGCCGGCTACTTCGCCGCCACCGGCCAGGACTTCGCCGCGGCCATGTGCGTGGTCGCCGTGCTCGGCTCGCTGATGGTCTCCTACACCCGCGCCCGGGCCGAGGCGCTTGGCGTCGAGTGCAAGGTGGGATTGGCCACGAGGCCCGTCCGGGTAGTCATACTGTCCATCGGCTTGGTCTTCGCCAAGGGCGCCGGACTCGGCGACTTCGAGCTTCTGGCCCCGGCGGTCTACGTGATCGCGGCGCTGACCGTGGTCACGACGATCCAGCGCGTATGGCACGTCAGAAACCAGCTCTCCAGCGAGGCGAGCGCCCCGCCCGACCTGTAACCAGCCCCGGCCTCGGGTGTGATTTGCCACCCAGCCAGATCGAGGAAGGACTTCAAACTTCATGAGCGATAGCAACGGAGCAAACGGCGGCGGCAACGGCGTCGCCCGCACCGATGACAAGGTCCGTGTCGCGATCGTCGGCGTCGGCAACTGCGCCAACTCCTTCATCCAGGGCGTCCAGTACTACAAGGACGCCGACCCCTCCGACGAAGTGCCGGGCCTGATGCACGTCGACCTGGGGGGCTACCACGTCCGCGACGTCGAGTTCGTCGCCGCCTTCGACATCGACTCCGAGAAGGTCGGCAAGGACCTTTCCGAGGCGATCTGGTCGGGCCAGAACGACACGATCAAGTTCGCCGACGTGCCCGAGCTCGGGGTCAAGGTCGAGCGCGGCATGACGCTGGACGGGCTGGGCAAGTACCTCAAGCAGAAGATCACCAAGGCCCCGGGCGAAACCGCCGACGTCGTCGGCATCCTCAAGGAGACCAGGGCGGACGTGCTCGTCTGCTACCTGCCGGTCGGCTCCGAGGACGCGACCAAGTGGTACGTCGAGCAGGCGCTCAAGGCGGGCGTCGGCTTCGTCAACTGCCTGCCGGTCTTCATCGCCCGCGAGGACTACTGGGACAAGCGCTTCCAGGAGGCCGGCCTGCCGATCATCGGCGACGACATCAAGTCGCAGGTCGGCGCCACCATCGTCCACCGCCAGCTCGCTCGCCTCTTCCACAACCGCGGCGTGCGGATGGAGCGCACCTCGCAGCTCAACGTCGGCGGCAACATGGACTTCTTCAACATGCTCGAGCGCGAGCGGCTCGACTCGAAGAAGATCTCGAAGACCAACGCGGTCACCTCGATCATGGGCCACGAGCTGCCCGAGGAGGACGTCCACGTCGGCCCCTCCGACTACGTCGCCTGGCTCACCGACCGCAAGTGGGCGCACATCCGGCTCGAGGGAAAGGCCTTCGGCGACGTGCCGCTCAACGTCGAGCTGAAGCTCGAGGTCTGGGACTCGCCCAACTCCGCCGGCGTCGTCATCGACGCCGTCCGGATCATCAAGCTGGCGCTCGACAACGGCATCGCCGGCCAGCTCGACGGACCCTCCAGCTACCTGATGAAGTCGCCGCACACGCAGCGGCCCGACGACGAGGCGCGCGAGCGGACCGAGGAGTTCATCGCCGCCAACGCGCGCGGTGCGGGTGCTGCGCCTAAGGTCGAGAAGCCGGCGGCTGAGGTCGAAGCGTAGAGGGGCGCGGGGGGTAGGTCTCCGGGCCGGCCTTCGGCCGGGAGTTCCCGGAGACCTACCCCCCGCGCCCCGATCCACTCCGATCCTCTGTCGAGATCGGTCTTATGCTGCGCTCCGTGTCGGGCGAGCTTTCGATTGCGCAGGTCACGCCGCATCGGCGGGGCGTGCGGAACCCAGTCAATGAGTACGTCGAAAGGGTCTCGGCGGAGCTGAGGAGGCGCGGGCACGAGGTTACGGCTCTCGGCTATGGCGACCGGGTCAAAGAGCGGATGCGGGGGAGCGAGTTCGACGTCGTCCACGTCCATGAGCCGTTCGCGCCGCGGGTCTCCTCGACCGCGCTGCGCAACTCCTACTCGCTCAACGTCGCCACCTTCCACGCTCCGCAGGAGCGGGTGCTCTCGACGCAGGTGGCGCGGCCGTTGGTCGAGATCCTCTTCGGTCGTCTCGACGCGCGGACGGTCTCCTCGGCGGCCACCGGGAAGCTGCTCGAGCGTTATTTCCCCGCCAGCTACGAGCTGGTCGAGCGGGCCGGGCCCGGGCGGGACTGGTCCGCGGTCGCCGACGAGCTCGAGGCGATCTACCGACGTCTCGTCGCCCGTCGCCACGATCCCGCGGGCGATCCCGGCGCCCGGCGGCGGATCGCCCGGCGGTCCCTGATCGAGATCGACCTGCACATGCACACCGACCACTCGCCCGACTGCGCGACGCCGGTCGAGGTGCTGCTCGAGACCGCCCGCGATCGCGGCCTCGGCGCGATCGCGATCACCGACCACAACGAGGTCTCGGGCGCGCTCGAGGCGCGGCGCCTCGCCGCGGAGATGGACGACCTCAAGGTGATCGTCGCCGAGGAGATCATGACCGCGGAGCAGGGCGAGGTGATCGGCCTCTTCCTCGAGGAGAAGATCCCGCGCGGGATGACGATGGCCGAGACGATCGCCGCGATCCGTGAGCAGGGCGGCCTCGTCTACGTGCCGCATCCCTTCGACCGCTTCCACTCGGTTCCCGACTACGCCAACCTGCTCGAGATCGTCGAGGAGATCGACGTCCTCGAGGTCTTCAACCCGCGCGTGGCCCTCAGCGCCTTCAACGAGGAGGCCGAGCGCTTCGCCCGCAAGTACGGGATCGTGCCGGGCGCCGGCTCGGACTCTCACGTCGCCCAGGGCCTGGGCAGCGTCCGCATCCGGGTCCGCGACTTCGACGGGCCGGCCGAGTTCCTCGAGGCGATGCGCGACGCCGACATCGTCCGCAAGCACAAGAACCTGGTCTACGTTCAGGCGCTGAAGCTGCTGCAGACCACAGGCAGGCCGAAGGCCGCCAAACGCCGCGTCGCCAACGCGAAGCCGGTCCGAGGGGGGCAGGGGCTGCGCCGGCGGCAGACCCGCGGGCGGGTCACCAGAGGCAAGAGCTGATGCAGTCGGGGCGGGCGAGAGGAGCCGAGCCCGGCTCGTCAAAGAGTGCGCCCAGCCCCATGCCCGCCACCGACGACGAGATCAAGGAGAAGTACCTCGAGCGCGCGATCCGCGAGCTCAACCAGGTCAACCACGAACTTCAGTCCTGCCCCCATTGCCCGCGGGGGAAGCTGATGCCGGTGCTCGGCTCGGGCCACCCGCAGGCCGACGTCTTCATGCTCAAGCATGCGCCGGCGCCGGCGGAGATCGAAGAGGGCGTCGCCTTCTACGGCCGCGCCGGCAACGCGCTGATGAAGAGCTTCAAGCGACTCGGGATCGACCCGATCGTCGTCTACGGCACGCTCTGCGTGAAGTGCCCGATCGCCGAGCCCGACCTCGCCGCGACCGAGTGCATGCGCCGCGTGGTCGAGGAGATCGCGATCGTCCAGCCGCGCATCCTCGTCGTCATGGGCGACCCCGCCCTGCGCGTCCTCAACGGCCTCGAAGTCCCGCTCTCGCGCACGATCGAGCCGCGCGACGGCGAGGTCCAGGCCTTCACGCCGACGGTCGACGCCCTCTACACGCCGGACATCGACGACTCGCTGGATGAAGAGGATGCCAAGCAGCGCTTCTGGCGGGCGTTCAAGACGCTCGGCACGTGGTACGAGGACCTGCCGCCCTACTAGGGGCGGTCGTTGGGGGAGGGAGGGGACATCCTCGTTCTGACAAACGACGGCCTAATGAGGCCGTCGTTTTGAGTATCCGCCAGCCCGAGGATGTCCCCTCCCTCCCTTACGGAGCCGCTGCGGCGGCGACAGTGGTCATCGCCTCCGTGGTTGCCGAGGCCAGGCCTCGAACGACCGCCGTATCGAGCGCTGTGTAAGCGGAGAGTTGGGACTGGGCCTCGGTGGGGTCGGCTGCGGCTACGCCTACGGTGCCCTCGGGCTCGGATAGGCGGGCGAAGTGGTTGCGGTAGCCGTCGTGGAGGTCGCGGTAGAAAGATTCCTCCTTGGCGAGGCGGGTGGCGGCGTCGGCGCCGACGGCGGTGCGGACGTAGCCGAAGACCGGCGGGGTCTCGAGGCCGGCCCCGCGGGCGCCGGCCTCGACCTTCTCGCGGGCGCCGGCGGCGAAGTCGGGAGTCATCCAGTTGAAGAAGGCGCCGTCGTAGGCAGCCCCGGCGAGCTCGCACATCTTCGGGCCCATCGCGGCGAGGACGAGACGGACGCCGGGCAGGCGCTCGCGCAGCTCGGGGAGCGCCTCGCGCATCCGCGTCAGCGGCCTCTCGCCGAAGCCGGCGCCGACGCCGAGCCAGAGTCGGGCCGGATCGAGACCGAGGCGCTCGACGTCGGCGGCGATCGCCGCCGGCGGCGTGCGGTCGAGCGCGATCACGGCGACGCCGAGGTCGAGGCCGGGAGCGGCGGCTCCGAACTCGGCCAGCGTGTCGAGCCCTTTTGCGCCAGGGTGATCGTTCGACCAGATCGAGCCGTAGCCCAGCTCCGCGCAGCGCTCCGCCAGCGGCCGCGCAACCTCGGGATCGAGGCCGGCGGCGACTCCAAACCCCCTCGTGCCGACGCTGCTCATCGGCGCAGACTAGCCGGGCGGTGCGTGACTGTTTTGTTACATCTGGGCCTTTACAGACAACAAGTTTCCTCTTAGCCTAGAATGCATGGAGGCGATGGTTCAGGAATGGACAGACGGGCGGCTGGACGACTTCGATAGGAAAGTCGATCAGCGCTTCGACCGGGTCGAAGGCGAGCTCAAAGCTCTGCGCTTCGAGATGCGGAGTGAATTCACGGCCGTGCGCGGCGAGATCGCCGGGCTTCGCAAGGAAGTCTCCGCCGAGATCGAGGGAGTCCGCGGTGAAATCGCAGGAGTCCGCGGTGAGATGGCCGAAATGCGTCGTGTGATGACGCAAGGGCTGCTCGGTATCGCCGGCGTGATGGTCACCGGCTTCGTTGGCGTCTTCGTCGTGATTGCAGCCCAGCTCTGAGTGCTACTTCTCCAGCACCGCCACGCACTCGATGTGCGGGGTCTGGGGGAACATGTCGACCGGCCTGACCCGCTTCAGCGCGTAGCCCGCCTCGACCATCTGCGCGGCGTTGGGGGCCAGCGTGGTCGGGTTGCAGGAGACGTAGACGATCCGCTTCGCCTCGCACTCGAGCACGCGGCGCACGATCTTCCGCGAGAGGCCGGCACGCGGCGGGTCGATGACGACGACGTCCGGCTTGCCGGCCTTCTCGATCAGCGGCCGCACGCCGGTGCGGGCGCTGGCCGCCATGAAGCGGGCGTTCACGATTCCGTTCGCCTCGGCGTTGCGCTCGGCGTCGGCGATCGCCTCGGGGACGATCTCGACGCCCCAGACCTCGCCCGCCCGCGCAGCCATCGTCAGCCCGATCGTGCCGATCCCGCAGTAGAGGTCGAAGATCCGCTCGCCGCCGGAGAGGCCGGCGTATTCGCCCGCGATCGCGTAGAGGCGCTCCGCCATCTCCGTGTTTGTCTGGAAGAAGGCGCCGTGCGACATCTCGAGTCGCAGGCCGCTGAGCTCCTCGCGCAGCCGCTCCTCCCCGAGCACGCCCGTCGGGCCATCGGTGCCGCCCGAGTCTCCCTCGATCGCCGTGTGCAGGTCGACGGGCGGCCTGGGAAAGCGGGTGGCCGCGGTGACGAGCCTCGTCTGGATCTGCCCCGTGCGCCAGCCCTCGCGCACGACGAGGTTGCGCAGGACGCCGCGCCGCGCCCGCACGTCGTAGGCCGGTACGGATTCGGCCCGAGCCCACTCGCGCAACGCGTTGCGCGCCGCGTTGCCGCGCTCGGAGGCGAGCATGCAATCGTCGACGTCGACGACGAGGTCCCAGCGACCTCGCGCATGGAAGCCGAGGGTCGGCTCGCCGTCGCGCTCGCCGAAGGAGTACTCGAGCTTGTTGCGGTATCGCCATCGTTCCAGCGCCGGCTCGATCGCCTCCAGCTCGAAGCCGTCGAGGCCGCCGATCCGGCGCAGCGCCTCCTCGACCTGTCGGCTCTTCTCCTCCAGCTGGCGCTCGTATGGGAGGCTCTGCCAGGGGGCGCCGGGGCAGGGCTCGCCGTCGTGAACGCAGCTCTCGGCGATCCGTTCGGCGCTGGGTCGCAGCAGCTCCACGGCGCGCGCCTCGACGAAGCGCCGCTTCGCCTTGGTGATCTCGACCCGTACGCGGTCGCCGGGCAGGGCTCCCGCGACGAAGACCACCTGTCCCTCCAGCCGGGCCACCCCGCGCCCGCCGAAGGCGAGCGACTCGACCTCGACCTCGAACCGCTCTCCCCGGCGGCGCCGGGCCGCCGGCTTCTGATCGGTGGCCCCCTCCACCCAGCGGCCCGCTAGCCGAGTTTCTTGCGCGCCCTGCGCGCCGCCTGTGTCGCCTGTTTGCGCATCGGCCCGGTACGTCCGCCGACCTCTTTGCGCGCCTGTTTGACCAGCCGTTCGAGTTCCTTCAACAGCGTGTCCGTCTGCCGCCTTCCCCTTGCGATCAGCTCAGAGAGCATCTTTTCGGCGTCGCTCTGGGTCATCCGCCCGCGTTTCACGGCATCGTCGACGACCTCCTGCAGCCGGTCGCGGCTCAGGGTGACGTTGCGCTCCAGGCTCTCGCGAAACTGCTCGACGCTCTTGTCGAGCCCGGTGATCCCCGGGCCTCGCCTCGCGGCGGGTTTCTTCGCCGCTTTTTTAGGCGCCGATTTCTTTGCGGCTTTTGGCGGCGCTTTCCTGGCCCGCGTCCCGGCTTTCGCTTTTTTCGTCGCCTTGCCGGTGCTCGATTTTTTCGCGGCCATGCTCTCGCCTCCTGGTCGGTTTGCCGGGGGTCTTCCCGCTTGACTATCGCATCCCTGCTCGTGCCGCGGTCGTTCTGTCCGTTTCGAAGGTCGCCTCCACCGGGGCGTGGTCGGAGAGGCGCAGCGCCAGCTCTCCTCGCCTCAGCTCACGCCGCTCGGCGGGCCAGGCGGACGGCGCCTCGGCGATCGTCAGCCCCCTCGAGAGCAGGTGGTCGATCGCCGCGGGCGCGGTTGAGCCGGAGAGTCCGAACCGCTCGCTCAGCACGTCGAAGATGCCCGGATCCTCGCCGGGGCGCAGGTTGAGGTCGCCGCCGAAGAGCAGCGGCGAATCCCCGGCCCAGCCAACGCACGTCTGCGCCGCCATGAGCACGTCCTCCGCGGCCAGCGCCGGCTGGTCGTTGGTCGCGTGCAGGTTGGCCACGCATACGCCGGACGAGGTGCGCACGAACGACATCGCGCGCCGCTCGGGCGCGCCGAGGTGGATCGCGGCCTCGCGCTCGTCGACGATCGCGCCGAGGGCGCCAGCCCTGCGCACGAGGGTCACGTTCGACCCGCCCTCGGCGGAGGCGATCAAATCGGGGTTGACGCGGGCGAGGGCGGTGCGCACTCCGCTGATCGAGTTGCGCGAGGTCAGGGCCCGGTGCCCTTCCGCCCCGCAGGCTTCCGCCAGCGGCGGCCCGAATCGCGGCGGGCACTCCTGCAGCAGCGCGACGTCCCACCGCGCTCCCGTCAGCACCTCGGTGAACTCGCCGACCAGGTCGCGATTGACCTGGACGTGGGTACTGCCCCGCTCCTCGATCCCGAAAAGGCGCGAGCGCCACGTGAAGAGCGACGGGTCGGGAGGGAAATCGCGCCCGTGGAACAGGTTCCAGCTGATCGCGGTGAACCGCACCCGCCTAGTATCCGTTCGCCGTGAGCGCGAGGGAAGAGTGACTGACAAGAGGGACTTCCTCACCGGTGAGGAGCTGGGCGCCTTCGAGCTCGCCCAGCTGCTCGACCGCGCCGCCGAGCTGAAGGCCGGCAGGCGCGGGCGGGTCGGGGCCGACTCCCTCGCCGGTCGCGGCGTCGCGCTCGTCTTCGAGAAGCCATCGACCCGTACGCGGATCTCCTTCGAGGTCGGGATCGCCGAGCTCGGCGCCCACCCCGTCGTCCTGCGCGGCGATGAGCTGCAGCTCTCGCGCGGCGAGTCGATCGGCGACACGGCCCGGGTCCTCTCCCGCTACGTCGACGCGATCGTCATCCGCTCGGGCTCGCACGAGGCGGTGGCGGAGCTCGCCGCGACCGCTGAGGTGCCGGTCGTCAACGCGCTCACCCCGCTCCACCATCCCTGCCAGGCGCTCGCCGACCTCCTCACCCTGCGCGAGCGCCGAGGCGAGCTGGCCGGTCTTCGCCTCGCCTACGTCGGCGACGGCAACAACGTCGCCCGCTCGCTCGCGATCGCCGGCGCCCTGACCGACGTGGAAGTCGTCGTCGCGTCCCCGCCCGGCTACCGGCTCGAGGACGGCCACGGGGCGAAGCTGACCGAAGACCCGCGCGACGCCGTCGCCGGCGCCGACGCCGTCTACACCGACGTCTGGGTCAGCATGGGCGACGAGGCCGAGGCCGAGCGCCGCCGCGCCGACCTCGCTCCGTTCCGGATCGACGCCGACCTGCTCGGCGCGGCGAAGGAGGACGCGATCATCCTGCATTGCCTGCCCGCGCATCCCGGCGAGGAGATAACCGCCGACGTTCTCTACGGCGCTCGCTCGGCGGTCTGGGACCAGGCCGAGAACCGCCTGCACGCCCAGAAGGCGCTGCTCGAGGCGCTGCTCGCGGACTGAGATGCATCCCGAGCTGCAGATCGGGCCGGTCACGCTGCAGAGCTTCGGCCTGATGTTCGCCTTCGCCTTCCTCGCGGCCGGGGCGCTGATCGCCCGGCGCCTGAGGGAGATCGGCAGGCCGGTCGACTGGGCCTACGAGCTGTGCTTCGCGGCGCTGCTCGGCGGCGTCGTCGGCTCACGCCTCTACTTCCTCGTCCAGAACTACGACAGCGTCAAGGACGATCTGCTCGGCAACCTCTTCTCCGGCTCGGGCCTGGTCTGGTACGGCGGCGCGATCGGCGGCGCTCTCGCCGTCGTGCTCTGGGCCTGGTACCGGCGCTTTCTCGGACTGGCGCTGCTCGACCTCACCGCGCCGGCCCTGGCCCTCGGCTACGCGATCGGCCGCTGCGGCTGTCAGCTCTCCGGCGACGGTGACTACGGCAAGCCGTGGGACGGCCCCTGGGCGATGGCCTACCCCGACGGCACCGTGCCCACCGATCGCGCGGTGCACCCGACGCCGGTCTACGAGACGCTGGCGATGGGCCTCGGCGCCTGGCTGCTCTGGCAGCTGCGCGACCGCTTCCGCGCCGGCGTCCTCTTCGCCATCTACCTGCTCTACGCGGGGGCGGAGCGCTTCCTGGTCGAGTTCCTGCGGCGCAACGACGGGGTCGCCCTCGGCCTCACCGCGGCGCAGCTGGAGAGCCTGGCGATGATCTTCGCCGGGGTCGCCTGGCTGCTCGTCGTCCGGCGACGGCACGGTAGCCTCTCGAAGGTGCCCTCCACCGCTACGATCACACCCGCAACGGGGTTGTAGGCGATGCAGGTTGAGATGGAGGGAGACTCGCCGATGGTGAGCGCTGGGGAGACCGTCAAGCAGGCCACCGAATCGATCGCCGCCGCGGGCTGCGAAAGTCCTGAGGCCGACGCCAGGGCCCTCGTCGCCAAAGCGCTGCGCATGGACGTCGCCGAGCTCGATCGCGACGGGATGGCCGAGCTGAGCGACGAGATGCGCGCCGCGGTCGAGCGCTACGTGGCGCGCCGCGTCGGGCGCGAGCCGCTCGAGTACATCCTCGGCAGCTGCCGCTTCCGGGGAATCGAGCTCGCGGTCGACGAGCGAGTTCTGATCCCACGCCGCGAGACCGAGCTGCTGGTCGAGGTTGGGGCCGAGCTTCCCGAGGGAGCTCGCGTGCACGAGGTCGGCACCGGCTCGGGGGCGATCGCGCTGGCCCTGTTAAGCGAGCGGCCCGACCTGCGGGTGACCGCGTCCGACCTCTCCGGGGAGGCGGCCGCCGCGGCCCGCGAGAACGCCGCTCGGCTCGGCATCGACCTCGAGGTGAGCGTCGACGAGGGCATTCCGGGCTACGTCGAGAGCGTCGACCTCCTGATCGCCAACCTGCCCTACGTCACCGTGACCTCGATCGACGAGCGCTCGCCCGAGATCCGTCGCGAGCCGGAGGTCGCCGTGATGGGCGAGAGCGGCGACGACGGGCTCGGCGTGATCCGCGGCCTGCTCGCCGAGACGCCGAGCGGCTGGCGCGTCGCGCTCGAGCACGACACCCACCACGGCCCGGCGATGCGCGAGCTGCTGCGCGACGCGGAGACGCGGCTCGACTACCGCGGCGACGAGCGGGTGACGGTCGGCCTCGTACGATGAGCGAGGCTCCTTCGAAGGCCGGGCCTTCGGAGGGCTCCACCGAGAGCGTCCGCCGCGAGAAGCTCCAACGGCTGCGGGCCGAAGGAATCGAGCCCTATCCCCGGGAGGGCTGGCCCGATCGCGACAAGATCTCCGCGGTCCTCGAGGCGCACGACCCCGCGGCTCTCGGCGAGGGCGAGCACGCCGAGTTCTCCTACCGGATCGCCGGCCGCCTGGTCGGCCGGCGCGGCCACGGCAAGACAGTCTTTTTCGACGTCCGTGACCTGAGCGGGACGATCCAGGCCTACGCTCGCCGCGACGCCCTCGGCGACGAGGCCTTCGACCGCATCGAGGACCTCGATATCGGCGACGCGGTCGGCGTCGAGGGCGACCTCTACGTGACCAAGCGCGGCCAGCTGGCGCTCGCCGTGCGCGAGTGCGTCCTGCTGGGCAAGGCGCTGCGCGACCCCCCCGACCTCTTCCACGGCATCTCCGACCCCGAGGTCCGCTACCGGCGGCGCGAACTCGACCTGATGGCCAACGAGCGCTCGCGAGAGGCTTTCGCGATGCGGGCGAAGCTGGTCGCCGCGATCCGCGACTACCTGAACGAGCGCGACTTCGTCGAGCTCGAAACGCCGGTCCTGCAGACCCTGGCCGGGGGAGCCGCGGCGCGCCCCTTCACGACGCACCACCACGCGCTCAACCGCGAGCTGTTCCTGCGCACGGCGACCGAGCTCTACCTGAAGCGGGCGATCGTCGGCGGCTTCGAGAACGTCTACGAGCTGAGCCGCTTCTTCCGCAACGAGGGCATCTCGCCCAAACACAACCCCGAGTTCACGATGCTCGAGTGGTTTCTCAGCTGCGCCGGCTACGAGGGCGTGATGACCTTCGCCGAGCAGATGCTTTCCACCGTGGTCGAGCAGGTCCTGGGGACGACCGTGGTCGAGCGCGACGGTCGCGAGATCGACTTCAAGGCGCCCTGGAAGCGGATCACCCTACGGGACGCGATCCGCGAGGAGACCGGCGTCGACGTCCTCACGGCGGGTCGCGAGGAGCTGGTCGACCTGCTCGAGGAGGACGTCGATCCGGGTGCCGACTGGGCTTGGATAGTCGACGAGATCCAGGCCAACCTGATCGAGCCGAAGCTGATCCAGCCCACCTTCCTCGTCGACCTGCCGCGCGAGCTCTGGCCGACCGTCAAGCCCGTACCCGACCATCCCGACCTGCTCGGGGAGGCGTTCGACGGAGTCGTCGACGGGATGGAGATCATCGGCGGCGGCACCGACACCAACGACGCCGACATGCAGCGCGAGAACTTCGTCCGTCAGCGCCAGCGGCGGCACCCCGAGAGCGAGGAGTCGCCCTACCCGAGCGACGACGAGTTCGTGCGGGCGCTCGAGTACGGCTCGCTGCCCGCCGGCGGCTCGGGCATCGGGATCGACCGCCTGACGATGCTCCTCGCCGGCGTCGAGAACCTGCGCGACGTGATCCTCTTCCCCTCGATGCGGCCGGAGGCGGCCGACTAGAAGGCCGAGCGCAGCAGGCCGCCGTCGAGGGGGATGACGGCGCCGGTCAGATAGGCGGCGCGCTCGGAGCAGAGGAAGGCGACGAGGTCGCCGTACTCCTCGGGGCGGCCGAGGCGAGCGGCGGGAACTTCGCGCCGGGCCGCCTCTTCGGCCCCGTCGAGCGATCCGTAGTTGGAGGCGAGGCGCTCGGTCGCGAAGCGGCCGGTGGCGACCGTGTTGACCGTGATCCCGTCGCTGGCGACCTCGGTCGCCAGGGTCTCGAGGAAGCCGACCGCGGCCATGCGGTGGGAGTTGGAGAGGTTGAGGCCGGGGATCGGCTCGCGGGTGGACGTCGAGCCGACGTTGACGATCCGTCCCCAGCCACGCTCGCGCATGCCGGGGACCACCGCGCCGGCGAGCACGCGAGGCGCCAGCACGAGAGAGCGATAAGCGGCCTCCCAGTCCTCCAGCTCATGGTCGAGCGCGCCGCCGAGCGGCGGCCCGCCCGTGTTGAGGACGAGGACCTCGACCGGCCCGAGCGCCGCCTCAACCTCTGCCGGCAGAGCGGCGAGCCGCTCGACGTCGGTCGTGTCGGCCGTGAACGGCGTCACGGCCGTGCCGATCTCGGCCGCGGCCTGCTCCAGCTTCTCCGCGGAGCGGCTCGCGATCGCCACCCGTGCCCCCTCTTCCGCCAGCGCCGCCGCGATCGCTCTGCCGATCCCGCGGCTGGCGCCCATGACGAGGGCGACCCGTCCCTTCAAACCTAGCTCCACACGGTCCCCTCGGCCGAGCGATGCGCGCAGAGGCAGGCGAAGAGGCAGATCGCGACCAGCGCGCCGAACCAGTGCAGCCCCACCAGGACGAACAGGAGGCTGACCACCCCCGCGCCGGTCGCCCGCACGAGCGTCGGGGCCGGCTCCAGCCCGACGGCCCTGGCGGTGACCCAGGCGCAGCCGAGCCAGGTGAGCGGACCGACCAGCCACCCCCAGCTCTCGAAGAAGCCGTGCGAGAAGACGAGTGCGAGCAGGATCGAGAGAGCGGCGACGGCCGCGAGCTGCATGACCGCCACCCGCCAGAAGACCTCGAGTCTCATGGCGCGGGATTCTCCCACCTGGCCGGTCGGGCCACCTCGACCTCCGGCGTGTTCCATAATCGGTATCGGTCTGGGCGGTTAGCTCAGTTGGGAGAGCGCCTCCCTTACAAGGAGGAGGTCACTGGTTCGAGCCCAGTACCGCCCATCGTCTCTATGGCTGTGAATCGCGCATGAGCAGGTAGCGCGCCCTTGTTGTCGCGGAGTCGGTCCTATTCGTGGTGCCGCCGTAGATACCGCGGTCTTCGGAGACGTGTGTGACGGCCCACCCCTCTGCCGCAAGTTCGTTGAGAACTCCAAGCACGCTTTGAATCGGCAGGCCGAATTCCCAGGTGGAGAAAGCTGGCAGCCGGGTCTCTTCACCGTTGACGAAGAGGCTCGCCGCCCAGACCACGATCTTCTCGACTCCTCCGTCGATTTCAGATGCAAGTCCCCATGGCGTGGGCTCCGGGAACCTTTTCAGCGCTGCCTCCTCGACGATCTCCCGAAAGTCTTTCTCACTCGGATCGCCGAGGTAGGTCCCATCCGAGCCGACCACCTTTTTCAC
>Ga0070693_100000817_pt1 | contig 13811 bp, 16 predicted proteins | sample KBSK1103metaG_FD_65472 | JGI IMG/M metagenome (GOLD analysis project Ga0070693, IMG submission 65472) | Corn, switchgrass and miscanthus rhizosphere microbial communities from Kellogg Biological Station, Michigan, USA - KBS K1-10-3 metaG | ecosystem: Host-associated > Plants > Roots >...
AGCAGCATGCCGATCACCGCCGTGAAGACGATGAGCGAGACCACGCGCGGCTTGGTCAGGCGCCAGAACTGGACCCAGACGGCGGTCGGGGCGGCGGGATTCAGCATGGAGCGGTGTTGGCGAGCCCGTGATTATGACCGATCTGCGAGGCTTTCAGCAGCCGCTCCAGGTCCTTCAGCATGCGCTTCATGTCCGGATGCGCGGGCCATCGCATCATGACGTTGCCGTTGGGATCCACGAGGTAGATGCGCCCGGCGTCACCGATGAGTCCGCCATGGGGCACGCCCCTGGTGCCGATCACGAGCATTCCCTCGAAACCCTCGGGCGGCTCGGGCTTGCCGTCCGTGCTTCCCAGCAACAGGACGCGATCGACGCGCGAGGCATTCCGGCCCAATGCGAGGCGCACCTGCCGCATGGCGGTGATCTTCTCCAGGCAGGCGCCCTCGCAGGGCGCCCGGTCCCACGCCATGAGGATCCAGCGCTCGCGCATGGCGATGACCTCCGTGGGCGCCGGCGCGGGCGGCAGCAACAGCTCGCCGTAGTTGCCCGTGGGCGACGGCGGGAAGAAGAAGTACGTCACCACCGAGGCGACGATCGGCAGCGCGAAGAGCGAGGCGATGAGGGCGAGCTTCACGCGCGGCGTGAGCTTCATCGCGCCCTCGCCAGGTTCAGCCCGACCCACAGGGCGAGCGTCGTCGCCGCGAGCGCGAACCATGTGAGGGCGTATTCGCGATGCTTCGCCACGCCGGAGTCGGGTGTCTCGTGCACCGCCTCCAGTCCCGCTCCCGGCGCGTCGGAGAGCACGATCACCGGAAGCACTTTCGACTTCGTCGTTTCGCGGTAGCGCGCGATGGTGAGGTTCTGCCACACGTTTCCGGAAACCGCCGGACCCAGCTCGAGGAAGCGCGCGGGCGGAAGCGTGGCGAGCCCGGTGACTTCAACGGTTCCCGCGGGCGGCGGCGCGGGCGGCGGGTCGGGATACGCGGGTCCGCGCGCGATCCATCCCCGGTTCACGAGGACCACCGCGCCATCGCGCAACTGGAGCGGCGTCACGACGAAGTAGCCCGCCCGCTCTTGGAGCACCTGGTTGTCGACATAGATCTGTCCCGCGGCCTGGAAGTCGCCGGAAGCCCGCACGCGCCGGTAGAGGAGCGGCTCCGCGCTCTCCACGGAACCCGTGAGCACCACGGCCGTCTCACGCACGCGCGCCTCGAGCTGGCGCTGGCGCTCCTCCTTCTCGTCGCCGCGATGCGTCTGCCACACGCCCAGGCACACGGTGAGCGCAATGAGCGCGGCGGCCCCGAACGTGGGCCACGGCCCCGGATTGAAAGCGATCGCTCCGATCCTCATCTAGACTAGGCCACCATGAAGATCCTGATCCTCGTCCTCGTCCTCGGCGTCGTCGTGAGCCTCTTCGCGGGCCTGTACTTCGTCTACAAGGACAAGGGCAACTCGACGCGCGCCGTGAAGGCGCTCACGGTCCGCGTGGCGCTGCAGGCCCTCATCATCGCGCTGCTGTTCGGCGGCGTCGTCTTCGGGTTCATCACCGGCAAGCTGCAGTAGCGAAAAGGGCGGCCCGCAGCCGCCCTTTCCAAGGCCGGGGTTGCGCCCTATACCCAGTAGACGAAGATGAAGAGCAGCAGCCACACCACGTCCACGAAGTGCCAGTACCACGACACGGCCTCGAAGCCGAAGTGGTGGTCGGGCTTGAAGTGGCCGGCGACGCAGCGAAAGAGGATCACGGTGAGCATCGTCACGCCGAGCGTCACGTGGAATCCGTGGAAGCCCGTGAGCATGAAGAACGTCGAGCCGAAGATGCCGGTGGTGAGCTTGAGGTTCAGCTCCGAGTAGGCGTGGCCGTACTCGTAGGCCTGCAGGCCGAGGAACAGGATGCCCAGCATGATCGTGAGCGCCATGCCGAAGATGAGGTTGGCGCGGTCGTTCTTCTTGAGCGCCCAGTGGGCCCAGGTGACGGTGACTCCCGACGAGAGCAGCAGCAGCGTGTTGATCGCCGGGATGCCCCATGCGTGCATCGGCGTGAACTCCGCCGGGCGGTACGGCCCCACGGTGGGCCAGTGCGCCGCGAAGTCCGGCCACAGCAGCTTGTTGTCGATGTCGCCCAGCCACGGCACCGAGTACTGCCGCGCGTAGAAGAGCGCCCCGAAGAACGCCGCAAAGAACATGACCTCCGAGAAGATGAACCAGCTCATCGCCCAGCGGAAGGACATGTCCACCTGCTTGTTGAACAGGCCCCCTTCGCTCTCGCGGATCACGGTGCCGAACCAGCCGAACAGCATGTAGGTCAGCGTGAAGAAGCCGATGGCCAACGGGATCCAGCCCGCGCCGTAGCCGTTGAAGAGCAGGACGGCGCCCGAGGCCAGGAAGAAGAGCGCGATCGAGCCCACGACCGGCCAGTGCGACGGCGGGGCGAAGTAGTAACCGGACGGTTGGGTATGTTGCACGTTCACTCCTTTTGTCTTTCTGTTTTACCGCGTCACCAGCTTCACGATCCCGAAAAGGATCATCACGAACACGAACGCGCTCACGAGCCCGGCGGCGATCACGTGATGGGGCTTCAGGCGCTGGAGGTCGGCCGCGTAGTCGTCGCCCTTGCGCACGCCGAAGAAGCTCCAGAACACCGCCTTGAACGCGGCGATCACGACGGCTTCCTTGCTTCGAAGAAGGTGTACGAGAGCGAGATCGTGGTGAGATCCTTCGGCGCCTCGGCGCTCACGCGGAACACCACGGGCATTTCGCGCGTCTCGCCCGGCTGCAGCGTCTGGTCCGTGAAGCAGAAGCATTCCTGCTTCACGATGTAGCGCGCGGCCGCGGCAGGCGCCGTGTTCATCACGGCATGGGCGGTGACGGGGCGGCCCAGGTCGTTCACGACGCGGTAGCGCACCGTCGCGAGCTGCCCGGGATTGAGCGTCACGGCCTTGTCCATCGCCTCGAAGCGCCACGGCAGCCCCGCGCTGTTGGCGATCAGCTCGACTTTCACCTCGCGCGATGCGTCGACCTGCGTGTTGATCGAGCCCACCGCGCGCGTATCGCTGATGCCGATCGCCTCGCAGATCTGGCGGTACATCGGCACCATCGCGAAGCCGAAGCCGAGCATCCCCACGCAGATCACGAGGAGCTTGCCCATGAGCTGGCGGTTGCGCAGCTGGAGGTCGGCCGTGGTCATCCGTAGACGACGAACTTCGCGATCACGGTGAGATAGATGCCGACGGCGACCGCAGCCAGGACCAGCGCCGAGATGACGGCGGCCCTCTTCTGCTTCGCGCTCGGCTCGTGCCCTTCCATCACTTGATGACCGGCGCCGTCACGAACGTGTGGTACGGCAGCGGCGTGGGCAGGTGTGTCCACTCGAGCGAGTCCGCGCCCTCCCACTGCTTCTGCGCGGCCTTCTGGCCGCTGCGGATCGTCGAGACGACGTTGTACAGGAAGAGGAGCTGCGACAGCCCGAAGACGAACGCCCCGATCGAAGACCACATGTTCCACTCGGCGAATTGCAGCGCGTAGTCCGGGATGCGCCGCGGCATGCCCGCGAGGCCCAGGAAGTGCTGCGGGAAGAACGCGAGGTTGAAGCCGATCATCGACAGCCAGAAATGCACCTTGCCCAGGCCCTCGTTGTACATGTGGCCGGTCCACTTGGGCAGCCAGAAGTAGATGCCGCCCAGGATCGCGAAGAGCGCGCCGGACACCAGCACGTAGTGGAAATGCGCCACCACGTAGTAGGTGTTGTGCAACGTGATGTCCACCGGGACGATGGCGAGCACGAGGCCGGAGAAGCCGCCGATCGTGAACAGGCACAGGAACCCGACCGCGAAGAGCATCGGCGTCTCGAAGGTCATCGAGCCCTTCCACATGGTGGAGATCCAGTTGAAGACCTTCACGCCGGTGGGCACCGCGATCAGCATCGTCGCGTACATGAAGAACAGGTTGCCCGCGGCCGGCATGCCGACCGTGAACATGTGGTGGCCCCACACGATGAACGACAGGATCGCGATGGAAGCCGTCGCGTACACCATCGAGGCGTAGCCGAAGAGGGGCTTGCGCGCGAACGCCGGCAGGATCTGCGACACGATCCCGAACGCGGGCAGGATCATGATGTAGACCTCGGGGTGGCCGAAGAACCAGAAGATGTGCAGGAACATCGTCGGATCGCCGCCGCCGGCCGCGTTGAAGAAGCTGGTGCCGAAGTGGCGGTCGGTGAGCAGCATCGTCACCGCGCCGGCGAGCACCGGCATCACCGCGATCAGCAGGTACGCCGTGATGAGCCACGTCCACACGAACAGCGGCATCTTCATGAGCGTCATGCCGGGGGCGCGCATGTTGAGGATCGTGGTGATGATGTTGATCGAGCCCATGATCGACGAGGCGCCCAGGATGTGCACCGCGAAGATCGTCATGTCGACCGACATCCCCTGCTGGATGATGAGCGGGGGATAGAGCGTCCAGCCGGAAGCGGCGGCGCCACCGGGAACGAGGAACGAGCCCATCAGCAGCAGCGCGGCCGGGATGAGCAGCCAGAAGCTCCAGTTGTTCATCCGCGGGAAGGCCATGTCGGCCGCGCCGATCTGCATCGGCACGAGCCAGTTGGCGAAGCCCACGAAGGCCGGCATGATCGCGCCGAACACCATCACCAGCCCGTGCACGGTGGTGAGCGAGTTGAAGAACTGCGGGTCGAAGAACTGCAGCCCCGGCTTGAAGAGCTCCGCGCGAATGCCAAGGGCCATCGTCCCGCCCACGAGGAACATCGTGAACGCGAACCACAGGTACATCGTGCCGATGTCCTTGTGGTTGGTGGTGTAGAACCAGCGCGTGATGCCGTGCGGCGGGCCGTGATGGTCGTGCGCATCGTCGTGGCCGTGGCCGTGATCGTGGGTGTGGGTGGCTGCGCTCATGTCGTGCTCCGCTTCTGGATTGCGTGATTCGGTCTACTTGGCCGCCGCGGCCATGTAGTCGACGGCCGCCTTCACGGCGTCGTCGGACAGCGCCATGTTTCCGCCCTTCGGCGGCATGGCGCCCTTGCCCTTGATGGCGTGGTCGTGCAGCGCGGCTGCGCCCTGCTTCAGGCGCGGCGCCCAGGCGGCCTTGTCTGCGAACTTCGGCGCGCCAGCGGCGCCCGTGCCGTGACAGGCCACGCAGGTGGTGTCGTAGGTGCCCTTGCCGTCAACCTTGGCCGAAGCGGCGGCGACCTTCTCGCCGGCGCCCTGCGGCGCGGCGGCGGGTGCGGCCTCGGCCGCGGGTGCGGGTGCGGGCTCCGCGGGCATCTTGGCCTTCATCTGCTTCACCCACGCGGCGTATTCCTCGGGCGCCTTCGCCACCACGACGATCGGCATGAAGCCGTGTTCCTTGCCGCAGATCTGGCTGCACTGGCCGCGGTAGGTGCCGGGCTTGTCGACGGTGATCCACGCATCCTTCACGAAGCCCGGGATCCCGTACTGGTTCACCCCGAACTGCGGAACGTACCAGCCATGAATCACGTCGTTGGAGGTGATGAGCAGGCGCACCTTCTTGCCGACCGGCACCACCATGGGCTCGTCCACCTCGAGGAGGTAGTTGTCGTTCTTCGCCGCGCCGGGGCCGTTGTATTCGTCGATCTGCGAGCGCGGCGTGGCCAGGTGCGAAAGGAAGCGCACGCCGTCCTGCTGGTAGTCGTACTCCCACTTCCACTGGTACGCCGTGATCTTCACGGACATGTCGGCGCCGCCGGCATCCTTCATGTTGAGCACGGTCCGGGTGGCCGGATAGGCCATGCCGATCAGGATCACGAAGGGCACGATGGTCCAGATCACCTCGATGGTGGTGTTCTCGTGGAACTGCGCCGCCTTCGCGCCCGCGCTCTTGCGGTGCTTGAAGAGCGACCAGAACATCGCGCCGAAGACGATCACGAAGATCGCCACGCAGACCCACAGGATTCCCCAGTGCAGGTCGTAGATCTCCCGCGACACCGAGGTGACCGGCGGCAGGATGTCCACGTGGTAATCGGCGGACGCGAGCGTGGAGAAGGCGATCGCCGCCAGGGTGGCGGGTGCGCGAAGGAATTTCGAAAGCATGGCCAGGCCTTTTTTTGCGTGTTGCTACGAGTTCGCGGTCACTTCGATTCGCCCGCGCAACTCCTGCGCGAGCCTCCTGCGCCCGTCATCGGACAGCAGCCTCCCCAGCGGTACCACCTTCCCCGCATAAGCGAGGTCCAGCGTGCAGCATTCGCCCCGGCTGCGCAGGATCACGTGCGCCCAGGTCCGGTTCGCGACGAAGCGCGTGACCCGGGCTGCGTCGCGCGATTCCACCCTCACCTCGTGCTCCCCGATCTCGAGCCGCTCGAAGTCGGCGTCGTGGCGCCCGAACACGTGAAACGCGATCACCAGCAGCGCGACTTCCGCGCCGGCGAAGGGCATCACGGGCCACGCGCCGATCGCCGCAGCGCCGCCCGCGATCGCGAACGTCGTGGCGCCGATCAACCCGAGGAACCAACGCCTTCCCGCGGGCCCGAGAGACCGGTTGGGCACCGCATGATGAACGTACGGTGGGAAGTCCATCTGGAATTTCCGGGATGCCGCTCCGTAAAGCCGCGCTATTTTAGCCGATCGGCAGGATCGTCGGGCGAAGCGCCGTCTTCCTCGCCGGGTTGCGCGGGGATCCGGTACGACTCGCTCGCCCAGCCGCCCAGGTCGCTCGTGCGGCAGCGCTCGCTGCAGAACGGGCGCCAGCGGTTCGATGCGACGTACGCGGTGGACTTTCCGCACGCCGGGCAAGCGACGATGCGCGGCGGCCTGGATTCGCTCACAGGTTGCAGAAGGCGAGTTCGAACGGCACGTCGTGTTCGTAGACGCGCGTCTTCTGGACGCCCTCGGGCAGCAGGAAGCGCACGTTCAGCGCGTACTTGTTGGCGCTGATCTCCGGCACGCACGCGAGCTCGTCGGCGAGCGACAGGCGAAGCATCTGGGCGGGCCGTTCCGCGGGCGTCTGCTGGTACACGCCCTGGAAGGCGATGAGGGAGACGCTGCGTCCGCTCTCGCGCAGGACCCGCAGCACGATCGCGAGGGCGGCGTGGATCGGCAGGAGCGGCTTCAGCCATCCTTCGAGGTCCGCGCGCCGCCGGGAAGCCGGATGGTGCAGCCAGTGGTGATACGAGGGAAGGTCGAACTCGCTCGTGCCGCCGGGAATGCTCACGCGCTGCTTGATCGCCATGAGCCACTCGTTCTCGCGCAGCCCCTGGCCGGTCTTGCCCGAGGTCGCATGCAGGTCGGCGAACGCGCTGGCGATCTCCTTCAGGACGCCGTTCAGCTTCTCCTCGGAGATCGCGGGGTTGCTGCGCAGCGCCTCGAGGAATGTCCGTTGCCGGTCGAGCTCCTGCAGCAGGTCGCTCTTCAGGTCCGCCCGGCTCGCCACCTCGAGGATCTCGAACATGCTGGTGAGGCACGCGTGATGGCCATGGGGATCCTGCTCGCCGAGGAAGAAGCTCACGCGATCGTAGAGATCCTCGAGACGAAGGAGCGTTCTGATGCGCTCGTTGAGGGGATATTCGTACGTGATCACGGATCCCGCCGTAGCTTGGGCGGGATTGTGCAATAAAACCTGTGCAAACGCTCGCATTGCCCGTCGAGATTTCGCAGCTCGCCGCCATTCCAGACCACATCGTCGGCCGATTGCAGCCTTCGCCAGCGCGGCCACTGCGCCGCCATGATGGCCCGCACCGCTTCCGGCGCAAGGCCGGACCGCTCCATGGTCCTCGCGAGCTGCATTTCCTCGGGGCAATCGACCACGAGCACGCGCGAGACCCGGTCCAGGTAGCCGCGCGCCTCGAAAAGGAGGGGCACGACGATGATCGCGTACGGCCCGCGCGCGGCCCCGAGGGCCGAATCGGCGGCCGCGCGGATCGCCGGGTGGAGGACCGCCTCCAGGCGAGCGCGCGCCCCGGGATCCTCGAAGGCAAGGGAGCGCATCGCGTCGCGATCGAGGGCGCCGTCGCGGTGGAAATACCGGTCGCCGAAGGCCTCGCGCAGCGGCGCGAGCGCCGCGCCGCCCGCGCCGGTGAGCGAGCGGGAGATCTCGTCGGTGTCCACGATCGCCGCGCCCAGGGCCTCGAAGCGCCCGGCCACCGTGGTCTTGCCCGACCCGATGCCGCCGGTAAGGCCGATCACGTTCACGCCGGGAAGCGGCCCAGCCAGAGGACCACGAGCTCGGGTCCCCAGACGAGCGCCACGATGCCGGCGAGCGCGAGGTACGGGCCGAAGGGAATGCGGGTATCCGCGCCGCGGCGCGAGCGCCACAGGAAGAGCGAGCCCACGACGGCGCCCAGGCCCGCGGAGACGAGGATGGCCACGGGTATCACCTGCCAGCCGGTCCAGGCGCCGATCGCCGCGAGGAGCTTGAAATCGCCGAAGCCCATCCCTTCCTTTTTCGCGAGCACGCGGAAGGCCCAGTACACGGACCAGAGCAGCAGGTAGCCTGCGACCGCGCCCAGGACCGCCGAGCGCAGGTCGATGAATGTGCCAAAGATGTTGGCGAGCAGTCCCAGCCAGAGGATCGGCAGCGTGATGTCGTCGGGCAGGAGTTGCGTGTCGAAATCGATGAAGGCGAGCGCGATCATTGCCCAGCCGAATACCAGCGCGAAAGCGAGCTGCGTCGAATAGCCGAAGCGCCACGCGAGGAGCGCGGCCACCGCGCCGCCCAGGATCTCGACCAGCGGATAGCGCGGGCTGATGGGCGCGCGGCAATGCGCGCACTTCCCGCGCAGAGCGAGCCAGGCCACGACTGGAACGTTGTGGAACGGCTTGATCGGGGTGCCGCAAGCCGGGCACGCCGAACGCGGCGTGAAGAGGTTGTAGGCCTGGCTCGGTGGCGCTTCGCGCCCCTCGAGCGCGGCGCATTCGGCGCGCCACCCGGCCTCCATCATCTTCGGCAGGCGGTGGATCACGACGTTCAGCATCGAGCCCACGCACAGCCCGACAACGGCCACCGTCACGTATAGCAACAGCGGCGAGGTGCGGAGGGCGTCGAGGAAATCCATGTTTGTTATCGGTTGGCGGTGGGCGGTTGGCGGTCAACAAAAAGCCGCACCGAAGTGCGGCTTTCGTCCGATCATGCGATGGGCTTACCGCCTACCGCCCACCGCCCGTCGCATACCGCTAGATCGCCTGGCCCATCTTGAAGATCGGCAGGTACATCGCCACCACGATGCCGCCGATGAGGCCGCCCAGCACGACCATGATCATCGGCTCCATCAGCGACGAGAGCGAGTCGACCGCTTCGTCGACTTCCTGCTCGAAGAAGTCCGCCACCTTGCTGAGCATCGCGTCGAGCGCGCCGGATTCCTCGCCGATCGCCACCATCTGCAGCACCATGCTGGGGAAGACGTTGGCGTTCGTCATGGCGAGGGTGAGGTTGGTGCCGCTCGAGACTTCCGCCTGCACCTTCTTCGTGGCCTCGTAGTACACGTAGTTGCCCGCGGCGCCCGCCACCGAGTCGAGCGCCTCGACCAGCGGCACGCCCGCGGCGAACATCGTGGACAGCGTCCGGCACCAGCGCGCGATGCACGCCTTGCGGATCACGTCGCCGAAAACCGGGACCTTGAGCGCGATCTTGTCCATGACGCGCTGCATCGTCGCCGAGCGCTTCCACGTGTAGAAGAAGAACCACGTGCCGCCCACCAGGCCCGGGAGCACCCACCACCAGTTGCCGACGAACCAGTCGGAGATGTTCATCACGAAGAGCGTCGGTCCCGGAAGGTCGGCGCCGAAACCCTTGAACAGGTCCTTGAACACCGGGATCACGAAGATCATGATCACCGCCGTCACGACCAGCGCGACCACGATGATCGAGATCGGGTAGAAGAGCGCGCTCTTGATCTTGCCCTTGATCTCGAGGATCTTTTCCTTGTACGTCGCCAGGCGCTCGAGCAGGGTGTCGAGAATACCGGCCTGCTCGCCCGCGCCGACCAGGTTGCAGAAGAGCGCGTCGAAATAGAGCGGGTACTTGCGGAAGGCCTGCGCGAGCGAGGATCCGGTCTCGACGTCGGTCTTGATGTCGAGCAGGAGCTTGCCCACCGAGGGGTTCGCGTGGCCCTTGCCGACGATGTCGAAGGCCTGCAGCAGCGGCACGCCCGCCTTCATCATCACCGCGAGCTGGCGGGTGAAGATCGCGATGTCCTTCTCCGTGATCCTCTTGCCGCCGCGCTGGCTCACCTTCTTGATGCTCGAGACCTGGATGCCCTGGCGGCGCAGGTTGGCGGCCACGCTCGCGTCGCCGCTCGCGCGCACTTCCCCCTTCACCACCTTGCCGGTCTTGTCCTTGCCGACCCAGGCGAAGTTGTACTGCTTTGCCGAGTCCTTGACGTCTTTCTTGGCAACCGCCGCCATGATCGCTCCCCCTACTCGTTGGTCACGCCTTCGACTTCTTCCAGCGACGTGAGGCCCTTCTTCACCTTGATGAGCCCGGACTGCCGCAGGTCCTTGATGCCATCGCGTTGCGCCTGGTCCGCGAGGTCGATCGCCGTGCCGTTGTTCATGATGATCCGCTCCATTTCCTCGGAAATGGGCATGACCTGGTAGATGCCGACGCGACCTTTGTACCCGGTATTCTTGCACAGCTCGCAGCCGGCGGGACCGTACGGCTGCCAGGATCCGTCCAGGTCCTCTTCCTTGAACCCCGCCCGCAGGAGGGCTTCCTCCGGGATTTCCACCGGTTTCTTGCACGAGCATAGCTTGCGCGCGAGCCTCTGGGCGGTAATGAGGATGACCGACGAGGCGATGTTGAAGGGCGCGATCCCCATGTTCATGAGGCGCGTGAGGGTGGTGGGCGCATCGTTGGTATGGAGGGTCGAAAGGACCATGTGGCCGGTCTGGGCCGCCTTGATCGCGATCTCCCCGGTCTCGATGTCGCGGATCTCGCCCACCATGATGATGTCCGGGTCCTGGCGCAGGAACGCCTTCAGCGCCACGGGGAAGTTGAGCCCGGCCTTGTCGTTGATGTTGACCTGGTTCACCCCCGGCAGGTTGATTTCCGCCGGGTCTTCCGCCGTGGAAATGTTGATGCCCGGCTTGTTGAGGATGTTCAGGCACGTGTAGAGCGACACGGTCTTGCCGGAGCCGGTGGGCCCGGTCACGAGCACCATCCCGTAGGGGCGCCCGATCGCGGCCATCAGGTTTTCCTTCTGGTCCGGGTCGTAGCCGAGCGCGTCGATCCCGAGCGTGGCGCTCGAGGGGTCGAGGATGCGCATGCAGATCTTCTCGCCGAAGAGCGTGGGCAGCGTCGAGACCCGGAAGTCGATGGCCCGCGTCTTCGACAGCACCATCCTCATGCGGCCGTCCTGCGGCACGCGCTTTTCCGAGATGTCGAGCTTGGAGACCACCTTGATGCGCGAGGCGATCTTCTCCTTGATCGCAAGCGGCGGCTGCGCCACGTCGTGGAGGATGCCGTCGGTGCGGTAGCGGATGCGGTAGAACTTCTCGTAGGGCTCGAAGTGGATGTCGGAGGCGCCGCCGTTGATGGCATCGAGCAGGATCTTCTGCACGTACTTCACGACCGGCGCGTCGTCCACCTCCTCGGTGGCGACTTCGGGTGGCGCCTCGCCGTCGGTCACCTCGATGCCCGAGAGGTCCACTTCCTCGGTGATCGACTCGATCGTCTTGCTCGCCGAATCGGTGAGCTTGCGAACGATGGCGGACAGCTTGTCGTCCTCCACCACCACGGGCTCCATCGTCATGCCGGTGGCGAACTTCACCTCCTGGAGCACCTGCTCGTTGGACGGATCGCTCATCGCCACGAAGACGCGGTTGCCGCGCTTGCCGAGCGCGATCACGCGATGGCTCGCGACGACCTTGTTGTCGATCAACGTGAGCGGAAGGTGGTCCACGTCCACCGCGTTGAGGTCGAGCAGGGGGTAACCGAACGTGTTGGCCGCGAAGAGGGAGACTTCCTTGGCGGTCACCTTCTTCGAGGCGACCAGCTGCTGCACGAAGGACACCCCCGCCTTCACCGCATCGAGCTGGATGGCGTTCGCCTCGCTCTGGGCGAGCTTGCCCTGGGCGACGAGCGCGCGCCCGAGGGCGCTGAAGTTGGGTTGGGCGGCCATTAAAAGATTGCGTTAAATCAAGGGAATAATGCGCCTTCTACATTCTCCTTGTAAATATACCCGACCCACCCATAGCTATAATCAACTCGAACATGCCCCTTCACGTCCTTGGCCTGAACCACGTCAGCGCACCGCTGGAGGTTCGCGAGAAAGTCGCCTTTCCCGCCGACCGCCAGGCCCAAGCGCTCGCCGACCTCGCCGCCCAGCCCGGCGTGGCCGAAGCCGTGCTCGTCTCGACGTGCAACCGCACGGAGATCTACTTCCGCGCCGACGACGCCCGGGCCGCGCGCGCATGGCTCGAGGCGCAGGCCGCGAACGCGGGACTGGACATCGCCCCGCACCTCTATGCGCACCGTGACGAAGCGGCCGTGCGACACGCCTTTCGCGTGGCCTCGGGGCTCGATTCCATGGTCCTGGGCGAGCCGCAGATCCTGGGGCAGGTGAAGGAATCGGTGCGCAACGCCGAGAACGCCGGCACCCTGGGCCAGCTCCTGGGCGGCGTTTTCCGCAAGACGTTCTCGGTGGCCAAGCAGGTGCGAAGCGAGACCGCCCTGGGCGGCGAATCGATCTCGATGGCCGCCGCGGCGCTGCGGCTCGCGCAGAACATCTTCGGCGACCTGTCGCGCACGAGCCTCGTGCTGGTGGGCGTGGGCGAGATGGTGGAGCTCGCCGCCACCTACTTCGTCGCGCAGCGCCCGGCGAGCGTGAAGGTCGCCAACCGGACGCTCGCGCGCGGCGAGGAATTCGCCGAGCGCTTCGGCGGCACGGCGATCTCGCTCGCGGAGCTTCCCGACCACCTGCACGAGTTCGACATCGTCGTCACCGGGACCGCATCCACGCTCCCGATCCTGGGCAAGGGAATGTTCGAGCGCGCGCTGAAGGCGCGCCGGCGCCGGCCGATCTTCGTGGTGGATTTCGCGGTGCCCCGGGACGTCGAGCCCGAAGTCTCGAAGCTCGAGGACGTCTTCCTCTACACCATCGACGACCTCGGCAACGTGGTGAGCGAGGGGCGCGAGCGCCGGCAGGCCGCCGCCGCCGAAGCCGAGGCCATCGTGGCCGCGCAGGTCGGCGCGTGGAGCGAATGGCAGGCCTCGCGCGGAGCCGCGCCGGCGATCGTCGAGCTGCGCCGGCGCGCCGAGCAGTACCGCGAGGCGGAGCTCGCCAAGGCGAGAGCGCGGCTGGCGAAGGGCGAGGATCCCACGGCCGTGATCGATGCCCTCGCGCGCGGGCTCGCCAACAAGTTCCTGCATCACCCGTCGCAGGCGCTGTCGCGCGCCTCCGAAGGCGAGCGCGAGCAGCTCGCCCGGGCCATCGAGACGCTCTACCCGGACCCGGAGCGCGACGCGGGCGAGACATGAAACCGTCCATCGCCGCGAAGCTCGCGAGCCTCGCCGCGCGCCTGAAGGAAATCGACGCGCGGCTATCCGATCCGGGCGTCACCAACGACCTGGAAAACTACCGCAAGCTCTCGCAGGAGCGCGCCGAGATCGACCCGGTGGTCGCGGCGTTCGCCGAGTACCGCAGGGCCGAGGGCGACCTCGCCGCCGCGGAGGACATGGCGAAGGACCCGCAGATGCGCTCGTTCGCCGAGGACGAGATCCGCGCGGGCAGGAAGCGCATCGAAGAGCTCGCCGCCGGCCTGCAGAAGATGCTGCTGCCGAAGGACCCGAACGACGAACGCAACCTCTTCCTCGAGATCCGCGCGGGCACCGGCGGCGACGAGAGCGCG